>Ga0210392_10001036_pt1 | contig 15079 bp, 8 predicted proteins | sample IncBWC30OmetaG_FD_161057 | JGI IMG/M metagenome (GOLD analysis project Ga0210392, IMG submission 161057) | Forest soil microbial communities from Barre Woods Harvard Forest LTER site, Petersham, Massachusetts, United States - Inc-BW-C-30-O ...
AACCGAGACATCGACGACAACGGCCAAACCTGGCATGAGCCGATCGACTTCGGTCCACTTCCTGCGCAGACCATCAAAGCGCCAGACCTTGTGTTCCTTGGTAAGTTTAGCCAGATCGTAGAACGGGACTGAACACAACTCGTCACGATGTAGATCCGGAGCGTCGTCGCTTGGCGGCTCCTTGCCGAGTGCACGCCAGGCGACCTGTACATCGCGGTCATCGGTAGCGCGGATATAGCGCGAAACGTCAATGTCGTGGCCAGCTAGGTCCGGTTCCGTGTCAAAGAGCTCCAGCAGATCTTTGGCGCGAAGAACGGGTAGCGCTGGTTCCTCAGCATCTCTCGGGACCGATGCGAGCGATGCAGGGCTCACCTCGGTCAGTGCAGAAAGGCGGGATCGAGCCGCGACCAACAGCGAAGCTTCATACGGAAGGCAGACGTCCTCATCTTCGGTATTCAGGTCGATCCAGATGGCACGGGAATATTCGTGTTCGCCGGCACGGTTGAGCCTACCGAAGCGCTGGACCAAGGAGGGCCAGGGTGCCAACTCGGTAAACAGAGTCTTAGAAGAAATATCGACGCCAGCTTCGATCGCTTGTGTCGCGACTAGCACACCGCGGAATGAACCGTTGAGCGCAGCAGTCTGGATACGACGGCGATCGCCCGGACGAAATCGTGAATGTACAAGGGCTACAGCCTCAATCGAGGGAACCTTGGTGAGCAGGGTGCGGAGTTCCTGCGCCCGTGCCACCCGGTTGACCACCACCAAAGTGAGCGAGTCTCGCTCGTGTGCCGCAGCGATCTCCGAGGCGAGTGCACCGAGCGAACCCTTCTTCCCGCTCGATGCGGCCGCCTTCGTGAGCCCCTTCGGAGCATGAAGCCGCCTTTTCAATGGCGCCTCATCAGCTTTGAAGGGTTGTCGAACAAATTCGCGCCGTACGTCGACCGTACGGAGGCTTCCTTCTGCCAGCGTCGCCGTCATCCATACGGTTCTCACGGAACCAGCGACATGAAATCTCTCGCGAAATGCTTGCAGCTGGGCGGCGGTGGATGCACCAACGCCCATCAACTGTACCTCGTCCATGACCCATGTACAGTCGTTGTTGAGCAACGCGAAATGGACCGGCCAAAGGTAGCGGCTCATCGCGTATCCGCGCATCAACGCGCGTGAAAGGAGTTGGTCTTGCGTTCCGATCAAGATCGAATCGCGATCAGGATGCTCCTCCCAATCATCGTCAACGGCGCCGCCAAGTAGGAGATGTATCCCGAGTTTTTCGGCCAACCCGAGCTTCTCGCGCCAAATTCGTGCGCTGCGCTCCGTCTGCTCGACAAGCGTGCGCATAGGCAAACAGAACACCAACCGGTGTCCCGCTTCAGCCCGCTGTTGAGGACTCCCGTGTAATCGCCGCCACAACCAACCAAGCACGGCAGTTGCTGTTTTGCCAGAGCCGGTAGGGGCCTCAAGCAAGTCCGGGAAAGTTGGCGCGTTTGCGAACGCACGCTGATACCCGTACGGCGCTGTGCCTGTTGCGGTTCTGAAGAAATCTTCGAAAAGCATGGTTCTGTTTCTCTCGGGAGAGGTCGGTATCCGGCCTCTCTGGATGTCTTAGGCGAGCGATTATTCGTCTTCCTACGCCCCCCGCGTCCCACCATCCGCGACACGCCCCATCTGCCGTCCCACCGATTTCCGCTTCCGCGCCATTACCGGCCCCGGCCCGCCGGAATACTTCCCCAGTGCCTTCTCGAGCTCGACGCGCACCGCCTCGCGCAGCTCGGCCGGCTCGAGCGCTTCCGCTGCGCCACCCCACGCCAGCACCCACTGCGTGGCCTCCACGATGCCCGAGACGCGAGCTTCAACGACGGCAGAGCCGTCCTTTTGCTTGGCGATCTTCTGGTTGGGCACCAATCGGTATTCCGGAGCGCGCCACGCGACGCTCGGGTCGAGCTTGATCTTCACCGACGCGGCTGGGCCGGTCCAAGCCTTCACGGAGTCGCTGAAGGCTTCCTCGGGGGCTTGCGCGGGCTTGTAGGTGGAGGTTTCTTCTGTGAGCTCGGCGTGGGCGATGCGGGCGACTTTGTAGGTGCGTTCGGCGTTGCGTTCGACGCAGAAGGCGCGCAGATACGGGTCACCGTCGGCAACGCTGAGCAGCAGCGGTTCTACGCAGACGGTGCTGCTCGCGCCCTCGCGTGAAGCGGCTCGATATTCGATGCGGACGCGCTGATGCGAGTGCATGGCGCGCTCCATGACTTTCAGAATTTTGGGGCGACCTGCGGGTTGCTGCGGAAATCGTAGCGTCTGCTGTCGCTCCACCGGGCGTAGGCGGGCTAGCAGTGCGTCGAGCTCGGAAACGAGACCGGTGCCAGCCAACGGCTCTAGTTCAACGCGGGCTAGATGTAGTGCGGTGACCTGCAGCGTCGTCAGGCTCATCGCTGGCAGCTCGGCGCCGCGGAGGAAGCGGTGGCGGGCTTCGCCATTCTGAATCTCAGATGTGATCGGAGCGCCGGCGTCTCGCAGCACTTCGAGATCTCGGTAGACGGTCGAGCGGGACTGACCGGTCTCGCGTTTAAGCTGAGCGATGGTCAAGCCGAAGCGCGTCGCACTCAAGGCAAGCGCAAGCCGCCACTGCCGCACCAGCATTCTGCGAGACGTTTTCATGACAGGGCTCTGGGCTGCGCCGCGCGCGCGTCCCTTCACGCAAACACGAAACGCTAGTTGAGAGAGCACGAAGCTCGCAAGGTGTTTCGCTGTTCGAGTTTGCGATTCTGGAATTGCCTTACTGCACGCATGATGTGTAGTCGCTGATGAAAGTACTATGTCTGCTCGGCCGACTGCGAGTTTCCCAATAGCGAACTGCTGGAGTGCCAACCAAAACAAGGCTGATTTCATGACAGGAGCGTCCGCGCGCGTTCGAATCGCAAGAGCTTGGGCGAGGCGCATCGCAACACGCTTGAGACGCCTTCGAGGACTCGCTTGATTCGCACGGCTCGCGTGCCGCGCCGCCGATGCCCATGACGTTCAAATGTCCCCGCTCGGACATAACCTGTCTTGTCCGCGCCAAATTTCGAGTAGCAGCGCGTCCCGACCCCGGCGTATCGTCACCGACGTGTCGAAAAGGAAAGCCAAGAGCACGGCGACCCCAGACCTCGAGTTGCTGATGAAAGAAGCGCGTGAAGAACTGGTCGAACACGGTCTGCTGAAGCTAGTCAGCATCAAGCCCACCGCTGCTCGTGACGCGGTCGTCGCCAAACTGGTAAAACAAGGCTTCGAGCTAACCAAAACAAGCCTACGTGTTCCGCTGGGCAACCAGCTGCGAAGCGCAGTGGCACACGGACGAGCCATCACCGTTCTCGAGCTGCCCGCACACATGCATGGCGCGACGAAGCCGGAGATCAAGGCCGCGCTCGAACGGGCGGTTCGCGACGGCGTCGTGCACCGCGTCCTGCGAGGCACCGCAGAATCTGTCGTCGCGGCGGATATGGGCGTGCTTTCGCTCGATGACGTTGCCCGGCTCTCGACTTGCCTCGGCAGTCTGTCCAAGACGCTCGCAAAAGCGCAGAAGAGTGGTGGCTTGACTCTGCTCTCATCGGACGTGCGCGAAGCATTGGAGAAGGCACAACAGGTCTTGCCGGTGACGCAAAAGAAGAAACCGCCCACGACCGTCGATCGAGTCCTCCAAACCGTCGACTCCGTGCGTGACAGCAAGACTGGGCTGTCATTCATACCGAAGGTCATAACCCAGCTCTCGAAAACGATGGACACGGCGACAGCGACGCGGGCCCTGCTACAAGCCGCCGAGCAGGATCTACTCGAGCTCAGGCCAGAGGGGGGCCTGGCCCGTCTTTCTCAAGCCGAGCTCACGCTCTGCCCACCCGGACCACAGGGCACTCGCTTGTCCTGGGCTCGCCGTCTTTCAGGAGGAACGACATGAGTCGCGCATTTCTCGATGCAGTCCACGCAAACCCGTGGGCTGAGGATTTTCTGGATCTGCCTTCGCTCAACGAAGGCGCAAGCTCGGCGATCGAGGAGAGCATCGATCACGTGCGGGCGATCGGGCGTGCTGAGCCGAGATCGCTTCGTTCAACTTCGCTGGTTGTGCTCGGCCCGCCCGGAGCCGGGAAGACACACTTGTTCTCGCGCTTGCGTCGTCGCCTCGGGCCGCGAGCGGTCTTCGTCCACATCCGTCCACTCGTGCACGCGGAGATGACACCACGTGGGGTGCTCGGAGAGATTGCCCAGCAACTCGGTTACGAGACACAAGGCCTGCCGCAGGTAAACGCGCTCGTCGGCTCACTACTCGGACACTTGAGCGGACAAAGCAGCGCTTTTCCGCGCGCTTTCTTGAACGAGCTCGAGCAGCTCAGCGAGACCGAGCGAGACGCGCGGCTCGACGTGGCGCTCGAGCAAGTCCTGAGCGTCTGGCCCGAAGTCGACGAGAGTTATCTTCGTCGTCTGTTACGAGTACCGTTCACGACCGGGCCGACGCGTCGCGCGTTGCTGGCTTGGCTTTCGGGTCGCGACTGCGACGTAGCGCAGCTCTCGCGCATTGGGGCAACAGCCTCCCTGGGTGAGGACATGTCCCTGTCCGCCTTGCGCACGTTGGCAGTTGTTGCAGCGCCCGGCGCGCCAATCGCGCTCGTCTTCGATCAGCTCGAGAATTTGATCGAAGCCGGCGGCGCAAATTCGCGACTTTTGGCGTACGCGAACCTCACGTCGGAGCTCGTCGATACCATGCGCGGGTTCGTCCTCGTGCACATGGCGCTCGACACTGAATGGCAGCGCGGCATCGAGCCCTCGCTCAACGCATCGCAACGCTCACGCCTATTGATGAGGCAGGAAACCCTGGCCTTGCCCACCGCAAAGGAGCGCGAGTCATTGCTACGCCTGTGGGCGGAGCGGATCCCAGATCCGATCGCAGCCTTCCCTTGGCCCTTTGACGAGGAGCGATTCCTGCGACTGCGCGCCCGGCCTGGGCTGACCCCGCGCATGCTGCTCGTGGAATGTCGGCGAGCGTTGGATCAGGAACCGGAATTGGAAGCGTCGACAGACGCGGCACCCAATGTACCCGACACCGACCCCCGCGGCGTCGCGAGCGACGACGCACTGCAGGCAGAATGGGATCGACGCCTCTCTTCCGGACGGGGTCTGCTGGAACAGGCGGCCGAGCAGCGAACGCTCGCTGACCCAGCGCGCCTCGCAGACGGCGTGCTGGCCCTCGGCCGTTTCCTGCCAGAAGTCTCGCTATCCGCGAAGGGGCAAGCCCCCGCGCGCCTAGTGTTGGAGACGAAGACGGGGACCGAGCGCATCGCATTCTTGGCCGAAGCAAATCCTCGCAGCCTTGGGGCCACGCTCGGCAAGTTGACGACTCTGGCCACGCAAACTCGCGTAATAGCCTTGCGCGAGCGAGCCTGGGATCTTCCGCCAACTTGGAAAGATACGCTGGCAAAACGAAGCGCGCTACTCGCTAGCGGCAAGGCGCGTTGGGTCGATCTCGATCAAGAAGACTGCGCACGCTTGCTTGCGCTCGACGCCTTTCTGCAGGGCGCGCGTTCAGGTGAAATAACCGACGAGCGCGGGGCACCCGTCGCTGAAAGCGTGGTCATTGCTTGGATTCAGAACAGGCTGCCGGTCACAAGCTGGAAGGTAGCCTCTGAATTGATGTCGCTGGAGACCCCGGAACCAACGGAAATGAGCTCGATTCAGACGACGTCGGTCGGAGCAACATCGAGTGCCGTTGCGCTACCCACCTTGCGACGGCTCCGTATTGCATCAGTCGATCGCTTAGTGCGCGAGATCCTGAGGGTCGAGCCTACGGCGACCCGTTCGGCAGTGCTCGCGGAGCTCGAGGCCGCTGGCGCGAAGGTCACCTGGTTTGGTCGAGCCATCTTGTGCGTGAGGGAAGCCCAATGAGCGAGCGAGTCAGTGTCACCGAATTTCGGAACGCGCTGCGCTGTCCGCGCGTGTTCGCCTTAGGTCGCCTGCTCGGCGAGTCGGTCGCCTTCCCGATTGGTTCTTCCTGTCTGGGAGCCACTTTTCACCGGATCGTCGAACGCTTGGCGAAGCAGGTCCACGCTCCGCCTCCTAGCTTTGCCGCACTGCCCGCTGGCACGCCCCGCGATACCGTCGAAGCTCGCCTCACCGACTGGGTGCTCGAGTTGCTAGCTCTCGAGCTCGAAGCCGACCCAACTTATTGGAGCATTCCGGGCGAGGTGGATGACCTGGCAGAGGCGTTGCGGGAGCTCTCGCGACATCTCGTGGGGCGACTTGTCCAATTCTCGACCGCGCCCGCGGCAGCCATCGCTGCGCTCATCCAAGATGGCGAGCGCCCCGTGGAGGCAACGCTAGGGCCGAATGGAATCCTCGTCCGGGGGCAGCTCGACGCGCTGTACGCAAACGCTCGTGGTGAGCTCGAGGTAATCGAATACAAGCTCACCGACGAGGCCAACGACGACCTAGACCGGGCCCAAGTCGCGCTCTACCGAGAGCTACTCAAGACAGCCGATGGCGTGCAGGCCAAGCCAACCGTGTTGCGGTTTCTGCCGACACTGCGTGAAGTCGCGTTGTCCGCCGAAGACGCGGACGACCTAACCACGCGGACGTTGTTGCCGCTTCTAGGACGCATGCAGGAATGGGCCGCTGAACCCACCCTTGCGCCCGCGACAGAACGCACAGATCTGTGCGCCGCATGCCCCGTCGCGAAAGAGTGCGCAGAGATATTTCCGACCCGCCTGGCGGCGCGCGATGATCCTCCGATGGCTGCGGCTCGCCCTCGACCCGGAGCGCTGAACGTGCTCCAGGAAGCCGCGGTACTGAAGCCGCCAGGTGTGCGTGGCGAAGACGAAGGCGGGCAACGCGAAGCCGACGAGATCAAAGATCGCATTTTGGCCGAGCTGAAAAAGCAAGGAGTTGCAGCGGTTTGTCCACGCGCGGCCATCGTCGGCCCGACGCTATACGTGATCCATATTTCCCGACCACGCGGCTCGGTCGCTCAGCTCGATCGAGCCGCCGAAGACGTTCGCCATCGTCTCGCGTCGGACGTCGGCATCGACGTGGAGTACGTGCGCGAGGGCGGGCACCGGCGCTTCGTGGTCCGACGGCCCAAGCCGAGAAAGGTGCTGCTCGCGCCTCTTCTGGAGCAGAAGCAAGATTTCCTAGCCGCTCGGCCCGGCCGATTCGTGGTCGGGCAGGCTCCGGATGGCGAGGTCCTGTGCGGTGATTTTTCGGACTCGAGCACGGCACACTTACTGGTTGCCGGACAAACCGGAAGCGGCAAATCGGTCTTCATTCAATCGTTGATCGCCAGCCTGGTGCAATTTCATGGTCCGAACGCCATCCGCTTTACGTTGATCGATCCGAAGCGCGTCACGTTCATTGGCGCGAGCTTCAAGGCTGCCGTCTCCGCGCATCTTGCCGGCCCGATCCGCTTCGATGTCGAAGAAGCGCTACCGGCGATCGAGCAACTCGTCGATTTGATGGAAGAGCGCTATCGGCTCTTCGAGAAGGCTCAAGTCGCAGATATCACCGAGTTCAACGAACAAGAGCAACCAGGGGATCGACTCGAGCGTCGCTTGCTAGTAATCGACGAATTTCAAGATCTGATCGGCGAACGGGACCCGGCAAAGACCTTCTTCGCGGGCATCAAGCGTCTGGGCGCGAAAGCACGCGCAGCCGGCATCCACATGGTGCTCGCCACGCAGCGCCCCGACAAAGACACTGTCCCGCCCATCATCAAAGCCAACTTGAGCGGGAAAATCGCGCTACAAGTCAGCACCAAGACCAATTCCCGCATCGTGATCGACACAGGCGGCGCCGAAGCTCTGCATGGCAAGGGCGACCTCCTAGCGAGCCTAGGTCGCGGCGTAATCCGGGCGCAGGCCGCGCTCTTGAGCGAGCATTGAGCGCGCGCTACTGGTCGACGCTCGCGCACTCCATCCCCTGCGACGAAGCATGCTAAGTTAACCCCGTGGAACGGCTGCTCACGGTCTTCAACTCGCCCGAAGAGGCTGAGCGCGAGAGGCGGCGGCAATATCAGCTTTTGACACCGAATCAGCGCCTCGCGCTGACGGTCGACTTGCAACGGCGGTACTATGAGCAAAGTGACGCTCCCCGACGACTTTCGCGAGTTCTTACAGTGCTTGAACGCTCGTAACGTTCGCTATCTGATCGTGGGCGGGCACGCGGTCAGCTTCCACGGCTACCCTCGGTTTACTCATGACGTCGACGTCGTCGTGATACCTGAGCTCGCGAACGCCCACGCTCTGCTCGGTGCCCTGCGTGATTTTGGCGTTGGGGAAGTGAACCTCACGGCTGAGGACTTCGCACGTCCCGTCACCGTGGCTTTGGGACGAGCTCCTCACCAAATCGACATCATGACTTACATCAAGGGAGTGGAGCTGACTGAAGCCTGGGAGCAGCGGGTCCAGGGTCTTCTCGACGGAGTGGACGTGTTCATCATTTCAAAGGCGCATCTGATCGCCAACAGGCACGCCGTTGGACGCCCAGAGGACCTCGCCGACATCGCTCGCCTCCGCGACGAGTCGTAGGCGCGCGCGAACACCGCGGGTATCGCCTTGAAGCGGCACCGGCTAAAGCCGCGACACTTCCACCACGCCGCTGACCTTTTGCAGGGCCTTCATCACGTTCTTCAGCTGACTCAGATCGGTGCAGTTGAAGGTGAAGACGTTGTGGGCGCGGCCGTCGTCGCCGGAGCGACAGTTGGCTTCGGTGATGTTGATTTCTTCTTTGCTGAAGGTTTGGCTGACCGTCGCCAAAATGCCGGGCTTGTTGGTGGTCGTGACCGAGAGCTGCACTGGGCGGTTGATTTTGGCTTTCGAGTCCCAAGTGACGTCGACACGGCGCTCGGGGTCGGTGTCGAAGGCCTTCGTGCACTCGCGACGGTGGATGGTGACGCCACGACCGCGCGTGATGAAGCCGATGATGGCGTCGCCGGGCAGTGGGTTGCAACACTTGGCGTAGCGCACCAGCACGTCGTCGATGCCGCTGACTTTGATCCCGGCCTGGTCGCGCCCGGTGACCTTGCGCACGAACGTCTCGATGCGGCTGGAGCGGAGCGATGCCGGGGCTTCGCCGTCTCCTCCCGTTTCGGGTTTGACGCCGCGTAGGCCGTCCACGACGTCCTCGGTTTGCAGCTTGCCGTAGCCGATGGTGAGGAGCAGCTCGTCCAGGCTCTGCACCGAGTGCGCTTCGTACACGCGCCGCACCTCGGCGTCGTTCTTGACGAACTTGGAGAAGCTCATGCCCGCGCCGCGCATCTCGTTGTCGAGCAGCTCCTTGCCGAGATTGATGCTCTTCTGGCGCTGATCGGCGCGCATGTGGCCGCGAATGCGGGCGCGCGCTCGGGTGGTCACCGCGAAATCCAGCCAGTCTTTGCTGGGCTGCTGGTTTTGGGACGTCATGATCTCGATCACGTCGCCGCTCTTCAACTTGTAGCGCAACGGCACGATCTGCCCGTTGGCGCGCGCGCCAGAACAGTGCTCACCGACCTCGGAGTGAATCGCGTACGCAAAGTCGATCGGCGTCGAGCCGCGTGGCAAGACTCGCAGGTCGCCCTTGGGAGTGAAGATGTAGACCTCGTCCGGGAAGAGATCGATCTTCACGCTCTCCAAGAACTCGATCGGGTCCTTCAGGTTGCGCTGGAAGTCCGCTAGCTCGCGCAGCCAACCAAAGCGCTCTGCATCCTTCGGGTCGACTCCGCCCGAGACGCGCTCCTTGTACTTCCAATGCGCCGCGATGCCGTGCTCGGCGACGCGGTGCATCTCGTGCGTGCGGATCTGAATCTCGATGCGCTGCCGTCCTGGGCCAATCACCGTCGTGTGCAGCGATTGGTACATGTTGGGCTTGGGCAGCGCGATGTAGTCCTTGAAGCGCCCGGGGATCGGCGTCCACTTCGAGTGCATCACGCCCAGCGCCGCATAACAGTCCGCAACCGATTCCACACAGATGCGGAACGCCACCGTATCGAACACCTGCTCGAACTCGCACTGCTGCTCCTTCATCTTGCGATGAATCGAGAGCACGTGCTTGGCGCGCCCGGAGGCCTCACAAGCAAACCCCTGCTCCGCCAAGCGCGCGGTGATCGTGCGGGACACCGTTTCGATGTAGTGATCGCGTTCTTTCTGCGTCTTGTGCAGCTTGCCCGACAGAACCTTGAAGTTCTCCGGGTCGAGGTAACGGAATGAAAGGTCTTCGAGCTCGCTCTTGATCTGCTGCATGCCCAGGCGGCCTGCCAAGGGAGCATAAATGTCCATGGTCTCCCGAGCGATGCGCTCTTGCGCCTCGGGTTTCATGTGGTCGAGCGTGCGCATGTTGTCCAGGCGATCACACAGCTTGATGAGCAGGACACGGATGTCCTGCGCCATGGCCACGACCATCTTGCGGAAGCTCTCCGCCTGGCGGTCTTCACGCGAGATGAAGTTGATCTTGCCGAGCTTCGTGACCCCGTCGACGATGGTCGCGATCTCTTTGCCGAAGTCCGCTTCGATCTCCTTCATGGAGGAGTGAGTGTCTTCGACCACGTCGTGCAAGAGGCCCGCACAGACGCTCGCGGTATCCAGCTTCAGCTCGGCAGCGATACCGGCAACGCTCGCCGGGTGCACGAAGTAAGGCTCACCGCTTTTTCGCGTCTGTTCGCGGTGTGCCCACTCTGAAAAATGGTACGCCCGCCGTATCAGCTCCAAATCGGCTGATGGATGGTAGCTCTGTACCCGCGCAACGAGGGATTCGAGTGCCAACACGGCTGAAATCCTGGGGTGACGTGGCAGTAATGCCGAATTACAACGTAACACCGCCGTCGCAGGCTCGCAAAACTTGTCGAAACTCTTGCGATATCCGGCGGTTAACTGAAGGCCTTGCATTCCCCGAACAACTCCGGGGAGTGAAGCGAGCGGTTACGACAAGCTAACCACGCTCGTCGGCGCGCGCTGCCTCAAGCAACCAGCGCCGACCGCGCCGAGAGCCACGCAGCGAGATCGCCCAGCGCGCGCTCGGCCATGGCCTCGTACTTCTCACGCTTCTTGAGGCGCGTGCCCTCCCAAGGAGCGATGTGGGAAAATGTAATATTGGAAGGTTGGTAGTCCTTCTCGTTGCGCTTCAGGTGCGTGAGCAACCCGCCGAGCGCGGTGGTCAGGGGGGGCGGCGCCGGCTCTCGGCCTTGCAAGCGATCGGCGACGAACAGCGCGCACAGCAAACCGCCCGCAGCGCCCTCGACATAGCCCTCGGTGCCGGCGATCTGTCCAGCGAAGTACAAGCCGGGCTCGTTCGCGAGCTGCATCGTGCCGTCGAGCAGCTTGGGTGCGTTGAGAAACGTGTTTCGATGCACCGCGCCGTAGCGATAAAATTCCGCCTGCGCGAGACCCGGGATCATACGGAACACGCGGTCCTGCTCGCCCCAAGCCATCTTGGTTTGAAAGCCAACCAAGTTGTAGGCGGTCCCTGCTTCGTCTTCTTTGCGCAGCTGGACCACGGCGTGCGGCCAGCGACCGGTCTTGGGATCGGTGAGCCCGACTGGTTTCATGGGGCCGAAAGCCAAGGTGCGTTCGCCGCGTTCGGCCATGACTTCGATCGGCAAGCAGCCCTCGAAATAGCGTACGTCTTCGAAGGACTGCGGCTCGACTTTGCGCGCCGCGCGAACTTCAGCGACGAAATTCTTGTACTGCTCTTCATTGAGCGGGCAATTCACGTACGCGGTGCGGTCTTCGTCGCTCTCGCCCTTGTCCCAACGCGAGGCCTGAAATACCTGATCCCAGTCGATCGACTCGGCGCTGACGATGGGGCTGATCGCGTCGTAGTAAGCGAGGGCATTGCTGCCCACGTGCCGCGCGATGTCCGAGGCCAGCGCGTCACCCGTGAGCGGTCCCGTCGCGACAATCAACGGCCGCGCTACGGGTAGGCGCTCCACTATGCCCACCTCGATTTCGATCAGCGGGCTGCCGCGCAGCCGCGCCGTGACGTCGGCCGAGAAGCGCTCGCGATCCACGGCCAGCGCGCCCCCCGCCGGCACCGTGTTGGCGTCGGCCGCGCGCATCACGTGCGAACCGACTCGGCGCATCTCTTCCTTGAGCAAGCCGACCGCGTTCGCCAGCGAGGCACCGCGGAACGAGTTCGAGCACACCAGCTCGCAAAAATTTTCGCTGACCTGCGCCGGGGTCTTCGCGTTCGGCTTTTGCTCGAGCAGCCGCACGCGAACACCGCGCTCTGCCAAGCTGAGCGCGGCTTCCGATCCGGCGAGCCCGGCTCCGATGATGGTGACGGTGGCGCCGCCTGTCACGGCGAGACCGAAGCAGGGCCGCCACGACGCTTGCCGCCGGGTTTAGCCGGCTCGTCGGGGGGCGGCGCTACGGCTGCTTCGGCCGCCTCGAGCTCCGCCGGCCCCGGCTCGTCGATCGGGCGCGAATAGTCGCACTCTTTGGGGCCCTTGCCGCACATCAGCTTCGGGTTCTTGGCGCCGCCGCCGATCACCAAGAAGGGGTGATTGCAGGTCGGGCACGGTTCGTTGACCGGCTTCTGCCAAACTTTGAAGTCGCACTTCGGGTAGTTGGCGCAACCGTAGAACGGGCGCGAGCCCTTCTTCTTGGAGCGGATCTCGATGATGTCTCCAGCGCACTTGGGGCACGGCATCCCGAGCGGCACGGGCTTGGCGTTCTTGCACTCCGGATAGCCGCTGCAAGACAAGAACTCGCCGTAGCGACCCGTCTTGATCACCATCGGCTTCTCGCACTTGTCGCAGATGTAATCCGTCATGCGGTCCACGGCGGGCTCGCCGTTTTCCTTCGACAAATCCCGCGTGAATTTGCACTTCGGGTACGTCTCGCAGCTCAAGAAGAAGCCGTTCTTGCCCCAACGCTTCAAGAGCGGCGCGCCGCAGTCGTCACACTTGTACTCGGTCGGCTCGGGCTCGGGGGCCCAGCGCTTGTTCTTCTTGGCGACGTCCAGCACCTCGCGGAAACTGCCGTAGAACTTATCGAGCAGCTTCACGCGATCCAGACGACCCGCCTGAACTTCGTCCAGATCCTCTTCCATCTTGGCGGTGAAGCTCGGCTCCATGAAGTCCAAGTGAGTGGAGACCAAGCCGTCCGTCACGCGCTTGCCCAAGTCCGAGGCCTTCATCTGGCCGCCGGGCAGCTTCTCTACATAGTCGCGCGCCTGCACCTTGCTGATGATCTCGGCGTAAGTGCTGGGGCGGCCGATGCCGCGCTTCTCCAGCTCGCGCACCAGCGAGCCTTCGTTGAAGCGCGCGGGCGGCTGCGTGAACTTCTGCTCCGCCAGCACACCCGGCGGTTCCACCAGCTCCAGCGCTTCGCCCTCGCTCAGCTCGGGCAGGAGGCCCTCTTCATCATCGGCTGCGGCGGCGCGGTCGGCCGCGGCGTTTTGCGCGGCTTCTGCGCGCGCGTCGTCTTCACCGGCGAACTCTTTCGGCGCTTCCTCGCCCTTCTGGGCCTCGTATTGCGCGAGCCAACCGGAGAACTTCAGCACTTTGCCGCTGGAGCGCAGCATGAGCGACTTATGGGCTGCGCCCTTGCGAGCCGGCACGGCCTCGATGTCGACGCCGGTTTGATCGTAAACCGCTTGCGACATCTGCGACGCGACGAAGCGATCCCAGATCAGCTTGTACAGCTTGAATTGTTCGTCAGTGAGATGCTTCTGCACGGACTCGGGCGTGTACTCGAGCGACGTCGGGCGGATCGCCTCGTGCGCCTCTTGCGCGTCCTTGCGAGATTTGAAGACGTTCTCCTTCTCGGGCATGTGACGCTCGCCGAAGGTGGTCTTGATGTACTCGCGCAGCTCGATGATGGCGTCCGGGCTGATGCGCACGGAATCGGTACGCATGTAGGTGATCAGGCCGACGAGGCCGCCGTCCTTCTTGAGATCGATGCCCTCGTACAAGCGCTGGGCGATGTTCATCGTGCGCTTGGTCGGAAAGCGCAGGTGGCTCGTGGCGTCCTGCTGCAGCTTGCTGGTCGTGTAAGGCGCGGGCGCGTTGCGCTTCTGCTCGCGCTTGGTCACGCCTTTGACCTTGAATTTAGCGCTGTCCAGATCCGCCTTCACGGCCGCGGCTTGCTCACCGTTCGTGACTTCGATCTTGTCGCCGTCGGCCTTCACCAGCCGCGAGTGAAAATTCTGTTTTGCTTTGCCGCGCAAGAGCGCGCCGACGTTCCAATATTCTTCGGGAACGAAGGCCTCGATCTCGCGCTCTTTTTCGACGATCAAACGCAGCGCGACCGACTGCACGCGGCCCGCGCTCAGCCCAAAGGCGAGCTTCGACCAAACCAGCGCCGACACGTCGTAGCCGACGATGCGGTCGAGCACGCGCCGGCAACGCTGCGCGTCGTACAGGTTCACGTCCAAGTCACGCGGTGAATCGATGCCGCGCTGCACGCCCTTCTTCGTGATCTCCTCGAACTCGACGCGCCGCACTTCGAGCTTGGGCCGCGCCAGCTCCTCGGCAATATGGAAGGCGATCGCCTCGCCTTCGCGATCAGGGTCGGTTGCGAGTAAGAGGACATCAGCCTTCTTGGACTCGGCCTTCAGCTCGGCCAGCACCTTGGCCTTGGTCTCGATGACCTCGTAGGTCTCCTCGAAGCCGTTCTTCATGTCGATGCCCATCTTCTTGGGCAGGTCTTTGACGTGGCCCTTGCTGGCAACGACCTCGTAGCCGGCGCCCAAGTACTTCTTGATGGTCTTGGCTTTGGCTGGGGATTCGACGATTACGAGAGTCTTCGCCATGGCGGGTTCAACGTGCCTTTCGGTACCCTGAGTGCGAACGCTGGAGCCTCGGCGCAAGCCCTTGGACCGGAGCCACGCCCACAAAACCTAATCAAATCAGAAGCTTACGAATTTGCAATCGCCCGCAGGGGTCGGTAACTAAGACTCCTTCCAGGCGTAGCGTCAAGATCAGTTCTGAAACGCGACCGGCCGGGAGCCCCGTGACGAGGCAGATCTCGTCGCTCGATGACGCCCCGCGTTGCACCGCTTCGAGCATCACCGAGCGTGCGTCGCTCGAGCTCGATGTTTCGGAAAAACTTAGGGATTGTTGTTGGGGGCCCCCAAACGGCGGCGCGGCTTC
>Ga0210392_10001037_pt1 | contig 15074 bp, 7 predicted proteins | sample IncBWC30OmetaG_FD_161057 | JGI IMG/M metagenome (GOLD analysis project Ga0210392, IMG submission 161057) | Forest soil microbial communities from Barre Woods Harvard Forest LTER site, Petersham, Massachusetts, United States - Inc-BW-C-30-O ...
AGAAGGATGTTCGGCGACCTGCCGATGCGCGGAAGGCCCTCGATCGCCGCGTCGAGCAAGCGATGAATATCGGAGCCGAAAAAAAGACGTGTCGGCGTCTGACACGTCCATTCTGTTTGAACCAGTTCCGCCATCATCGCAGACGACATGGAATAATTACCTTTGTACACGCCCCGGACCGTTCCGCTTTTTCGCTCAATATCACAAATCATAATGCCAGATTTGACATGAATTCGCAGTCAACAGCGAGATTCTAAGCAACGAAATTAGGCCGCGTTTGGTAACCGATTGAAGAATATAGGCTTTTTCGCGAGGCAGGTGGTTTCACCGATGCGGTGGGCAAGCCTTATTGCCGCCTCGGCCAAGGGGGCGGTATCCGGTCTAGACGGCTCATTTTCCGGACTGATTTAGAATCGTGACCGGGTAACACCTTGTGAATGGCAGCCACACCTCCATCCGCAACATGTCAGAGCCGGGTTTCGCGCGCCAATGCGATGTCGAATTCTCCTGCGCTACAATGCGCGAGCAACGCGGAAAATGGCGTCCGCCTTGCTGCCGCCACCTCCTGCAGTCATACCGATTCTAGTTTTTTCGCGCAGTCCATCATCGCAACCAAACAATATGCCGCCCGCCGCTTGTTGCGAATTCGCCAAGCAATCGGTCCATTCCTTCTTCTCGCCGATCATGTTGAAAAGGCCAAAGCGATTTGGTCCGCCGCTCGTCTTCGCCGGAGAAGCCACGGCGCCCTGACCTGCTGCCACCAGGTACACCCACTCATCGTCGGACAGCAACCTATAGGGCTTATGGGTCTTCTCGCTCAGCCAGCGGGCATACGCTCGTGCGTCGGTCAGACTCATGCAGGTTGCCGGATCGTCGGGTGACTGCCGATAGCCCGGATCGCGCCAGTCGCGGGGCAAGCCCGAACCGGCGGGAGGACAGATCGTGGAACTCGTATACCCCGTCTCGACGACAAATTCCGCATATTCATTCCGGCTGACGGGATATTTGGCGACGGCGAAAGCCCGGGGAATGGCGACGGCGTGTGAAAGCCAAGGCTTGGCGGCAGAAGCATTGAGCGCCCCGGCCGGGATCATCGCCATCTCGGGACAGTCGCGGCAATCGCGGACCGAAAGGATCCGGCTTCCGCCCATGACAGCGGGAAATTGCAGCGCGACGCGGCGCAAGAGCAACAAGGACGCGGCAGCCACGGGCTTGCCGGCAGGCTCCCAGAACGCCAGACGAAAGGATTCTGCAACCGGCTCGAAATCGAGCAAATCACGGCTCGCAATCGAGTTGAGCGCCGTAACCTGCACGCGGCCGGCCGCATCCGCGGTCAAGATCGAATTCCCGCCGTCTAAGAATTCTATTTGCTCCACCGGCGCGTCGTGCCCTCGGATCGTGCCGACGAGCGTCCGGCCGCTATAAACCCGCGTCATTCCGTCCGAGTCGGCCATTGCGACGAGCCGCATGTCCTTCTTATCCAGCACGGCGGTCGCGCCGGCACGGAAGACGGATAGCCGGGAGGCCCCTTCCTCGTCGGCGAGCGCCATGACTATGAGCCCCGTGCCTATGAGAGCCAAAGACATGACCGTGCCGGCAGCCCATGCGAGAGCAACACGTGCGCGGCCGGCAATTTGGAATCCCTGCAAAGCCGCGTTCGCACGCGCGGCGACGGCCGATGCGAGCGAACTTCCCGGAAGTATCCCGAAAAACGATCTCCGGCGGGATCGGCGTCGCGTGCGCGCCATGACCTTCTTTATATCGGCGGACAACGCAGTGACCCTCGACGCGAATTCGCGCGGCGATAAGTTTCGGCCGAACTGATGCGTCGGCAACCGCCGGATCGGTCCCGGAAGGCCAGGTGTGGAGGCATCGTCGAGAGCGCAGACAACGGCTTTTTCGAAGGCGCCCGCATCCTCCAACTCGTTGAACCACGGCGAACGGCGGCTACGGGGCCGGTAATCGGCGTCGGCCAGATCATTCGACAAACAGATCAGCACACAGCCACATGCCTTCAGGGCGTTGCCGATCGAAACTGCAGGTCCCGGAGGATCGATCACCAGCTTCAGGCCGGTTTCGGTCAAGGCGCCGAGCAAGGGCATGAGGGCTGCCCTTTCCGCGGTTCCGCAGCTCACCATCACAAAAGGCCGAATTTCCTCATGTGACGCCATCGCGCCGCATCTCCAATTTCGAACTCGACCGCGCGAAGTCAAATCCCGTCGGCATTCGATCGCGGGGCATGACGAGAATCCAGCCGGATTTCGGCGGCCGCGCCGATACTATCGCTTTTTGGGAGAATTGGTATGGTTTGCCCGCGGGAGGGGTTTCCAGGTGGCGCAGCAGCCGTTCGTATTCTTGAGCCATGCCGGGGCGGACAAACCGCGGCTCAAGCCGCTGATCGATGCGCTGCAGCGCGCGGGTCTCAAGATATGGATCGACAATCCCGCCGGATTCGACGCCGCGCACAGCCAGCAATTTTATCGCATCCACGCCGGAAATCGCTGGCAAGACGAAATATACGAGGCGTTGGAAGCCTGCGCCTGCGTCTTGGTCTGCTGGTCGAAACAAGCCACGGACCGACGTGTCAAACTCGGCAGACGCAAGCTGGTCTGGCTGGAAGAAGCGACCATCGGCCGCTTCACCGGAAAACTCGTCTCCTGCGTTATCGACAGCATCGACCCGAACGACCTGCCGGGAACGCATTCGGCGCATCATTTTCGCGACGTCAGCCCGGATCTGCCGCAAGAGCGGCTGCAGATCGAACTCGATCTGCTCGTCCAGGACGTCAAATCCGTCGTGACCCGCATGATGGCGCCCGCCAAAGGCCGCGATGCAGGCTTTCGCGACGACATGGCTCCCTACTTGGTCGATCGCACCGAGCATGAGGCCGTGATCATGGATGCCATCAAAGAGCTGGACGCGGCAGCCGGCGGGATCCGTCCCGTTTTCCTCATCGGTCCTTCGAATGAGCTTCCCGACGAGTTTCAGAATCGAACGCTGCGCAGCAGAGACAACCTCGTTTCCGGCGGCAGCCGCATCGTCGAATACAAAGTCGAATGGCCCAAGAGCGAAGTTCCGCTGGAAGCGTTCACCGCTGCCTATCGCAAATCTCTCTGGTACAAGATAGGCCGGTCCGGTTCCGCCGACGACCGCGCGATCGCCATGGCCTTGGCTGAGATGGCGCGGCCCGTTGCGGCCGTCCAATGCATCCTGTGGCAGGACTGGACCACGCAGGAAATCGATCGTATCCGCCTTTGGCTGGACTGGTGGAATTCGCTCGCCGAACTGACGCCGAACATCAAGGTGATACTCTGGCTGCAGGTGACGCTCTCCGCAGCCAAACCCGGATGGAGAGACTGCCCGCCCGGACGATCCAGATTGATTTGGCAATGGCTTAGAGGCCTCAAGGCGAAGATCAGCGAGGCCGGACCAGGCTTTGATCTCGTTATGCCGCCGGTCCTGCCTCCTATCCAACAGCGCGACGCGCGGGATTGGATCAATCAGGTGCGGCCAGATCCTGGCGTGGAGCGACTCAAGCTCAAGGAAGAAATCGACAGGCTCTATCCGGAAGCCGGTTTTCTAGGGCTGTTCACGCCTCGCGCATGCAGATTCGGCATCAACCACCAGGAATTTGCAAAGGCCGTGCAGTCGTTTTTTGCGGCACAAAATCCATAGGCTGGAGGACGCATGGGTTATCCCTATTTCGCCAAAGGGCTCGCTGTGAAATCGACGGCGGCGGAAGAAATTCCCACTCTCGACCGCAGCCACGTCGAGGATCCGGCCGGATACATTCCGCATGCCGATCTCTCCCATGCGGTCAACGTGGCGCTGGTGCTCGGGATGCCGTTGCTTTTGACCGGCGAACCCGGCACGGGGAAAACGCAACTCGCTTATGCGCTGGGGGCGGAAATTGGCTGCCCCGTCTTCAAGTTCGAAACCAAATCGACGAGCCAGGCGCGAGACCTGTTCTACACTTACGACGCGTTGAGCGCGTTCAAGATGCGCGAGATGACCGACGCCCGGGTCTTCATCCGGTACCAAGCCCTGGGCCGGGCGATTTTGGAGGCGTTCGAGCCCGCAAACCCTCATGTCGCGGCCCTGCTGCCGCCGGGCGAGCCGCATGCAGGACCGCGGCGCTCGATCGTGCTGATCGATGAAATCGACAAGGCGCCGCGAGATTTTCCCAACGACTTGCTGAACGAGATCGACCGCCTCTACTTCCGTGTGCCGGAAATCCAAAATCTCGGCACACCGGGAGCCGAGGACGGCGAAGAGGGCGTGCCGCGCCGATACCGCCCCATCGTGGTGATGACTTCTAATTCCGAGAAAGGCCTGCCCGACGCATTCTTGCGGCGCTGCGTCTATTTCGACATACCGTTTCCTTCTGCCGAAGACCTCGTGAAAATCGTCGCCGCGCGCATTGAATATCTGAACACATCCGACCCGCTGCTGAGCGACGCGCTCGACCTTTTCCGCAAACTGCGCAACGCCGATCGCTCGCTCAGTCTGAAGAAAGCGCCCTCGACGGCGGAGCTGCTCAATTGGCTGCAGATCCTGATCCATCGCGGCGCGCGGCCTGATCAGCGGCTGACCGAACAGAAACCGCTGGTGCTGGAAACGCTCTGCACTCTCGTGAAGAGCAGCGACGACCGCAAGCTCGCACAGGCCTTCATCGCCCAACATTGGGGCAAGCCCTAGGCGAGCGTCCGGATGGACAAGGTGGACGCGTCGGAAATCCTGATCGGCGAACAACTCTTCGGCCGGTTCGACGAGAGCGGGCGGCAGGTCTCGGCCGCGCTCTTCGACCTGCTGCGCGATGCCGGACTGCGAATCGGGCCCCGTGAACGGATCGCGGCCGCGGCGCTGGTCGGTCACATCATCGCCGAGCGCGCGGCCAACATGGAAGTCCGCGATCTGCGCGCCGATCTCGCGCCCCTGCTCGCACGATCGCCGGCTGAGCGCGAACAATATTTTCGGATCTTCGACGCGTTTGCGCCGGCGCCCCCGCCGCCATCGTCCAGTCCGGATCTCGCCGCCGCGCCGCAAGTTTCCGGCACTTTCTCCGCAGTTCCGCGCGCACACAAGCTGTTGAAGCCGCGCAGCCGTCAAGTTGTCGCCATGGCCCTGATTGCGTTCGCGATGCTGGCTGCAGGGATTGCATGGTTCGTCATGCTCCAAACCACTCCGCACATCGCAATGAAGCCAGCACCGAAGATTCAAGCGACCGGCGTCAATGCGCGCGCAGCCGCCGTGCCGCCCAAGGCGGTGAAGCCCGACGCGCCGCAATCCGCAGCGACGCGACTGGTGAACCGCGTCGTCGAAGGATCCCGCAACTACGATGGGGCGCCGACGCTGGAGGAGCTCTCCATCCCGCTCGCCCGGAACTCGCCGATCCACTGGCGGCCCGAAGCCTATGCCCAGAGGCTGCAGGAACTGACAGGCTTGCCAAAAAGCGAGCCGCTGGCGCTGTCGGGCCTTGCCGAACAGCCGAAGGGGCGCGACCCTGCACTCGTGGCGGCCGTCGCACGCGCACTCGCACACATTGAGAGTCCCGGCCGCGAAGATTCACCCGATGAATTCCAGGTCGCAGCCGAACAAACCACCTTCGGGATATCTATGGGAGCTGCGCTAGACGCCGGCTTCGAAATCTACAAGCAAGTTTGCGAACATTGCCATGACCCGACTGCCGTCGACTTTCACGCACTTGAAGGGGAAGCGGCGAACAATGAAGCGGGCCGGCGTATAGCTTACGAAAGGAGGCTTTCAGGTATTTTTGCTGGCGTTCAAAGTTCTCTTCCATCGGATCCCTTCATCGCCGAAACACTCGCGGAAACCCTTGTGAAAGCCGTCGCGTCGAAAACCACCGCCGCCGCACGCGCCAAAAAACAAAACGGCATTCCTTACGAGAAAGGCGCGGCGATCGCATATGTGCGCAAAGTCGCGGGAAACAATTATCGCGACGACACCATCCTTCGTGCATTGGCGATCCTGCCAAATCCCGGCATGAGACGCGTCTTCGCCGATGCACCATGGCTTAAGCGCGACGGTCTGCGCGTGGAACGCGCGCCCGTCTGGGCGCCGTTCGCCGTGCCGCTGTTGTCCCTGCTGCTGGTTTCGCTGTCGATGTTCGGAGCGTTCATGCTGCGCAAGGCGTATCTTCGCCGGCGCGCGCCGATGTTCCCGCCGCTGCACATGGTGCTGCTCGCCGACGCCGCCAAGCACTTGCACAACACGGCCGGCCTGTTCCAGCGCATCGGCCAGCGCTTGCAGAGGCGCACGCCCGTGCCGTCCGGCCGCCTCGACGTCGAGGCGACCGTGCGCGCCACGATCGCGCAAGGCGTCGAACTCGTGGTTCCCCGCTTCGCGCATACGCGCGCGGCCCCCGATTATCTCGTGCTGATCGAGAAACGCAGCGAAGGCGACCAGAATTTCGACTATCTGCGCTTCCTGGTGTCGAAACTGACCGATCTCGTCGCCTTCGATATCTACACCTTCCAGAACGAGCCTTCGATGTTGGAGCCGGATGGCGGAGGTCAGGCCGTTCCGATCGAGAGGTTGGCCGCGGCCTATCCGCATCACCGCCTGCTTGTTCTTGGTTCCGGCGCGGAATTCCTCGATCCGGTGCATCACAAGCCGCTGGCCGGAGCAGCCATGCTCACGCGCTGGACCCGCCGCGCACTTCTCACGCCCATTCCGCTTGCGGAGTGGGCGCAGGAGGAGTTTTTGCTCGCGCAGGAGCTCGCTCTGCCGATCGGGCGGGCGACACCTGAAGGCTTGATGGCGCTGGCGGAATTGCTTCGCCTGGAGGGGACAGAGGACGACGACCTGCTCGATCCATCGGGCGACGGTTTGGCGCCGCCGCTGCCGGAAGTGTTGCGTGCAAGGCCTCAGCGTTATCTCTACAACGCGCCGCCCGAAGACCATCCTCTGCCTCAGATCGTTCAGGACCTGCGGAACTATCTCGACGGCCCAGGTTTCGATTGGCTCTGCGCGCTTGCCGTCTATCCGGCCGTGCAGTGGGACTTGACGCTCTATCTCGGACTTATGCTGCCGGAGCAGCCGGGAGGAGACGCTCCCCGCGCTCCGCTCTATAGCGAGGAACGAATTGCCGCGCTCACCCAGCTTCCTTGGCTGCGCGAAGGCAGGATTCCGACATGGATGAGGCGCGCGCTGATCGCCGCCATGTGTCCTGCACGCGGCAATGAGGTGCGCACGCTCGTGCGCGAGCTCATCGTCAAGGCGCGTTCGACCGGGGATCCGGCCCGCGACGAGGCGATCCGCATTCGCATTGGCAGAGAAACAACCAAGGAAGTCGCCAACCCCGAGCAATTGCTCGAGGACGAGGTTCTGCTCGATTTCCTGGCCCGGGGCCGAATGGAGGATTTCGAGCTGCCCCGGATGCGATTCCTCGAACGGTTCCTGCCGGAGTCCTGGCTGCACCGCTTGGGGTGGGCGGAACTCGCGTCGCTTATCGTTGCGCTCGGCTATGCCGTTGCGGGGTATTCCTTGTCTCCAAAGCCCGCGGACGGAGCGCTGGTCACAAGTGCGTGGCTGCCCTTGTTCTCGCTCGCCTTGGTCGCGGCTGGGCTGGCCATCATCACAAATCTAGGCCGCGTCTATGTCTACACACGGCGGATCGTCATGTGGTCCGCGCCCTATGGACTCGCGCTGTCCATCGCGGCTGCCGCGCTGGTGCCGGGAGCCGCGGTTTCGAACGCGGTGGCGGACAATTATAAGGCGCTGCCGATGTGGATCGCGCTCGTCCCGGCGGCGGTGCTGCCGGTGATCATCGCGCGGCGGCTTGCAAGCGCCGCCGGCCTGGACCTTCATGCAGCCGCAGGAAGCTTGGCGCGCCGCGTCCTCATCGGCGGTATGCGCATCGCCGCGGCCGATGCAGTGGCTCTTGCGGCATTCTTCTGGGCGGCAGCGGCGCAAGGATTGCCGAGTGCGTTCCTTCTCGATGCGCTGTCGAATGAGATCATCCTGATCGGGGGGATCGCCGGAGTCCTGGGCGCGATGCTGTTCGCAGCCGGCCTCGCCTTCGCGCGCTTTTCCCCCGACCGGCTGCCGCCGGTACACGACAAGTTCTTCGCCGCGCTGACGCAAGCAGTCACTTTCGACGCCGAAATGGATACAGCCCATTCGGGATGGCGCAAATTCGTCATATGGCTCGGCCCGTATGCGCTGGCCTTCGCGATGGCCAGCACATCGTTTCTGTGGACGGTTAGAAATGACTTGGATTTTTCACCCATTTGGATGCTTGGCGGCTCCGCCTTTTTGCCCGTTCCCTTTGCTCTGACACTTGCGCGATGGCTCAAGTTGCGCGTCAGACTGCCTCGCGAGGGCATTTTGATCCGTATGTTTGCAGGTTTGGCGAGTGTCCTCGTCATTGATTCCGCCGTTATCGGCAGCCTTGTGCTTGCGGACCAGATTGAGGAATGGATGGGACATGGAACACCGCGCGTCATTGAAAACTATGTTTGCCTCGGCCTCTCGGCGCTCTCGACGTTATTATTTCTATACGCCGTCGTTGCCGCCCGCAGGCCTTTCAGGCAACCGCGCAATTTGCGAACCAACATTGCGCTCTGGGCTGAACGCCGCGCGCTTTTCCTCTCCGCCTTCCTTGCGTTACTGCCAATCCTGCCGGTCCTGGTCCTGACTCTGATTCTCGCGGGCGAGCATTCCTGGCTTCCCGCCCCGCCTTCGTCGTTCGCGTCTTCAGACGTTGTCGCAACTACGCAAGACGGCCTCTATTTCGCGACAGGCGACGGTGATGGGCTCGTTCGGGTGTTCCTCGCCGACGATGTGTCTTCGCCGCTGTCGACGATCCACGCGGATGGCGGCCGCATCGTGTCCCTCGCGATTTCGCCGCTGGCGGACTCATCCTCCCCTGAGCGTCCCAGCAAATTTTTCCATGCGGCTTTGTTGGTCGTCGCTGTAACCGCCCACGGCAAGGGTCTGCAAGCGTGGGACACCGACATTGGCAGTGACATGAAAAGAGCGATACCCGGATCGGAGCAAATCGCGGCGATAAACACCGGCGGCGCGATCCACCTTGCCGTCGGTAAAAACGAGGGCTGGGCGGCGAGCGGCGAAGATCGCAAGGGCAAAAGCTGGATCTTGACGAATGCAGGCGCGATCGCGCTGGCGGACGGAGGACCGGTGACCGCGCTCGTCCCCGTCAGACCCGAATGGTTCGGCTATGGCAGGCTCGACGGATCGCTCGGGCTGGTGACGGTGACCAAGACAAATGTTCACGAGCTGTACCCTGCGGCGGCGCCGAACGCAGCAAAACTATTCCCGCCCGTCCAGCCAAAATTCGAGCTTCGCGGTCATTCCGCCGCAGTCAGCGCGGTATCATACTCGCCGGACGGCAGCCGCATATCGACGTCTTCCGACGACGGCTCTGTGCGAATCTGGGATGCAGCCACCGGCGCACCGCTCAGGACCGTAATCGCAGGCCACGAAAAATCCGTCAGCGACGTCGAGTTCTCGCCTGACGGATCATATGTCGTCATGGCTGCTGGTCATGACAAGGACCCGGCCCGGCGGTGTGTGTTGGACGGACAACCTGCCTGCCTGCGTTACGATGGCACCGACGCCGCCATCGTCGTGAACTCCTCGACCGGGGTGAAGCTCACCGAGCTGCAGCATGACGGCGTCAATACGGCAACCTTTTCGCCCGACGGATCGCGGGTTATGACGGCGGACAACAATGAAGTCTGCATCTGGGACCTGAAAAAAAGCCGGCGCGCCAAGTGTGTGACGGATCAGCTATTCACAAGCGCGAAATTCTCGCCCGACGGAAAGCGCTTCGTGACGGCCGGCTCGGGCGCCGCAGTGTGGGATACGTTGACCGGCAAAAAAGTCTTCACACTCAACGCCGGTCCGAATTCGATGTTGAGCGCAGCCTACACGACCGACGGGAGGAAGATCATTACCTCGTCGTTGGATCACACGCTGAAAGGCTGGAGCGCGCTCGACGGAAAGCTTCTGGATACCATCGCGCAATCGGTAGACTTCCCCGACGCGGTGAAGATCTCGCCCGACGGACAAAGCTTCGCCGCGACAAATAGCGATGTGAGAATTTTCGATATCGGCGGCAAGAAGCCGCCGACGCAGCTTCCACGTGCCGGCCGCGCGCTCGCAGTCGCGTTTTCGCCCGGCGGCACCGAGATCGTTGTGGGCTATGCGGACGGAACGGTACGGGTTTGGCAGATAGCTGCGCACGCCGGGGTCGCCATCCGCTCGCTGCAAGTAGATCCGGCCGGCAAGCTGACGGCGATCGATACGGAAGGCGCCGTGATCGAAGGTCGGATAGAAAACAACCGCCTTGCCGGGCTCGCCTTCACCGATATCGACAGCCGGCTGGCGCTGGGACCCGCGGTAACGTGGCAATCATCACCGACGTCGCCAAAGCTGGCCACGCCGCCGCCCGAACAGATTTCGCCCGCCGCGAATGGCGATACGATGAGCGGCACGCCGACTTTCATCGACAGCGCTACTCTGGCGATCTCGGGAACGACCATCCACCTCTACGGCGTTCTGGGCGCTGGTGGCGAGGCAACGCGGCTGGCGCGGTTGTTCCTCAGCGAGCAGGGCGGACGGCTCAATTGCAACAAAAAGACCGGGAGCGATTATGTTTGCACGACGCCGACCGGGATCGACGTGGCGGCAGCGGAACTGCTCAACGGCGCGGCGAAGGTGAATGACCGGACGCTGTCGTACTATCTCGGCCTGCAGGAAAAGGCGAAGGCCGACCGCAGAGGATTCTGGGCCGACCGGTGAGAGAATTCGCCTTATTGAAGATCCAGATCCCTTGTCACGCTCCAAGCCGTTGAAAACACTGGTGGGCCCGGCAGGACTCGAACCTGCGACCTAACCGTTATGAGCGGTCAGCTCTAACCAACTGAGCTACAGGCCCCCGGGCACTCCTTAGCAGGAATTGCCTTGCGCCTGAACACAGTCTTGGCCGCGATACCGCGCCGCGCCCATCTGCCCCAGTTTCGCCTTGTGCGCGGCGGACCATCGCGCGATTTCGGATAAGGAATGCGTCATGCCGGCCTCTCTCTCGCGTACGATATTTCCTCTGCCGCTGCTTTTGATCCTGGCGGCGCCGGCGGCGCTGGCCGACGGCGCGCCCGCGCAACGCCTGTTGACCGTCAGCGGCTCGGGCGAGGTCAGAGCCGCTCCCGACCGCGCGGCATTATCGACCGGCGTCGTCACCCGCGAACGCAGCGCCGCTGCGGCGCTGGCCGGCAATGCGCGCGCGATGAACGCGGTGTTCGAAACGCTCAAGCGCGCCGGCATCGCCGAGAAGGACATCCAGACCTCCAACTTCCAGGTCTCGCCGCAATATGCGGCGGAGAAGCCGGGCACCAACGCGCCGCAGCGCATCGCCGGATACGAGGTCTCGGACACGGTGAACGTGACGGTGGAAGGGCTGGGCAAGCTCGGGCCGACGATCGACGCGCTGGTCGCTTCCGGCAGCAACCAGATCGAGGGCCCGAGCTTCTCGATCGCCGACCCGAAGCCGCTGCTGGCGAAAGCGCGCGAGGAAGCGGTGAAGGACGCCGTCGGGCGCGCGCAGGCCTATGCAAGCGCCGCCGGCGTGACGCTCGGCCCCATCGTCTCGATCTATGAAGGCGGCGGCGCCACGACGATCCAGCCGATGGGCCGCATGATGTCGATGCTCAAGAGCCCCGCGGAGACGCCCATCGCCGCCGGCGAGGAAAGCGTGAACGCGACGGTGTCGATCAGCTGGGAAATCCGCTGATTCAGCCGGCCCGGTTGCAGCTTCGGGCATCGCCGTCCTTGGCGCTGATCCAGATGTCGAGCGTGCCGACGACCGGCTCCTTGGGATCGCGGTCGCGCACCAGCCAGACGTGCCACTGACCTTGATGCTGTCGCGCGTGCCACGCATCCGACGCATCGAACGGGTGCGTCCAGGTGCAGCGGTCCTTGGCGATGCGGATCGCTTGCGCCTCGGTCGTCACGGGTTGCACCGCATCGACCCCGATGCAGCCGGCGAGGAACCAAAGCAATCCGATCGTCGCGAGGTGCGCGCGCATCGCCGCTACTTCTGCGCCTCGAGCGCGTCGATCTGGTCGAGGATGCGGCTCATGCGCGCGACCAGGGCCTGGTAGGGCGCGGGCGCCGCCATGTCGATGCCGGCCTTCTTGTAGAGCGCGTAGGCATAATCCGAACCGCCGGCCTTGAGCATGGCGATGTAGCGGTCGCGCGCAGGCGTGCCTTCATGCTCGATCGCGTCGGTGAACTCGGCCGCGCCCGCCATCGAGGTCGCGTATTGCCAGACATAGAAGCCGTAATAGAAATGCGGGATGAAGGCCCATTCGATGCAGTAATCGGGATCGATCTTCATCACGCCCTGCGCATCGCCGTGATAGCGCTTGAGCAGGCCGCAATAAATCTCGCTCATGCGTTTGCCCGACAGCGCGTTGCCCTTCTCGATCTCTTCGTGGATCGCGAGCTGGAACTCGCCGAACATGGTCTGGCGGAAGAAGGTGCCGCGGATCAGCTCAAGCCCCTCGCCCAGATAATAGAGCTTCTCCTTCTTCGTCTTGGCGTGCGCGACCATGTAGTCGTTGAGCAGCATCTCGTTGGAGATCGACGCCGTCTCGGCGATGAAGGTGGAATAGTTCGACTTCTCGTAAGGCTGCACCTCGTCGTCGAGCAGCGTGTGGATCGCGTGTCCCCATTCGTGCACGAAGGTCGAGAGCGACTCGTAATCGTAATTGTGGTTCAGGTGCAGGTAGGGATGCACGTCGTAGGCCGAGCCGTTCATATAGGCGCCCGAGGCCTTGCCGGCGCGCGGCAGCACGTCCATCCAGCGGCCCGCGAACGCCTTGTGCAGCTTGGCGGCGTATTCCGGCCCGTAGGGCGCGGTCACGTCGAAGGCGATGTGCTCGGCGTCGTCGACGGTGATGTGCGGCGGCGTGTCGAGTTTGAACATCGTGGGATAGATGTCGTAATAGGCGAGGTCGTCCTTGATGCCGAGCAGCTTCTTGCGCAGCTTCAGATAGCGGTGGAACACCGGCAGGCCGGCATTGGCCTGCGCCACAAGCTGACGATAGACCGCCTCGGGCATGTTGTCGGCGAACAGCGCGTCGCTGAGCGCGTTGGGATAATGGCGCACCTTGGCGTCGAATTCCTCGACGAGGACCTGGGTGATCAGCGAGGCGCCGAACGTGCCTTCGTATTTCCGCCACGTGCCCCAGAAATTGTCGAAGACGAGCTTGCGGTCGGCGCGGTTGGGCGCCTGGCGATATTTGGCGTAGGCCGCCTGGTCGAGGCGGTCGACCTTGGTGCCGTCCGACAGCGTCACGGACGGGAACGGCACCTCGCCGTTGGAGAGCTGGCTGTAGATGTTGTTGGGCTGGATCAGGACGTTCGTCGCCGCCGCCATCACGTTCTCGGTCTCGGGCGACAGCGTGTGCGGCGCGGCGCGCAGGATGTTGCCGAGATAGAAGTCGAAGCGGCGCGCGAGCTCCGGCGACTGCTTCTCGAACTCACCCACCTTCCCGGCGCCGACGCTGAGGATTTCCGTCGAGATCCAGGCGGTCTTTTCGCCGAACCGCGTCTGCAGCGTCTGCCCGAGCTGCACGCGCTCCTGGTCGGCGGCGATGCGCACATCCTCGTCGCCCTTGAGCGAAGCGTAGACATTGAGGCGCGCGACATCCTTGCCGACCATCGAGATCGCGTCGAGCGCGGACAGCATCGACTGCGCGCTCTTGCCCAGCGTGCCCTTGTATTTGTCCAGACCCTCGACGGCGGCCGCCGCCTTGGCCTGCGCCGCCGTCCACGCTTCGGGCGAGGAATAGAGATCGCCCAGATCCCACATATAAGCCGGGTTGGCCGTGTCGGTGGCGGCGGGGGTCGCGGCGGTCGCCTGCGCGGCAATGAACATCACGGCAATCGCTGCGAGCAAAGCGGCTTTCATGGCGGTCCCTCGTCTTCCCTCTACGGGATGTTAGAGCGTTTTCTCGCCGCGTTGAAGCCTGCGGCACGTCGCTACGCTGCCGCTCGCGACCCCTTCGAGGCATCGCTTCGCGATGCACCTCAAGGTGACGTGCCTACTGCAACATTAGCGTCATCCTGAGGTGCGAGCGCAGCGAGCCTCGAAGGATGGCGCGCCGCTCAGAACAGCGCCGCCGCCTTTTGCAGCGCGATATAAAGCCCGATGGCGAAGGGTATGCCGACCGCGAGCCATGCCACGATGCCGATGAGCATGGCGCCCGCGCCGCCTTGCGCTGCGGCTTCGGACCCCGACGCCGCCTCGTGCTGAAGCGCGCGCTCGCGCGCCAATTCCTCGTCGCTCATATAGTGCCTGTCGCTTACCGGGCGCACCAGCGCGTTGCAGACGAAGCCCACGAACAGCAGCCCCGCCATGATGTAGAGCGTGTTGTCGTAGACGAGGTTCTTCGCGACGCCGGCGGCGAGCTGGGTCTGGCGCAGCGTCGCGATGATCATCGGCCCGACCACGCCCGCGACCGACCATGACGTGATCAGCCGTCCATGGATCGCGCCAACCATCTGGGTGCCGAAGATGTCGGCGAGATAGGCGGGGATCGTGGCGAAGCCGCCGCCATACATGGTGAGGATGACGCAAGCCGAGGCGACGAACGCGCCGGCCAATCCCAGATGGCCGAGCGTCGGCAGCGACGCATAGAGGATGATGCCCAGAACGAAGAACACGAAATAGGTGGTCTTGCGGCCGAGATAGTCCGAGGCCGATGCCCAGAAGATCCTGCCCAGGCTGTTGAACAGGCTGAGGAGGCCGACGAGCCCCGCCGCCGCCGCGACGAGCGCCTTCTTCTGCACCTCGCTCAGCACCGCATGCGTATCGAGCCCGAGCAGCTTGGCCCCGAACACTTCCTGCAGCATGGGGCTCGCCATCGCCAGCACCGCGATGCCGGCGGTGACGTTCAATCCGAGCACCGCCCAGATCAGCCAGAACTGCGGCGTGCGCATCACGCGGTTCACGTGCACATGGCGGTCGGTGATCATGGCGCTGCGCTTGAGCGTGGGCGACCAGCCGGCGGGCTTCCATCCCG
>Ga0210392_10001039_pt1 | contig 15069 bp, 11 predicted proteins | sample IncBWC30OmetaG_FD_161057 | JGI IMG/M metagenome (GOLD analysis project Ga0210392, IMG submission 161057) | Forest soil microbial communities from Barre Woods Harvard Forest LTER site, Petersham, Massachusetts, United States - Inc-BW-C-30-O ...
CCGCTGCTTCGACGACGCGATCCCGCACTTCGCCGGCAGATTCCACCTTGGCATTAATCGGATCCGTGACGCCGATAAACAGCATCTTGCCCGGCGGCAGATGATCGCGGAGCAACCTCAACACGCTCCTGCGGTCCGGTTCGCTGGCCAGTTGCACATAGAAACGCCCGGCGTTCAGGCGAAACAGATCAGGTAGGAGCAATGCGTAGTTCACTTCTGCGCTATGCGTGGAATCCTTGTCGGCGCCCGGGCAAGTGTGCACCCCAATTTTGCTGCGGTCCTCTTCATTGAAGCGATTCAGGACGCGATTATTCAGTTCGATGAAAGAGTTCAAGAGCCCACCCGAGGGGTCGAGTTTCAGGGCCAGGCGCCCCTCGGTGAAATCCACCTGTACGCAATGAGCGCCGGCTGTGAGGCATTCCCGGATGTCGCGTTCTCCCTCGGATACCAGATCGTCCAGAAATTTTTCCCGGGGATAGCCCGGCAATTCGTCTTTCGGATAAAGCAGGCTGAGAGCAGACACGGAGATCACCGCTTGCTTCAACGGCCGCTTGGAATAGCGACGGGCTGCCTGCAAGAAGGAAGCGGCATGCACGCCATAACGAAAAGGTCCGGCAGTCAGCCGAGGGAGTTGCCGCCTGTGCCCATCCGCAAAAGGGATAACCACGCCGTCGGGAACAATGGAAAGGCCCGCGAGCGGATAGGTGGCGAAACTCGATTTGCTCTGTTCTCCGTCGGTGATCACGGGAGAACCAGTCTGCTCCAAATGGGAAATGGTGTCTCGCAGCGCGGCTTCCTCAGCAGCATGGAATTGCTCTTCGAACATTCGACCTGCGGCGTGAGCGGTGATTGCCGCAAGGAGCTCTTTCGAGCGCGGGATGCTTCCAATTGGTTCGGTCGGTAGGGACATGATTTGCTGGGCTCCTAGTCCGCACTGGATCGCTGGCCAAGACGGGACATCAGGTCTGGCCCTCGTGCACGCACACGAATGCAAGTCGTGCGGTACTTTGCAAGGTGGGGAGAAGTACCGCAATACTACAAAAACATTATTGCTAGTGAAATCTCCGCTATGGTCAACGCGGTTCGCGACGTACGATTGCTCTAGCAGCGAAACGTCAAATGGAGAACTGCAGTGATCAAAGATGAGGCTTGGGACCTGGCCCGGCATTGGGTTGCGGCCTGGAACGCTCATGATCTGGACTTGATCATGACGCACTATGATGAAGCGGTCGAGTTGGCTTCGCCCGTCGCCGCCCAATTGTTGAAGAAGGCTGATGGCAAGATTGTTGGGAAAGCAAATTTGAGAGCTTATTTCCAGCGAGGACTGCAAGCTTACCCGGACCTGCAGTTTCGGCTTGAGGACGTGCTTTGGGGAATCAATAGCGTAATTCTGTACTACACAAATCAAAAGGGGACGCGCACGGGAGAGTTCATGGAGTTTTCAGCGAATGGAAGAGTCATTCGAGTTGTGGCGAACTATAACGCCTAAGTAGGGTACGCATCGTGGCCGCGACTCTTGGAGTGCGGGAGCCTGCTCCAGCTGTTGCGGCCTAGCCGTCACTCGCGTAGTGGGCGATCAAGCGCAACTGTTGCAGTCAAAAAAAGGCGGCGGCGAACCGCCGCACTCCGAAACTTATGGGCACATCGGCATTCGGGCAGAATGCACCTGAAGGTTGGCCACTGCACAATCCTGGCCGCGCACTTGCACTGGGAGTGGGGGCGTGACTACACTCAGGCACGCTCGTACTTCATCCAATACACGCTCAGAATTTGGAAAGAGAAAATACAAACATGCGAAATCTGACGAACGTTGTGGTGTTGGTTGCTGCCTTGCTGCTTGTTGCTGCGGGAGCAATGGCTGACGACGCGAGAGTCTTGAGCAATCATGTGGGGTACGAACGAACGGGACCGAAGCGCGCGGTGGTGCAGGGCAAGGCGGGCGATAGAGTTTCCAACTGCGTATTGAAACGCGAGGGAAACAATGAAACGGTACTCGCTCTGACCGTAATGCCAGTGGGCCCTGTGAAGAAATGGAAAGACTGGACATTCTGGACCATCGATTTCGATTCGTTTGATAGGGAAGGGAAGTACTACATCGGTTGCACGACGGGACAAGAAGCGGTGCGGTCATATCCGTTCAAGATCGAATCGTTGCTTCTTGAGCGGCAAACCCTCTCCGACGTGATCTATTTTTTCAAGGAACAGCGCAGCTCCGGGCAATTCGACAAAGCGGACCGGCACCTGCCCTTTGACGGAAAGAAGAAAGGAACGCTGGACGCGCATGGCGGCTGGTGGGATGCCACCGGAGATTACGGGAAACACTTGTCGCACCTGTCGTTTTCGACCTACTTCAATCCGCAACAAATTCCGTTCACGGTGTACTCGCTGCTGAAAAGTCACGAGCTATTGGAGACGAGTGGAGTGCCTGAGTTTGCGCGCTACAACACGCGGTTGCTCGACGAAGCCCTGTTTGGCGCGGATTATCTTGTCCGCCTGAAGGATCCAGCAGCCTCGTTCTACCGCTCCATTTACAACGGGGGGGTGAATCAGGTTCCGTCAGAGCGAAAGGTTGCGGGTGAGATGAAGAGCTTCGGAATCTACCAAAACAGCACGCAGAGACCCGGCGGGATGGTGGAGCAAGCCAACAACGAAATGGAATACGAAGTGAGTTACCGGTCGGGCGGAGGTTTGGCAATCGCGGCGCTGGCGATGGCCAGCAAACTTCCGGTCTCCGGCGAATTCGCAAGCGCGGATTACTTGAAGGCGGCGGAAGATGCGTTCACGTTTTTGGAGAAGAACAATCTGAAAATGGTGAACGATGGCAAGGAAAATATCGTTGACGATTATTGCGCGCTGACGGCAGCCGCCGAACTCTACAAGGCCACGAAAAAGGAGCAATACAAGCAGGCAGCGGGTCGCCGCGCCAAAAGCCTGGTCTCGCGATTGGTGTCCGCCGGGCCGTACCCGAACTATTGGCGCGCCGATGATGCCACGCGGCCGTTCTTCCACGCTTCAGACGCGGGGTTTCCGGTGGTGAGCCTCTTGTACTACACGGAAATCGCGGATTCCGGAATGAAGGGAGAAGTGCTGGATGCTGTGAAGAAGTCGCTGCAGCATGAACTTGCAGTAACCGCAGAAGTGAACAATCCTTTCGGCTACGGCAGGCAGTTGGTGCAGGACAAAACTGGGAACCGCCACACGGCGTTTTTCTTTCCGCACAACTCAGATGCCGCGCCGTGGTGGCAAGGGGAAAATGCGCGGCTGGCGTCTTTGTCGGCAGCGGCACGACTGGCGAAACCGCATTTTACCGACGACGCTGAGTTCTCGCGGCAACTGGGCACGTTTGCAGCCGACCAGCTCAACTGGATCCTGGGCCTGAATCCGTATGACTCTTGCATGCTGTACGGCGTGGGTCACAACAATGTCGACTATCTCTTTTTCGACTCGTGGGAATTCACCAACGCACCCGGCGGAATTTCCAACGGCATCACCAGTGGATTTCGCGACGAAGACGACATCGATTTCAACCTTACCTACAAACAAACCGGTGCGGACAACGATTGGCGCTGGCAGGAACAATGGTTGCCGCACGATTCCTGGTATCTGCTGGCGGTTTCCGCGCAAGCCCGCGCGGCAAAGCCATAGCGAGGAAGTAGCGCCACCAGCGCGCCCGTCCTTGGTCCATTGTCCGCTCGTTTACTGGGTCTGCCCTTCGGACCAGTAGGCTACGCCGTTTTCTTCAGTTAGGCTTGGTTCGCGTGGCGGTGCTGTCTTCGGGAAACGAAGCGAGGTCGCCGTGTACTGCGAGCATTGCGGATTGAAGATCCTGCCGGAGCGACCGGTCTGCACTCGGTGTGGTCGAGCGCCACACGAATGGGAGCAGCTGTTCAGCCTATCGATATTTCTGCTGGCTGCGATTGGCAATTCCGTTTGCCAGCTGTATTTGCTGCCCAAAGCATACGCCGCGAATCCGTCATCTCTGTTTTTCCGTGGGTGGCTGTGGGCCGACCGCGAGAGTTCACTATACGGGTGGATGCCGCTGGCTGCCACGCTTCTGTTGTGGGAATTTTTTGTTTGGCGCAAGATGCGCAGACTAAAACCCGTAACCAAGATCAAAGGCTGGGTCAGCCGCAAGATTCTTGCCTTCGTGCTTGCGGCCGGATTCGCGCCCATCCTGCCGTGGTGGATTCCCGCCAATCAACCGTCGGAGCGGACCCTTGCCGCGCTATCGCAGTACCCGGGATTGCCATCCGGAATTTCCTGGGGGGCTGTCTTGATCGTGGCAATCGTTCTGTGCGTCAAGGCGGAGACGCGCTACATGCTCTTAGGTAAAGGCAAAGTTCTGTCACTGGTAAGCCTTGGCGTGCTCACGTTGTTCCTCACGCTCACACTGCTTGGCTGGTCGTTCAGCTGAGCTGCATCCGTGCCGTGTAAGCTGCAAAAATTCCAGGAAGTCAAAAATCCGCAAATTCCGAGACTTGGAACCGCGCTGGCCGTCTATGCGTATACGGGATGAGTCTCGCTAAAAAGATCAAAGCCCGGGGTGGGCCCGGGCTTTGTCTGGTTCAGGGACCGAAGAGCGGCGCCAGGGAATGGTACGCCACCTTCGGGTGGGTTTTACGGTCGGTCATTGGGTGACCAATGGGCGCAGTTTGTCAGAGAACACTGGGCAGGACAATGCACGCGGGGTGAACTGGGGGTGGACGCGAGGTGAACGCTGGCATCGTCGTAAGTTATTGAAATTGAATATATTAAGTCGCGGCGCGACACCAGTAGGTTCGTGGTTCGCGCAGAGTTTGCTATAGTCGCGAGAACAACTTGGACGCGTGAGCGCAAGGTCAAGCACGATTTCAGGGACAAAGATGATACTCAGATTCGGTTCTTTCGCCGTCGACGGACGCGCTAGAGAAATCTTCAAAAAGGGCAAGAAGCTGGAAGTCCAACCCCAGCCGATGCAGGTACTCGTCTCGCTGCTGGAGAATGCCGGTGAAGTGGTGACCCGCGAAGAGTTGCGGCAGAAGATCTGGCCCGCGGATACCTTCGTGGATTTCGAACACAGCTTGAACACCGCGATCAAGAAACTACGGCAAGCCTTGGGAGATAACGCCGCGCGCCCGAAGTATATTGAGACGCTGCCGCGGAGAGGTTACCGCTTCCGGGAAAAAGTGGAAGCGAGCGGCGAAAAAGCGGGGGCCAATGTTGCGGCGAATGCAGGCGCGAATGCCGTGCGGCAGGAGCAACTGGCAGGGAAAGTGTTCACGCTGGAAGCAGAGAAGGGCATTCCCTGCGTGATGGCCCCAATGGATGAGAACTGCCGCAAAGAATGGGAGCGGCTGCAATCGCTGGAAGATGATGTAGGCATAGCGGTGATGATCGCGGAAAAGCGATTGATGCTGGTGGAGGGAGGGCATCGCGTGCGCGTCCTGGCCGCGGAAGAAAAGACGCAGTGGTGCGAAGTTAGAATCATGGACGGGGAACACTACGGGCGGACGGCGCTGGTGGAGAGGAAAGCGCTGGGCCGAGCCGGAGGATAAAGCACTATTTGTTCGCGGCGGCAGCTTCCTTTACCGGGGCAGCAAGCTTGAGAACCAAGACTTGGCCGTTGGAATGAAACGAACCGCCGGTTGCGGTTCGCGCTTCTTTCAGAGGATTGCTGGGCGTGAAGTGCGAGACCTCCGCCACCAGTCCGGTACTGGACAGTGTCTTTTCGACGTAGTCGCGCTCCAGGTCGATATCGGGGTCGATCTTGTGGGTGATGCCGTTGTTGCGCTGATCTTTCTCGAAGCCAACGTCGTGGGTAGCGGCGCCTACCCAGAGCGTGTGTCCGTCGACGGTGAAGGGAGCCTTCCAGATGCGAAGGTGGTTGCGCGAGGCGACCACGGCGATGGGCTCGGCGTGGGCCCAGCCATAGTCTTGGGTGCGCCCGAAAAGGTACAGTGGGCTCATGGGCATCCTAAGGTAAGACTCCTTGGAGATGCTGGCGATAATCCCGGCGACGACGGCGGATTCCACGTTGGCGTCGACCTTCACCCAGCCCGCGGTGGTGAACACCTTCTTCATCTGATCTTCATCGCCCAAAATCAGGAAGTTGACCATGTCTCCGGGATTGCCTTCCTTATCCCCAATTCGCCGCGGAATCTTGGCGAACAAAGAGTTATCAATGCCGGGCATGGTTTGAACCGCGCGTGCGACTACACGCGGAGTGATGTCGGTGGACGCGTAGACCAGCAAAGTTACCTTGTATGAGCCATCACCCGTGTCGCTGCCAGCCTGATTAATCCCGAGAAACAGCTTTCCGGTGATGGGGGAGATCACCTCTTTCTTGGCGCCCAACAGAAAAGGCTGCGTAACGTCGGCGTCGCCGATGCGACCGATCAGAGCGCCACGGCCTGCCTCATTTAGCGGCAAGATGCGGAGCAGGTCTTTGAAGTTGCGGGCAAGGCCTGCCGGACCATTGTCGGCCTTCGCGTCGGTATAACGAAGCGTGCCCGTGGCGGTAACCACGATGCGCTGCCCAGGCTCCAGAGTGATGCCGGTGTCGGTCCAAATCTTGCCGCCCTCGAGTGCGAATTCCTTGGACTGCAGTTGCTTGCCGGCTGCCCCCGCATTGAGGGCCGGCGTCTGTCCGGAGGGAGCGGGAGGAGGTGCGTCGCCAACAAGTTGGGCGGCGGAGGAAATCGCCCCGGCCAGCAATGCTAGCAAGGCAATCGCGGGAAGTGAGGCTGCGAATCTCCCAGTTGTCCTCATCGCGTCGATCCTTTCGTGCAGGGCAGATCCCCTATTGTATGCAAAACAGTGACGTAGGAGACAAGCGGCGACTCAAGGCGACTGACACAGCCTACTGTGGAGCTACCGGGAAGCGACAAGTGTAGGCCTGCGCCCAGGGAACGGCTGGACCACCCTTGCGGGTGGCGCGGTCATCCAATGGGTAATGGGTGGCGCGCGTCCAGGCCGCGTTCCAAGGCAGGGGACATTCCTAAAGAGGCTTGACAAGGCAGGGAAGGCAGGGGCGTTTCCTTGACTCATCGAATGGGCGCCTGTACATTGGCAGATGGCTGCAGCAGCGTCAGTCATGGTAGTCCTTACGTGCAGGCTTCACCGCCAGAGACCCCTCATGATCCGGCCTGAAGTGCCCCTGAATCGTAGGAACTGCTGCACAGCGCCTAGCTCGATGATGAAACAGACGTTATCAAAATTTGGCATGGCTTTGCTTTTGCTTGCAGTCTGCGCCGCGGGAGTGCGGGCGCAGAAGCCTGCGGAACGCGCGCGTCGCCCGGCAGCGGCGGTCACTCCGGTGCGCCTGGACGGCAGCGAGGCGATGTTCACGACCATGTGCCTGCTGTACGCCTCGGGATTCGAGGTGGACGTTAACGCGGATACGTGGACGACCTTTCGGGCGCAGATGCGCGAAACGGCGAGAGCACAGAAAGGGCCCGCGGTGGAGGCGGCTCGAGAATTCTACCGCCAGCACCGGTTAAAGGATCCTGGAGCGACACTCTCTCGCTACATTTGGTTTGGCCTTGTTTCTGGGTCCGCACCGGATTTTCAACCCGTGTTGACGCGAGATCAGCTCCCTCCCGAAGTGCTCCAACTGGAAGGATTCAGCGAAATCCTGTCGGCTTATTACAAAGAACAAAACATCGGCACGCTGTGGAGGCAAGCCCAACCAGTGTACAACCGGGAAATCGAGCAGATTCATGACAGCGTCACCCAAGTGGTGATGGTCTCGACCGCTTACTTGCGCGATGTGCTGAATCCTTCCGAGGAACGCACCTTCAACATTATCGTGGACCCGCTCGTGGGACGTATCACCAATGTGCGGAATTTCGGCGATCACTATGCCATTATTTTGAGCGGCGCCCAGGATGTTCCGATAAGCGTGGTGCGGCACGCCTTTCTGCACTTTCTGCTGGACCCGTTGCCGCTGACGTATTCGCACGTGGCAATCGTGAAGGAACCGTTGTTCGTGAACGCGGCAAAAGCTCCTCGCTTGCCCCCTGAGCTGCGCGACGATTTCTTTTCCTGGTTCTCCGAATGCTTGGTGCGGGCCGTGGAGCTGAAGTTGAAACGCATGTCTCCTGGCGAACGGGAAACCGCATTGAATGGTGATGACACCGACGGCTATACGCTGGTCCGCCCGATATTTACCGGGCTTACGGCGTTCGAGAATTCTGCGTCCTCGATGAAGATCTATTTTCCGGAGTTAGTGCGCGGCATTGATGTGAAGGCGGAATTGCCACGCGAAACGGCCATCCAGTTCGCGCCAGCGAAAAGCCCGGAGGATTCCGAGAAACTAAGTGCCGAGGAAGTGGCGCGCACGCGGAAAGCCGAGGCGCCACCCGCAGTAACGACGGTGCCGAATGATCAGGAGGCCATCGCGCTGCTGACCGAAGGCGAACGGCGAATTGCCGAGCGCAATCCACGGGCTGCGGAGGCTTCGTTCAAAAGCGTGCTGACGAAGTATCCGGAGGCGGCGCGCGCGTGGTATGGACTCGGATTAGTGGCCCTGCTGGATCGCGATGCGGATCGCGCAAAGTTCGTGTTTGGCAGGCTCACCGCCGGAGAACATGCGGCTACCAAGGATCCCATGGTGCTGGCGTGGTCGCATATTTACCTTGGTCGAATTTATGATGATGAAGGTCAGGTGGAGAACGCCAAGACAGAATTCCAGGCGGCGCTTGCAGTGAGTGGGGCCCCGGAGCAAGCGCATCAGGCGGCACAAAAGGGGCTTGGAGAACTAGACACCAGAAAGCCGACGGAGCGGCCCTAAGGAGAAGAAACATGGGGATGGGCAAAAATTCGGTACGCATAATGGGAAGTCTGATACTGGTCGCGGCTTGGGCTGCGGCCACCAACACCTGGGCGCAGACGCCCACGGCCGCGCCCGGGCAGCAGCAGACGCCAGCTCCGGCGCAAGGGGAAAAGCCGAAGGACCAAGTCGAACCGCTCACGATGGCTCCTGCGGCTCCGCCGGTGAACGCGGAAGAAGACGCAGCGATCAAAGCGTTTCGCGAAATTCCAAACACCAACGCCGATCTGCAAAAAAAGATCCAGGCCGGTAATGACTTTGTGCAGAAATATCCGACTAGCCGCTACCGCGCAGAGGTTTATAACTGGTTGGTTAGAGGCTATATGAGCGCGGGCGACGTTCCAAAGATGCAAGCGGCGGGAGAAAAGGATCTGGAACTGAATCCCAACGACGTGCAAACCCTGGCGATTCTGGGTTCAGCTTTGCCGCGATCACTGGCTTCGAATCTTTCGCCTGAGGAAAAGGAAAAGGTCCTGACGCAGGCCGAGCAGTACTCCAACAAGGCGATTGAACTGGCGCCGACAATCACCAAGCCTGCGGGAATGGCTGACGACATGTTCATCGGAGCAAAGAACCAGACCATGGCGATGGCGTATAGCGGCTTGGGACTGGTGGCGTTCCGACGCGGTAAGTTCGCCGATGCCATACCGAATCTGGAGAAATCCGTAGGACTGGAACCGGAACCCGACCCGGTGAATTATTACGTGCTGGCGTTGTCCAATGAAAAGGCCTCGCATTTCGACGATGCGGTCACGGCGTTCACCAAATGCGCCGCGATCCAGAGCGGGTTGCAGGCCACCTGCAAACAGGGAATCGACGAAGCGAAGAAACTTAGCACTACGCAACTGAGTGTTCCCAAATAGATCCTCGCGTGCCGCCGCAAGGCGGAGGTACGAAACATGGCCCGCGTTAGTGATGAACAACTGGTGGGGCGGCTCGGCTACGAGTTCCGGAATCCGGGCTTGCTGGAACGCGCTCTGACACACAGTTCGGCGGTGCCGGAGTTGCGCTCGGCGCGTGGAGAGGAAATAACTTTCACCGCGTCGACGGTCCAGGACAATGAGCGGCTCGAGTTTTTGGGAGACGCCGTACTGGAATTGCTTACCAGCGAATACCTGCTGACAAATTTTCCGGAATGGAGCGAAGGGCAACTTTCCAAGAGCCGCGCCCGGATTGTAAATGCTCACTCCCTGGAAATCGCAGCCCGCGGCCTGGGGATCGGCGAGCATCTGCGCCTGGGTCGCGGAGAAGAAAAAACCGGCGGAAGAGACAAGCCCGCGCTGCTGGCCGACGCCTTTGAAGCTGTCGTTGCGGCTATGTACCTGGACGGCGGGTTGCATCCTGTGCGGGAACTGCTGAAACGCACGGTGTTTTTACAGGCGCTGGAAAATGGCGAACGCATTTCCGAGTCCGACAGGAAAAGTGCCCTGCAGGAGTTTTTGCAGGGCAAAGGCGACCAGCCGGCAGAATACCGTCTGGCGGGTGAAACCGGGCCGGATCACCAGAAAACTTTTCTGGTGGAAGTGTGGATCAAAGGAGAGCGGATGTCGAGCGCGGAGGGCAGCACGAAAAAGGAAGCGGAACAGAAAGCTGCTCGCAGTGCGCTCGAGAAACTGATGGTGCCATCCCATAGCGAACCGCAACAGGCAGGTCCGAATGCTGGATGAACCGCTCGCTACGGAAGCGGCCGCGTCGCGGGATGAGGTAAAAGTAGAACCGGTGGCGGAAGCGGCTCCCAAAGAATCTCCTGAAGCGGTGGAATCCCAAGCGAATCAGACGACCATCAGCGAGTATCTGGAATCGCTGCTGGTAACCGTAATCCTGGCGCTGTTCGGCACGAGTTTCGTGGTGCAAGCCTTCAAGATTCCCTCGCAATCGATGGAGCGAACCCTGCTCGTTGGCGATCATCTGCTTGTGAACAAGTTTATTTTTGGCGGGCGCGGCCAGTGGTACGACAAATTCCTGCCGTACCGGACGTTGCAGCGCGGCGACATCATCGTTTTCAAATATCCCTACCAGGATCATCCGCACTTTGTGAAACGCGTGATCGGCTTGCCCGGGGATCACTTGAAAATTATGGACCAGCAGGTGTACATCAACGATAAGCCGCTGAACGAGCCGTACGTCGTCCACGATCCCTCGTCCGGGTACGACCCTCTCAACTATTCATTCCCGCCCGTAGGCAGCCAGATCTACATGTCGCCGCTGCAGCCCGAATGGGCGCACGAAATCCGCAAATACATTCAGGGTGACGAACTGGTGGTGCCGCCCGATCGCTATTTTGCGATGGGCGATAACCGCGATCACAGCCTCGATAGCCGCTACTGGGGATTTGTGGACCGCGATGCCATTATGGGGCGGCCATTCCTGATTTATTGGTCCGTGGACGCCAACAGCACGGACTACGGAGAGATTTCGTTTGCGCAAAGGATTCTGGGAATCTTTGATACGCTAATGCATCTGCCCGCGCGCACGCGATGGGGCCGGATGTTGCACACGGTGCATTAGGATTTGCGGGTAAATCGCAACGCTGTACTACTACGTTGCGGGTCTCAGGAACTCACCTCAGCATGAATCGCTTCCGCAAATACCTGAAAATCGCTGCGCTGCTGTTGGTGCTGCTGTTGGCGGCGCAAACCGGGGTGTCTTTGCTGGTGAAGACGCGTCGCGTGCGAGAGTATTTGGTTGCGCATCTATCGAGAGCGTTTGGAAGACCGGTGACCGTAGGCAGTTTTTCCGCTCAATTGCTGCCGATTCCGCGCCTGAACGTTGACGCAATCACCGTGGGCGAAGATCCCACATTTGGGAATGAATATTTCCTGAGGGCCGAGCGTATGACCGCCAGTTTGCGCTGGTGGGGTCTGCTGAAGGGCGACTTTGAGTTTGGCACCATGTCGCTGACGCGCCCGCACCTGATCCTGGTTCGTAACAGCTCGGGCGTATGGAACCTGGAGGGTTGGCTGCCGCCTCCTCCCTGGAAGGCAGTGGGAAACTACGTTACTTACGGCCCGCGGCTTCCGGCGGAATCCACTCATCACCTGCAGAAGATCGAGTTTGACGAGGGGCGCATCAATTTCAAATTTGGCGCAGACAAGCGGCCCTTCGCGTTTACCAACGTCTCCGGAAGCGTCGAACAGTTGGGCGCGGGACGATGGCGGTTGCGAATCGAAGCCGTACCGTGGCGCAGCGGTGTGCAATTGCAGTCCACGGGAACCTTGCAGGTCAGCGGCGACGTGGCCGGAACGCTGGCACGCTTGCAACCGGCCGAGATCCAGGTGCATTGGGAAAAAGTGTCTTTGGCGGACTTGTTCCGTCTAATCACTGGGAATGACTACGGAGTGCGCGGGCAGCTGGCGGTGGATGGAGCGGCGACCATCGGCAAACCGGTGACAGGGCAAAGTTATGAAGAGGGGAAATGGCAATTTGCGCTGCAGGTGCGAGCGTCGCAGATCCATCGCTGGGATTTGACGGAGCGCGGTGACAATCCACGAATTGACGTTAACGCCAAGGGTCAATGGGATCTCGCTGCGGGTGAGGGTCGCGCCGAAGAATTGCACATCGATTTGCCGCACTCCAATTTGCAAGCGTCGGGAAAGTTGCGACTTGCGGAGAGTCGTTTTTGGAACGCTCGTGTTACCAGCGCCGCCGTGCAGGCCGAGGATCTGTTGGCCTGGTACAGAGCGTTTCAGCCTGACATTGCAGAAGACTTGGCGATCGACGATTTGTTGACGGGAAACGCGACGGTGAGCGGCTGGCCGTTGAAGCTGGACGACGCGCACGTCGCCGGCACAACGGGAACGCTGAGCGTGCCAGGATTCACGCGGACGGTACGAATTGGCGAACTGCATAGCGAATTGCGAAAAGGAATTTTCACGGTCGAGCCGGTGCGATTTTCGTTGAGTGAAGCAAGAGTGGAGCAACCTGCAGCTGGGAAAGCGGAGAAGACAGCAGCGAAGCCGCCGCGGCCGATGGTGGCGGAAACGCAGGACGTAGCGGAGATTCGCGCATCGCACGACTTTATCGCTCAGGCCGGCAGCCTGCGCATAGATGCGCGATTAGAGAAAGCGCAAAATCTGTTCAAGCTTGCCGCGGCATTCGGAAAAACGTTGAATCATGGCTGGGAATTGACCGGTGGGCTCACTGGCACGACGACGGTGGAATGGGATCATGGCCTGCTTCGCAACACCCGCCGCAGCGGTTCCATTAATGCGGTGAAGGCGGAGTTAGAGGTTGCGGGATTGAATCTGCCGATCCATCTGGACGATACGCGATTGGAGTGGGACAAAGGACAGCGCAACACAACGGTGAACAAAGCAGGAGCATTCGGGGCCAGTTGGAATGGAACGATTAGCGAGACTCTTCCGGTGGACGGAAGGGAACTGCCGCGATGGAAGTTCCAGCTGCATGCTGACCGGCTGGATGCCGCGGAACTGGACCGCTGGGTTGGGCCGCGGGCGCGCCCCAACTGGTTGCAGCGGCTATTGCCGTCGTTGCTGGGAAAGTCCAATACGCAGGCGAAGGCAAGCGAGCTCTTGCGGCGCGTGTCGGCTGACGGCGACCTTTTCGTCGACACGGTGGTGATTGAGAAGATCAAGCTTTCGAAAGCGCACGCGAATTTGCTGCTGATGGATTTGCATTTGGATGTGCGCGAAGCAGAAGCGCAGTGGGCCGGGGGAGACGTTCGCGGATCGATGCTCGCGGTATTTGGAGCGGCACCGAAATACGAGATTGCAGCGGAGATCGAACAGGTGAGCCTGGGGCAATTACCTTGGGCCGCGCGTTGGGCCGAGCGATGGGGAGGGACGGCCTCGGGAAAAATTCATCTGACGACCGGAGGGGTTGGGCGCGAGGATTTGTTGAAGCAGATCACCGGCAACGCCGAGTTCACCGCAAAAAACGTGGAGTTTCGCGGATGGGACGTCGCGGGAAGTCTGGATGCCGGAGCGCTGCGAACGGGCGCGTCGCATTGGGCGAACGCTGACGGACAGTTCTCGCTGAGGGACCGCGTTATCACCTTGGACGCGATTCGCTTGAGTGGGCCGCGCGGAAAGAACTTGCTGGCGGGAACCATTGATTTCGCGCAAGCCGCGAATTTGACGTTTTCTGAAGCAGCGACGGATAAACGTGCGGCGGCCAGCCCGCTTCCGGGGCATCACCTGGAATTAAGAGGGCCGCTGGATGCGCCGCAGGTGGCCGTGAAGGCTACGATCGCAGAGCAGGCGAAACGCTGATGCGTTCAGGGATTGAATTGTGCGCAAATCAAGGCGGGGGAGACGCGATGAGAAGAGTGGCGTTGTGTGTGATCGTGCTGGGCCTGATGTTCGGAGCGAAGGCGGCGGCGCAGGATGCGTTCTCGTTGGAGCAGGTGCTGAGCGCGCCCTTTGTGTCGAATTTGGTGGCGGCAAAAACCGGAAGCCGCTTGGCCTGGACGCTGAATCAGGAAGGGAAACGAAACATTTGGGTTGCGGAAGCGCCGTCGTTCACGGCGCGGCAGTTAACCACGTACAACTCGGATGATGGCGGAGAACTCTCGGACGTGCAATTTACCGAGGATGGCAGTTCAATCGTTTTCACGCGGGGCGAAGGCAAGAATTCTGCGGGGCAATACGCCAATCCCACAAGCAATCCCGCCGGCGTCGAACAAACCGTTTGGATGATTGGCTGGAGCGGTGGGACGCCAACGAAAATCGACGCAGGCAATTTCCCGATGGTATCGGTGAAGGGAATGATTGCGTACGAGCGCGACGCAAATATCTGGCTGGCTGCTACGCAAGGCACTGAGAAGCCAAAGCAGATTGTGTTGCGTGGCAAGAATTCTCCGGTGGCGTGGTCGCCGGATGGGACGCGGCTGTTGCTGGTTTCCGATCGCGGCGATCACAGTTTCATTGTGATTTACGATACCGCGAGCCAAAAAGTGGAGTTTATTGAGCCGAGTGTGGATTCGGACTCCGATCCTGTCTGGTCGCCGGATGGAAAGCGCGTTGCGTTCGTGCGCCAACCGGCGGTGACCCGCGATTCCCCGGAGGGCTATTTCATTGAGCCAGACCGGTCGCATCCGTGGGCTATCTGGGTGGCAGACGCGGCGACGGCGAAAGGACACGATGTTTGGCAAAGCACCGCGTCGCTGCAAGGCTCGTATCCGTATATGGCGAATGGCACGGGCGGCGGCGTGCTCAATTGGGCAGCGCAAAACAATCTGGTTTTTGCTAGCGAAGAGGATGGATGGCAACACCTGTACACAATTTCGGCGGAGGGCGGCA
>Ga0210392_10001041_pt1 | contig 15052 bp, 13 predicted proteins | sample IncBWC30OmetaG_FD_161057 | JGI IMG/M metagenome (GOLD analysis project Ga0210392, IMG submission 161057) | Forest soil microbial communities from Barre Woods Harvard Forest LTER site, Petersham, Massachusetts, United States - Inc-BW-C-30-O ...
GGCCGTCGAAGCGCGTGTCACGGCCGCACGCCGCAGCGCCGGTATCGCCCTCGGCGAAGCCGAAAATTCGCTGGAACGCCTGCTCGCCGAACCCCGCCACGACACGGGCGCCGAAGAATACGCCCTGCAACTGATCACCTACGCCCGCCGTGCCAGCGGCGCGCTCACCACCATCGACACCTACGCCGCCCGCGATCTGACGCCCGAATCAGCCCTCAGCCCCGAGCTCGCCCAAGCCATCGAAACGTACGTCGTAGGCACGCTGCACCAAGCGGCCGCCTTCGCACGCGGCGCCGAACCGGGCCCCGACGCGCCCGTGCCCGAGCTGCCCGACGAGCTGGATTCGCGCTTACGCGCGACGCTCGCGCGGCTCTTACGCGGAGCAAGCTTGGTGGCAGACGTATCACGCGGTGGGCTGGAGGCTGGAGCGCGGCGCGTGGCTACGGGCGCAGCATGAAGAAAATCACGACGCCGGTCACCGACACATACAGCCAGATCGGCAAAAACACGCGATTGAGGCGGCGGTGACGAACGAACGAGCGCGTGAACGCAAAGTAGAACGAAGTCAGCGCGAGCGGCACGACGCTGATCGATAACAGCACATGGCTGATCAAGATCGTGAAGTAAACCGCGCGGACCCCGCCGACACCGGTGAACTTCGTGTCGCCGTGAATGGCGTGATAGCTCAGGTACCCGATCAGAAAGAGCGACGAGCAGGCGAAGGCGGTCACCATCAGCAAGCGGTGAGCGGCGATCTTCTTTTGGCGGATGGCGACGTAGCCCGCGACGAGGCACAGCGCCGATAGCGCGTTGAAGCAGGCGTTGACCGCCGGCATGAAGCTCAAGTCCGGGCCGCCGGCGCTGTGACTGCGCAGCAAGATGAAAGCGATGAACGCCACCGCGACCGTCGACAGCGCGGCATTGAACGTGAAGAACGTGCGATCGGAACCTGGCGTCACCAAAGCAGAGCTCATGGGCCGATGCCTAGCATCGCCGCGGGGCGCTGACAGCCGATTCCGGGGAAAAAATGAGCCGATTGCCTCCAGGCTCAAACAGAACACGCTGACCAAGCCTCACTCGACGGTGTATGCTGGGCGAGATGCTCACGGCCAGCTCATCGCACCAATCCGTCCCCCTGTGCGACGACAACGGCGTGGACCGAGCGCAGATCCGCGAGATGCTCCGACTAACTCCGGAGCAACGCCTAGCCCGTGTGCAAGAATTCGTCGAGTCCGTCTTCGAGATTCAGGCGTTGAATGAAGAGCGCCCGGTTCGGTGAGACGCTGCGCGTCCTCGCGCAGCACCAAATCGAATTCATCGTCGTCGGCATGGCCGCGGGAATCCTCCAAGGGGTGCCGCTCACGACGTTGGACGTCGACATCGTTCATCACCGAACTCCAGAGAACGTGCGGCGCCTTCTCGCAGCGCTCACCGAGCTGCATGCGGTCTACCGCGGCAACCCAAGGAACCTCTCGCCGTCGGAGTCGCACCTGATAGGGCCCGGCCATCAGCTGCTCAGCACGACCAGCGGCGACCTGGACTGCCTCGGAGCAATCGACGGCGCGAAGACCTACGAGGATTTGCTGCAATTTAGTCGCGAGCTGACGATCGGACCGAATGCCGTAGTGCGCGTCCTCGAGCTGTCCACCTTACTCGAAGTGAAACGGCGCGCAGGGCGGCCAAAGGACATCGCCGTGCTCCCATTTCTCGAGGCGACTCTCGACGAAATCCGCAAGCACGGCTGACGCCGTCGGGGGAGCGCCCGAGTCCGCCCCAGTGCGCACTGGGACATGTTTTGCGCCCCAAAATAAAAAATCGTCGAAATGTCGATCGCTGGCGGGGCAGTTCGTCGCCCTAGCAGAGCCGAGGCTCGGAGCTGAGTCCCGACGGACCTAAACCTCTGTTATAATTAGAAAATCAGGAGCAATCCAATGCGATTCATGGTCATCATCAAGGGCAACGCGGAGTCTGAGGCAGGCATTTTCCCGAAGCCGGAGTTCATGGCGGCGATGGGCAAGTACAACGAGGAGCTGGCCAAGGCGGGCGTGCTGGTCGACCTCGCTGGGCTCGCGCCCACTTCGAAGGGCGCGAAGGTCAAATACTGGAAGGGCAAGCGCACCGTCGTCGATGGTCCGTTCGCCGAAGCCAAAGAGGTGATCGCCGGCTATTGGATCTTGAAGCTGAATTCGCTGCAGGAAGCCATCGCTTGGGTGCAACGCATTCCATTCGAAGCCGGCGGTCCGCAAGAAGGAGAAGGCGAGGTCGAGATTCGGCAATTCTACGAAATGGACGAGGTGCCCGGCGCTGCCGAATGAGCAGAGGTATTGATGGTCACGCGCCACGTCGCTTCGCCGCATAGCCTTCGGCGGCGAAGCGCGGCGCACCCGCGCACCTCCGCCAGGCGGAGGTGCCCACGCCGTTACACGCGCGCGCTTTGCGCGTGGCGCGCCGGCATTCGAGGTCGTAGGGTTCGGCGACTCACGAAGGAGCGCGGTATGAACACACGAAAACTCGGAAGCTTGACGGTATCGGCGCTGGGTCTGGGCTGCATGGGGATGAGCGACTTCTACGGGGGACGCGACGACGCGGAGTCGCTCGCGACGATCGACCGCGCGCTCGAGCTCGGCGTGACCTTGCTCGACACGGCGGACGCGTACGGGCCGTACACCAACGAGGAGCTGGTCGGCCGCGCGCTTGCCGGCAGGCGGCGTGACAGCTTCGTCTTGGCGACGAAGTTCGGCATGGTGCGTGGCAAGCGTCCGGAGGATCGCCGCATCGACGGCAGCCCCGCGCACGTCAATCATTCGATCGACGGCAGCCTGAAGCGACTCGGAGTCGATCACGTCGATCTGTATCAGTTGCACCGCGTCGACCCGAGCACGCCGATCGAGGAAACCGTGGGCGCCATGGCGGCTCTGGTGAAAGCCGGCAAAGTGCGGCACATCGGGCTGTCCGAGGTCAGTGCCGGCACCCTGCGCAGAGCGCACAGCGTGACCCCTATCACCTCGGTGCAATCGGAGTATTCGCTGTGGACCCGCGACCCCGAAGTCGACGGTGTGCTCGAGGCCTGCCAAGAGCTCGGCATCGGCTTCCTCGCCTACAGCCCGCTCGGGCGCGGCTTCCTCACCGGGCAAATCAAAAAACTCGAAGACTTCGAGGAGGGCGACTATCGCCGCTTCTCACCACGCTTTCAGGGCGAGAATTTTCAGAAGAATCTCGATCTGGTGGCTCAGATCCAAGAGCTTGCCGAAGAGCGCCGCGTGGCGCCCGCGCAGCTCGCGCTGGCCTGGGCGATGGCCAAATCTTCCCACGTGGTGCCGATCCCGGGCACCAAGCGCAGGAAGTATTTGGAGGAAAATCTGAAGGCCGTCGAGCTGAACCTGAACGCGACCGAAATCGCGAACATCGAAGCGGCTTTCCCGATCGGCGCGGCCGTTGGCATGCGCTACCCGGAACCCACGATGAGCGGCGTCGGACGCTGAGCTGGTGAGTCGGTCATCGGGTAGCTCGACCGTAGTTTGCGTTCGGGGACACCCGTACTTCGGGCTCCCGAAGACCGCACTGGATTCAGCTACGGCATGCTGGAACCGGGACACTTTGCCTGAAAGGTCGTGCACGAGCCGGGCCCTTTGGCCTGGCTCGCGCCTTGCGCAGCGGTCGACGAATCTTTGAGGCTAGCCGCCGTCAGCGTGTCGCAGCCCGGAACTTGCAATGCGTCGAAAGCCGCAACCATCTCGTTCAAGCACGCGCTGAGCTCGCTTACGGTCGCACTGCAGGTCGCGTCAGGCGGCATGCACTTAGACGCATCCGCCGCGGCGGAGCTGATCATCGTGGCGCACTGATCGTGGGCCGATTTGCAGGCTACTTGGAGCCCCGCGTCGGTCTGGTCAGTGGCCATCGCTGCGCTGAAGATCCCAGCCGCGCCGCAGCTGACGTTGATCTCCGCCGACTGAAACGACTCGCTGCCCTTGAAGCTGGCAAGCTCGGTGCACAGCTTTTGTTTGTCGCCGTCCGATAGACTGCCAAGCGACTCGGAGCCAGGAATACTCGAGCTGAAGACCGAGCTCCCACTAGCACCGCCGCCGCCCCCGTCGCTCGTATTGCTACCGCTGCAAAGACCGCACTCGCCGCCACACACAACAGGGTTCGTCGCATCACGGATCCTCTCTAAGCAATCTCCGAAAAGTGCCGAACATTGCGACTCTAAGCTAAGGGCTTTCGCGTCAAGGTCCGGCCGAAAGTGTAACCGGGTAACGGATGGTCGTGCCTCCCTGCGTCAGATTGAAGAAGAGCGTGTCCTCGACAGCGGTGTTGCTGCTGCGGGCAAGGCTGACGTCGAGCGTGGCGCTCGCGCCCGGCGCAAATGTCAGCGGCGTGGCAGTGGAGCAGCTGAAGTCAGGCAGATTTCGACGCAGGGAATGGGAATCAATCGAGAGCCCGGCCTGGCAGTTGTTCTGCACTTGCAGCGAGAGCGTGTCGCTCTGAGCTGTGCCGAAGTCGAGCACGAAGCCCGGGCTCAACTTCACGCAGTCGAAGCGAGGCGACGGTTGAAGCCGGAAGCTGCCGCTGGCGTCTTCGAGGTACAGCGCGTCCACGGGTTCCGAGCGCTGTCCGTCCAGCAGCCATTCGAAACGCAGCTCGTCGCCGAACTTCACGGGCAGCGTGATCGAGAAATGCCCGTCGGCGAACGCGGTCGTAGCGTAGGCCTTGTCCGTGCCGTCTAGGTCGGTGACACGCACCACCGCGTTGCTGGGTGCCGCGCCTGGCTTGCCATCGAGCTCCTGCGTCGCGCTTGCGGACGTCGGCAGCACGGGCGTGTTGGGCGGCCCGATTTGAGTGATATTCACGGGGCTCGTTGGCGCGAAGCTCGGCGGCTCGGGCATTGGTGTCGCTGCCCCCGGCCCGCAGCCGCCAGCAAACCAAAGGCTGGTCGCAAGCGTTGCCAGCAGCACGCGCTCGCTCACAAGCGTACGAGCTACACGCGAACCGAGGGGGAGCGAGGGGCCCATTATGGACAATCCATCATGAAGCAATCAGCAAGGCGTTGCAGATTCAGTTAAAGGGCTTGCAGCACGGGGGACTGTCCATACCGGGGTTGGAGCTGCTCGAATTGGCACCAGCGCTGCCGATGCCGGAGGGCTCGTCGCTGGGATCGGGCGCAGGGCCACTCGAGCTGGCGCCGTTGCCGCCGCCAGCACCGGGATTCGGCTCGCTGACCACGCAGTCGGGGTCGATGTCTCGGCACGGGTCGCTCGCCGGCAGTGAGCACTTGCCGTCGGGCGCTTCGACGATGTCTGGGCAGGCCACCACCTGGTCGACGCAGTCCGGGTCTTGAAAGCGACAGGGATCGCTCGCGGGACGACTGCATTGTCCATCGGAGGCCTCCAAGAACAAGGCGCAAACAACCAGACCCGAACCGGGAGCCTTCGTCGGTTGGGGAGGTTTCTCCGCTTGGGGGCAATCCGGGTCCTGGAAAATGCACGGGTCGTCCGACTTGCGACTGCAAATACCGTTGGGCGCTTCGACGAACTCGGCGCACACCGTGGCGGTCGCGTCGTTCGGGACGCAGTCGGTGTCTTGGTCTTGGCAGAACGTGTCGCACACCTTGTCGCCGTACCAACCGTTTGCGGCGCACGGGTCACTCGGCGCAGAGCCATTGGCGACCGATTCGGCCGCGGCCTTCTTGAGCGCGGATTGGTCCGGTTTGGTGGTTCCCCCGTCAGTCGCGGCCTGCCCTCCGCACGCTGCCAAAACCAGCCCCAAGGCGCCCAAGCATTTCATCTTCGTCATTTGTTTCAGCCTCCTGAGCCAGCCTTTGAGCAATCCGCATGCCGAAGCGAAAATGGAGATAATGCTAATAATTACAGATATTTATAAATTATCATCTATGTTCCAATCTGTTCCATTTAGACCCTTATAATGCAATTTGGTACACTTCTCCTGTGGCACTCCTAACTGGCGATCTGCTGCAGGGGCGTTACCGCGTCGCCGGCCCCTTGGGACAGGGCGGGATGGGCAGCGTGTTCGCGGCACGCGAGGAGCCAGGCGGAGCAGCGCTGATCGTGAAGCAGCTGCGGCTGGACGCGCCCGAGCTGTTGGATTCGTTCCGCGCGGAGTTCGCGCTGCTGTCCCGGCTATCCCACCCGTACTTGGCGCGCGTGCTCGAGCTCGGCAGCGAGCGCGTCCGCGAGGAGCTCGTGCACTACTACGTGGCCGAGTACGTCCTCGGCACGACGCTCGGCGAGCGCGCACGCGCCGGAGCTTCGGCTCAAGAGCTGCTTCGCCCGTTGCTGGACGCATTGGAGGGGCTTACGGTGCTGCACGGCGCGCGCATTCGACATGGCGATTTTACGCCCGCGAACGTGCTGGTTCGCTCGGACGGCAGCGGGGTGCTGATTGATCTGGGCTGCGCACGAGCGTTCGGCCCGAGCGAGCTCCTGGCTGGCACGGAGGGCTACTTGGCTCCCGAGCTCCTGGAGCGCTCCACTGGAGACGCGCGCGCGGATCTATTCGCCGTTGGCGTTACAATCGAACGTGTCTGGGCACTGAGCGGCCTCAGTACCTCCGGCACTCTCGAGCGGCTCGCGCAGCGACTGTGCCGAGCAGATCCCGACCAACGCCCGTCTGACGTCGCGGAAGTGCTGGAGGCCCTGGGGCGACGGAGCAAGCCACAAAAGCAGCTCTTTCTGGCGACCGAGCTAGTCGGGCGCGAACGCGAGCTGCGCGAGCTGCGCGGGTGGTTGGAGGCCGTGCTTTCGGGGGCCCAGCGAGCTCGGGTGCTGTCGGTTCAAGGTGCACCGGGCGTGGGCTTGACGCGTTTCGCGCGCGAGCTGTGCTGGCGCGCGCAGTTGCGGCTGCCGGTCTTGCGCGTGCGCGCGGGCGAAGCGGGCGACCTGACTCGACAGCTGGCGCGCGCGCTCGGGCTCGAAGTACTGCCGAGCGGCACCCGCGGCGCGCTGGTCGTCGCGCGCGAGCTGGCTGAGCGTACCGAGCCACTCTTGCTGTTGGTGGAAGACCACGAGCGCCTGGCAGGCGAAGAGCGCGAGCTGCTGCTCGGTCTGGCGCGGCTCGTGGGCGACCGCGGCGCGCTGTCAGTGGTGCTCTCCGGCGCGCCGCCTCCGAGCGACATTGGCGCGCAAGCGCTGAGCTTGGCGCCACTCGATCTGGACGCGCTTCGGCTGTGGACTCGAGGCCTGCTCAGCGAGCGCAAGCTGCAGGAGCTACTGCGCTCGAGCGCCGGGCTACCGGCCAAGATCGACGCGGCGCTGCGAGAGAACCCGAGCGGTGAGCGCACGGCGTCGCCGAAGGCGGGCGAAGCCAAGGCGGTGCCGCCTTCGTTGCCGAAGCTCTCGCCCGGCGCACGCCAAGCTTTGGGCCTAATTTGGGCCTTGGGCGGCGAAGCATTGCTTCATGGTCTGGAGCTCGACGCGACTGCGCTCGAAGCGCTACTCGGTGAGGCACTGCTCGAGCGAGACGGCGAGACAGTACGGCTCTCCAACGTCACCAAGCGCGCGCTCGTGGCGGGTGCGTTGTCCGAAGCCGAGCTCAGCGCGGCGCATGACAAGCTCGCCGAGCTGATCGAGCACTCTGCCGCCGACGGCGATGGCTTGCTTCAGTCGGCACGGCTGATTCTTCACTACAGCTTGGGCGGGCAGCTAGGCCGAGCCGAACAGCTGCTGCTCGATCACGAGCGGGCGTTCCGGCGTTCGCCGCGGGCGCTATTGGAGGCAGCCGTCCCGTTGCTCGAGCGTTCGCGCCAAGCGCCCGTGCTGCTCCTCGGCGCAGAGCTGCTGCTTGCCGCCGGACAACCGCGCGCCGCCCTGCGCGCCGCCTCTCGCGTGGCGCGCCTGAAGGCCAGCGCGCACGCTTCGCTTTCAGCGTCCTTGATCGCGAGCGACGCCCTTTCGCGCCTCGGACGCCCGGCGCGCGCCGAGTTGCTTCTGAGCCGGATTTTAGCCAGAAATCCGGGCAAAGCGTCGAGCGCGGCCATCTTGGAACGGCTGGCGCGAGCGCGGCTGGCGCGCGGCGACTATACCGGAGCGAAACAAATCGCGAGTCAGGCGTTGGCGCTGGACCCAGAAGCGCGAGTCGCCGGCCTGCTCTGCGAAACATCGGGCGTGGCGTTGGCTTACTCGGGCGACCTCGAACAAGCGGAGAGCGAGCTCGGACGCGCGCTCGAGTTACTGGGCAGCGGCGCGACCCCGCGCGAGCAATCGCGCATCTCGAGCCACCGAGCTATGGTCGCGTTTCGCCAAGGCCGCATCGAGCCAGCACTCGCCAGCTACACGAGCGCGCTCAGTATCGCGGAGGATCAAGACCAAGACGACTTGATCGCGACGGGGCTGTTGAACCTCGGCACGGCAGAGCAGCAAGCCGGGCAGTGGGGCAACGCGCTGACGCACTACGAGCGCGGCATGCTGTTCGCGCGTGCCATCGGGCGACTGACGACCGAGCTATCGCTGCAATTCAATCTCGCCAATTTGTACAGTGAGCTTGGCGCGTTCGAGCGCGCGGAGCAAAACCTGGCGGAGCTGCTACGGCGCGCTGAGGCCGCAAAACTCCAGCATTTCGCGCCCGCTGTGGCGTTGGTGCGCGCAGAGGTCCACTTGGCCCAAGGCGCGCTGAGCGATGCCACACAGCAGCTTTCGCTTGCGGAAGCGGAGCTTCGGCGCCGCGCACAACCGCGTGAGCTGCTCGAGGTAGGGTTGCGCCAAGCCGACGTAGCGCTCGCCTCTGGGGACCTCGAAGCAGCAGCTGCGCAATTGGAGGCACTGAGTCGCGCGGCACCCGCAGAGGCAACCGCGGAGCTGCGCTTGGGGCTCGAGCTACTCCGCGGACGGCTCGAGAGCCGACGCGGTGAGCGCGCGGGGCTCACCCGGCTCGAGTCGGCCAGGTCGAGCGCAGAGCGCGCCGGACTGTGCGGAACGGAAGCGGTGTTGCAAGACGAGCTCGCTCTCGCGGCGCGCGAGCTGGGTGAGCCGGAGCTCGCCGCCAAGCACGAGGAACGAACGCGCCGGCTCTGGGATCGCATTGCCGTGGGCTTGCCGACGGCGCTGAGCGCCGTCTTCTGGCGTCACCCGCGGCGCGCGCGCTTGACGCAATTATCGCGCGTGTTCGCGCCGGCCACGGGCGGAAAGACGGACGCGGAGGCGTATCGCCGTCTGCTGTCGCTCAATCGGAGGCTCAACTCGTCGCTCTCCGTAGAGCGCGTGCTCGAATACGCAGTGCAGGCTGCGGTGGACTTGACCGGCGCCGAGCGAGGCTTCTTGGTATTGCGCGCGGAGGCCGGAGAGGGTCAAAAAGAGCCGCAGATCGTGGTGCAACGCAGCACCGGGCCCGACGTGAGCCCAAGTCAGGGACCGAGTCGCAACATCGTGCTGCGCACGCTGGAACGCGAAGAAGCAGTGTTGACGACCGACGCGCAGGGCGACGCGCGCTTCTTCGGCCACGGTTCGGTGCACGCCCTGCGACTCAAATCGGTGCTGTCGGTGCCTGTGCTTTCGCCGTCTGGCACGCTCGGCGTGCTGTACGTCGACAGCCGCGTGCAGCGTGCTCGCTTTTCCGAGCACGAGCGCGAGCTGCTCAGCGCCTTCGCGGACCAGCTAGCGATCGCCCTGGGCAACGCGCGGCTGCACGCCGAGCTCGAGCAAAAAACGCACGAGCTGGCCGAGCAAAAACAGGCCATCGAGCGCTTGTCCAAGGGGCAGGCCCGTCAGATTGAGCAGTTGCAGCGACAAGTCTCGACGCAGCGCCAGAGCATCGAGCTGCGCTACGACTATTCGCAGATCGTCGGGCGCGGTCCGGCAATGCGTCGAGTCCTGGAGCGGCTCGACCGGGTCATCGACTCCGAGGTGAGCTTGCTGGTGCTGGGCGAGAGCGGGACTGGTAAGGAGCTGGTGGCGCGCGCCGTGCACTTCAACGGGCCTCGAAAAGCAGGCCCATTTCAAGGCATAAATTGCGCCGCGCTGCCGGAGACGCTACTCGAAGCAGAGCTGTTCGGCAGCGTGAAAGGCGCATATACGGGCGCCGACCGAGACAAGGTCGGGTTGATGCCCGCCGCCAATGGCGGCACGTTGTTCTTGGACGAAGTCGGTGAGCTGCCGTTGACGATCCAGGCCAAGCTGCTGCGTGTACTGCAAGAGCGCGAGGTAAGGCCGCTGGGCGCAGCCAAGCCGGTCGCGCTCGATATTCGACTGGTGTGCGCGACGCATCGGGATTTGTTGGGAGACGTGGCCAGCGGGCGCTTCCGCGAGGATCTGTACTACCGGATCGCGGTCGTCAGCGTCGACTTGCCCCCGCTACGCGAACGCCTCGAAGACCTGGCAGAGCTCTGCACGAAGATCTTGGCGGGGCTCGCGCGAAGTGCGCAGAGAAAGCCGCCCGAGCTGGCGCAGGACGCGCTCCGTGTGCTCTCGGCGCACCCTTTCCCCGGCAACGTGCGCGAGCTGCAAAATGTACTCACGCGCGCGTTCGTGCTCGCCTCGGGCTCGAAGATCCAGGCGCGAGACATCGATCTCGGCGGGGCTCGAGCGCGCGGGCCGCGCGCTGGGTCGCGCCGAGACTACGAAACGCAGGAACGCGAACGCATTCTCGAGTCATTGAGGGGTGCGCGTTGGAACGTCAGCATCGTCGCTCGCACGCTCGGCATCCCACGAAATACGCTGTACCGGAAACTCGCACGATATGGGATCTCGCGCCTGGAGCCTTGACCCGCCTGTGACGGCGCCGAGTGGCTCCGGACGAATGCGCCACCGTCTGCACCCAGTAAGCGCTCGGCACGACGTAAACGCTCGGGCGTCAACGGGCTTTCGTGGACAGCCGTTCGAGCAGCTCGCGCACGCTGCGCTCGATCAGCGGCAATGCCACGCTGGGCGGCGCGTCTCCCACGTCATCGACGTGCCAAAACTCGACGCGCTCCAGCCAACTAGGAAAACGGCTTTCTACGAACGGGCGATGTTCGGAGTCTTTGAGCGCAATCGTAAGCGCCGCGCCGCGCAGATCCGCGTCCGACACATCACGTGGCGCTCGAAGCACGGCCGGCAACGGCACACCGCGCTCCCTCAAACCCAAAATCGTATGCGGCGACATGGGTCCTACGTTGTGTGTATGACAGTCAGGCCAGAGCCCCGCCGAGTCCGCGCGGTAGTTCAGACCGGCGGCTGGCGCCAGATGGTTGAACAGCTCCTCCGCAAAGCGACTTCGGTAATAGTTCCCGCTGCACAGAAACAGCACTCGCAACGGCTCGGACGCTGACATGGCTAGCAAGACAATCACACCACGCCGAGAGTGCAACGGTCAGCGGCGCCATTCGACGGCGCTCGATCCGAACTTATTCAAATCGGCTGGAGCGGGTAGCGCGCTCGCCCCAAGACCCCCCGAGCAGCGAACCCATATGCTAGCGTTTCTGCAGCGGTGGGACGAGAAAACGACGCGACGATCCGGCCGGGCCGGGAAGGACGAGACGATGACTCAGTGGCAGTTCAGTGCAGTGTTACTGGGCGTCGCGGCGACCCTGGTTGGTGTGCCGTCGCAAGCCGAAGGGCTGCGTTGCGGAGACCGTCTGGCCTCGGCCGGCAGCTCGCTGTACGAAGTGCGCGCCACCTGCGGCGAGCCGGACGACGCGCAGCACACCACGGAATCGCGCACCGTCTTGCACAGCACGCTGGTGCCCTGCACGACCAACGCCGCCAAACGCTGCGAGGTCGTGTCCGAGCAGACAGTCGAGATTGTCATCGACCGCTGGACCTACGATTTTGGAAGCAACCGCTTCATCGAGTTCGCGCATTTCGAACAAGGCGTGCTCGTGAACGTGACGCGCGGCGAGCACGGGCACAAGGATCCGACCTAGTTACTGGAGTAGCCTGGTATACGAAGCGCGACCGGGCTACAGCACGCGAGTGAGCGTCTGGTCGAAACTGTTCGGTGGCAAGGCAGAGGTCGTGGCGGCCGAGTCGAGCCCACGACCTCTGCCCAGCTTCGTAGTGCCGAGCCCGGGTAGCCCGTCGACGCTGGCGGCAATCCCCGGCAAGTTGGCGGTCACTTTTCACGCGCATGACGCGCTGGAAGGCAGCGTTGGCAATTTTCTGTCTGCCGTCACGCACGGCCTGAGCAAGCACCGACAGCGCGAGCTCGTCGTCACGCTGCGGCTGTCCGCGAACGACGACGCGGCCGAAAAGGCGCACGAGCTCAGTCGCTTCTTTGCGACCGTTCATCACTGGGCGCGCCAAGGCCAGCTGGTCAACGCGGGCGAGCTCACGCAATTCGGTGCGCGCGGGCTGTTTGGTCAGAGCGACAACGGGCTGCTCTACACCACGGCGCGCGCCATCGGCGGCGTGGACCTTCCCGCTCGAGCCTTGGCGGCGGTGTTGGTCGACCGCGCCGAAGCGCGCCTGGCCATGGATTGCGGCGTGTATCGCGTGCTCACTCGCATAGGCGAGTACCAGCGTCACTTCCCCAATCCAACTTGGAGTGATCTCGAGCGCCCGAGCGTCGCGACTCTACACGAGTCAGAAAGCTTACTCGCGAAGGTGCGCCGCGCACGCACACGCGCCGCCTCGTTCGTGGTCGAGGGCAAGCGCCTGCGCGTTCTCTTGTCGCGCGAGGTACGGGCAGATTTGCGGAGTAGCGTCGCCTCTCTGCCGCCCGGAGCGCCCTTCGCCTTGTTGACGGCGCCCGCGCTCAGCGCCAACGCGGTGCTGGTTTGGCATCCAGGGCAGAAAGCGCCCAGGGCGATCTCCTCGGACGGCTCGGACGGCTCACGGCTGAGCGGCTGCTGCCTGCTGATCGCGCCGGGTGGGCAGAAGGATCAAGCTCGAATCATGGAAGACGGTTACTCGCTGTTGTTCTCCGACGAGTCTTGGGCGTTGGTCTCTGCCGCGCTGGGTGCGGCAAAGCCTCTCAAGTTGCGCATGGCAGACGAGATCGTGCTCGAGCTCGAGTGGCAATCCGAAGAGCTCCCGGATTCGCACGAATTGCTGGCGCAGTAGCCCAGCGCCGCGGCGCTTTCTCAGGCCGTGCTACGCTCCCGCGATGACCAAGCGAATCGCTCAGGGAATGAGCGTTCTAGTTGCCCAGTGAGAATTGCGGGATCTGCGGGGGTGACGGCAGAATCGGCAACTCGTTCGGATTGACCACGACCTGTCCGGGCTGTCACGGCTCAGGTAAGCGTTCGGCCGACACGGGGCTGTTCCACGACGTGACGAAAACCAAGGCCTCGCATCACCGTGGCACGAACAAGACCGCGGCGGTCGAGAAGCAAACTTGGCCGTCGACAACCGAGGGCGCTCGGCTGGCCAGCGAAATCCGCGACAACTCGAGCTGCGCCAGCGAGACCAAGGCGCGCCTGACGCAAGAGATCATCGAGCATGAGTCCAGCCACGGCCTGTGCACCCAAACCTTCTTGAAGAAAATCAGAAAGCAGGTTCGGCCGAGTCTTCGCTAGAATCTTTTAGTCAGCCGCCGAGCTCGCGTACGTCGACCTGATTGTCGGTCAGGATAGCCGCATAGCGGTCGGCCCAGGCGATCGCGTCTTGCTTGGTTGGTACTTCGAGGATCGAGAAGCCGGCGATCAACTCCTTGGATTCTGCGAAGGGGCCGTCGAACCAGACGCGCTTGGACTGCCCTGCGGAAGCGCGTGCGCCCTTCGAGCTCGGAGCCAGCATGTCCGCGGCGAGTACGGCGCCGTCTGGAGCGAGCGACTCGGCGAGCTGCGCGAGCGCGGCTTTGCGGGCTTCCTTGCGAATGCTGCCTTTTTCGAAGTCGGCGTCGGCCTTGGACAGCAGCAAAAAGCGTTGCGGCACGTCCCCGCTCGGCTTGGGCATGATGCCGAGATCCCAAGGCTCGACGACTCGTCCGACTTCGATCTCGGTGTCGCCGCTGACCTCGACAAAGCGACGTGCGTGACTGACGGCATCATCCAGCGACTTCGCGCAGATCATGGCGAACGACGCGAGCAGCTCGTTGTCGCCCTGGTACGGGCCCTTCTGGACCGTGAGCTCGGCTCCGACTCGCTTGACCCGCGCTCGCTTCGCGCTCGGGTGAAGCCCTGCCCCGGTCAGGAACACGCCGTTCTTCAAGCTCTCCTGCACGAGCGCGCCCATGCCTTGAATAATCCGTTGCTCCGGCGGGCTGCCCGCCTCCATTTTCGCGTCCACCTTGTGCATGACCATGAAGCGCATCGGCGTATCTCCCTTCCGGTCCGCTCTACTTGACGACCTCTTCGGGCAGGCAAGAACCGCCAATGCAGACGAGCGGCGCGCAGCAATCGCTGTCGGCGCCACATTCGCCGCAAACGCCCTTGTTGCAGGCCTGGTTGTGACAGTCCTGGCACGAGCCGCACTCGGTGCCGCCGCCGCCACCCTCTCCGCCCGCGCCTCCGCCTCCGCCGCCGCCTCCGCCGCAAGTGTCACCCGCACGCAAAACAGCGCGGTCGTAGTGGATATTGGTCACATCGCTGGCGCGAAAGTTACCGGCGAACACCGAGCCGTAGATGTCGTTCTTCGCCGACCACACGACCTGCTCGGAGTTGGGGGCGTACAGCTCTCCGCCGAGGCGCACGTCGCTCGATAGCGCGATCTCCGCGGTGCCAGCGACGTAGGCTCGGCTCAGCGCCGGATAGTTCGGCGAGCCGAAGACGAACGTATCGGACGCCTTCAGCGTGCCGCCGACGAATAGGTCGAGCTCGGCGTCGGGCTCCAGCGTGAACGCGAGTGAGGAGCTCGCGGAAACGTCACCTTCCACGTACAGCGCGGTTCGGCCATGCACGTGAATCGTGAGCGCCAAGCTGGATTGGATACTCGTGAAGTAGAAATTGCCGCACGGCAAATCCAGACGCAGCGCAGCGCCCGGATTCTCGAGCGCCTTTTCGTCCAGGCCGATCGCGGCGTCGTCGTTGTTCGGAGAGCGGTGCGCTTGCACGATATCTGCGATCGGAATCAGCTGATCGGCAGCGCAATCGCAAGCCGGCGGCACGGACATCACCTGCGAGGTCGCGCCCTTCACGGTCACGCCGGAAAGCTTGCCCGCAACGTACGCCGGGCCGCCAACGGTGAAC
>Ga0210392_10001042_pt1 | contig 15045 bp, 8 predicted proteins | sample IncBWC30OmetaG_FD_161057 | JGI IMG/M metagenome (GOLD analysis project Ga0210392, IMG submission 161057) | Forest soil microbial communities from Barre Woods Harvard Forest LTER site, Petersham, Massachusetts, United States - Inc-BW-C-30-O ...
GGGTGGGTGGGGGCTGCGGCTGGTTCAGTGCGGTGGCTTGGGTCGGGTTGTGTTGCGGAGGTGGCGTGGCCGCGTTTAGCGTGCAGGCTGAGCCGGTGGGTGGGATGCGGGCGCAGAGTTCGGACGATAGCGCGGGGAAGCCTGCGGCAGGCTGGGATGCGGCGGTGGTGGCTCGGGCGGATTTTGAGGCGGAGCCCAGGGGGACGCATACGCGCGTGGAGTATGCGCGGGTGATGAATTCGTTTCGCGCGATCTATCATGCCGATCCCGATAATGCGCATGCGGCTGAGGCTGTGGCGCAGGTGGCTGAGCTGTTGAAGGAGTTGGGGCGCGAGTTTGGGGACAAGAAGAGCGTCCATGATGCGGCGGGGCAGTATGAGTATCTGGCGAGGGCGTATCCGGGGGACAGGCTGGCTCCTGAGGCGCTGGTGAAGGCGCTGGGTTTGCTGGGGGCGGCGGATGCGGAGGAGACGCAGAAGGTGAGGGCGCAGCTGTGGCAGGATTATCCGCGGGAGGCGCGGGGGGCTGGGCTGGAGGCGGAGGTTGTTCGGGCATCGAGCAGTCCTACCCGTGACGATAAAGCTGTCGCGGATGGGGCACCCAGTGGCGTGGCCCGCACGCCCACATCTCAAACGCGAGATATGGGGCACCCGGCCGTTGTGGGGATTCAACCTGCAGGTCTCTCCGCTACGTCCGCAACGCCACCCCATTCGGGCAAAGACCGCCCGATGGGGACCCCGGTTGCCGCGGACTCCGGTCGAGAGGACCGATTGATTGCGGGCGCGCAAGAAAAGGGAGCCGAGGGTGCTGTTTCGGAAAAGGCCCCGACGGGGCCGCTGGCGGTGGTGACGGGGATTCGGCATTGGTCGACGGCTAGTTATACGCGGGTGGTGATTGATTTGAATGTGACTCCGGGAGAAGAGATTAAGTATGAGGCGGCGCGGGTGGAGAATCCTGACCGCATCTTCTTTGATCTGGGGCATGCGCGGCTGGCGCCGGAGTTGGCGGGCAAGAGCTTCAATGTGACCGATGATGGATTTCTGACCAGGGTGCGGGCGGCGCAGTTTACGGGCGAGGTGACGCGGGTGGTGCTGGATGTGCATCACGTGGCGGAGTACTCGGCGTTTTTGTTGCCGAATCCGCTGCGGCTGATTATTGATGTTCATGGCGGGCAGGAGCAGGAAGTCGGAAGCACGAAGCAGGAAGTTGCGAGTGCGGCGGCGGGACCAGCGCGCAAGGAACGGGCGACAGGGGTTCGGGAACCAGATTTAGGAACGGGTGATCCGATCTCAGCGGGTGGGGCTGCTGGGGTGGGGACGGCTCCGGCGGCGAGTGCGAAGCGGGGTGGAGGAGCGGCGGTGGAAGTTTCCAGTTTGCCGCCCATGCCGGTGACGGATGGGAGTGCGAGCTTTGGGTTGCCGGCGCGGAGTACGGATCGGGTGGGGGATGGGAAGAATGTGGCGCCGCCGCGGGTGGTGATCGCGTCGAAGTCTACGCCCGCCCGGCCGGTGCCGAATACGGTGGTGAGGAATGCGCTGGAGACCAGCAGCGAGGTTGCCGAGGTGAGCCGGCAGCCGGGGATGGTGGAGGCCACGCACCGGCCGACGTCGAAGCCGATTGCGGAGACCAGCGGGGACGATGGTGCGAGTGGGGATCATTATGTGCCGCGGTCGCGGAGGAGCTCGTCCCACGTTAGCGACGATGGAACGATCGCGAAGATGGGGCACCCGGCAGGGGCGGAGGTGAAGGGGGAGCCGGCTGCGGCGCCGCCGCCTACGGCGGATGGGGAGACATCGTTGATGCGGGCGCTGGGGCTGAAGATTGGACGGATTGTGATTGATGCCGGGCACGGTGGGCATGACTCGGGGACCTTGGGCGCGGGCGGGATTGAAGAGAAGGACGTGGTGCTGGATGTGGCGCTGCGGCTGGGGAAGCTGCTGCATGACCGGCTGGGCGCCGAAGTGGTGTACACGCGCGACGACGATACGTTTGTGCCGCTGGAGACGCGGACGGCGATTGCGAATAAGGCGCAAGCGGATTTATTTATCAGCGTGCATGCGAACAGCTCGCAGGACGCGTCGGTGAAGGGCGTGGAGGTGTACTACCTGAACTTCGCGAGCGATCCGGAGGCGATGACGGTGGCTAGCAGGGAGAACGCCGTGTCGACTGAGAGCGTGCATGAGCTGAGCGATTTGGTTAAGAAGATTGCGCTGAAGGACAAGATTGACGAGAGCAAAGAGCTGGCCGCGGATGTGGATGCGTCGCTGTATACGGGGCTGCGCAAGGGGAATCCGGAGCTGAGAAATCGCGGGGTGAAGAAGGCTCCGTTTGTGGTGCTGATTGGAGCGAATATGCCGTCGATCCTGGCGGAGATTAGCTTTGTGACGAATCCGGATACGGCGGAGAAGCTGGGGACACCGGAGTATCGGGAGCGCGTGGCGGAGAGCTTGTATAAGGGGATTGCGGTGTACGCGCAGGGGATCAATGGCGGGCGGGCGAGGGCGGGGACGGTGGAGCAGGCGGCGCGGTAGCGGGACGTTGTCCGTTCTCAGTTGTCCGTTGTCCGTTCTCCGTTGTTGATGGGCGGGACGGGTGGGGATGCTACCGTTTGGGGTGTTGGTGTAGTCTTTCGCTTGTATGGCGTTGGGTTTCGGGACAAGACGGTGCGTGGCGCTGGCAGTGATGTCGGCTGGGCTGGCAGTGGGCGCGCGGGGCGGTCTGGCGCAGGGTTCCGTGTCGTTGATGGAGCCGCAGGCGCCGCTGTTGCCGGCGAAGTTTGGGGAGTGGACGCGGGTGGATGCGGCCGGCGGTGCACAGCCGGGGGCGACGGCGGGGGCCGGCGCGGGATCGGCGGCGGGAGCGGCTTCCGGGGCTGCGTTGTTGGGTGTGAATCCGCATGTGCTGGGTGAGTGTGGGCTGATTCGGTCGAAGGCGGCCGATTACACGCGGGGCGGACGCACGGTTCATATTGAGGCGGTGCAGTTTGGGGATCGGACGGGAGCTTATAGCGCGTTTACGCTGGCGGAGCGGCCGGGGATGCGGGTGGGGGGTGACCTGGTGACGTACGATGCCGTGGGTGGGAACGCGGTGTTGTTCATGCGTGGGAAGTCGGTGGTGCTGGCGGAGTTTGAGGGGGCGGCGACGGCGCAGGATGTGGCGGGGTTGCGGCCGCTGGTGGAGGTGATGCCCAAGGCGTTCGGAAACACGGGCGCGGTGCCGATTTTGCCGACGCTGACGCCGGCGAAGGGTCTGGTGGGGGGGAGTTTGCGGTATGCGCTGGGGCAGATGAGCTATGCGGCGGGGGGCGGGGTGATTCCGGCTGCGTCGTTGAACTGGAAGATGGAGCCGGAGGCGGTGACGGCGCAGTATGACGATGCGCGCGGGCAGGAGACGCTGACGATGCTGATGTTTCCGACGCCTACGCTGGCGCAGGAGGCGGCCAAGACGATCCAGGGGGAGGTGCCGGCGCTGAAAAGCGGCGGGGCGCGGCTGCGGCAGGATGGGACGCTGGTTCTGCTGGCGACCGGGAACTTTTCCGGAGATGCGGCGCAGCAGATGATTGCGGGTATCCATTTGAGCCAGATGACGTTCAACCAGGATGCGCATCCGGCGTTCAAGGTGGTGGCGGCGCAGACGTTCTCGCTGCTGGAGAACATTGCGATCCTGTCGGGCGTGCTGGGAACGGGGGCGGTGCTGCTGGGGCTGTTCCTGGGGTTTGGGCGGGCGTGGTTCCGGGTGCTGCGGGGGAAGCCGGCGGCAGTGGAGGCGGAGTTTTTGAGCCTGCACCTGGCTCCGCAGAATAAGCCTGCTGTGTTCGGTGGGCCGGATTCGGCGGCGGGAGCTTAAGGCGGGCTGGGGACTGAGGGGAAGGGGTTTGGAGGTCGTTTCGGGGGTTGGGGGGGACGGTTTTGGGGGAGCTGTGGAAGGCACCGTGAAAAACCGGAGAAAACCGGAGGGAGCGGGGCTAAAATCGTCTAAGTTGTTGATTTTGTGAGAGATGATAAAAGCTGGAAAACTTTCTTGACAGCACTGGAGGTCGAACATAGTCTTGCACCAGAGAGTTCTGATGGCTTTGCCTCCGTTGGAACTGCCTCCCATAGAAAAGGGTCGCCCTGTTGCCGGGCGGCCCTTTTGCGTTGTAGTTCAACGCGAAAACGAACGCGCGCCAGGGACGTCGGCGTTGTGGATAACAGGATAGAAACTTTGGTAAGGGAGATGTGTGGAGGATGTTGCGCGCGCGATGAGAGGTGATGCGTGTGGAGAGATTTTGCGGATGAAGTGATTGCCGATAGAATGACGAAGGAGTCGCCGACGTAGCTCAGTTGGTAGAGCAGCTGATTCGTAATCAGCAGGTCAACGGTTCAAGTCCGTTCGTCGGCTCCATAGAATTTTCGGTGGTGAGAGGTGCGGCCTGGCGGTCGCACTTTTGCTTTTGTGGCTGAAGGCGATGCAGCGAATGAGGAGCGAAAGAGGATTGCCTGTGGCTGGAGTTTGTGGGTAAGCTTAAGCGGCAAGGGATCGGGAACGTTGAGGAGAGATATGAAGCGTATGGAAGTGGCAGTTGCGGCGATCGGCTTGATGGTTTCCTCTGCGCTGTGCGTGGCGCAGGCGCCTATGAAGATGGGCGATGCAGCGGCTCATCCCGCGGCTGCGCCGGTTGGACCTGCGGCGGAAGTGCAGGCTGCGTATAACCGGTTGAAGCCGAATGTGTTGAAGGCGGCGGAGAAGATGCCGGACGCGGACTTTCAGTTTAAGCCGACGGCGGATATACGGACGTTTGCGCGGATTGTGAATCATGTGACCGAGGCGCAGTTTCATATTTGCTCGGCGTTGAATGGGGAGACGGCCGATCCGAAGTCGGTGCCAAGCGATACGGCGGATAAGGCGACGGTGATTGCCGGGCTGACGGCTTCGTTCGCGGTTTGCGATAAGGCGTACGGCGCGCTGACTGATGCGACCATCACGGAGATCGTGACGATGGGGCCGGTAAAGCGTTCCCGCATTGGGCTGGCGTGGGGGAATGTGTCGCATGACAACGAACAGTATGCGGAGCTGTCGACGTATCTGCGGCTGAAGGGGTTGGTGCCTCCTACGGCTGAGAAGTAGACGGGCGACGTGCGTCGAGATGACGAGCGTTGGTGATGTGGGGGCCAGGGCTAAAGCCCAGGAGTTGGTGGGTTAATTTTGGTGGGTTAATTTCAGCGGGCTAAAGCCCGCTGCTAATCCAAAGGACACGCAACGGCAAGAGAAGAAGCAGATTCCCAGAGGGAATGACAGAAAGAAAAGCAGGGGCAACAGCAACAGCGACAGCAATGGCAAGGGCAACGGCGACAGCAGGTTGAGGCTAGCGCGTCAGCCGAGGGTGGGCATGGTGGTGTCTACGCCGGAGCGGATGCCGGTGGGCCAGCGGGCGGTGATGGTTTTGAGGCGGGTGTAGAAGCGGACGCCTTCGGGGCCGTAGATGGCGTGGTCGCCGAAGAGAGAGCGCTTCCATCCACCGAACGAGTGGAAGGCCATGGGGACGGGGATGGGGACGTTGATGCCGACCATGCCGGCCTGGACGCGGTGGGCGAAGTCACGGGCGGTGTCGCCGTCGCGGGTGAAGATGCTGGTGCCGTTGCCGTATTCGTGGTCATTGATGAGTTGGAGGGCGGTCTCGAAGTTGTTGGCGCGGACGATGCCGAGGACGGGTCCGAAGATTTCTTCCTTGTAGATGCGCATGGTGGGTTTTACGTGGTCGAAGAGGGTGGCGCTTAAGAAGAAGCCGTTGTCCGTTGTCCGTTCTCCGTTGATCGTTGGGTTGCGGCCGTCGACTACCAGGTCGGCTCCTTCTTCTTCGCCTAGAGCTATGTAGCTGGTGACTTTTTCCAAGTGCGACTTGGTGATGAGGGGACCGAGATCGGATTCGCCGTTGGGGGCATCCTGGGCACCGTCGCCTACGCGGAGGTTGGCGATGCGGGAGGTGAGTTTGGAGAGGAGGGCGTCGGCGGTGTGGGCACCTACGGTTACGGCCACGGAGATGGCCATACAGCGCTCGCCGGCTGAGCCGTAGGCGGCTCCGACTAGGGCGTCGGCGGCCTGGTCGAGGTCGGCGTCGGGCATGACGATCATGTGATTTTTTGCGCCGCCGAGCGCTTGCACGCGTTTGCCGGTGGCGGTGGCGGTGCGGTAGACGTATTCCGCAATGGGTGTCGACCCGACGAAGCTTACGGCCTGGATGCCGGGGTGGTTGAGGATGGCGTCGACTGCGACTTTATCGCCATGGACTACGTTGAAGACGCCGTCGGGGAGGCCGGCTTCCTTGAGCATCTCGGCGAGGAGATTGGCGGAGCTGGGGTCGCGCTCCGAGGGCTTGAGGACGAAGGTGTTGCCGCAGGCGATGGCGATGGGGAACATCCACAGGGGGACCATGGCGGGGAAGTTGAAGGGAGTGATGCCGGCGACGACGCCGAGGGGCTGGCGCATCGAGTAGCTGTCTACGCCGGCGCCGACTTGTTCGGTGAGCTCGCCTTTGAGGAGGTGAGGGATGCCGGTGGCGAACTCGATGTTTTCGAGGCCGCGGGTGGCTTCTCCGCGGGCGTCGGAGAAGACTTTGCCGTGCTCGCGATTGATGAGGGCGGCGACTTCGTCGAGGCGGCGCTCGTAGATTTCGCGGAAGCGGAAGAGGACGCGGGCGCGGCGGAGCGGGGGTTGGGCGGACCAGTCGGGGAAGGCTGCGGTGGCGACGGCTACGGCGGCGTCGACTTCGGCGGCGGTGGCGAGCGGGACGCGGGATTGGATCGTGCCGGTGGCGGGGTGGTAGACGTCGGCGAAACGGGTGGAGGTGCGCGCGGTGGGGACGCCGTTGATCCAGTGGTGGAGCTCGGTGATAGCGGGGGTTGTGGCGGTGGGGGGCGTTGCGGTTGCGGACATGGGGCGCTCCTTTGAGGAGGAAAGAATCATGTTAACAAATTGGAGGCGAGGCTGTGGTTTGTGAAGGGAAGCCGCGTTTTCAATATGCGCCGGCTCGATTGTGATGATGAGGAAAAGGAGAGCGGCTAGCCTTCTGGCTCGGTGGCATCGATATAATTCTGGATTCAGTATCCAAAGGAGAAGTTAATGGCGCAGGACAATGCCACGATCGTTCGCAGCTTTGTGGACGAAGTGATCACACGGGGAAACATCGAGGCGGCAGCAGAATATGTATGGGAAGATGTGGTGGAACAGGTTCCGCTGCCTGGGCAGGGTCCCGGACTTGACGGTCTGAAAGACATTATCCGCGCCATGCGCGCAGGTTTTCCGGATATCGTGTTCTCCATTCAGGAGCAAATTGCGGAGCATGACAAAGTCGCCAGCCGCTTCGAATGGACCGGCACTCACGACGGTACATTTCTCGGCATTCCCGCAACCGGGCGGCAGGTGCGCGTCTGGGGAATTGTATTTGACCGTCTGGAGGATGGCCGCATTAAGGACACTCGCATCCTCATGGATAGTCTAGGCATGATGATGCAACTCGGTGTCCTGCCTCCTCCGCCCCCTCCGGCGTAATTCTCTGAAACGCTCATCGCGACGGCGATCGATACGCGAGCGCAGGCTTCTGATTGCGGTCGCAATGCCGGCTTCCGAGGACTTATGCGATCGGGCGAGGGTTGGTGGAGGGCCTCGGATGCTGATCGTCTATTGTGGATGTAGCCGCCATGATGCCTTCGTTCGCGCTGCTCAGTGCTTTGGTTACGCTCGGGGCGCTGTTCAGCTTTTTGAGTTATCGAGTACTTCGCTTGCCCAGCAGCATAGGAACGATGTTGCTGTCGCTCGCGGCGGCCTGCGCGTTGATTGTGGCTGGGCATGCTGTTCCTGAATTTCGGACGAGCGCTCAGCTGCTGGTGGGCGGAATTGATTTCAACCAGGTTGTGCTCCACGGGATGCTGGCGTTCCTGCTGTTCGCGGGAGCTCTGCAACTTGATCTGAAGGAGCTTGGACGCGAGCGCGTTTCTGTGCTCAGCCTGTCGATTTTCGCGACGGCACTTTCGACGGTGATTGTTGGATTCCTGTTCCGGGCGGGTCTGCATTTGGTGGGTATTCCCATCACCACGATGGAAGCGCTGCTGTTTGGGGCATTGATCTCGCCGACTGATCCGATTGCTGTGCTGGACATGCTGCAGCGCGTGGGTGCGCCGGCCGAACTGAAGGTGCAACTTGCGGGCGAGTCGCTGTTCAACGACGGGCTGGGTGCGGTGATCTTCGTGGCGCTGCTGGGAGCTGCTGCGAAGGGGTCGGTGCATGGGGGGTTGCCGTCTCCGGCTGCTTTCGGTGGCTTATTGCTGGTGGAGGCGGGCGGCGGCATTGCGATGGGAATGGCGCTCGGCTATTTAACGTATCGTCTGATCCGGATGGTGGACAGCTATCGGGTGGAGGTGATGCTGACGCTGGCGCTGGCGATGGGCGGCTACACGCTGGCTGACAGGCTTCATCTTTCGGCACCGCTGGAGGCGGTGGCGGCGGGGCTGATGGTGAGTGGGACGGCGCGGCGGTTCGCGATGTCGGCGACTACGCGGGACCACCTGGAAAGCTTCTGGGAACTGATCGACGACATCATGAATGTCGTGCTGTTTCTTCTGCTGGGACTAGAGCTGCTGGTGCTTCCGTTTAGCTTCTCGTTACTGATGGCGGGATTGATCGCGATTCCGGTTGTGCTGGTGGCACGGTACGCCAGCGTAATGGCAGTGGTGCGGACGCTGGCGGTCTGCCGGCAGAGAGTTACGGGCAACGTGACGGTGTTGACCTGGGGAGGGTTGCGCGGTGCGTTGGCGGTTGCTCTGGCGCTTTCGCTGCCGACGGAGCCGTCAGGTGCACGCAATCTGCTGCTGGCAGCTACGTACATCACGGTTGTGTTCTCGATCGTGGTGCAGGGGTTGACGATCGCACCGCTGCTGCGACGGATGGAGGGGCGGCTTGGGGACATTCCGTGCTGAGGATGAGCGCGGTTAGAGGACAGCGAATTGTTTGGGGTGGAGTTGCTGGTGGGTGGTGAGGAGGTTCTTCCAGGGGTCGGCGCGGAGTTTGGTGTGGTGGGCGGCTACGTCGTAGACGGAGAGGACGGGGTGGACGTCGCGGGTGAGGGCTGTCCAGGGTAAGGGGAGAGAGATGGTGGCGCCGACGCGGGCGCGGGGGGAGTAGGGGGCGACGGCGGTGGCGCCGCGTTGATTGCGGAGGTAGTCGAGGAAGATGCGGCCGACGCGAGAGGATTTGGTCATCTTGGTGAGATAGAGGTCGGGGTTTTGGCGCTCCATGGAGAGGACGAAGTTGTGGGCGGCGGACTTGAGCTCGGGCCAGGTGAGGGTGGGCTGGATGGGCGCGACGATGTGCAGGCCCTTGCCGCCGGTGAGTTTGAGGAAGCTTTCGAGGCCGAGGTTTTTGAGTCGTTGGCGGACTTCGGCGGCGGCCGCGGCGACGGTGAGCCAGGGAAGGTCGGCGTCGGGATCGAGGTCGAAGATGAGGCGGTCGGGGTGCTCGAGGTCGCCGTTGGTGGAACCCCACGGGTGGATCTCGAGGACATTCATCTGGGCGAGGGAGACGATGGCGCCGGTGCTGTCGAGGGTGATGTAGGGTTCGGGGGCGGAGGAGGTTTTGTCCTGGATGTAAATGGTCTTGATGCCGGGCGGGACGTAGTTGTTGACGTGCTTCTGGAAGAAGCAGGGTTTGCCGGCGCCTTGCGGGCAGCGGACGAGCGAGAGCGGGCGGTTGGCGATGTAGGGAAGGATGCGGTCGGCGGCGAGGGCGTAGTAGTCGGCGAGCATCTGCTTGGTGAGGCCGGAGGCAGGGTCGAGGATCTTGTCGGGGTGGGTGAGTCCTGCGCGGACGGCGAGGGTGGGCTGCACGGGCTTCCGAGAGGCAGATTTTGCGGGGACGATATTTGCGGAGGAGGACTTGGAGCGGACGTTGGTGGCTGGCTTAACCCAGGTCTCAGAAGCGAGACCTGGGGCACCCGGATTCTGCGGTGCTCCTTTGGCGGACTTTGACTTGGCGGGCATGGGGTTGGTCGTCTTCGATCTGGGAGGCTTGGGTTGGGTGGCGGTCAGGGCGAAGTGCTGCAGGGTCCCGGTCCGGTGGGTGGCTTGGGTGCGGGGCTTGGCGGGTTTGGTGGATTTGGGGGCGGCGTGGGTGGACCGGGTGTGCTTGGCGCTGGAGCGCTTGGGTTGGGGAGCGACGGTGGGGGATTCGCGCACGACTTCGGTGGCGGATTTGTCTTCGCGGAGGCCGAGGAAGGCGGCCTGGCGGACGAGGTTGTCGGAGGTCCAGGTGGCAAAGCGGACCTGGGCGACGAGGGTGGGGCGAACCCAGAAGACGTCGCGGGTGGCGGCGTGGGGGATGCGCTGGAAGGAAGACTCGGGGACGCGGAGTTTGACGAGCTGGGTGAGGAGATCGCGGCGCGCCTTCTGGGTGAAGCCGGTGCCGGTGCGGCCGGCGTAGATGAGGTGGCGAGGCGTTTTGGGGCCGCGCTTGATGGGAGGGTAGTAGCCGAGGAGCAGGGCGCCGACGCGGTCGGGGCCTTCGCTGGAGAGGGTGAAGCCGGCGATGACGAGCTCCTGCTCGTGGAGGCATTTGGACTTGAGCCAGTCGGAGGAGCGGGAGCTGCGATAGGGAGCGTCGGCGCGCTTGGAGATGATGCCTTCGGCGTGCAGGGCGCAGGCTTTGCGGAAGACGGTTTCGCCGTTGCCGGGAATGTCTTCGGAGAGACGGATGGTCTCGTCGGCATTGCTGTTGGGGGCGGGGAGGAGAGGGGCGAGGAGCTGTTTGCGCTCGCGCAGAGAGAGGTCGCGGGGATCGTGGCCGTCGAGGTGGAGGAGGTCGAAGACGAAGTAGGTGAGGGGATGGGTTTCGGCGTTCTGGAACGAGGCTTGAAGGAGGGCGAAGCTGGAGTTGCCGTCGGTGGAGAGGACGACGACTTCGCCGTCGAGGGTGCAGTCGCGGACGGGGAGATTGGCGACGGCCTTGGCGATGGTGGGCATGCGGTGGGTCCAGTCGATGCCTTTGCGGGTGAGGAGCTGGACCTGGTTGCCGGCCTTGCGAGCCTGGATGCGATAGCCGTCGAGCTTGAGCTCGTGGAGCCAGTCGTCGGTGGTGGGGGTGGAGTCGGTTTCGAAGGCTAGCTGGGGGGAGACGAAGTCGGGCTGATGCTCGCGGGGGAGATCGCGGATGTCGATGGAGGGAGTTGGAGGCGGGGTGGACTTTTTGGTGGGGACGGGCGCGGACTTTTTGGTTGCGGTTTTGGCGGCGGGGGCGGGGCGGGACTCGAGGGGATCGGCGCGGTTGGAGTTCCAGACGTGGTCGGAAGCGTGGGCGATTTGATCGATGGAACGGCCGGTGACGGAGGAGTTGGGGCGCTCGTCGGTGATGGCCTGATCGCTGGCAGTGCGCTCGTACTTGTCGTGCTCCTTGATGAGGAGCCACTGAGGTTTGTCTTTGGGGCCGTGGGCGGCGCGGTTCATGCGGATGAGGGCCCACTTGCCCTTCATCTTGGAGCCATTCATTTCGAATTTGAGGTGACCGGCGCGGAGGCAGGCGTCGACGTTTTCGCTGCCGAGCTGCGGCCACCAGCTGCCCTGGTCCCAGATCATGACGGTGCCGCCGCCGTACTGGCCCTCGGGGATGATGCCTTCGAAGCCGCCGTACTCGAGAGGGTGGTCTTCGACTTCGATGGCGAGGCGTCGCTCCTGTGGGTTATAGCTGGGGCCCTTGGCGATGGCCCAGCTTTTCAGGACGCCGCCCCAGCTTAGGCGGAAGTCGTAGTGGAGGTGGGAGGCTGCGTGTTTCTGGATGACGAAGGGAAGGCCGCGCGAGGTGGTGGGCTTGCGCATGGCGAAGGTGTTGGTGTTGGCGCCGGCGCCGGAGGGTTCGCCGGTGGTGCTGAAGTCGCGCATGGAACGGTAGCGTTCGAGCTGCGCATCGACGGCCGAGGAGGCGGCGGTGGCGTGCGGGTCTCGCTTACGCGTGGTGCTTTTGATGGCGGATTTTTTGGTGGCCATGAGGGAGCCCTATGCGGTCTTTCGCTTTGGAGATGTCCGGGTTGGCTTGGCTTCGCGACGGGCGGCGGATTTGGAGGCGGACTGGATGAGCGTGGGTCCTTTGCGGGAGGCGGACTTGGAGGCGGCGGTCGCTTTTTTGGCGATGGTCTTTGTGTCTGAGGTCTTTGTATCACTGACGGACTTGCGCAGGGCGTCCATGAGGTGAATGACCTTGCCGTGGGTGCGGGGGGCGGGCTCTTCGCGGGGGATGGGAGCGTGCTTGAGCTTGGCGTCGACGAGCTCTTTGACGGCGGCTTCGTAGCCGTCGGTGAACTGGGTGGGATCGAAGGCTGCAGTCTTGCGCTGGATGAGTTCCTTGGCGAGGGAGAGGGAGTCGGCGTGGATGGCGTGCGGCTTGATGGAATCGAAATAGGCAGCAGGGTCGCGGAGTTCGGCGGCATAGCGAAGGGTGTAGGCCATGAGGCCGGGGTGGGCTGTGGAGTCGGTGGCGGTGGATTTTGACTTGGCGGACTTGGCGGGCTTGGTGGATTTTTCAGAGAGGTGAGCGGGTGCGGGGACGATGGCGACGACGTGCTCGCGGCCTCCGAAGGCGATGCGGGAGAGGGCGATTTTGTTGGTGTCGATAAGCGCCTGACGGATGGTGAGGAAGGCTTCGGTCTCGGAGTCGCTTTCGGGGACGACGAAGTAGGGCTTCTCAAAGAAGGCGGGGTCGATGGAGTCGAGGTCGACGAACTGGGTGACGTCCATGGTGCTCCGGGAGGGGACGCGGAGGTGGGCGAGCTCGTCGGGCTCGATGGTGACGTAGCGGCCGTGGGCGTACTCGTAGCCTTTGACGATGTCGGATTTGTGGACGGGGTCGGCGGCTTCGTCGGGGTCACGTTCGATTGCGCTGGCGGCGACGTTCTGGTGGCGGACGCGCTCGCCGGTGCGGCGGTCGATCTGGTGGAAGTGGATGTCGCTGGCGGCCTCGGTGGCGACGAAGAGTTTTACGCCGAAGGAGACCAGGGAGATCTGGATTTTACCGCTCCAATAAGGACGGGGCATGGGGACGCCTCACACGGGCATGATTTGCCATGAAGGTGAGAGTGTACGTGATGGGGAATGGGATGTACGAGTGGCGGGGATGGGTCGGGGACCGGCGGGTGAAGGCAGGGGGGATTCCTGGCGGTGGGAGGAGGGGGAAGAACGGGCGCGCTGCGTGCGAGAAGCGGGTTCCTCGCTGCGCTCGGAATGACAAGTTCTTTTAGAATTTGTCAAAGAAAGGCACAGGCAAAAGCAAAATAGTGCGTTAGGCGTTGAAAGCTTCTTCTTTGAGGATGGTGGTGTAGGCGGGAAGGGTGAGGAAGGATTCGAAGGCGGGGGCGTCGATGAGATTGCGGATGAGGGTGGCGGCGAGGCGGTATGCGACGACGCGCTCGGGGGGAGCGTTCTCGATGGTGCGGGCTACTTCGGCGTCGAGTAGCTGGTTGCAGAGCTCGGCGGTGACGGGCTGGCCGGCGTGTTCTTCGTCCTGGAGAACAGCATGGTGGTGGACCCATTGCCACAGTTGGGCGCGGGAGATTTCGGCGGTGGCGGCGTCTTCCATGAGGTTGAAGAGGGGGACGCAGCCGGTGCCGCGCATCCAGGCTTCGAGGTAGCCGAGGCCGACGGCGATGTTGTGCTTGAGGCCCGAGTAGGTGATGGTGCCGGTGGGGATGGCGAGGAGTTCGGCGGGCGTGGCGGTGAAGTCGGGAAGCTGCTTCGCGATCTGGTTGGGCCGCGGCATGATGCGGTCGAAGACTTCGAGGGCGACGGGGACCAGGCCGGGGTGAGCGACCCAGGTGCCGTCGTGTCCGTCGGTGGCTTCGCGTTCCTTGTCGGCGCGGACTTGCGCGATGGCGGCGTCGTTGGCGACGGGGTCGGACTTGATGGGGATGAAGGCGCTCATGCCGCCGATGGCGGGGGCGTTGCGGTGGTGGCAGGTCTTGATCGTGAGGCGCGAATAGGCACGCATGAAGGGGCTGGTCATGGTGATCTGCGAGCGATCGGGGAAGAGGAGGGTTTCGTTGGCGGAGAATTTTTTGATGAAGGAGAAGATGTAATCCCAGCGGCCGCAGTTGAGGCCGGCCGAGTGGTTGCGGAGTTCGTAGAGGATCTCGTCCATCTCGAAGGTGGCGAGGATGGTTTCGATGAGGACGGTGGCGCGGATGGAGCCTTGCGGGAGGTTGAGGAGCTGCTGGGCGCGGACGAAGACGTCGTTCCAGAGGCGGGCTTCGAGGTGGGACTCGAGCTTGGGGAGATAGAAGTAGGGGCCGGAGCCGCGGGCGAGGAGTTCGTGGGCGTTGTGGAAGAGGTAGAGGCCGAAGTCGAAGAGGCTGCCGGACATGGGTTCGCCGGCTAGTCCTGGCTCAGGGCTGACGAGGACGTGACGCTCCTCGAGGTGCCAGCCGCGGGCGCGGACGAAGAGGACGGCGGGGTTGTCGATGAGGGCGTACTGCTTGTTGGTGGTGGGGTCGGAGAAGGTGATGGTGCGGCGGACGGCGTCGCGGAGGTTGAGCTGGCCGTCGAGGAGATTTTCCCAGGTGGGGGTGGTGGAGTCTTCGAAGTCGGCCATGAAGACGCGGGCGCCGGAGTTGAGGGCGTTGATGATCATCTTGCGATCGACGGGGCCGGTGATCTCTACGCGACGGTCGCGGAGGTCGGCGGGGAGGGGGGCGACTTGCCAGGATGCCGCGCGGATGTTGGCGGTTTCGGGGAGGAAGTTAGGGAGGGTGCCGGCGTCGAGGGTGGCTTGGCGGGTGACGCGGGCGGCGAGGAGTTCGCGGCGGCGGGGGTTGAACTCGCGATGGAGGGTGGTGAGGAAGTCGATGGCCTCGGGGGTGAGGATGGGGGCGTAGCGGGGGGCGAGGGCGGCGTGGAATTCGATGGCGGACGCGGGGGTCAGAAGAGGCATGGGCGATCCTTTCGGGGCGTGAGGTAAGTGTACGGCGCGCCGGGAGAGGGGGGCGTTGGATTTGGAGGTGGGATGAATCGTGCTAGTGCTCGATTAGCTCTTAGCTTT
>Ga0210392_10001044_pt1 | contig 15033 bp, 9 predicted proteins | sample IncBWC30OmetaG_FD_161057 | JGI IMG/M metagenome (GOLD analysis project Ga0210392, IMG submission 161057) | Forest soil microbial communities from Barre Woods Harvard Forest LTER site, Petersham, Massachusetts, United States - Inc-BW-C-30-O ...
CATTGTCGACCAGGAAAGAGATGGGCAGTGCCAGATCGCGGTGGCGATCAAACAGTTGACGATACAAAAGATTATAAACAGCGATCAACTCCTGCGTCGCCATCAGAATTGGGAACGCATGGCGGGGGTTCGCCGGGACTGGCGCGTTTTTGTTATCACTCTGCGCCGCATCAACATTGATAGTCAGCAGTTGCAGCCCTTCCCTTCCCCAGGTCGCATGCAGTTTTTCGAATTGCTCCAGATCATTGCGAGATATGGCCGAAGACGCCGACCAGAAATAAAGAAGCACCGGCTTGCTGCGCCGAGCAGAGAGCGATTCGACGCGCCCATCGGCATCCGGGAGAGAAAACTCCGGAGCCAGGACCGGCACGAGCAGCCAGGTTTCGACATTAAGCGGCAGAATCTCCGTTTTTGCGGCAACACTGGGAGTTGCGACAGACCATGGGGATGACGCGGCAAAGGGCTCGATGTGTGTCGGCAGTTGGCCTTCTTCGATCCAAACACGATGATTCGCAGGCAGGTTGGTCAGATTCTGCTCAAGTCCGCCGGGCCAACGAATCGTCGCTCGCACTGTGCCCTTGGCCACTCCCAAACCGAAAAACAATTCCTTGCTGTGCTGAGCGAGAAAACCGGACCCCGCTTGCAGCAGGCGGGTCTGGCGGCCCGATTCCGTTTCGACCGTGACGGCTGCGCCAATTGCGTCGGGATTGCTTTTTTTGCCGGCAAGGCGAAAGGCGATCGCTGCACCAAGGTCGGGCATCACATTTTTGAAGAAGCGCAACTGGGGACCATTGCGGTTTTTCAGCACGACTTCCAACTTGCCATCATGATCAAAATCGCCGAGGGCGAAAGTGCGCCCGTCTTCAATGCAGTCCAGGCCTACGATTCCCGAAATATCAGAAAACGTGCCGTCGCGATTGTTCAAGTAGAAGATATTGCGCTCGAAACCGCTCCAGGTGCCATCGGAACGAATCAATTCGTTGATGGCGTTCCAGCCTTGCTCATATTCATGATTTGGCCGCGCGTCTTTCGGAGAATTAGCTACCACCTGCCGCCAGAAAAAACTATTCAGGTCGTCTTGCGAGGTGCCGGAAATCATTCCGTTGACAATATAGAGGTCCGGGAAACCGTCGTGATCAAAGTCCCAAGAGTCGCTGCACCAGGACCAGCGACCCACAGTTGTTCCGGAGCGCATACTGGCGTCTGCGAAGCGCTCGCTGCCTGTGCTTCGGAACAGGCAATTGCCCATGGCGTGCTGATGATAGAGGGCGCGCGCCCGTTCGCCTGCATCAGCCTGGAAATTCTCCTGCTCCGAAACGCGCAGTCCGGCGGCGGTCCACATGTTGGCAACATACAGATCGTGGCCGCGATTGGCGGAGTCGAGCCAGCAGACGCTCATGCCGGCGCCAACATCCTCCACGCCCGCTGGCGGCGCGACGTCGGTGAATGTGCCATCGCCATTGTTGCGATAGAGATTCTTGCGGCCGAAATCGTTCACCACGTAGAGATCCGGCCACTGGTCGCCGTTGCAGTCGCCCCAAGCGCAGCAGAAACTGAAGCGCGTGTTGTTCTGATCAAGGCCCGAGGGTTTCGTGACGTCGTGAAAAGTTCCGTCGCGGTTATTTCGCATCATGAAATTTGGCGGGCCGTTCTCAGCGTCGTAATAAGGCATGGGATAGCGATATTGGTCGGCGCCCTGGTAGTAGGAGTACAGGCAGAAATAAATGTCGAGCCAACCGTCGCGATCGTAGTCGGCCATGGCTGCTCCGGTGAATGTGCCTTGTGGAGGATTGGCAAACTGAAAAGCATCGGGTTTGGCGCGAAATTTTCCGCCGCCCGCGTTCAGGAACAACAGCGGGCCATTGGCGCGCACAACGATTAGATCCTGGCGTCCGTCGTTGTCGAGATCGGCAAAAAGGGCGCAGGCGGTGTTCTCCAGGACTCCGAGTCCGGACTGCTCCGTAATGTCCTCAAAAGTGCCGTCACCGCGGTTGCGGAAAAGACGATTTGGGATTCCGGCGGGCTGGCAAATATACAGGTCGTCGAAGCCATCGCCATCGATGTCGGCAATGGATACTCCGTTGTGGCCGTAGATATCGATGCCGCTCGCCGAGTCGAGAACGGTTCGCCAATAATCTGTGCCGCAAATCAATTGGGAAGCATAGGAGGAGTTGCCCCCGAAGGCAGGCTCCGTGACATCAAGGAAGACCGGCGCCAGAGCTCGGCTGCGCACTTCATCGAGCACTTTCCACTGTTGGAGGCGCAACTCGCCGGAGGCTAGGAGCTCCCAAGACATTTTCCAGCTACCCACCCGCTGTTCGCGGTGGAAGCCCGCCGCGTTGCCAACGAATTCGAATCGCACCACCGTTTCCAGCAAGCGAGATGCGCTGGGCGCGGACGAAGAAGCCGCAGAGCGGATGCTGATCACTTGAAACTCGGCCGTTATGATCGTGGAGTAGGAACCGAGCAGCGAACGCAGGTCTGCTAGAAAATCATTTCGTGCCAGTATAGGCGCAACGGCAAACTCTCCCTGCCACACGTTGGGAACGCTCCCCGCACGAACGGGTCTCCACTTGCTGGCCTGTACCGAAGCAGCCGAGAAATTCGCGGGAATTACCTTTTCCAATGCCACGATACTCAGCGGCGAGCGTAACAGTTGCGAACTCCACTCTTTCAGCACAGCAGCAACCTGATCTTGATATTTCTCCGTACGAAATTCGTCGAAGCCTGCCGGGACTCTCTGCAGCACGGCATCGATACCACGTTGAACCCGATATTGTGGATGGATGTGTAGTTCGCCCGGTGCGGCGGACTCTTGCGGAGAGGAGGACGAGAAAAATGAGAAAAGGGGCGAAGGAAGAAATGCGAGAGGGACGCCTTGGCAATACTGCAGAAACTCACGGCGGCTGATATCGCTGCGTTTCTTCCGAGACCGGCTCAGTGAGATTCCCCCAGTGTTTTATTGTGCAAAAGCGAAATCTAGCATCGGGGTAGAGGCGCGTCAAGTTTGCCGGTCAGCTGGCGGCTCGGTCCCGAACGTCGCGATCGGCTATGATAACCTTTTCGTTGATCGCTTATCAGCGAGGAGGACGTACCAACGTTGCGTCTCTGGCAAACAAATCTTCCCTTGCTCCCGGCGCTCCTTCTGACCACCACGTTGTTCGGTCAGACCGCCCGCCAGCACCAATCTTCCCCGAAGGCGGCAACCGACGAATCAGTGGAGGTGCACCTGGGGAAGGGCTACGAAGCGCTGAAGCAGGACCGCTATGACGACGCGGCGGAAAACTTTCGCGCTGCATTGAAAGTCGACGCAACACTGGTGATGCGCGCGCGATTCCCGTTGGCGATTGCCCTTTTCCAACTGCGCAGCTTCACCGAGGCGCGCCACGAATTGGAAACGGTCCGCCGCGAGGTGGGCGAGCGACCGAGCATCTGCTACTACTTCGGCAGGCTGGATCTGGAGGAGCAGAACTATAAGAGCGCGGTGGCAAATTTGAACAAGGCGATTGTGAAGCCCCCGTTTCCCGACACCGCCTACTTTCTGGGATTTGCTTATTTGAAAGAAGGAAGCGATCAGGACGCCGAGAAATGGCTGAAGGAAGCAGCAAAGCGAAACCCGGACGACTCGCGCGCGGAGTACCAGTTGGCACTGCTGTATAAGAAAGAGGGCCGTGAAGAAGAAGCCAAACAGGCGTTTTCGCGAACTAAGGAGCAACGAGATCAAAGCAACAAATTGAGCCAACTGAAATGGGATTGTGCTCACGAACTGGATCGCGGCGTGAGCGAGCAGGCGATCACCGTTTGCGAGCAGCTCGACAATCCCAACGAGGCGGAAATGCTGGCCACGCTCGGCATTCTCTATGGACAGCACAACGAATTGGAGAGAGCGCTGAAGCCGCTGATCCGCGCCGCGGAATTGTCGCCACAATCTCCTCAGATGCAATACAACCTGGCGTTTACGTACTACCGGTTGGGGCGTTTCTCGGATGCGCGCGCGCCGCTTGCCGGGGCCGTCGAGCGCTGGCCCGATCTGTTTTCCTTGAATGCACTTTATGGCGCGGTCTTGTGGCAGCTGGGTGAGGTGCAACCGGCTTACCAGTCCCTCAAGCGCGCCCACCAGTTGAATGCCGACGATTCCAGCACGGCGGATTTGCTGTATACGGCCACGCTAGAATTGGCGAAAAAATCCGAAGCTGGCGGCTCAGATGCAGAGGCTCTCGCATATTTGAAGGAGGCCGCAAACCTTAAGCCCGCCGCGCCGGGGCCTCACCAGCAAATGCTCTCGATTTACACGCGCACTGGCCGCGCCGATCAAGCCAAGGCCGAGCAGCAGAAACTGGATAAATTGGCCAAATCCTCGAAGAACTAAGACCACGACTAAGTTGCTGCAATTGCTCGTTTTAGCACGTCGCTGCGAACGACGAATTAGTTTCATGCAAAACTTGATTGCAATGAATGCGAAAAATAGTTTGAAGACTATCTTGCGGTCGGCACATCTATTCCCTAGAGTACCTGAGATGTCATCGAACTCCCATTTCGGCCAGACTGCCCACAACTGTTGTGCATGTTGTCTGTGTTGTGCGGAAGTGTGCTCTGGCACCGGGGGCTCCTAGTCTAGAAACCGAATTCTAGTCGAGTCGAAGCGAATCCCACCGCCAGAGAAACTGGCAGGTGGGTTTTTTGTTTTTGGGCGTCTTGGCGGGGAGGAAAAGGCAGCACATGACACAAGCCACCATTGAATACGATTCCGGTTCAGCTGCGCTCAGGCATGGTATTAACGCAGCGGCCGCGGTTTCGCGAAGGAAGCTCACGCATCTTCAGGCGCTCGAGGCGGAGAGCATCTACATTCTTCGCGAAGCGGTTGCGGAGTTCGCCCATCCCGTGATGCTCTATTCCATCGGCAAAGACTCTTCGATTATGTTACGGTTGGCGCAGAAGGCCTTCTACCCCGGCAAAATTCCCTTCCCTCTTCTGCACATCGATACCAGCTACAAATTCCCGGAAATGATCGAGTTCCGCGATCGCTATCCCAAAGAGATTGGAGCAGAGCTGATCGTGCATCAAAACCGCGAGGCACTCGATAAAGGAGCGCATCCTTTCGTTCTTGGCACGCAGAAGTGCTGCGGCTTGCTGAAAACCAAATCGTTGCTCGATGCGCTGGAGGCTGGCGGGTTTGATGCGGCTTTCGGTGGAGCTCGCCGGGATGAAGAAAAGTCGCGAGCGAAGGAACGCATCTATTCGTTTCGTGACCCACAGGGACAGTGGGATCCCAAAAATCAGCGCCCTGAACTGTGGAACAATTTCAATTCGCGCATCGACAAAGGCGAAAGCATCCGCGTATTCCCACTGTCGAACTGGACAGAGCTCGACGTCTGGTTGTACATCCACGTACAACAAATTCCCATTGTGCCACTGTACTACGCCGCGGAGCGTGAAGTGGTGGAGCGCAATGGATCCATCGTCCTGTTTTATCCCAACGATCGGTTGCTTCCCGGTGAGAACACCCGTCGCCTGAAGTGCCGCATGAGGTCGCTGGGATGCGTGCCGTGCACCGGAGCGATTCGCTCCGAGGCCGATACCGTCCCTCACATCATTGCGGAGATGCTGTCGTTTCACAGGTCGGAACGCGAGAACCGCGCCATCGACCACGACGAAGAAGGCTCGATGGAGATGAAGAAGCGCGAGGGATATTTCTGATGCTGGCTACGGCGCACGCGGAACCATACGAAAGTCTCGACGGCTTCCTGGAGCAGAATCTGGGGAAGGAGTTGCTGCGTTTCACTACTGCGGGAAGCGTCGACGACGGCAAGTCCACTCTCATCGGGCGGCTGCTGCATGAATCCGCCGCGGTTTACGAAGACCAGCTTACCGCCATCAAGAAGAGCCGCCTCAATCGGTCCACCGGGCCAATCGATTTCTCTCTCCTGACCGACGGATTGCGCGCGGAACGAGAACAAGGGATTACCATCGACGTTGCCTACCGCTATTTCAGCACGGCGAAGCGAAAATTCATCATCGCGGATACGCCGGGACACGAACAATACACGCGAAACATGGCCACGGGAGCGTCGACGGCTGACTTGGCTGTGATCCTGGTCGACGCGACGAAGGGATTGCTGCCGCAGACTCGCCGACACGCATATATCGCTTCCCTGCTGGGAATACCAAACGTGCTCGCGGCGATCAACAAGATGGATCTTGTCGCGTATGAGGAAAGCGCTTTTCGTGAGTTGCAACATGACTTTGCGGCGCTTGCGCATCACCTGAAGATTCCGTTTGTGCAATGCGTTCCGGTGAGCGCGCTGGAAGGCGACAATCTCGTTGCGCGCAGCAACAAAACGCCTTGGTATTTTGGGCCGACCTTGTTGGAGCATCTGGAATCCGTACCCCTCCGCCAGAATCATGGAACCGAGGCTTTGCGGTTTCCGGTGCAATCCGTCATTCGTCCGGACAGGACTTTTCGAGGCTTTGCTGGACGGGTGGCCAGTGGAGTGATTCGCCCGGGTGATGCCGTTCTTGCGTTTCCCTCAGGTCAAGAAACCCGGGTGCAAACGATCGTCAGCTATGACGGGGATTTGGATGAGGCAATTCCTTCGCAATCCGTGGTGCTGAAGTTGGAGCGCGAAATCGACCTCAGCCGCGGCGACATGCTGGTTTCGCCTGTGGATCCACCGCAAGTATCGAGACGCTTTGCCGCAATGGTGGTGTGGCTGAACGCCGAGCCAATGCGGCTGAATCAATCCTACCTGGTGAAGCATGCGGGACGGCAGGTGAAAGCCAAAGCCACGCGCATCCGTTTCCGAATTGACGTGAACGACTTGACCGAACATCCCGCGAGCGAATTGGAGATGAACGGAATCGCGCATGTGGAATTCGAGGCCAGCGTCCCACTCTTTTTCGATTCTTACAGCCGGAATCGAACCACAGGCAGTTTCATTCTGATCGATCCGATCTCCAACGCGACCGTGGGAGCAGCGATGATCCGCGAGGACCTGTCGCGAAACCAGGGCGTGAATCCGCAAGCGGCTCAATCTTTCCAGGAACCATCTCGATCGGGCGAGGTGACTTCCGAGGAGCGCCATCAGCGCCATGGCCACCGTTCCGCAATCTTTTCCGTAGTTGGCAATCGCGCATTTGCCGGACGTTTGGAGCGATCGCTATTTGAAAGAGGGTTTTACGCAGTCTTGGTGAGCGCCGAAAACGTTCCTTCCACATCGCTTCCCTCGCTACTTTCTGTGCTCTGGGAGACAGGAGCGGTAGTTGTCCATTTCAGTTCGACGAATTCGCCGGAGCAAGAAGTTGTGCTTGGCAACACTGCTGGCGAGTCCTTATTCGAGATTCCAGCGGATAAGAAGAATGAAGAGGACGCGCTGAAACGAGCGCTTAGTGTTGCGGAGAAATTGCGGCTTGGCGATGGGAAATCAGGCGAAGGAAGGGCGGATGGAAATGCATTCACTGATTGACGTTGAAAGCCTCGAAACTGGCAGCGCAATCGATGTCGTGGAATCCGTGCTGGCGAATCACCCTGAATCGCGAGTCTGTTTTACGTGCAGCTTTCAGGCCGAAGACATCATCGTCCTCGATTTACTGCGTGAGCGTCTCCCCAACATTCCGGTGCTGTTTCTCGAGACCGGCTACCATTTCGCGGAAACGTACGAATTTCGCGACAAACTGGCAAAGGAATGGCATCTGAACCTCGTGAATGTGGTTCCGCGAAAAACGGTTGCGCAGCAGGAAGCCGAGTTTGGGATTTTGTACCGCGAAGAACCAACAAAATGCTGCCAGTTGCGTAAAGTAGAACCGTTGCTGGAAGCTTTGGAGCCATTTGAGATTTGGTTTACCGGGCTTCGGCGAGAACAGTCTCCCACACGGAAAAATCTAAAGAAGGTGGAGCAGCATCGTCTGCCGATTGGAAAAACCCTTTTGAAGGTGAGCCCGCTGGCGGATTGGACCTGGGGAAAAGTCTGGGAATACACCGGCGGGAAGGGCCTCAGCTACCTGCCACAATACGATCAGGGCTACCTAAGCATCGGCTGCCAGCCCTGCACCGCAATTCCCGACGATCCGCGCAACCCGCGATCTGGCCGCTGGAGCGGCAAAAAACTGGAGTGCGGCATTCACACTTTTTCGGAGCGCTCGCAATGATGCACCTGCTCCTGGGCTTTGTGATCGCTTTGGCCGTCGGGCTCACCGGAATCGGCGGCGGAAGCTTCACGGTTCCGGCCCTGCTGCTGATTGTGGGGCTTCCGGCGGGCGAGGCGGTGGGGACGGCGTTTGTTTTTGCGGGAGTCCTGCGGCTGGTTGCAGCACCGTTCTACGTTTTTTCGCGGCACGTGCACTCGCGTTATTTCCGGCTTTTGCTCACCGGCGCAATTCCCGGCTTGGTGTTGGGCATGTACGCTCTGCAGGTGCTGGCGAAAAACGAGAGCAGCCCGGCTGTCATCATCGTTCTCGGTGTGTTGCTGGCGGTATCCTCGAGCGTGACCTTCGTGCCCCGGGTGCAGAACCCCAGTTTTGCCGGAAAAAATTCGCACTGGCTACCTTGGCTGGCATTTCCCATTGGCGTAGAGTCCGGCTTCTCCTCCGCGGGTGCAGGCGCGCTCGGCACGGTCCTACTGTTGAACTACTCCGAAATGACGCCGGCGCAGGTTGTAGGCACGGACCTGGTCTTTGGGCTCGTGCTGGCGCTGATTGGCAGCGCCGTGCATTGGAGCTTCGGATCCATTAGCACGGCCATCTTGTTGCAGTTCCTGGCCGGAGGTATCCCCGGCGTATTGCTGGGGTGCGGGCTTGCAAAGAGAGTGCCCGCGCACAAATTAAAGACGGTGGTAGCGGTAATCGCCATTTGCGCTGGGCTGCAGTTGGTATGGTCGGGCGTGCGTTCACTGAACAGCAAGAACGTGAGCGGCACGGTCAGATTAGCATCCAGCGCCTCCAGATCGGTGCGGCCGTGAATTCCCTTCCCACTCACCGCCAAGCTTGTTGTCCCTTCTGTTGTTGTTGACCTCGCTTCACCGCAGTCCTACGCAACATTTCATCTCGCACAACAAACATGACTCGACTGCGCTCGCAACGCGCACCAGTTTCAAGTCCTAAGGAGAACTGCAATGGGTTTACTCAAATTGGCCACTCCGCAATTCAAACGATTGGGGGCAGGCTCAATACTCCTGCTATTCACGGTTACGTTTGTTTCGCTATCGGCCCACGCGCAAAAGACCGACGCCTCGCTCAGCGGGATTGTGCAGGACGCGACGGGAGCAGGAATTCAGGGAGCCACCATCAGCATCAAGAATCTGGAGACCGGGACTCAGCGCGAGATCGATACGGATTCCGATGGACGGTACCACGCGCCTTCGCTCGCCGTCGGTCGCTACGAATTAACGGCAGACAAAACCGGCTTCCGCACGGAGCACAGGACCGGAATCACGCTGGTGGTCGGCCAGCAAGCAGAAGTCGACCTCACCTTGCGCGTGGGGGATGTTCACCAGACGGTTGAAGTTTCCTCGGAAGCTGCGGTGGTCGTGGTGGCGACGGAGGATACTTCCGGACTGGTTGGCGAGCGCCAGGTGAAAGAGCTGCCGTTGAATGGACGCAGCTACGATCAGTTGCTGACCCTGAATCCCGGAATCGTCAACTACACTTCGCAACGGGCTGGCGGCATCGGAACGTCGAACTCCGTGGTTGGCAACATGTTTGCCGCTTCGGGCCACCGCCCGCAGGAGAACCTCTTCCTACTCAACGGAGTCGAATACACCAGTGCATCGGAAATCAACAACACGCCCGGGGGCACCAGCGGACAACTTCTGGGAGTAGACGCGGTGCGGGAGTTTGAGGTGGTGAAAGATACCTACGGCGCCGAGTATGGCAAGCGACCCGGCGCGCAAGTGAGCATCGTCACCGCCAGCGGAACGAACCAGCTCCACGGGACGGTATACGAGTTCGCGCGCAACAGCGCTTTGGACGCGCGCAACTTTTTCGATCAGGGCAACATTCCTGATTTCCAGCGGAATGTGTTCGGCGGTTCGCTCGGCGGGCCAATCAAGAAGGACAAGATTTTTATTTTTGGCAACTATGAAGGTTTCCGGCAGAATCTGGGGCTCAGCGACGTCACGCTGGTGCCAGACAACGCTTCCAGAGCGAACGCAGTTGCCAGTGTTCAACCGCTGCTGGCCCTTTGGCCTGTGGCGAATGGACCAGAAATCCTGACCTCTACGGGCGCGCCAAGCGGGATCGCAAAGGCCTTCAGCAATCCCGTGCAGAACATTCGCGAGGATTTTGGAACCTCGCGCTACGACCAGACTTTTTCTAATGCGGATTCTTTCGCGGGAGTTTATACCGTGGACGATAGCGAAGCGCATTCCCCAACGAACAACCCGTTTACACTGGTCGACATTTCTTTGCGCGAACAAGTGGCCAGCCTTAGCGAAACGCACATTTTTTCTTCCCACCTGCTCAACAAGGCCACCTTTGGCTATTCCCGCGGCGCCTTCTATTTCAACAGCGGTACCACTACAAGTCTGCCCGGCTGGATCCACGATGGCCAGCCGGTAGGCGCTGTGGTGGTCGGCGGCGGGACCACACTCAACGGCGCCTCTCAAATCACCAATGGCGGAACTAATGCCGGTAGCAATCTGACCGCGGTGCGCAACCTGTTCACCATTTCTGACCAAATGACCTACACGCACGGACGGCACGTTTTAAGCTTCGGCGGCCTGGCACAGTGGATCCAGTCCAATGACAGCCTCGTCCAAAATCAGTACGGCCAAATTTCGTTCACCAATCTCCAAACATTCCTTCAAGGCAAAGTGAGCACTTACACGTATGCGCCGAGTTATACGCCACTGTCGTGGCGGTCAACGCAGGGCGGCTTCTTCGTGGAAGACACTATCAAAGTGAATTCCTCGCTGGAGGTGCGGATCGGCTTTCGAGGCGAATCAACGAATGGCTGGAATGAGGCGCAGGGACGCGCGTCCAACTACGCGTTTGACTCGCACGGCGTGATCCTGACGAATCCGATTGTGAGCGGCTCAGCGCTCGCCGTGAACAATGCTAAATTCTTGCCCGCACCCAGAGTTGCGGTTGCGTGGTCGCCCCTTTCGGCAAAGAAGACCGTGCTTAGAGCAGGTTTCGGCGTGTACTACGGGCTGCTAGACAATTTGAGCTACCGGCTGGACCAGAATGGTCCCTACAATTCCGTTTTTGCCGTGAAGAATATTGCGTTCTCCGGCATCGCTCCTGGAACGGATTATGTCGACTCGAAAGTCGTTCCCAGCGGCGTACAGCCAAATTTACAGACTCCGACCGTGGTATCGTGGAGCTTGAAAGTTGAGCGGCAGCTTTCGCCCAACACATCCATCAGCGTGGGATACTCCGGCTCCCACGGTTACCACGAAATGCTTTCTTTGGACGCAAATTTGCCCGCGGCGACAATTTGCCCGGCATCTCCCTGCCCTGCGGGATATCCGAACGGAGCATTCTATTATCCTTCAGGAGCGGCGCTCGCCAACAATGCAGTCTGGAATACGACCCATTGGTTCTCTGAAGGAATCAGTTCGTACAACGGACTTGAGGTTGACGTCAATCGCCGCTTGTCGCGTGGCCTGCAATTCCGTGGCGTCTACACATTTTCGAAGACGCTCGATGATGGCGACAACATGAATACCAGCGTGGCCACAAATTCTCCCGCGTTTATTGCGAACCCGCTGCGCCCGAAAGCGGACTATGGCCGCGCTTCGTTTGATGTCAGGAACTCCGCGGTTCTCCAGGCTACTTACGAACTCCCCTTTGGACGAAGCAATTCAGCAGCCCGAGAACGGCTGGTGAATCGGTTCATCAGAGACTGGCAAGCCAGTGCAATCGTGACGCTGCAATCGGGACTGCCGTTTACGCCGCAATTGTCGTACAACCCTTCGAATGACGGCGACACGCGCAATCCGGTCCGGCCATCATGGAACCCTAATTTCACCGGGCCGGTGATTCTGGGAGGACCGAATGAATATTTCAATCCACTGGCCTTCACCCAACCACTTTCGGGCACCTACGGCAACGTGGGGCGAAATATTCTGCAAGGGCCGGACCTGGCGCAGACCGACCTGTCATTGTCGAGGCAATTTGCATTGTCCGAACGTCTCGGTTTGCAGTTCCGCGCGGAGTTCTTCAACCTTTTCAATCGCGTAAACTTCAACACGCCGAATCCGGTTGTGTACGCGGCAGCCACGGGAGGACCATCTCCTACAGCTGGGGTGATCACTTCAACCGCGACGAGTTCGAGGCAAGTTCAATTGGGACTGAAGCTATCCTGGTAGTGGTTCAACTACGCAGTGCAAACAACGTATACTAAAAGCGGACGGCAGAACTCGCCCGACTCTTTTATCTTTGGCGGACGTTGATTTCTTGACGACTGCCCAACAAGGTTGCGTGCTGCGACGACATGTTGCTAACCCCAGGTAGGATCGCCTTTCTTTTTGCCGCTACGATACTTTTCCCCGTGCTGTCCCTCATGGCTCAGGCTCCGAAATCCAGCGCAACCCCTGCAACCACGGGCACGACTCTCAGCACGGAGAAAGCCCTGGCAATGGCGCAGCAAGGCCGCTGCAAGGAGACTTTGCCAAGTCTGAAGCGGGCGGCGAGCGGATCGGGCCCGGCAGAAATCAGGAAGCAGGCCGGCGTCTTGGGACTGAGATGCGCCATCGCGATGGACGATCGCGCGAGTGCCACGGAATTGTTGCTGGCGCTTCACAAACAATTTCCCGAGGATCCGGAAATTCTCTTTATTGCCACGCATGCCTATTCCGATTTGTCTTCCCGGACGGCGCTCGACCTTGTGCGTGTGGCTCCGCAGTCGACTCCAGCGCGCAAGATGAACGCGGAAGCGCTGGAGATGCAAGGCAAGTGGGACGAGGCCCAGAAGCAGTACGAAACCATTCTGCACGACGACCCCACCGCCAAAGGGGTCCACTATTTGTACGGACGGCTGCTGCTCTCCAGGCCGGGTGGCGACGCGGCGGCCATAGCCCAGGCTAAGCAGGAATTCCAGAAGGAACTGGAGATTGATCCACAAAATGCGGGCGCCGAATATATTTTAGGCGAGATGGCTCGACAGGATTCGCAGTGGGAGGAGGCGATCGTCCACTTTTCGCGCGCAGCCCAGCTGGACAACAGCTTCGGGGACGCCTACATGGGTTGGGGTTTCTGCCTGGTTACCTTGCGACGATACGAAGAAGCGATTCCGCCCCTGGAAATGGCTGTGCGGCTGCAAGAGGGGAATCCCGGAGCGCATTACAACCTGGCCGTGGCTTTGAGCCGGACCGGCAAGAAAGAAGAGGCGGACAAGGAATTTGCCATTCACCGGCAGTTGACGCAAGCCTCAGGAAAAAAGGAATAACGATCGGGAGCGGATTCCGCTTCCATCGCTCGGGCGGGCTAGTGACCAGAAACACTCTTCTCGTCATAGCCATGCGGATAGGCGCGACGCCAATCCCAGGCGCTGCGAACGATGGCCTCGAGATCCGAATAGCGAGGCGTCCAATTCAGTTCTTTCCTGATTTTCTCTGAGCTCGCCACCAGGATCGCAGGATCGCCAGGCCGGCGAGCCGCTTCTTTCACCGGGATAGCTTGGCTGGTGACGCGGCGAACCGTATCGATCACTTCCCTGACGCTAAAGCCGCGGCCATTGCCCAAATTGTAGATCAATTTATCTTTTCGCTTGAGTTCGTCGAGCACCAGCAGATGAGCGCTGGCCAGATCAGAAACATGGATGTAATCCCGCACGCAGGTGCCGTCGGGCGTGGGGTAGTCAGTTCCAAAGATGGAAATGAATTCGCGCTGGCCCAAAGCGACTTGTAGCGTCAGTGGGATTAAGTGCGACTCCGGGTGATGATCTTCCCCTTGTTTGCCGGCGGCGCCGGCAGCATTGAAATAGCGCAAACTCGCGTAACAAAGTCCATGAATCAGGTGGAACCAGGCGAGCATTTCTTCCACGAGAAGCTTCGAGGCTCCATAGGTATTCGTCGGCTGGAGCTTGTCCGTCTCCTCGATTGGCGTCCGTTCGGGCGTTCCGAATAGGGCCGCAGTGGAGGAAAAGACAAAGCGCGAAATCTTGTGGGCTATCATTGCTTCCAGCAGATTGAGGGTGTTCGCGGTGTTGTTGCGGAAATATTTCTCCGGCAGCTGCATCGATTCGCCGGCCTCGATAAAAGCGGCGAAATGCATCACGGCATCGATGGAGTTCTCCTGAAACAGCCGGTCGAGAGCGGCGCGATCAGAGATATCTCCCTGAATGAACTTCGCGTTGGCAGGGACGGAAGCAAGGCGGCCTTTCGAGAGATTGTCATAAACAATCACCTGGTCCCCTTGCTCTAAAAGCTGGGAAACGACCACGCTTCCAATGTAGCCAGCTCCACCGGTGACGAGCACGCTTTCTGCCATCAGGTCCTCTTTGTAAAATGAGTCGCAATGAATGCCGAGCAATGAAACAAAAATGACAAAGTTTCCAGTGCCAACCATCGTAGTGAAAGCTGCTGAAACGGTCAACTTCATCGCTGTCTCATCGAATCCGTGGCACACTGAGCCAAAAAACCAGACACAAACGTTTCGCTTGACGCACCCCATGGTGCAGACTACCTTTGCGACAGGCTTGAGGGGTTATATGCGGAACGCAAACGAACACACTTCGCTGCGCTACGTCGAGTTCGTACTGCTGACGCTAGTCTGTCTGCTCCTATTCTCTCTTCCGGTCCGTTGCCAGGACAGCGCCGATCAGGGAACCATGTCCCGAGGTGACCGGGCGGAGATCGCCGTCACTTTGCGCGACAGCTCCGGCGGTATCATCACCTCGCCGGCAACAATAAAACTCTCTAGGAATGGGATTCCAGTCGACCAGTCATCGACTTCACATGGTCGCGCTTTTTTTATACCTCGAAGCCTGGGCGACTACACGGTTACAGTAGAAGCCGCCGGCTACAAGACCGGACAAAAGGACGTGTCGCTCAGTATCGCCATTAAAGAGGACGTGCAAATTGTCCTGCAGCGAGA
>Ga0210392_10001045_pt1 | contig 15033 bp, 11 predicted proteins | sample IncBWC30OmetaG_FD_161057 | JGI IMG/M metagenome (GOLD analysis project Ga0210392, IMG submission 161057) | Forest soil microbial communities from Barre Woods Harvard Forest LTER site, Petersham, Massachusetts, United States - Inc-BW-C-30-O ...
ATCCATGAAAAATAAAAATTTATCCACGGTGCCCATTCTGGCGGTCATGGTCCTTGTTCTGAACCTGGATGCGATGGCACAAACCAACATTCCTGCCGCGCCCGGAGGATTGCGGGTTCAAGCACCGGGCGGCCTGACGGAAATGCAATTGGCCCTATCGCAACTGCCGCCATCGCAATTGGAGCCGTTCCAACCGATGCCGTCGCGCCCCATGCCTTCCCAACCGCCCGTCGCACCGCCGCCGGCGATACCCGCGCCGGTTTTGCCGACACCCGCGCCGCCGGGTCCGATCAATCCGGGGCGGGGCATCGAACCGGTGCAACCGCCCCCGCCTTTTCAGCCGGCGCAACCCGGCGCACCCCCGCTCAACCGGCCGCCGCTGATCACGAACCGCCTGCCGGTGTTTGGCGATCACCCGGAGCGGTTGACCAGCCGTCCGCCGGACCCGACCAATCGTGTGCCCGTGTTGACCAATCACCCGCCTGCGCTGTTGCCGGGTGATATTTGACCAAAAATTTACCGGTGCCTGAGCGGCTGCTCGTCATGGAGTCCAGTCATCACCCATCGGCCTTCACCGGCACCTCAAAATCCTCCATTGAGGTGCCGTGTGAATCATAAATATGCCGCCAGTTGATAAATCCAGTGAAGCCGGCCGGGAGATAAACGGTGCGGGCACAAACCATGCGGCTGCCCGCGCCCGGGCCGCCGCCAACCAACCATCCGGCGGCCGCAAAAAGAGCGGCCCCGGCAGAAAGGATCAGATCATGTCACCCCTGACCGCCACGCAGATCGCCGCCCAATTGAAACAAATCCCGCAATGGGCCCGCCACGGGAAAACCATCACTCGCAACTACCAGCTGGAAAGTTTTCCGCTGAGCATCGCGTTCGTAGAGCGCATCGCCATCCGCGCGGAAAAGCTCCGGCACCATCCGGACATCGACATCCGTTACGACGAGGTGACGCTGGCGCTCACCTCGCACGCTGCCGGCGGGCTCACCAAAAAAGATTTCACCCTGGCCGCGCAAGGCGACGAGGATTTTATGAAATTTACCGTGCAGTGAAACCGTGAACGCCCTTTGAAACCGCCCATGAACCTTAAACCGGCCCGGACCGACCATCCCATCCTGAATGTGCTTGCGGAACGCTGGAGCCCCTGCGGCTTCGCCGACAAACCGGTGGCTGCCGCGGATCTGCTTTCGTTGTTTGAAGCGGCGCGCTGGGCGGCGTCTTCGTACAACGAGCAGCCTTGGAGTTATCTGGTGGCGACCCGGGATGACCCCGATGAATTCGAGCGGATGTTGTCCTGCCTGGTGGAGGTAAATCAAGCCTGGGCCAGGACGGCACCGGTGCTGGTGCTGGGCGTGGTCAGCCTGCGTTTTGCCACAAACAACAAGGGGAACCGTGCGGCGGTGCATGACTTGGGGCTGGCCTCGGCAAATCTGTCCTTGGAGGCGACGTCGCGCGGTCTGGCGGTGCATCAGATGATCGGCCTGCTCCCGGACCGGGCGCGGAGGGTTTTCCAGATACCGGATCATTTTGAGGCGTGGACCGCCATGGCCATCGGCTTCGCCGCCGATCCGGCGGCGCTGCCGGAGGACCTGAAAAAACACGACCTGACGCCCCGGCAACGAAAGCCGTTGAACGAGTTTGTATTCGGGAGCCAGTGGGGAAAAGCCTCACCGGTCGTGGTCAAAACCTTCGCGTGAACCGGCGCATGCGGCCGGCATCCGTACGGGCCGCAGGTCATTTCTTCGGCTTGCGGCCGTCCTTGTAGTCTTTCCAAAGGATGCCCAGGACGAGCCAGCCGCTGCCGCCGATCGCGGTCAAAAAGCAGATCATGGCGATGCCCGGGTAGCCAAAGATCTGGAAGGTCGAATTGATCCGCATCATCAGCGCGGCTCCCACGATCAGCGCGGCGAGAATGATGCCGGTGGTGACGCGGTTGGCGATTTTTTCAAAGCCGTTGAGCAGGTGCCGCGCGTCCGGCGTTTTGACATTCACTTCCAGTTCCGAATTGCCGACGACGTCCAGGATCTTGTTCACGCGCCCCGGCAATCCGGTCGCAAAATCCTTCATCTCCAGGAAGGAGCTGAAGAGATGTCCCGGCGTCGCCGCCTTGTGCATGCGGATGGACATGATTTCGGCGACGTTCCGGCGCACCGAGGCGTTGGGATTGAATTTCGGGGACAAGATCTTTCCGACCTCCTCCAGTTGCAGCAGGGTTTTTCCCAGCAGGATCAGTTCGGCCGGCACATGCAGCCCGGTCTGGGCCGCCGTCCGCGAAACTTCCATCAGGGCCTTGCCCACGTCCTGATGATTCAGCGTCTGGTCGCGCTGTTCGGAAACAAAGGCCGCCGCCTTTTGGGTGAACTCCGCCTCGTCGAAGTCCTCCTCGATTTCGCTGATGCGCAGGATGATTTTGACCGTTTCATCGCCGTTGCCTTCGCTGATGGCCAGCAGGAGCCGCAGCAGATTTTCCTGCATGGTGGAGCTCAGCCGTCCGGTCATGCCCAGGTCCAGCAACGCCACGCGCCCGTCATCGGTCAGGAACACGTTGCCGGGATGCGGATCGGCGTGGAAAAAGCCGTCGACCAATACCTGCTTCAAATAGGCCTCGAACAATTCTTCGGCCAGGGCATCCCCGTTGAGATCCAGCCGGGCGATGGGGCTCAGCGCGGTGATTTTTGTGCCGCTGACATAATCCATCGTCAACACGCAGCGCGAACTGTAATCCGGCACGGGCAGGGGAACCAGCAGGTGCGGAAATTCCTTCAGGTTGGCGGCCAGCGTAGTGAGGTTGGAGGCCTCCCGTTGATAGTCCAGCTCCTGCAGGATGGAGGTTTTGAATTCCGCGAGGATTTTCCCAAAGCGATATCGGCGGCCGATGTCGGTGTGGTTGTCGAAAAAATCCGCGATCTCCTCCAGCACTTCAAAATCCTCCGTGATCTGCTTGCGGATGTCCGGACGCTGCACCTTCACGACGACGGGGCGACCGTCGCGCAACGCGGCGCGGTGCACCTGGCCGAGCGAGGCGGCGGCGAGATGTTTTTCTTCAAAATAGGAAAAGGCCTTGGAGAGCCGGACGCCCAGTTCGCTGGCGACGATCTGTTCCACCTCGGCATAGGGAAACGGTTTGACCTTGTCCTGCAAACGCGCGAGCGCCTTCAGATAAGGTTCGGGCAACAGGTCGGGCCGGCTGGAAAGCAGCTGGCCGAACTTGATGAACGTCGGCCCCATTTTTTCGAGGTCGTCCGCCAGTTCTTCCGGTGCCGGCTGGCCGGGCCGGGTGACGAAGGGAGTGTTGTCCCCGGACGGCCCCTCGTTGGCAAATTCCTTCGCCAGGTCAGAAGTGCCATACTTCCAGAAGAGCATGGCGATGTCTTTGTAGCGTTTAAGGTGATGCGGTTTTAAGGATAATTTCATCGGGATGACAGTCGTGTTGGCGGGGTTGCTCCAAGGATATCTCCGGTCGCCATCGGAAAATCATGCACAGAAGCATTCCTGACAGCCATGGGGTGTTATCCGTATCTGCGCGGCGGTTCACGGATGTGCTCAAATGCCGCGGGCCAGAACCAGTCGCTGCGGGCGGCAGCCGGTCGGGATCTCGGGGTGGACGATCCGTTTCATGCCGCCTTCACTTTCAAAATGGCGCCATGACAGCTGAAGCCGGCGCCGAACGCGCAAAGCCACCAGAGGCCGTCCGGCACGGAGTCGTTCAAGGCGCGTTCGAGGACAAAGTAAACCGTGGGGCTGCTCAGGTTGCCGAACTCGCGCAGCACGGCGGAGCTGTGGCGCACGTCATCCGCGCTCAATTTAAGCTTGTCGCGCAGGGCGAGGATCACATCGCGCCCGCCGGTGTGCAGGATCCAGCCGGCGATCTGTTCGCGTTCCAGGCCCGCGGCGAGGAGCGATTCGGAAAACAGTTTTTCCGCGAGGTCGCCGGCAACCTGCGGGACGTTTGGCTGCAAAATGTTGCGCAACTTTCCATCCTGCTGGCCAAACCGGAGGGTGTCGCGCTCGGAGGTGACGAGGCGCGAGCCGGCGAATTTCCATTCCACGCGCCGGCGGCCGGGCAGGGGTGTGGTCGAGAGCACCGCGGCGCCCGCGCCATCGCCGAACAGGCAGGCGCTGATCAGCACGCCCGGGTCATCATCCATGAAAAAGGCCGCGCTGCAGACCTCGACGCAGATGGAGAGGACTTTTTTGGCGCGGCGGGCGGCGAGGATGGCCTCGCCGGCGCGCAGATTGGGCAGCGCCGCGCCGCAGCCTTGGCCGACGAGGTCGAGGCCAAAGACATCCGCCCGCAGGCCGAGCTGTTCGCTGACGTAGCTCGTGAGGCCGGGACAGAGATAGCCGGTGCAGGTGCTGATGAGCACGGCGTCGATCTCCGCCGGCCGGCAGCCCGCGTTTTGCATCGCGCGCCGGGCGGCCTCGCTGGCGAGCGCCGGCGCATGCCGGGCGAAGCGGGCGTGGAGTTCGTCCGGCGTCGAGTCAAAAACATCCGCGAGCGATTCCAGGGCGAGGTGCCGCGTGTCGATGCCGTTGTCGCCGCACAGAATTTTTTTGAGGATGGCGCGGGAGCGCGGCTTGAGCTGTGAAAACTTGGGCCATTGTTGCACGGCATCCCAGCCGTCACGCTGGGCGTGGCGTTGGGATGGCACAGCAGTGCCCAGGCCGGTGATGAACATTGGCATATTCTACCGCAGGTTGGATGGTTCCGGGGATGGGGTGAACTCCTTATGCCACGAACTTCGCCGGCCGGGCGATTGCGACCCCGGGTGGCGTTAGTGGTGGACGGGGCCGGCGTGATTCACCACCCATAAGACCGCCAAAGTGACCAGGGAGCACAGGACCACGCACACCCGCGTAAAAAAGCGGATCTGCTTTTGATGGCCGGATAATTCCGGTTTCCGCCGGCGCGTGGCGTGGTTTCGCATGACGTTTTCAACTATGCGGGAGGCCGGCGGTTCCGCCATCCGGTGTTTCCCCCATCCGCAATATATCGGGAAAGATTTTATTCATTTACACTTCATCCGGTTTTGGGGCGGCGGGTTGATCCAGCACGGCCCGTAATTTATTTGCCAGTGCTGACGGGGTGAACGGCTTTTGCAGCAACGCCACGCCGGGATTCAATACGCCTTGATGGACGATGGCATTTTCAGTGTAGGCGGAGGTGAAAAGAATTTTTGTATGCGGATACAACGCCTGCATGCGGTCGGCCAGTTCCTTGCCGCTCATGTGCGGCATGACGACATCGGTGAACAGCAGATCAACATGGCCGGTGGTGCGTTCCTGCCTCCGGTTCAAGGCTTCAATGCCGTCGGCCGCCGTCAAGACGGTGTAACCCAGCCGTTGCAACAAGGCCGCCGCCATCTCCCGCAAGGCGGGATCGTCCTCGACCAGCAGGATCGTCTCCGTCCCGCGCGGCAAATCCGGCGAGTCCAGCCGCCGGGCCGGAACTTTCGCCTGCGGTTCAAACTGGGGCAGATAAATTTTGAAGGTCGTGCCCCGCCCCGGCTCGCTGTAAACGCTGATATGACCGCCGCTTTGCTTGATGATGCCGTAACAGGTGGACAACCCCAACCCGGTGCCCTGGCCGACGCCCTTGGTGGTAAAAAACGGCTCGAACACGCGCGCCTTCACTTCCGCGCTCATCCCCGTGCCAGTGTCGGTGATCGCCAGCATCACATAGTCGCCCGGTTTTAATTCGGGATAACGGCCCACGCTTTCTTCGTCAAAGGAGACGTTCGCCGTTTCCAGCATCAGTTTGCCGCCGTTGGGCATGGCATCACATGCGTTGACGACCATGTTCATGACCACCTGTTCCATTTGTCCGGCATCCGCTTTCACCGCCTTGAGCCTGGTGGGAGGCACGATGCGCACGTCGGTATTGTGGCCCATCAAATGTCGCAAGGTGCTTTCCATGCCGGTAAGGATGGCGTTCAAATCGAGGATTTCGGGCTGGAGGATCTGTTTGCGTCCATAAGCGAGCAGTTGCCGCGTCAAGGTCGCCGCCCGGTTGGCGGCCTTGATGATTTCGGTCGTGTTTTTGGTCAGCGGACTCCCGGCCGGAAGGTCATCGAGCAGCAGCTCGCTCTGGCCGATGATGGCCGTCAGGATGCTGTTGAACTCGTGGGCGAAGCCGCCCGCCAGTTTGCCGACCGTTTCCAGTTTCTGGGATTGAGACAACCTCGCTTCGAGCTGCTTGCGCGCCGTGATGTCGTGCTGGATGGCCACAAAATGCGTGATTTTTCCGCTCGCGTCACGCAGGGGCGCGATCTGCCATTCCAGATCATATTCGGTCCCATCCTTCCGGTAATTGATGGCCTCACCTTCAAACACCTTGCCTTGCCCGAGATTTTCCCGGAGCCGGTCCAGCACGGACCGGTCCGTTCGCGGCCCCTGCAAAATCCGGGGCGTTTTGCCGAGGACATCCGCCTCATTGTAGCCGGTCATTTTCGTGAAGGCAGGATTGACGAAAACAATTTTCGGCCCGGGCAGGTCCAGTTCCGCGTCCGTGATCACGATGGATTCCTTGGTCTGTTCCACGGCGGAGCCGAGCAGCAACAAAGATTCTTCCGTCCGCTTGCGCTCAGTGATGTCACGGAACGTCCAGATTCTGCCGTAGTATTTTCCATCCTTGCCAACCACGGGCGCCGAGTACCGGTCCAGAACCGTCCCGTCCTTGAATTCAACCTCATCACGGCTGATTTCGTCCGGATGAGAATAAAGATAGGTGACTTTTTCGACGAACTGCCCTGGATTTTTGGTCGTGTCGGTGACCCATCGGACCTGTTTCCCGTCGTCTTTGTCATCCGCGATGTGTTGGGGAATTTTTAACAGGTCGGTGAATCTCCGGTTTTGCAGAATCTGCTTTCCGTGCCCGTCCACCACCAAAATTCCATCAATGGAGGAATTCACCTGGGCCTCCAGAAACGCCGTCTTCCAGTTCAGCTCGTCTTCCGCCTGTTTCCGCTCCTTGATTTCAGTTTGCAGGACATGGTTGTCTTGCTTGAGGCGGCGGCCAATTCCAGCAACGGCAAAGGCTGTTCCAACGGCCACCAGCATGGCCAGGCCGATGAGCACATCGCCGGTGATTTTGACTTCGGAAATGAAGCGGGTCGTCGCCTTGGCGGTTTTGTCCGCTTCGGTTTCCACCTGGTCGGTCAACTCGTTGATGGCTCTCAGATAGTCGTCATAGGCGGGAGACTGCTTCGAGATGATGAGTTCCGTCGCCTCGGCATCCCGGTTGGCCAGACCCAGCACCAACACCGGTTGCGTCTGGTCCCAATACGCCTTTTGCACCTGCATGGCCCGGTCGTAAAGCCGTTTTTCCTTTTCCGTATCAACGAATTGGTGGTAGTCATTGAGATCGTTGACATTCGTGTTCCAAATTTCGCGGACGGCCTGATCCAGGCGCTTGATCTCCCCGCTGTCAGACGCCAGGAGCTGCCGGAGAACTGCGGCCTGCACCCGTTCCACATCCTGTCCCGCATCGTCAATCTCGGCCAGTTTGTTCATGGTGCGGAATTGCCCCTGGTTGTTGCGCTCAATGGATCGCAGGCTGAAAAAAAACAGCGCGCCGATGACCAGGAGGATCACGCACAACATCCCGAAGGTGAGCAGCACCAGTTTGCCTATGGACAATTGTTTAAGTTTGTTCATGCCACCCTGCTTCAGGAATTGGCCGGACCATTTTTTGACCCGGACTTGCCTTTTGCGATGCGCAAAATGGGCTTCACGAGTTTTTAGTGGAGCCGGCGGGGTTTTGCGCGCTTTCCGTTTTGTCATCCAGCATCGCGCGCACCTTGCGGGCGATCGTCGCCGGCGTATAAGGCTTGGACAGGAACGCCACGCCCGGCTCCAGCACGCCATGTTTGGCGATGGCGTCATCCGTGTAGCCGGAGGTGAAGAGGATTTTGAGGTCGGGATACGTTATCTTCAGCCACTCCGCCATCACCTTGCCGCCCATCAGCGGCATGATGACATCGGTGACCACCAACTGGATTGGCGGGCCCTTGTGTTCTCGCGCGACGTGCAATGCCTCCTGGCCATTGGAAGCGGACAGCACTTCATAACCCTGGGTTTCCAACACCCCGCGCGCCAGATGCCGCACGGAGGGATCATCTTCCACGACCAGCAAGGTTTCGGTTCCACGCGGCAACGGCCCGGTCTGGACTTTTCCGGCCGTAATATCCAACGCCTGCTCGACGCGTGGAAAATAAACCTTGAAGGTCGTGCCTTTGCCCAGCTCGCTCTCCACCACGATATGGCCGCAGCATTGCTGGACGATGGTCTGGCAGGTCGCCAGCCCCAAACCGGTGCCCTTGCCGGCCGCCTTCGTCGTGAAAAACGCCTCGAAGATGTGCGCTTTGACTTCGTCGGTCATGCCGGTGCCAGTATCACTGACGCTCAACATCACGTGGTCACCGGGAATCACGCCCGGATGGTTGCGCGCGTAGTTTTCATCCAGCGTGACATTGCCGGTGGCGATGGTGAGCCTGCCGCCGTTGGGCATGGCGTCGCGGCCGTTGACGACGAGGTTCATCAGCACCTGCCCGATGTAGCCGGAGTCGGCCTTGATGCGTGCGGGTTCTTTGCCGGCAACAATCGTCATTTCGATGTTCTCATCGATGAGCCGCCGCAGCATTTTATCCATGCCCAGCACCGCTTCACCGAGGTCGAGCACGATGGGCTGGATGGTTTGCCGGCGGCTGAAGACGAGCAGTTGCCGCGTCAACGCGACGGCGCGGTCGGCGGCGTGCAGGATTTCCTCGGCATGTTTTCGCAGCGGATTATCCGGCTCCAGGTCAGCCGCGATGAGGCTGCTGTAACCCATGATCACCGCGAGGATGTTGTTAAAATCATGCGCGATGCCGCTGGCGAGATGGCCGATCACCTCCATTTTTTGCGCCTCGATGAACTGCGCCTCCAGCTTCTTGCGCTCGGAAATATCGATGCCGGTGCCGATGAGGCACGGTTTGCCTTCCACCTCGATTTTTTGCCCGGTGAAGTAGTAGGGCGTACGTGTGCCGTTTTTGGCCGTAAAGTACGCCTCGACCGTCACCGAACCGGACGTAAATACTTCCCCGATCTTGTTGGTGATATAATCCCGGTCATCTCCGGTAAAAAAATCTACCGGCTTTATGTGGGCCATTTCCTGGGTGGTGTAACCCGAGACCAGTTCAAAATTCCGGTTCCAGCGCAGGAACTTTCCCGTCTGATCGAACAGGAAGAAGATGCCGGGCAGGCTGTTCAGGCTCATTTCCAAAAAATTGCGTTCGGCCAGGATCATTTGCTCGGCCCGCTGGCGTTCGCCGCGTACTTCAACTTCCTGCATGGCGCGGCGCACGGCGGGAGCCAGCCGGGACAGCCGCATTTTCAGCACATAATCTGTCGCCCCGCGTTTGAGTGAATCGATGGCCAGATCCTCGCCCAACGTCCCGGAAACCAGGATGACCGGCAGGCCAGGCCAGCGGGTGCGCGCGATTTCAATGGCGGACAACCCGTCAAACGTGGGCAGCGAGAAATCTGAAAGCACCAGGTCTATGCCCCCCTGTTCGAGGGCGGCCACGAAATCCGCGCGGTTTTGCACGCGGGTGGTCGCACAATCAATGCCCTCGGCTTCCAGGGTGGATTGGATGAGCGCAGCATCCCGTGGATCATCTTCCAGATGCAGGATGTGGAGCGGAGATTTCATTTTTTCCATCTTCCTTTTCGGAAGAAATGGCCTCGTCGCGTTGGATCGAAGCCTCTCCCGTCCCCGTCTGCGGGGGTGGTTCATTGATCGCCGCCCAAAAGACGCCGAGTTGTTGGACCGCCTTCATGAACTCGCCAAAGTCCACCGGCTTCACCACATAGGCGTTGACGCCGTGCTTGTAGAATTCAAGCAGGTCCGGCGCTTCGCGCGAGGAGGTGAGCACCACGACCGGAATCATCTTCAACTGTTCGTCGCCCTTGATGAGCTTCAATACTTCCAGCCCGGTGACCTTCGGCATCTTATTGTCCAGCAGCACGACCACGGGGTTGCCGGGCGCCCGGGCCGCGTATTTCCCCCGGTGATAGAGATAGTCCAGCGCCTCCGCGCCGTCATGGACCACGAAGACCGCGTTCGCCAGATGGTGCTCCTCCAGCGCCGCCAGGGTCAGTTCCACATCCTTCAGGTCGTCCTCGACCAGCAGGATGTTTTTAATGTTCCGCATTTGAGTGTTCATGTTCGCCTTGGTTTTGTTTTGGGAGGGTAAAGTAAAAAGTTGCGCCGCCGTCCAGCGCGCCTTCCGCCCGGACCCGGCCGCCATGCCGGTGGATGATGCGCTGGACATTCGCCAGGCCGATGCCCGTGCCCGCGAATGTTTCCTGGCTGTGCAGGCGTTGGAACACGCCGAACAGCTTGTGGACATAGTGGGGATCAAAACCCGCGCCGTTGTCGCGGATGAAGAACTCCGTCTCCGCATCGTTGCCGGGGGCGCAGCCGATTTCGATTTTGGCCTCGGCGCGCTGGCCGGTGAACTTCACGGCATTGGAGATCAGATTGACCAGCACCAGGCGCAGCAGGGCGCGGTCGGCCCATACGGACGGCAGCGGATGGATGTTACAGGCGACCTTCCGGTCCTTTATCTCCTCCGAAAAATCACCCAGCGTCTCCCGGACCAGTTCTTCCAGGTTGACCTCCGTCTTGCGCAAGGCCGTCCGTCCGATCCGCGAAAAGGCCAGCAGGTCATCGATCAGATTCCCCATCCGCCTGGCCGACTGGGAAATTGTGGCCAGATGCCGGAGGCTTTTTTCGGAAAGCGCCGGCCCCGCTTCTTTTTGCAACAGGTCCACGAAGCCCATGACGTGGCGCAGCGGCGCGCGCAGGTCGTGGGAGACGGAGTAGCTGAACGCCTCCATTTCCTCGTTGGCGGATTTCAGCTGGGCGGTGCGCTCAACGACGCGATGTTCGAGGGTTTCGTTAAGCCGGCGGGTTTCATTTTCCGCCTGTTTGCGCTGCGTGATGTCACGGACGTTGCATTGGATCACCTTCGCGTCACCGGCCTGATACACGTTGCTGACAAATTCCACGTTAATTTTGCGGCCGTCCTGCGTTTCCAGCGGCAGGTCTTCGTAGCGGATGTAGCCGTCCGTTTGCAACCGCTCCAGCATGACCTTGTTCTCCACGATGTCCCTGAAAGGGCTGAGATCGCCGACGGTTTTGCCGATCATTTCCTTCCTGGGAAAGCCCAGCAACTTGGAAAGGAACGGATTCACATCGGTGATGCGGCCGGTGTCCGCCTCCAAGACAAAGATGCCGTCCTGTGCCGCCTCGAACAGCCGGCGATAAGTCAGTTCGGAGGCGCGAACCGTCCGCTCATTCAACTCCCGGGCATGCTCTGCCTGCGTCTCCGCGTGCCCGATCCGCATCTCCGCCAGTTCCGTGCGCGCTTCCGCATGTCCGGTCCGCGTCTCCGCAAGCTGCGTCCGGAGTTCCGCTTTTCCGGCCCGCGTTTCCGCGAGCTGCGTCCGGGCTTCCGCGTTGCCCGCCCGCGTCTCCGCCAGCTGCGTCCGGGCTTCCGAATATTTGATCTGCGTATCGTGGCCGGGCGGTTGTTTTTTCTTGCGTAATCCCTTCATAATCAATCCCATCTTTGCTTGCCCCGAGTTTTGGCTTGGAAAGCCCGGCGCTCCCCATGTGGTAATATCATCAATGTTAACGGGAATGGGTGAAGCTGCCATGGGGCCTTTCCCCCATATGGCAATGGAGCCGGAGATGCCGGTGCCCCGCCGGGTTTAGAGATACCTTGGGAGCAGCGACACTTTCACCTCGTCACCACCCGCATCCGGGCCGAGAAATTTTTTTACGGCGCCCAGCAAGTCATCATTGGAAAAAGGCCGCTCCAGCAGAGCGTCGGGTTCCAGCCACGGCCGGAGGGAGAGTTCATACCGTGGCACATACCGGGTGGCCAGGATGACGGGCAGGGTCATGTAGGCGGCGCGCAGCTTTCCGATCATTTCCATGCCGGTCATCCGGGGCATTTGGTTGTCCGTGATGACGAGGTCATAGGTGCTGGCTTGCAGTGCGTCCCAGCCGTCCGCACCGTCTTTGGCACCGTCCACCTCGTAGCCGGAGTCGGTCAAGATATCCACGCTGAACTGGCGGATGTCACTGTCATCATCCACCACGAGGATGCGCTTTGGCTTCGTCCGGGCTTGGATGGGTGCGGTGTTTGGTCCCTCAACGGTTTGGTTTCCCCTGTTTTTCATAGTGGTTGAATCCTACGCCCGGAAAGGGCGTGGTTGCCATGGGGTATTTTCCCCGGTCACTTGAATCAGGCGGATGATTCCGTCAACCGATTGCGTTTTGGACTGCGGCGGGAAGTGCAACGCCACGCCGCTTTGTGCGGGCGGTGGGTAACCGGATGAAGCTTTGAGCCTCGCGCGTTTGAAAGCGGTGTCGCCGCTGCGCTTTGCCACCGCAGTCCATGACGGTTCCGGGCAAAGTCATGTTGTCAGTGCCGTTAATTGAGCCAGGGAATGGTCACACCCCAAAGTGCCTGCTGCGCCGGCACAATTTATCAGATCACCCTAAACGATCGTCAACTGCACGCTGCTCTCGATGATGCCGGCGCTGATGGCGTAGCGGGTGAGCCCGGCGGTGTCGTGGATGTCCAGCTTCTCCATGAGATGCTCGCGATGTTTCTCGACCGTCTTGAGGCCGATGCCAAGCTCGGAGGCGGTCTGCTTGTTGGCCTTGCCTTCGGCGATGAGCTGGAGCACTTCCATTTCGCGCGAGGTCAGGTCGGCGGTTTTCTTGTGGAACTTGCCCGTGAGGCCGGCCAGTTGCGGATTGAGGCGGTGGAGCTGCTTGGAAATGGACGGGGCAAAAAAAGTTTTCCCGGCGTGAACTTCGCGGATGGCACGGCAGACGTCGTGGGCGGAAGTCTGCTTGAGCAAAAATCCCCGCGCGCCGGAGTCGGTCGCATTTTTGACGTACGCGTCATCGCTGTGGGCCGAGAGCATGATCACCTTGATGCCGGGAAGTTCCTTCTGCAACTGGCGGGTGGCTTCGAGGCCGTTGAGCAGCGGCATGGCGATGTCCATCAGCACGACGTCGGGCTGAAGTTTTTTGGCGAGCGCGACCGCCTTGCGGCCGTCTTCCGCCTCGCCGACGATGGCGATGTCGTTTTCGAGTTCGAGCATCTTGCGGAAACCTTCGCGCACGATCATATGGTCATCCGCCAGCAAAACAGTGATTCGTTTCATAATAATAATAAAATTTTGTTCAAACGGGCGCCGTTACCTGTCCCCCCCCCGGCAGTTTTGCCGAAGGGAATGGTGGCGATGACGGTGGTGCCCTGGCCGGGCGCGGACTCGATCTCAAAACTGCCGCCATGCATCTCCAGCCGTTCGCGCATGCCGAGCAGCCCCAGCCGTTTCCTGCCCTTGGCTTTCAATGCCTGGGCGGCCGGAAAAGATTTGCCGTCGTCCTTGATCTTCATGCAAACGCCATCCCCAAGTTTCTGGATGTTGACCTCCACGCGGCCGGCCTTGGCGTGCTTGGCGACATTGGTCAGCGATTCCTGGGCGACGCGAAACAGCACGGTGCGGCGGTCGGTGGACAGCTGTTCCACCTGCGCAAACGCCGTCAAATGGGCGTGGATGCCGGACTCGGCGGTGAAACCTTTCAAGAAGGTATGCAGCGCGGGGATCAGGCCGAGATCGTCCAGCACCGCCGGGCGCAATTCCCGTGCGAACTGGTGCACGATCTCCACGGATTTTTCCACCAGCTCCTGGGTACGGGTGACGCTGCGGTCAAAGCCCTTGTTGTCGTTGCCGACCTCTTTTTTCAGGGCGGCGAGGCGGATGTTGATGCCCGTCAGGGTCTGCGCGATGACGTCATGCAGTTCGCGGCTGATGCGCTTGCGTTCCTCCTCCTGCGCATGGAGGATCTGGCGCGACAGATGGCGCAACTGGTCCTGCGTGACGCGCGACTGCTCCAGCAGCTCGCTTTTGTGCTGTTCGGCCTGTTTGAGGGACTTTTCCTCGGTCAGCCGTTGGGTGATTTCCCGTTCCAGCTTCTGGTTCACGATCGTCAGGACATCCGCGCGTTGCCGGGCTTCCTCCGCGCGCTTGCGCTCGGTGATGTCGTAAAAGCAATTGATGGCGCCGGTGATCCTTCCGCCCGCCTGCTTCAAGGGCCGGATGTTCACGATGCAGTTGACCTGCGAGCCATCTTGCCGCTCAAGGATGACTTCCGCATCCCGCACCTGTGATTTTTTGCCGCGCAACACCTCGGCCATGGGACATTGACCATGAGGCAGCAAACTGCCGTCGGGCCGGAGCAGCTTGAACGACCCGCAAAATGATTCTTTGGCGGCACCCTGTAACACCGGTTTGCGGCCCCATAGCTCCGCGGCGCGCGGGTTAAAATCCTGGATGATGCCGTCAGCATCGCAGGAATAGATGGCCACGGGGCCCAGTTCGAACAGGGCGCGGAAACGTTCTTCGCTCGCGCTCATGGCTTCCTCGGCCAGCTTGCGGGCGGTGATGTCCGCGAAGGCGACCCGGCTCCATTTTTGCGCGCCCTTGAGGGAGACGGCGGGCGTGGCCCGGAAACCGAGCCAGGCCACGGCCTTGCCCGGCTTGGGCAACTGCACTTCACAATCAAGGTGCTTGTTGCCGGTGAATATTTTTTTCAGGAAGGCCAGAAAAACGGGCTGGGACGCGGGGGCCAGCAGCAGCGGCAGGCGCCGGTTGAGCAGGCGGGAGCGTTCCAAACCGAGCAGCACGGCACCGGTCAGGTTGGCCTCCAGGATCGTCCCTGATTCATCCAGGGACACGTATCCCGCCGGGGAAAAATCGTAGAGGTCGGTGGAATTTTCCAAAGCCACCTCCAGTTCTTCCCGGACTTTCTGCAACTCGGCGTTTTGGATCTCCAACTCGATCTGGTGGACCTCCAATTCGTGCAGCTGCCGCAGGTTGTCATCATCGATCCAGGCGGAGGCCGCCTTGGCGGGGCGGCTTTTCAGGCGGAGTTCGGCCAGCCGGCGGAGGCCG
>Ga0210392_10001046_pt1 | contig 15029 bp, 7 predicted proteins | sample IncBWC30OmetaG_FD_161057 | JGI IMG/M metagenome (GOLD analysis project Ga0210392, IMG submission 161057) | Forest soil microbial communities from Barre Woods Harvard Forest LTER site, Petersham, Massachusetts, United States - Inc-BW-C-30-O ...
GAATACCTTGCTGCTTCTCTGGGTGCGCGGCGCTTCAGCTTGCTGCTCGTGGGCATTTTTTCTGCGACGGCCCTGTTGCTGGCCATGGCGGGAATTTATGGCGTGACCGCTTATACCGTCGCGCAGCGCACTCGCGAAATTGGCGTGCGCATGGCACTGGGTGCTTCCCGCGGAACAGTTTTGGGGATGGTTCTGAAACAAGGCGTGATCACCGGCGCTCTTGGCGTTGGAACCGGCATTTTGGGCTCGCTGGCCTTGGCTCGCTGGTTGCAATCCCAACTTTTTGGGGTGAGTCCGACGGACCCGGCTACGTTCGCGGGCGTCGCTCTTATCCTGATTATGGTGTCTCTGGCGGCATGTTGGATTCCTGGACGCCGGGCGGCGCGCGTCGACCCGATGATGGCACTGAGGTACGAATGATGAAACAAACAATTTGGCAAGACCTACGTTTCGGACTGAATATTCTGGCGAAGAACCCCGGGTTCGCGGCCATGGCGATTTTGATGACCATCGCGCTTGGTCTCGGTACCGGTCTGGCTATCTCTGTCCTCACGAAGACCGCGCACCGGCGCAACCTGCAGGTGCGTGACGCGGGACAGTTGATGGTGATTGCCACGCGGGACTCCGAGGCACCGGCCAGCCTCTCTTTTTCTTATCCAATGTATTTGAACCTGGCAGAAAAAAACGTCGTGCTGACCGACATGGACGATGAGTGCAACGATGAAATCGAACTGACCTACAGTGCGAGTGGTGAGAGTGTTCGCGGCGAGCTTGTTTCCGGGAATTACTTTGAAGTGCTTGACGCGCAAGCTGTGCTTGGCCGCTTGATCAGCGAAGCCGACGATCACGAATCCATCACCTCGCCGGTCGCGGTCATCAGTTACGAGTTTTGGAAGCGTCGGTTCGGAATGGATCCTTCGACCATCAATCGGACGCTAATTCTGAACGGACATCGCTTCACCGTGATTGGAGTCACTCCTCCGGGGTTCGTTGGCACGGAAGGCTCCCAGAAAGCCGACATCCAAGTGCCGCTTTCGATCATGAAGGTGTTTAGTTCGCCGGTCCTGCGCGCTACCCGCATCGACCCCATGGTTGCGCTGAGTTACGAATAGGAGACCTTGATGCAGACGCTTTGGCAGGACATTCGCTACGGCCTTCGCATGTTGGGCAAGAATCCCGGATTCACCGCGGTGGTTATAGTGACGTTGGCGCTGGGTATCGGCGCGAACACCGCGCTGTTTTCTATCGTCAACGGAGTATTGCTGAATCCGCTGCCCTTCCAACAGCCTGACAGGTTGGTGTCGCTGTATGCCCGAACCCCTCAGTTCACGCGCTCATCCATTTCCTATCCCAATTTCCTCGACTGGCGTCGCGACAATCATTCGTTTTCAGCAATTGCGGCGTTCCGTGGAGAGAATTTCAATCTTTCGGGCATAGGTGACGCGCAAAGAGTGAGTGCGAACATGGTGTCCGCCGAGTTTTTCCCGATCCTCGCAGTAAAACCCACCGTTGGCCGGTTCTTCAGCGAACAAGAGGACCAGGTGGGCGCGGCGCCCGTGGCGGTCATTAGCGATGGGCTGTGGAAGCGTAAATTTGCGTCGTCTCCAGACGTCGTTGGCAAGCCACTCAACTTGAACGGAGCCCTGTACGCGATCGTCGGTGTGCTGCCCGCGCATTTCCGCTACATTAGTGGCAATTTTCAAAGCGACGCTGAAGTGTATACGCCCATTGGTCAGTGGAACGATCCATTGTTCCGCGATCGGCATACCGGCATGGGAATGGATGCAGTGGGCAGGCTGAAGCCGGGCGTCTCCTTGCAACAGGCGACTTTGGATATGCAGTCGGTTGCGGCACACCTGGCCGAGGCCTATCCCGATATTGACAAAAACTCAGGCGTGAACGTCTTGGCTCTTAAGGAAGACGTGGTGGGAGATATTCGCCCATTTCTGCTGGTGCTGCTTGCTGCCGTTGGCTTCGTACTGTTAATCGCCTGTGCCAACGTCGCGAATCTGCTTCTGGCGCGCTCGACAGGCAGAACTAGGGAATTCGCTATTCGAACGGCGATGGGTGCAGGTCCGGGGCGCGTGGTTCGCCAACTTCTTACCGAAAGCATTCTGTTGGCGATGGCCGGAGGCGCATTAGGGCTGTTGATCGCAGCATGGGGCACACAGGCGGCGATCAAGGTGCTGCCGGAAGCGCTGCCGCGCGCCGATGAGGTTCAGATCGATGCGCGTGTGCTGTTGTTTGCTGTTGCCGCTTCCTTGATCGCGGGGATTCTGTTTGGGCTGATACCCGCCCTTAGGGCCTACCGGACCGACGTTTTCGAAACCCTCAAGGAAGGCGGGCGCGGCGGAAGCGGCACGCGTCACCGCACGCAGAGCGTCTTTGTTGCAGCGGAGATGGCGATGGCACTGGTGCTGCTTGTCGGTGCGGGTTTAATGATTCGCAGTTTGGCAAACCTGTGGAACACCGATCCGGGATTTGACCCGAACAACGTGGTGCGCGTCAGCTTTGCGTCCTCCAAACCACTGGGCCCTACGCCCGCTGCCACCCGCGCCGCATTTCGTCAAATTCACGATGCCATCGCGGCTGTTCCGGGAGTTCAGTCCGTTTCATTGTCGGTTGGGTCATCACCGATGGAAGGCGACACTGATCTTCCTTTGTGGCTGGAAGGAGAACCTAAACCAGCTTCGCAGAACGAGATGAAGGCCTCGCTGTTCTACTTCACGCAACCGGATTATTTGAAAGTCATGAAAACGCCTCTGAAGCGCGGAAGGTTTCTGACGGAATCTGACAGCGAGACGTCGCCGCCCGTCGTCGTGATCGACGAACAATTCGCCAAACTCTATTTTGGCGGCAAAGATCCCATCGGAAAGCACGTGAATCTCGGGATTGTGAACATAAATGCTGAAGTCGTCGGAGTCGTTGGCCACGTCAAGCAGTGGGGCCTGGATAATGACCGCCCGGGGGCCATTCAGGCGCAGAGTTATTTCCCCATATCGCAACTCCCCGATTCCATTTTTTCGCTTCTCGAGCACGGTACCGGCGCCGTCATTCGGACGGAGGGTTCTCCGCTTGCTCTGATTGGTTCGATCACCAACGCGGTGCAAGGAGTGAATAGTCAGATCGTCGTCTACGAACCGGAAACAATGGACTCCGTGATTTCGGAGTCGCTTGCAGCGAAGCGCTTCGTCATGGTGTTGCTTGGCGTGTTTGCGGCGCTTGCGGTAATACTTTCCGCCGTAGGGATCTACGGTGTGATTTCCTATATCGCGGCGCAACGCACCCAGGAAATCGGAATTCGCATGGCATTGGGCGCGGGGAGAGCCAACGTTCTGGGCATGGTGCTCAGTGAGGCGGGAAGAATGGCGTTGCTTGGAGTAGGCATTGGCCTGGTGACAGCATTTGCGCTGACACGGCTAATGTCCAGCATCCTGTTCGGGGTAAGCACCCACGATCCGCTAACCTATCTCGGCGTTGCAGCCCTATTGATGCTGGTGGCGCTGACGGCTTGTTACATTCCGGCGCGACGTGCGACACGCGTCGATCCCATGGTGGCGTTGCGCTATGAGTAGGAGACCTTGATGCAGACGCTTTGGCAGGATATTCGCTACGGGCTGCGAATGCTGGGCAAGAATCCCGGCTTCACCGCCGTGGCCGTGCTTACCCTGGCGCTCGGCATCGGCGCCAACACCGGCATTTTTTCCGTTCTCCGGCAAGTACTCCTGCAGAGATTGCCCGTTCCTCACCCGGAGGAATTGGTGCTGTTGTATGCCCCGGGCCTCCGACACGGACACATCAGTTCCGATGAAGTGGATGGCTCGGAAGCGTTTACGTATCCGATGTATGCCGATCTGCGCGACCAGAATAAGGTCTTCAGTGGCCTGGCCGCCAAAGCGAATTTTCCTGTCAGTGTGGCGCTCCAGGGGCAGACGGAACGTGCCAGCGCCGAACTGGTTTCCGGGAATTACTTCGATGCCCTCGGTGTGCATCCATCCATCGGACGGTTGTTCACGCCAAGCGACACAGCAAACGCGGGCGGCAATTCCGTAGTGGCGCTCAGTAACGGCTATTGGAAAAAACGATTCGGGGGCGATCCAGCGATTCTGAACCAGAGCGTGCTGGTGAACAATCAAGTGATGACCGTCGTGGGTGTGCTGCAGCCCGGGTTCGATGGCGTTCAATTGGGCCTGGTTCCCGATGTCTACATTCCCATCACCATGAAGCAGGTGATCACCCCGGGGTGGAATGGGCTTAACGACCACAAGGACTACTGGATCAAGCTCATCGGCCGCCTGAAACCCGGGCTTTCGCAAACGCAAGCGACAGTCGCATTGCAGCCAACGTACCACGCGCTGCTGGAAAATGAACTGCCACTCAATACTGGGCTGAACAAACAAGAGAAAAAACAATTTTTGGCGAAGCAGATCGTTTTGCGCGATGGCTCGCGCGGCCGTCCGATTCTGGAAAACGATACTCGGCCGCAGCTCCTGACGTTGATGGGTATGGTGGGGCTGGTCTTGTTCATCACCTGCGCCAATGTGGCCGGGCTGCTGACCGCGCGCGGAGTTGCGCGACAAAAGGAAATCAGCCTGCGAATTTCTCTCGGTGCCAGTCGCGGGAGGTTGATCCGGCAGCTGCTCGTTGAATCTTGCTTGCTCTCGGTTGTAGGCGCGCTGCTGGGACTTCTAATCGCTAACTGGATGAGCAGCGCGCTGGTGCACTTTGCTTCCGCGAATGAAATTGCCAACGGCCTAACGAGTTCCCTGAATTTTCCGGTGCTGGCATTTACCGCAGGGCTCGCGCTGTTCTGCGGCATCCTGTTTGGCGTGGTTCCAGCGTTGAGTGCAACGCGGATTCAGCTTGCGTCTACGCTGAAGGAACAAGCGGGCGCGCTCTCCTCAAGTGTCAAACACGCCCGGATGCGCAAGATGCTGGTGATTTCTCAGGTGGCGCTCACGCTGCTCCTGGTATCCAGCAGTTGGGGCTTCGTGAAGAGTTTATATAACCTCAAACATGTCGATCTTGGCCTCCAGCCGGCAAACGTGCTGCAGTTCTCCATCGCGCCGCGCCTGAACGGATACGATCAGGTCCGCAGCCTGGGCTTCTATCATCAGCTTGAGGACAGAATCGCGGCCTTGCCGGGGGTCTTATCTCTTAGCGCCACGGTAGAGCCTCTGATCGCCGATAGCGATACGGGCTCGAATGTCACCGTGGAGGGCGAGCCAGCCGAGTTGGCCGGGACGCGCCATGTCGAGTGGAACGGAATCAGTCCGGGACATTTCTCCAACATGCATATCCCGCTTTTGGCTGGACGCGAATTCACTCGCCAGGATGGCCCGGATAATCCCAAGGCGGTAATTATCAATGAAATGATGGCGCAGCAGTTTTTTGCTGGCGGTCAGGCCCTTGGGAAGCACATGAAAACTGGTGGCGGCAGTGATCCATTGAACATGGAAATTGTCGGAGTCGTGAAAGGCAGCCACCACTCCGGCGTGAAGGAACTGCCGCAGCCGTTCTTCTATATCCCCTACGCCCAGGAAAAGGTGATCACTTCACTCACCTACTATGTGCGAACCTCCGGCGATCCTGTTGCGCTCGCCAGTTCCGTTCGAGCCGCCGCGGGAGAGCTGGACGCGAATCTGCCCCTCTACGATGTCAGATCCTTTGAAGAGCAGATTGACCAGCGCCTTTCCTCCAGCAAGCTGGTAACGCTGCTGGCGCTTACCTTCGGTGGCTTGGCTGCCTTGCTCGCCGCAATGGGGATTTACGCTCTGTTGGCCTACAGCGTCACTCAGCGCACCCGGGAAATTGGCGTGCGCATGGCGCTTGGCGCGGAACCGAAGCGCGTTGGCCGGATGGTCCTGAAGGATGTTGCCCAATTGACTGGCGCTGGGATTCTCATCGGCATTCCACTGGCCTACGCCTTGGGCAAGCTGATCAATTCTTTGTTGTTCGGCGTGCAAGGCTGCGGCGTCGCAAGCATTGGGGTCGCGCTTCTCGCATTGACACTGGTTGCGGCCTTCGCGGCATACGCGCCTACGCGGCGCGCCACGCGGATCGACCCCATGGTCGCGTTGAGGTATGAATGATGCCGCGTGCAATCCCGGGGGAACTTTTTCCGCAGTGTGCTTCGTATATCAGGTTACAGGGGGGTCGGCTGTGGGGTTCCCATTTGTTGGATTGGAAGTAGATCTTGTAACCGTGCGGTAGGTGTGACGAGTTTTCTGGTTGGCGATGAACGATCTCATGAATCCCGAACTTTAGGAGAACAAATGACTGACACAAATCATGTTCTGATCAAAATGGAAGGCGTTAAAAAGGTATTTCTGACGGACGAGGTGGAAACTCACGCGCTCGAGGAGATTCACCTGGAGATTCATCGAGGGCAGTATGTCTCCATCTCCGGGCCATCCGGCTGCGGCAAGTCCACGCTATTGTCGATTCTGGGTTTGCTGGACTCGCCAACGGAAGGAAAGTACCTGCTGAACGGTCAACCCGTGGCGAATCTCACGGCTAGCGAGCGCACCCGCATCCGCAACCGCGAAATTGGTTTCATCTTCCAGGCGTTCAACCTCATCGGCGACCTGACGGTTTACGAAAATGTGGAGCTGCCGCTCACCTATCGTGGCAGCAGCCCCGCGGAGCGCAGGCAAAAGGTGGAACACGCCCTCGAACGCGTCGGAATGGCTCACCGCATGCGCCACTATCCCTCCCAACTCTCCGGCGGTCAGCAACAGCGCGTGGCTGTTGCCAGAGCTCTGGTTGGCGATCCACTCATCCTGATGGCTGATGAGCCCACCGGAAACCTGGACTCACGCAATGGCGAAGCCGTCATGGAGTTGCTGCGTGACCTGCACCGCAATGGCGCCACCATTTGCATGGTGACGCACGACGAGCGCTACGCGCACTTCGCCGAACGCACCATCCGGCTCTTTGACGGACGCGTTGTGGAAGAGACGCAGGAAGCTCACGCCGCGGTGTAACTGAGAACTGAGGGGCCGCAATTGCACAGCTTTCTGCAAGACCTCCGCTATGGCCTGAGGATGCTAAGGAAGAGCGCCAGTTTCACGGCCATCGCGGTACTGACGCTGGCCCTCGGAATCGGTGCCAACACGGCGCTGTTTTCTGTGATCAATGGAGTGTTGCTCAATCCTCTGCCTTTTGCGCAAGCCAACCAGTTGGTGACGCTCAGCGAGAGCAAGCCGAATTTTGAGTATGGCTCGATCTCGTATCCCAACTTCCGCGACTGGCAGAAAGAGAATCACTCCCTTTCCCCCTTGGCCGTCTATCGTGGCTACGCGTTCAGCCTGACCGGCGCCGGCGAAGCCCAACAAGTGAAGGGAGAGTTCGTCTCTTCAGATACGTTTCCCCTGCTGGGAGTAAAACCTCTCATTGGCCGTACCTTCATTCCGGGCGAAGATGAGATTGGGGCTGCACCCATCGCTCTTCTAGCTGAGGGTTTGTGGCGGCGCAAATTTGGCGCGAAGGCCGACATCCTCGGAAAACCCATCACCCTTGATGGAAAGAGTTATGTAGTCGTGGGTGTAATCCCAGCGAGCTTTCACATTGCCGTTCCTTCGTTTCCCGACAACCAGGAAGTGTTCGTCCCTATCGGGCAGTGGAACAATCCCTTGCTGAGTCACCGCGGCGCGGGTTTGGGAATTCATGGCATGGGCCGCCTGAAGCCGGGTGTCACGATTCAGCAGGCGCAAGCGGACATGGACAGCGTCACGAGTACCCTGGCTGCGATTTATCCCGATGCGGACAAGGGCATCAGTGCCAAGCTTGTGTCGCTTCGCCGGTCCATGCTCGGCGGAATCCAACCGACGCTGCTGATGCTTTCTGCCGCCGTCGGATTTGTACTTTTGATCGCGTGTGTGAATGTGGCCAACCTGTTGCTGGCGCGCTGCACCGGCCGAACTCGCGAATTCGCGGTGCGCGTCGCACTCGGCGCTCCCCGGAGCCGCGTGGTTCGCCAACTGCTCACCGAATGTGTTCTCCTTTCCACGATTGGTGGAGCATTGGGCCTGCTTCTGGCAGAATGGTGCACACGCGCGGCCCTGGGAGTCCTGCCACAGGCTTTGCCTCGCGCGGAGCAGGTCGGCCTCGATTCGCGCGTTTTGCTCTTCACCGCCGGGATTTCCTTGCTCGCCGGCATACTGTTTGGCCTGGTTCCGGCTTTAACAACATCAGGCACCCACTTGAGCGAGACCTTGAAGCAGGGCGCGCGTGGCACAACCGGTTCTCGCCACGGCGCGCAAACGGTCTTCGTGGTTGCGGAGATGGCGCTGGCGCTGGTTTTGCTGATTGGGGCGGGCCTGATGGTCCGGAACTTGTCGCACCTGTGGAAAACTGATCCCGGGTTTGATCCGCGCAATGCCATGACGTTTGGCCTCTCACTTCCACCTTCCATGATGAGCGCCAAACCCGAAGCGATTCGCGCCTCGATTCGCGAATTTGACCGCAGGATTGCAGCTCTCCCTGGTGTTGCGGGCGTATCGCAAACCTGGGGAGCAGTTCCGCTCGGCTGGGATGATGAGCAGCTATTCTGGCTCGAGGGCCAGCCTAAACCAACTAGCCAGAACGATATGAATTGGGCGCTTAACTATATTGTTGAGTCAGACTATTTGCGCGTCATGGGCATTCCCTTGCGGCAGGGAAGATTCTTCACGCCACAGGATAATGAGCATTCACCGCTGGTCATCGCCGTCGACGATGTATTCGCGCAGAAATACTTTCCAAACGCAAATCCCATCGGCAAGCGCATCAACATCGACAGCTTCAATCAGCCCGCTGAAATCATAGGGCTGGTGGGCCACGTGAAGCAGTGGGGACTCGATGCGGATGACACCGAATCGCTCCGCGCGCAAATCTACATTCCCTGCATGCAGATGCCGGACCCATTCATCGCCACGGCGCCCTCTGGCGGGCAGGTGGTGGTGCGCTCGACCGGCATGGTGCCGGATCTCTACGCTTCCATACGCCGCGCCAATGCGGAAATGAGCGGCGAACAGGTACTCTTCGGCGCGCAATCGCTGGAGCAGGTTATTTCCGATTCGCTGGCGCCGCGCAGATTCGCGATGATCCTGCTGGCAACATTCGCCGGCCTGGCGCTGCTGCTCGCCAGCATTGGAATCTACGGCGTCATTTCCTACATCGTTGGCCAACGCTCGAACGAGATCGGAGTTCGCATGGCCCTGGGCGCGAAACCACAGGACATTTTGCACCTCGTCCTGGCAGATGGCGGGAAATTGGTGTTGATGGGGACCGCCATCGGACTTGTGGCGGCCTTTGGGCTGTCGCGGCTAATAAGGGGCTTCTTGTACGGCGTCGACGCGGCTGATCCGCTCACATTCGCAGCGGTCGCCGTCCTGTTATCGCTGGTTGCGCTGGCGGCCTGTTATGTGCCGGCCCGCCGTGCCACCCGTGTCGACCCTGTGATCGCCCTTCGTTATGAATAAAAAGGAGCAAACGTGCAGCCTCTCATTCAGTTGAAAAATCTAGAGAAAGCCTTCGAAGCTGGGGGGCAGAAGTTCTTCGTTTTGCGGCGCATCAACCTGGACATCCAGGCCAGGGAATTCGTCACCATCATGGGGCCGTCCGGGGCAGGGAAGTCAACTTTGCTCAGCATTATCGGCATGCTCGATGGCGCATGGACCGGCGAGTATTTCTTCGGCGAGCAACCCGTTCACAAACTCAGCGTGAAGCAACGCAACGAGTTGCACAAGTACAACATTGGCTTCGTTTTTCAGAGCTACCACCTCATCGACACGCTCACCGTTTACGAAAATCTTGAAGTGCCGCTTTCTTACAAGAATATTCCTCACAAAGAACGCTCCAGTTTGGTTTGCGATGCTCTGGATCGCTTCAACATCGTGGGCAAGAAAGATCTCTTCCCCAATCAACTCTCCGGCGGACAGCAACAACTGGTCGGCGTGGCGCGCGCCGTAATTCAGAACCCCAAGCTGATTCTTGCCGACGAACCCACCGGCAACCTTCACTCCGCCCAGGGCGAGGAAATCATGGAATTGTTCAAGCGACTCAATGATGCCGGCACAACCATTATCCAGGTGACGCACTCCGAGAAAAACGCCGCCTACGGCAATCGCATCATCAACCTCCGTGACGGTTGGGTGGTCACCGAAACGCCCACCACGGTCGCAGGCTCGGCACAGTAACGTTCCTTTGGTTTCGCCACGACTCGAACTTTTAATTTTCAGCAGGAGACTTCACCATGGGAATTGTTCAGGATTTGCGCTACGCGTTTCGCATGCTGGCAAAATCTCCCGGGTTCACCGTGGTCGCTGTGCTTACGCTGGCGCTCGGCATCGGCGTGAATACCACAGTGTTCAGTGTCGTCAACGGAATGCTGCTTCGTTCCATGCCGGTGCCCAATCCGGAACAAATCACGGTCCTGGGCGCCCAGCAAGACGGCACCCCGGGCTATCAGGCATTTTCCTATCCCGACTACGAAGATATTCGAAAACAGACCGACGCCTTCAGCGACATTCTTGCTTACCGAGTTTCCCTCGTCGGGCTTTCCGTTGACGGCAAGGGCGACCACTGTGTCATCAGCCGCGTTACCGGCAATTTCTTTTCAACTGCCGGTATTCAACCCGCGGTGGGGCGGCTGATTCTTCCCGGTGAAGGGCAGACGCCCGGCGCCGACCCTGTTTTTGTTCTGGGCTACAACTACTGGCAGAAGCGCTTCGGCGGCGACAAGAATGTAGTCGGCAAGCAAGCAGAGATGGACGGACATCCGGTAACGATCGTCGGAGTCGCGCCGAAAGGGTTTCCCGGGATGTTCGCTTTCATGAACATGGATGGCTATGTTCCGCTGAGCGCCACGGCGGGTCTGGGAGGGAATTCACCGGTCGAGGAAATGTGGACTCACCGTGAAGAACGCTCGTTGCAGTTGAAAGGACGGTTGAAGCCCGGCGTCGACTTGCAACAGGCAGCGGCGTCACTGCAGGTGGTCGCACAGCGTTTGGCAGAGCAGCATCCCGAGAGCGATAAGGGGCTACGCCTCAGCGTGTTTCCGGAAAGACTGGCGCGGCCGGAGCCCGACCCGGACGGAACAATTCCCAAGGTGTCCGCGGCATTCACCGTGCTCGCTGCTTTAGTCCTCCTGGTCGCGTGCTTCAACATCGCCAACATCCTGTTGGTGCGGGCCACAGCGCGCCAGCGCGAAATGGCCATTCGCGCGGCGATTGGGGCAGGCTGGGGGCGCTTGGTCCGCCAAAGCCTGACGGAAAGCCTTTTACTCGCAGTTCTGGGCGGAGCCGGCGGGTTGTTGTTGGGATGGTGGGCCTCAAGTTTTCTCAGCTCCTTGCCCCTGGGAACAGACTTGCCGATCCAACTCAATTTTCAGCCGGACGCGACGGTCTTTTTGTTCACGGCTGTGGTTGTGTTGTTGGCGGCGGTGGTAGTGGGCATCGTACCAGCGCTGCCTTTGGCGAAGACCGACGTGAACAGTGTATTGCGTGAAGGTGGACGCGGCGCGTCGGAAGGACGCAAGCGAAATTTCATGCGCAGCACGCTGGTTGTCGCGCAGCTTGCGGGATCTTTGTTGTTGCTGGTCGTGGCGGGCCTGTTTGTGCGCAGCCTTGGCAAGGCGGAGAAGCTGTATCTGGGATTTGCGCCGGATCACGTAGTCGACGTTGCCGTGGATATTCACCAGATTGGCTACCAGGAAGCGCAAGGGAAAGAATTCTACCGCAGTGCCGAGGAGCGTATCCGGGCGTTGCCCGGCGTTGTCTCGGTAACTCAGGCCTTTGCCGTTCCGATGGGCCTCATCGGCGCTCAGGACCAGGTGATCACGGACGAGCATCCTCTCGAATCTGGACAAGTTGCTCCCAATGTGTTCGACAATTATGTCACGCCAAGCTACTTCGAGACGTTGCGCATCTCTCTAAAGCGTGGGCGCACCTTCACCGACGCCGACAACGAAAAGGCTCCGCACGTGGCGGTGATTAACGAGACCATGGCCAAGACGTTCTGGCCCAACGAGGATGCCCTCGGCCGAAGATTCAAAACTAAAGACAGCGATCACAAGTGGGCGGAGTTCGAAGTGATTGGAATCGTCCAGGACGGCAAGTACAAGGGAATCGTGGAAGATCCCATGCCATTCTTCTATAAATCCCTGGCGCAGGAGTACATGTCTTTGCGCAACATCCAGGTGCGCACTTCGTTGCCTCCCGAAAACCTGGAACTGCAGATTGCTTCGACGATCCGCGAACTTGCTCCAGGTCTTCCGGTCACAGTGACAACAATGGATGAGGAACTCCAAGGACTGAACGGCTATATGTTTTTCCGTTTGGGAGCGCAACTGAGCGGCACCATGGGCCTGCTGGGATTGGCCCTGGCGGTCGTGGGCGTCTACAGCGTCGTTTCCTACGCCGCTGCCCAACGTACTCATGAGATCGGCATTCGCATGGCGCTGGGAGCTGAATCCAGGGACGTTCTGAAAATGGTGCTGTCCGGCAGCCTGATCATGATCGCCATCGGCGTTGGCGTCGGATTGCTGATTTCGCTCGCCGGAGCCCGGGCAGTTGCCAGCCTGCTCGTGGGAGTCAGCCCAAGCGATCCAGTCACTTTCATCGGCGTGATGTTGTTGCTGCCGGGAGTCGCTCTGTTGGCGTGTTTGATCCCAGCATATCGCGCCACGCGCGTCGATCCCCTCGTCGCACTGCGCTACGAGTAAGAGGTGATGATGCAGACACTGTGGCAGGATCTGCGCTACTCCCTTCGTATGCTGGCGAAGTCCCCCGGCTTCACCGCCGTGGCAGTGCTTACATTGGCGCTCGGCATCGGCGCCAACACCGCCATCTTCAGCGTTGTGAATGCCATTCTCCTGCGCCCGCTTCCGTATCCCGAGGCCAATCGCGTGATGTTCCTCAGCGAAAGTTCCGAGCAGATTCCCGACATGAGCATTTCGATGGCGAACTTCAACGACTGGCGCGCTCAAAACAAAGTGTTCGAGAGCCTCGTCGCCCTTCAGCCCAACGATGTGGTATGGACCAACAAGGGTGGCGAAGCGGTGCGTCTGGGCTTGCGCCGCATCACTGCCGGTTTCACGCCTACCTTGCGTGTCCAGCCAATCCTCGGACGTACCCTGACTCCCGACGACGACAAGGTCGGAGCGCCGCGCGTCGTGATTCTCGGAGGAGGGTTTTGGGAACGCCAGTTCGCCCGCGATCCGAGTGTGCTTGGTCAGCAGATGGTTCTCGATGGAGAATCTTACACCATCGTCGGCGTTTTCCCGTCTCGCCTGCACGGTTCTCTGCGACTGGTCGATTTGTTCGCGTCCTTGTGGCGCCTGGAAGATCAACTGGGCGGGGAAATGAGACGCGACGAGCATCCCGGGATTTATGCCTACGGCCGACTGAAACCGGGCGTCACTCCGCAACAGGCGCTAACGGAAATGAAGAGCATTGCGGCGCGCCTGGACCAGCTTCATCCGGCTTCCAATGGGAACAACAGCGTAACGGTTCGGCCACTCCTCGATGCCATCGTTGAGGACGTTCGGCCGTCGTTGCTGGTGCTCGCGGCGGCTGTCGGCTTCGTTCTTCTGATTGCCTGCGCCAATATCGCTAACCTTCTTCTTACGCGCGCTACGGAGCGCTACCGTGAGTTAGCTGTCCGGATCGCTTTGGGTGCCGGACGTGGCCGGCTGATCCGTCAGATGTTGACGGAGGGCATTGTTCTTTCTGTTCTGGGCGGCACGTTTGGATTTCTCCTCCCCGTTTGGGTTACGGCAGCGCTTCTTCATGCCGTGCCCGCGGGGATTCCGCGTCTTGACGAAGTCTCCGTCGACAGCCGCGTTCTTTTGTTCACGCTGGTGCTCTCACTCGCCACCGGACTGTTCTTCGGGATTTTCCCCGCGCTACAAGCCTCCCAGGCCAATGTGACCGATGCGCTGAAGGAAGGCGGGCGCACCGGAGGCGCCGGTCGCGGGCACCGTCGCCTGCGAGACGCGCTGGTCACCGCCGAGGTCGGAATTTCGCTGGTCCTTCTTGTGGGCGCAGGTTTGATGGGAAAGAGCTTGTACGAGGTCGCCCGCGCGGATGGTGGGATCGTTCCCGAAGGCGTCTTGACGGCGCGTTTTTCATTACCGGATGCTAGTTATAAGGATGACGCGAAGCGCCGAGCCTTCCTCAACCAGGTCAGCATGAAATTGCGGACGCTTCCCGGGGTGGAAGCCGTTGGAGTGAAAGACCCGCTGCTCGGCAATTCGCAGGAGGGATACGCGATTAATGGCCGGCCGCTTCCCGAACCCGGCCAATATCCATCCAGCGACATCGGTCGCGTTACGCCAGATGCCATGCGCGCCTTGGGCATGCGCTTGTTAAGTGGCCGTTTTTTCACCGAACATGATGATGAAAACGCGGCGCATGTCTGCATCATCGATGAATCGTTCGCCAAAGTGAATTTCCCGGGTGAAAATCCTCTTGGGAAACAGATTTCCCTGGGCGGCCCTCCCGCCGCCGGTCAAAAGCGCGATTGGCTTAGCGTCGTTGGTATCGTCGCTCACGTAAAAAACTACGGCGTGGATCAACCTTCCCGTGTCGAAATGTATCTCCTGGAAGCGCAGAACACATCGGGCAGCGGCACCATTCTGGTGCGGACCGCAGGAGACCCGGCAGTTCTTGCCAGTCCCGTCAAAGAGGCGGTTCATTCCTTTGCTCCGGAGGTTCCGCTCTACAATGTGCGCCCGCTTGACGAGATCGTTTCTGAAAACAGCGCTTCTCGTAGGCTCGCTGTCGTTCTCATAAGCGCGTTTGCTGCGCTGGCCCTCACGCTCGCTGCTGTCGGAATTTACGGCCTGATGGGCTATGTCGTCACGCAACGGAGTCACGAAATCGGCGTCAGGATGGCTATGGGCGCGGCTCCGGACGCGGTCCGCAGCATGATCGTTGGCCAGGGACTGCGCCTCGCATTGGTGGGGATCATAGGCGGCCTCCTGTTCTCCTTTGCCATGACGCACCTCATCGCCATTCTGTTGTTCCGTGTTAGCGCATTCGATA
>Ga0210392_10001047_pt1 | contig 15001 bp, 9 predicted proteins | sample IncBWC30OmetaG_FD_161057 | JGI IMG/M metagenome (GOLD analysis project Ga0210392, IMG submission 161057) | Forest soil microbial communities from Barre Woods Harvard Forest LTER site, Petersham, Massachusetts, United States - Inc-BW-C-30-O ...
TTACGCTCGCCGTTGCGGTTTTCATTGATGCTACGGTGGTGCGGATGGTTGTAGGTCCGGCACTCTTACAACTTGCCGGCGACTGGAATTGGTGGCCCTTTGGCTTATATGGGGCCCCGTCAGCATCTGAAAAGGAGCTTATCCCATGACGGCGAACAACGTGCATGCTCCAGTGACGGCACAGGGGCTCGCAATAGCCTGACTAAGCGATTCGATTTATTTCACTTTCTCTCCTTGAGCGCTGGACTGGCCGATAACAAAGTCCTTGCGTGCAAGATTTGCCTTTCCCGAGCCCCATTCGATTGCAAGAATCGAGGAGCCGGGCTTGCCCTGCACCTTTGCCTCCACCTGCGATGCCGACCAGGCGCCGCCGACCTGCCGCAGCCCGTAGTAAATGAATTCCTTCTGCTGTCCCGTCCCGCGAGGCGTCTTTACCACATGTACAGGGTACAAAATGGTGCGGTCAATCCACGATGTTACCGAGGCATAGTAAGTCCGGTCCTGAGAGCCGGGCATGCTCTTAAGGACAAAGCAATCTCGTGCACCGTATTTCGCTGGTGGAAGGAGTTCCTGACTCTTCCAGAAGAACTGGCCCTCCACCATGTCTTCATAAGAGAAGTCTGTTCCCACGAGTGAGTCGTTCCACCGTTCGAATGGCAATACGCTGGAGGTCTTCTGGCCAGGAAGTAGCGCTTCGATGGTCACGTGCCCGCTCACAGTCATATGCACCAGAAGGCTCGTCTTTTCTGAGCCAGGTCCCGAGATTTCGCATAGCAGACGCAGGCCATCGGGAAACCAGTGAGCCTTGGCGACAAACTTGTAGCTCGTACGCTTGCCATTGCCTTCCACCCGTGTGAGCCGCCCGGTCACGCGGTAGTCCAATTGCTGAATACGCTGGCGCGAGCCGTTTAGCACCGTCTCCAGGTCAGAATTCGCCGCGAAGGCCCGCGATGAATGCACCAGCGACAGCAGTACCAGCAAAGCGATGGACGCTTGAATCGTTTTGAAGAGACATTTTGCCCGTCCGGCCTCGGGATGCCGGCCAAACTTGCGGGTGCGAGAGAGCATTACGGCGCGGCGCAGAAAGGTCATAGCTATGTATACCAGCCAAACTCTGTATGATGCCCATCCGGTCCGACGGGATAGTAATACTTAAGTCGGCTAGCCTTGGCAAAAAAGGTCTTCGAGATCGAGGTCGAAGTCGGACCAGTGGAACGTAGTTTTCATGGCAGTTAATGTCGATCGCAGTTTGCGACGGGAAGCTGCAAGCAAGTCACACGACGAATCATGGTTAAGCTTCGTGTCTAAGGGCAGTAACAGGATCAAGATTCCCGGCTCTAAACGCGGGCATCCAGGCGGCTAGCAAGGCGACGACGGACAGCGCGAAAACTACGGCCACTAAGGAGACGAAGTCGAATGAAGTTTTTGCGAACATCTCAAACCGCAGTACACGCTCAAGCAGGACGCTTCCGCATATGCCAATCACAAGTCCAAGCCCGGCGACCCGCGCGACCATCAGCAGAACCAGCCTAAGGATGTCGCTTCGCTTTGCGCCTAACGCCATGCGTACGCCGATTTCATGCACCCGCTGCGTCACTGTGTATGAGATGACGCTATAGATTCCGATGGCGGCCAGGGTGAGGCCTAGAGCTGCAAAGCCACTGAAGAGGGCCATGTTGAAGCGTGGCTGCTGCGTTTCCTCACCTAACACTTCATCGAGCGTCACAGGTCGCCGGAGCGGGACGCCTTTGTCCAGCTCGCGCACTTTTTCACGCACGGCGTTGGCCATTGCTAATGGCGGCCCTGCAGTTCGCACTGCGATTTGGCGGTCAGGCGGGGCAATCATCGTGTAAGGCACATACACTGCAGGACGCGTTGCATCGGCCATGCCTCCGTTTTTTGTGTCGCCGATCACGCCAACAATCATCAGGTCAGAGTTGTTCCCGGCAGGCATCAGCACCGGCGGCTTGAGTGGCTTCTCAAGATCATCAAGCTGCAAATGCCGGCCAACCGGATCGACTCCTGCAGGCCAGAGCTTCGCCGCGCTCTCATTGATGAGCGCCACGTGAGATACATTTTCGATTTCAGTTTCCGTAAATTCGCGCCCGCGCTTCAACGGAATTCCCATGGCCTGCGGGTATTTTTCGCTGACGAGCGAAACGACAAGCTTCTGATCGTCAGAAAGAGGCTTACGCCCGTCGAGTGAGTACGAAGATTCCCACCCGCTGTAAGGCATCCCTCCATTGCCCAATGACGCCGCTTCGACACCCGGAATAGTCAAAATGCTTGCCAGCAGGTTCTGATCGAAGAGATTGCGCTGCTCCAACGTGGTGTATTGTTTGGGCGGAAGCGTGACGCCCATACGCAATACTCTTTCAGGCTGAAATCCCAGATCGGCGTTCAGCAGCTGCGTAAAGTTTCGGATAGCGAGGCTGGCTCCAGCCAGCAACATCACCGATAGAGATATCTCCGCCACAACTAGCCAGCTGCGCACCGCCTGCGCCCGCGCGCCGCCGGTTGCGCCATTGCCGCCATCTTTCAGCGTCTCCACAAGGTCGGGGCGCGATGAACGAAGCGCGGGCGCAAGCCCGAAGAGAATGCCGGTCAACATGGATACGGCGAGCGAAAAGAGCAGTACGTATCCATTGATCGTGATGCGCGCTTCATTGGGCACATAGTCGGGCGGGATCAGAATTAGGATAATTCGCGTAGCGGCGAGTGCGAAGAGTACGCCCAAAGCGCCACCCAGGACTGACAACATGACGCTTTCCGTCAGCAACTGACGCACGAGTCGTCCGCGGCCAGCTCCGATTGCCAGGCGCATCGCGATTTCGCGAGCTCTCGTTGTTGTCCGAGCCAGCTGCAAGTTAGCGACATTCACGCAGGCAATCAGGAGGAGCAGGCCAACGGCAGCGAACAGCAGATGCAGGCTCGAGCTCATTTCGCCACTGGGCTGAGTAATATCCATGTAATTCAACAGCACGGTGCGCAGTAGACCCTTGGGAAATTCCTGCGGATGTTCCGCCGCGAGGCGCACGTTTAATTGGTTCAGCTGCTGTTCAGCTACTTGTTTGGTGATGCTGGGCCGTAGCCGCATAATCACATTGACTGAGGTGTCGTCGGCGAGATTCATCGGCAGTGGAAGCCAGAACGCTTCGCTGGTCCACCAGCCAAATCGCGGTGGCATGACGCCGATGATGGTGTATCGAGCATCGTTCAGTGTGATCTGCTTCCCGATCGCGTGTACGTCACCGCTGAAGAACCTCTGCCAGAACTGATAGGTAAGTACAACAACCGCGTCAGGCTCTCCTCCGGGATGAATGTCAAAAGGTTGAATCGTTCGACCGATAAGCGGCTTAACCCCGATAAAATTGAAAGCATTGCCCGTTAAATACACTCCATAAAAGCCTTCCGGATTCGTGCCACCGGTCAGCACGACCGACTTCGGAATGGTGGCCATCACGTCCGCGAACGCCGGGAGTTTCTGCATCTCAACCATCTCGCGCAGCGGATACTGGTGCCAGCCGCGCACCGGATCATTCGGCCCGAGCACAGCCGGCGCCCATATTTCATTGGGCTTAGCGTAGGGATAAGGCGCGATCAAAATCCCATACACAACGCTGAAGAGAGCGATGCTCGTCCCGATGCCCAGCATCAAGGACAACAGCGCTACTGCCGTAAAGTCGGGATTCTTTCTGAAGCCGCGCAGCCCGTAGCGCACGTCTTGCCATAATCGCTCCAGGCGCACCCAGCCCCAGACGTCGCGAGACTTGTCCTTGGCGACCAGAACATTGCCAAATTTCCGCATCGCAGCATGCCGTGCCTCTTCCGGCGACATTCCGGCTTCAACGTTCTCCTGTGTCTCGAGGTCGATATGTGTTTGGATTTCGTCTTCCAACCGGTCGCTATGTCTTTTCCACCAAGTCATGACCCAGACCTTTCGCAGAGATCGTTGCTACTCGCTTTCCTGAACAGGAGGAGTCAGAATACGCGCAATCGCATCCGAGAACCGCTGCCATCTCGATGTTTCGTGGAACAGCTTTTTCCGACCCTTTGCCGTGAGCCGGTAAAACCTGGCTTTGCGATTGTTTTCCGATTTGCCGTCTTCTGCAGCGATGAGGCCATGCTTTATGAGGCGCTGTAGCGCTGGATAGAGAGAGCCGTGGCCTACCTGCAACACTTCTTCAGACCTGCGCTCAATGGACTTGGCGATGGCATGCCCATGCGCGTGTCCAAAGGCGAGCGTCTGCAGGATGAGCAAATCAAGCGTGCCTTGCAGAAGTTCGAGCTGATCGTCGGATGCTCTAGTCGTCATTCGACCCAAATCTATGTGCTCTTTGGTCGAATGTCAAGGGGAACATAAATCTGAGTCGAACGAGGGGATAAAGTCGCGCTTATGTCGATAAGTAATGTGAAGTCGGCCCTCGGCAGGGTTTCTAACGATCTACACGCGGAAATTCAAGATCCGGCATCATAATGACATCCCTGGGAGGGGCGGATAGCATGAATTTTGGAGGCGAGAAGCACATATGCCAAAAGTTCGTGTCGCGGGATTTGGCGTTTCGTTGGACGGTTTCAGCGCCGGGCCGGAGCAGAGCTTGAACGATCCGCTAGGCAAGCGCGGTCCTGAGATCTTTCAGTGGTTCTTTCATACAAAGACATTCTGTGCGATGCACGGGAAGGAAGGTGGATCTATCGACGTGGACGATGAATTCGCGCGGCGGGCGATGGAGAACTTTGGCGCCTTCATCCTTGGTCGCAATATGTTCGGTCCAGTGCGTGGCCAATGGCCAGATGACTCATGGAAGGGGTGGTGGGGAGACAATCCGCCGTACCATGCGCCAACTTTTGTCCTGACGCACTACGAGCGAGAACCGCTGGTGATGGAGGGCGGGACAACCTTCTACTTCGTCACCGGAGGAATCGAAGAGGCGCTAAGGCTCGCGAACCAAGCAGCCGGCGATAAGGATGTCAAGATCGGCGGCGGTGTTTCTACGGTGCGGCAGTATCTGCAAGCTGGGCTAATCGATTCTCTGCACCTTGCGCTTTCACCTGTGGTACTGGGTCAAGGTGAAGCGTTGTTTACCGGTCTGGATATGTCCGCACTTGGATTTTCTGTGACAGAGCGCAAGGCTACGGAACACGCGACGCATGTTGTGCTGGGGAAAATATAGAAAGACGTATCCCGACGACCGAACACGTGTTGACTCTGCATTACGAGTTCTTCAGACCTAACACGCTACTTCAGCATGGGAGCGAAAGAAGGTGGCGCATCGTCTTTGCCAGTACCCCACTGTTCGTCTGGTGTAGCCGACAACTCGTATTCCAAGGTCCCGCCGTGCTGCAGGAATGTCTCCGGGAGCCACGTCTTCGAAGTAGACTTGCTATCCACCTTGAGAGCGTGGACATACGGAGCGTCAGTCGCTGCTCCATTGCTTTGGATGACGATGTCGTGGGCTGGCCGGTGGATACGGATCTCCGGAAAGAGCGGACTGCCCAGCACCAATTCGGCGCGGCCGGGTATCTCTGGATACATGCCCATCGCCGACCAGACATACCACGACGACATCTCGCCGAGATCGTCATTGCCCGGCATGCCCTTCGGCGTATTCGTCCAGATCGTGTTCAGCACCTGACGAACGGTCTCTTGTGTCTTCCACGGCTGACCGGAAAAGTCGAAAAGCCAGGGCGTCTCAATCGATGGCTCATTGTTCAGTTCGGCATGCAGACCGCCGGACTCAGTCACCGCCCATGATCCATCTGGTTTGTGGAAGAACGCGTCAAGCCGCGCATTCGTTGCATCGTTGCCGCCGAGCATGTCGAAGAGACCGCGCTCGTTGAAAGGGATCATCCAGAGATACTGGGCTGCGCTGCCCTCCACAAAACCATCGTCGGATGCTGGATCGAACTTCGGCCAGGTCCCATCTGCATTGCGGTTCTGTATGTATGCACCCTGGCTCGTCGCCTTCGGGTTGAAGATGTTCTTCCAATACTGCGCGCGTTCGAGGAATAGCTTTTGGTTTGGTTTGTCATCGAGACGGCGTGCGAGTTCTGCTATTGCGAAGTCTGCGGTCACATCTTCGAGAGTGTCCGCCGCAGGCCCCCACGCGTTGCCGTTCGTGGGGATGTAGTGAAGATTCAACCATAAATCCAGCGACGGGCGCTGGCCCACACATTCGACGGGACAGCCTTCGTTGCTCAAGTCATGTGCGCTGGGCTCGGTTGCGGCTTTCAACAACGAGCGATATGCAGACTTCACGTCGAAGCCTTCGCCTCCGAAAGCGAGAATGTCTGCGATGGCTGGCGCCCCCGGATCGCCATTCATTACATGGGTGATGCCGGAGTTGTGTGTCCAGCGGTCCCATTCGCCGCCGTTCTGATCGGCCTGATTCAACAGCGACTGTGCAATGTCGCTGCCTATATCTGGAGCGAGAAACGTTACTAATTGTAACTGTGAGCGGTACACATCCCATCCGGAAAAAGTGCTGTACTGCGCCTTTTGCGGAGACGTGACCGTATGGACCTTCTGGTCGATGCCAAAGTAACTGCCGTCAACATCGCTGTAGAGATTTTCACCCAGCACCGTGTGATAGAGCGCAGTGTAAAAGACCGTCCTTTGATCGGTTGTTCCGCCGCTGATATGGATGCGGTCGAGCACCTCATTCCACGCCGCGTGTGCATGCTGGCGCAACATTTCAAAATCGGTGCCTTCCGGATTCTCCGCTCGCAGGTTGGCTTCGGCACTCTTCTCGCTGACATACGAGATGCCCACGCGGACATTCACAACGGGAGACTTCGACGTATCCAGCGTTACCCATCCTCCCGAGCCCTTGCCCGGAGGGGGAAAGCCACGCGTGCCATAGGTAGTACCGCCGCTGGCTTCCGTGGTCTGAGGCCTTACGGTTGAATCCTGCCATGTGCCCGTCTCCAGAAAAGGCTGATCGAAGTGAGCCACGAAGTAAAGCGTGTAGTAGCTGCGGCGATCCGTTGTGCCGAGGTAGCCGCAGAAGTTGCCGCTGGTAACCGAGCCCGAGATGGTGCGTGTCGCCGCGTCAATCTTGACCGTCGCATCCGTGCTCCCAGTCTCGGAATCAGAGGTACGCACGAGCATCGCGGCTTGCTGTCCGGTTGGATAGGTAAAGCGTCCAGCGCCCGTGCGCGGCGTCGCCGTCAACTCCACTGTCGCGCCATTCGCAAGCTTCACCCGGTAATACCCTGCGACGGCGGTTTCGTCCGCATGAGAAAACTTGCTTGCATAGATTTCGTTATTCTCATCGTCAGACGGCGAACTTTGCACGCTGCCGACCAACGGCATGAAGGGAATATCGCCGCTTGCGCCGGCGCAGCCCGTACCCATCAGGTGCGTGAGCGAAAAGCCACGCATCTTCGTTGCTGTGTACTCGTATCCGCCCGGAGCCGCGGGGCGAGCTCGGTCATCCTTCATCGATCCGGGCACGCCCTCAACTTTGCGTCGCGGCTTGTTCGATGGCTCTTCAGGGCTCCACGCCACCATGCCAAAGGGAAGCACTGCGCCGGGATAATCATTCCCGCCATTTGTCGTCCCGATTAAGGGGTTAACCAGAGATGCGGGGTCGCTGACTTGTGCGGTAACTGGCCTTGTGAGGACTAGAAAGGTTGCGGTGAGAAGTGTTACGGTGAATATGCATCCACGCATGCTAATTCGTTCCAGTGAAGCCAATATCGACACACTCCATCGAGAAGATATCAACGTTGTGACAGCAATTCCATGTAAGGGAAATTGTAGACTTCCTATGCGGAGTGTACATCGATTCCTAGACACGCCTCAGCCGGCTTGTTACCAATACGCAGTCGACGAGTGCAGCGGCGCTTTGGCACTCATCGACGATTAAGACCGACTGTGGTTCGTTTACTCCAAATTATTCGTCGCGGAGCAGGATCATCGGATCAACGGCGAGAGCGCGCCGGGCCGGGACCAGAGCAGCAACGATGCCAACAAGCAGCATGGTAAGAATGACGCCGCCGAGGATGACGGGGTCTTTCGGCGTAGCCTGATACACAATAGACGAAAGAACACGGGTGGCCAGCACGCCGAGGATCATGCCGGCTACTGAGCCGATGGCGAGCAGCCGGAAGGTGCGCCCGAGTGCCGCGCCGAGCACCTTGCGTTGACCGGCTCCAAGAGCTATGCGAATACCGAGCTCGCGGAGGCGTTTACTGACCGTGTAGGCGGCCATGCCGAAGATGCCGGTAATGGCGAGCATCGCGCCTAGCAGACCAAGTACTCCGAGAGAGACTGTGGCTACGCGGGCTGCGAAGAGGGCGGAGTCCAACTCTCTGTTCCAGGTCCTGATGTCAAGCGGCAATGCTGGATCGAGGCTGCGCATCGAACGCTGCAGTGCTGCGGCGATCTCCTGCGGGTCGCGCTGCGATCGAACAATGAGCCAAGTGTCGCTGGAAGGGTGCTGGAGGAAGGAAAAGAACATGGCCGGCTTTTGATCTTCGGTCAAGGTTTCATATTTGCCGTCTTCCACCACCCCGATAACTTCCGCCCGGTTGCCGCCCCAGAACTTGAAATGGCTACCTACTGCTTTGTCGGCTGAACCGAAGACCTTGCGGGCAAATTCGCGATTCACAACGGCCACGATCGGAGCCTTGTCTTCGTCGTGCATGGTGAAGGTCCTGCCGGCGAGGAGCGCAGTTCCAGCAGCATGGAAATAGTCAGGTGAGACATTGAAGTTCTGAGCATCGGCTGCAGCGTGCGTCGGGCGGAAATCGGTCGTGGTGTCTGTGTATACGTCGGAATCCCCTCCGCCGATACTGAGCGGAAGCCGGTCGGCATATCCGACAGCAGAAACACCCGGGATCGCGGCGGCGGCATCGAGCATGCGCTTCTGCATCTGGACACGCTGGCCGGGATCATATCCAGCCATCTGCAGATCGGTATGTACGAGCATCACTCCCCTGGGCTGAACACCGTAGTTGCTCTCAAGCGAACGAGCGAGGCCGCGCACGGCGACGAGCGAAGCTGTGACTAAAACTGCGCAAATGGCGATTTGCAAACTTAGCAGTACGTCGCGCAGTGTAAAGCGGCGTGTGCTGCCGACGCTTGTGGTCCCGGAGCGAATGATCTGCCAGGGATCAGAACGGAGAATCTGGCGGACGGGGACTAAGCCGAAGAACAGGCCACTGAAGACAGCCAGCACGAAGGCCAGAGCGTAGGTCTTCACGTCCGGATTGACCGGCACATTGATCGGGATATTCGGAATTGGCCGCCATGTGCTGAGGGCACGCAGAATGACCACGGCTCCCGCCATGCCACAAATACCTCCAGCAACCGAAACTAAAACAGCTTCTGTGAGGAGTTGGCGAAGGATAAGCTGACGGCGCGATCCAAGCGCCATGCGGACTGCGATTTCGCGCGAGCGATCCGCTGCCCGCGCAGCGAACAGGCTACCAAGATTGGCACAAGCGGCAAGCAGGATAAGACCTGCGAGGAGCATGAGTCCGAACATAAAAGCGCGTGTGGGTCGACCGAGGGTATTTCCAGCGAGTCCGGGGCGGGACAAGGAGAATTTCAGGCCATCATCGGATTTCGGATAGGTTTTCGCCAGCGAATTTGCAATGGTGTTCAAATCCGAGGTAGCTGCGGCAGGTGTTACACCGGGCTTGAGGTGGCCTATCGCCCAGGCGGAATGGTTGCCGCGCTCCTCGAGCGAACTCCAATCGCTGATTTGGGGCGAATCGACGATGGGAGCCCAAAAATCGGGCGCAAAGAAGAGTTCGGTGCCGCGGAAGTCCGGCGGAGCAACGCCGATGATGGTGTAGGGATGCTTATTGATCTCTACGGTGCGGCCCACTGCGGCAGGGTCGCCGTTGAAGTGGCTGTGCCAGAGGGCGTAGCTCAGAACGATCTCGGGCACGCTGTTCGCCCCATGTTCTTCGGAAGCATGGATGAATCGGCCAAGATAGGGCTGAATGCCCAGAGCATCGAAGTAATTGCCGCTTACGGTATAGGGCCAGACTACGGAGGGATTTCCGTGGCCGGTATCGAGCCCAACGCCGCCCATGATGTTGTATAGCACCAGCGAGTCGAAGCTTCGGTTCCTGTCACGCAGATCGCGGTAATCCGGATACGACTCGGATGGAGTCGTTTCCGACCCGTAGAAACGCTCCACCATGAAGAGATTCTCGGGGTGCGGCACGTTGAGCGGTCGAAGGATCAATGCATTCAGTACGCTGAACACGATTGCATTGGCGCCAATGGCGAGTGCCAGTGTGAGCACCGCGGTCATGGCGAATCCAGGCGCTTTTCGCAACTGTCGCAAAGCAAGCCGCAAATCGGCGTTCATGCTTCCCCCTTGTTGCATCGAGTGGGCCCGTTCTCTCGTCGCGCGCTCGGGCTTGAATCAGTTGTACGCTGATTCAAGAGCCGCGGTTCCATTTGATATTGCCCATTTCAGGCTGCGAGCGCGGCTAAGCACTGTCGCGGGAACGTCCCAACATCAATGTCGCAGCCTTCGCAGCCGGGCGAAGAACAATAAGAAACCTGTAACGGAGAGCATGACGGCGCCGAGAGCAGTCACCAACGCGATGCTTTCGCCCCACCAGCAGCCAGCTTCGCCGGTGTGCACGAAACGGACCCAGCTGCGCCATTGCTGCCCGCGGCTCATCGCAGCGAACGGCACACGGCGCAAAACCAACTGTGAAGATGCGTCGACGAAAACCTGCTCTCCTTCTGCGGCTGTCCGCCGTCACCGCGATCCACCGTGACGTTCAATTCCGCTGCATTTTGACCGAGACGGAAAGTGGCGCTCTGCCAGCCGTCAACACCGCTGACTGCTTGGGCAAAGGCCTCGTCGAGATGGCCGGGCACAACGCTTGCATGGTGGCGCGAATTTTCTCTGGCCGCATTGCGTACCGGCACCGGGCTTCCGGCGAGGCGGAAGAGCAGAGCGTTCGCCCATGGATAGGCCATGATGATCCCGGTGACCACCAGCATGGAGAGCGGCAGGAAAAGCCAGAAACCCGTCACTTTGTGCCAGTTGTAGTTGCGGGAACGACCGTGAGCGTCGAAGCGCGGAACGATTCCCGTGCGAATCGTGTGACGGTTCCAGCGTCCGGGAATCCATAGAACGGCTCCTGAAAGGACCAGGAACAGAAACAGGATTATGACGACGCCCTTCACCGCTGTCGCCGTAGCGTGGCTGGCATTGCTCAGGCCGAACCAGCGATGAAGGGCTATGGTCTGTGCAAAGAAGGCGCGCGACCGCGGCGAGACTGGGCCCTGAACCACACCCGAATATGGGTCTGCGAAAAAGATGTCGCGATTTGCTGTCTGCATCTCGACCGGCGAAGCGGCACCAGGACGAACCGTCACTGATTCGACAGACGCATGCGCAGCGGACTCTGTGTTGGCAATCAAAGTTGCGAGCGGCATGCGGGTCGCACCAGAGGGAACTGGCGTTGTGCTGTAGTACCGCTTGTCTATAGCGTGCTGGATGGGCCGCTGGTAGGCCAGCAATGAGCCTGTAATCGAAAAGAAGAAGATCAGGATGCCTACCAGAATGCCAGCCCCCAGGTGCATCCAGAGGAGCACTCGCTGCACGCTCTATACCTCCGCCCACTGGCGCAACAGGTTGTGGTAGATGCCCGTAAGCTGCACGGCGACAGCGCTCGTCGGCATGTCGCGGTTTACGCACTGAGTTGCGTTATCCAGATCGAAGAGGAGTGTCCGCTGCGCGTCGTTGCGGATCATGCTCTGAATCCAGAAGAAGGAACTCACGCGACGGCCGCGTGTAATGGCCTCGACACGATGAAGGCTCGATGAAGGATAGAGCACCATGTGCCCCAGAGGCAGCTTTACGGTGTGCACGCCGTAGGTGTCTTCGATGACGAGTTCGCCGCCATCGTAATCCTCGGGAGGTGTGAGGAAAAGGGTTGCGGAAAGATCGCTGCGCACGCGGTGCGAGCTCCCCTTGACGTGGCGAATCGCGTTATCGACATGAATGCCGAATTTCTGGCCGGTACTGTAGCTGTTAAACAGTGGCGGAAAAACTTTCATCGGCAACGCAGCGGAAATGAAAAGCGGGTTCTGTCCCAGCGCCTGCAGAATCATGTCGCCCAGCTCCTGCGCTACGGGATGATCTTCGGACAGCTGCATGTTGTCCTTGGCGAGCGCCGATTGGTGGCCTGCGGTCACGCGCCCGTCCACCCAGTCGGCTTCGGCAAGCAGTTTGCGCGCATGTACAATCTGCGTTGCGTCGAGAATATTTGGAATTGTAATCAACATAGTTGCGTATTCCTTTTACACAGAGACAGAGGCCGCACATGGCGGCCCTGTCCCGTCCAGCGTCTGTCTAGAATTTGAAGTTCAGGCCGAAGAGCCCGGAGGTTCCGGCACCAGGCACGATATGCGCCGGATGAATCTCGTCAATGTAATTGCGGTTGGCCAGATTGAAGATGTTCACCTGCAGCGAGACATGCTCGCCAAGCGAGTAGCTGCCCATAGCATTGAAGAGCCAGTAGCTGGGCACTTGTTTTACCAGACCGGTGGTTGGATCAAGAGGCACAGTCGAGCTTGCCGTGCGGCTGTCGACGAAGTTCCCACCTAAACCCATCACCCAGCGGCTTGTCGGCTGATATGTCGTCCATAGGTTGAAGAGGTTATCGGGAACGTTGGCGAGTTTGAAGCCTACTGACTGCGGATAATATTGGGAATCCACAACCTCACTGTGCATGTGGGTATAGCTGGAGAGCACCCGCCACTGGCTGTTGATGCGACCGGTAACGGCAACCTCGGCACCGTCCACCCTTTGCGTGCCGGCAAGCACATACACTAGTGAATTTGTCGGCGAGGCTTCGCGGGCGTTGTCCTTGGTTGTGCGGAAAAGATCTGCGCGCAGCGACAGACGCGACTGGTTGAAGTCCCACTTGCTGCCGACTTCGTAAGAGCGGTTGAACTCGGGCGCAAGATTCGCTGTGCCGGTGCCGTTGGGTCCTACGGTCAGTGCGAGCGTTTCCGCTGACGGATTCCACGAAGTGCCGTAGCCGAAATAGATGCTGCCGTTTTCTCGCGGCTTGTAGGTGATGGCTCCGCGCCAGCTGGGCTTGCGGTCGAGCCGCGACGGATAGGTAATGGTTGGTGGTCCCTGCGTCACCGCGCCACCCGCAGCGGACTGCTTCGGTGTGGGATAGGAGATGCTCTTTTCATCCGTGTTGAAACGGTCGAAGCGAGCGCCGCCGGTGAATTCCCAATGCTGCCCGAACTGCATCGTGTCGAGCAGGTAGATTCCGTAGCTGGTTGATGTAACGTGTACGTCGCTCGACGGAGCCGGCGTTCCGGAGAAACTCTGGTCCTCATTCGGCCGCAGGAGATTTGCCGTCGGTACGGTATTGATCGTCTGCCCGGCCGAGTTCACATAATTGAAGGTCGGGCGCTTCGGATCGGAGGTTTCGCGGCCGCCTTCCCCTCCGATGACGGCGACATGCCGGATGCCAAAAGTGTTGGCGTGGATGGTGGCGTCGAGTTGATCCCAGAGAAAGCTTTCGTTGCTGTAGGTAGCAAGCTGATTGCGGTTCACATTCACCTGATCGAGCGGTGTTGTGGGTGTAATAGCGCCCGCCGTCGCGTTGTTGACTTGCGGCTCGGTGATACGCGCGTGGCGCTCGCTGTTGGCGTAGCGAATGGTGTTCCGCAGTGTGGCCCAACCGTCGATATCGTGCTCGGCTTTGATGGTTCCCATATTGACGTTGGTGCCGAGGAAATTGCTGTGGAAGCCGTAGTAGTTGTGCCGCGGGACATCTGCCGCATGGTTGAAGAACCAGGGAATACCGTAGTCGGGGATGTCGTTCTCGTTGAAGTGAAAGTAGCCTGCCCTCAGCCGGTTCGGCGTCCCCAAACCGAGCGCGAATTCAGGCGCGATGCCGAAGCGCTTGTTTTCGGTCACGTCGCGCTCGGCCACATTTGAGTCGTGCGCCATCACATTGAGGCGCACGGCCGCTCCGGTAGCCAGTTTGGGCAGAGGCTGATTGAAATCAGCGGTAAAACGGCGCGTGACGTCGGTGCCGAGGTCGCCTTCGATCACCGTGAACGGGTGCAGCTCAGGCTGCTTTGATTCCTGATTGATGACGCCGCCGGTCGATCCACGACCGAAGGTGACAGAGGACGGACCTTCGAGCACTTCCACCGATTCGTAGTTGAACGGGTCGCGATAGTAGGAGCCGAAGTCGCGCATGCCGTCGAGGAAGATGTCATTGCGGGCGGTGAAGCCGCGCAGCGTAAGATTGTCACCCTGCGAACCACCTTCTCCTGCAGCGAGACTGATGCCCGGGGCGTTGCGCAGCACATCGCGCAGTGCGGTGGAGGCCTGCTCCTGCATGGTCTGCTTCGAGATCACGGTGATCGATTGCGGCGTATCCAGCAGCGGCATCGGATAGCGGTCGAGCTCGATCTGCGGAAGAGAATTCTGGGCTGAAACTACGACGTCTTCTTTTGCCGTGACCGCAATCACGATGCTTCCGTCACTCTGTGCCTGTGAGGACAACCCGGTTCCCGTTAGCAACGTGGTCATTGCCTGACTGTCGCTGTATAAGCCAGCCACTCCCGGCGACCGGAAACCCGGGATCGTCTCTGAAGGAATGGCAAGGGTAACGTCCACGCCCGTGAATCTCTCAAAGGCAGCAACGGCGACGTCAAGCGAACCGGCCGGGATATTAAAGCGGCGTACGGTCAGGTTCTGATTGCCGGATGACTGCTTCGGGTCGTTGGGCAAAGTAGAAGTGGACCCCTGCTGGGGAGTTGGCCGCGCGAACGCGACGGCAGCATATGCGGTAACGGTCCCGAGTGCGAGCCAGCGGCTGCGCGAACGGCTGCGACGACGACGCAGGCCTGCGTCGCTAGTTTGAAGATGACTCTTTGGATGATCCATAGCGAATGTCTCCGTCTGACAGCCGGGGAGCAGCCAGGGGTCGATGGCGGAGCCGCTGAAACCTATAGTGATAGGAACCTGCAGTCCACTGG
>Ga0210392_10001049_pt1 | contig 14993 bp, 14 predicted proteins | sample IncBWC30OmetaG_FD_161057 | JGI IMG/M metagenome (GOLD analysis project Ga0210392, IMG submission 161057) | Forest soil microbial communities from Barre Woods Harvard Forest LTER site, Petersham, Massachusetts, United States - Inc-BW-C-30-O ...
GTTCAACCACGTTTGCATTGAAACTGGTCAACACCACCACCAACACGTTGAATTACATCCACCTCAACTTCCTTGGCGAGTTGTGGCGCAATAACAAAAATCCGAAAACCATCTCGTTCGGTTATGCCTTGGATGACACCGCAACGAACTTCGTGCTGGACACCCAGTCCATTTCCAACTGCACACAGGTGCCGGGTCTGGCCTTTAGTTTTGTGACGAATATCAACGTGACGGTTGTGGACGGAACGCAGTCATCCAACCAGGTCAACTTGGTGACCAATAGCCTGCCCCTGTCCAGTCCGTGGCACACCAACGGTGCCTTGTGGCTGATCTGGTCCATGAACACCAGCCTGAATGCTGGCAGCGGTCAGGGCTACGCCATTGACAATCTGCAGGTGTCCGGCACCACCGTGCCCACCACCGTGCCGATGGCGACGACGACGGCGGCCACCAAGCTCACCGCCACCGCCGGCCAAATGAATGCCACCGTCAATCCGAGCAATGGACCGACGGCCTACTGGTTCCAATACGGCCTGACCACCGGCTACGGATCTTCGACCCCGACCAACCTGCTGGGCGTGGTTTCAGGGCCGCTGGCGGTTAATGCCGCGTTGAGCGGATTGACCCAGTTCACGGGCTACCATTACCGTATTGTGGCAACGAACAGTGCTGGTACGTCCTTCGGGGCGGATACGCTCCTCACCACGTTGACGAATCCGGTGGTTGTGAGCCTGACTGCATCAAACCTCACCGTAAGCGGCGCGGTCTTGGAGGCTTCCGTGAATCCGAACAATCAAACCGCCAACTACTGGTTCAAATATGGCCTGACCAGCAGCTATGGCAGCTTTACCACGACCAACAGTTTGGCGTCGGGTTCAAGTCCGGTGATTGTCAGCAATGTGATCAGTGGATTGACGCAGGGGACGACTTACCACTATCAAATTGTCGCCTCTACGGCGGCCGGCACGTCCTCCGGCTCGGATAAATCATTCATCACGCCAGTGGTGACGCCGCCCAATTTGACTGGCGTCACTATTAGCGGCGGTGTCTTCCAGCTCGCATTCACCAATGCGGCCGGTGCCAGCTTCAGCGTGCTGGCCACGAACAACCTGATGGCGCCGCGGACCAATTGGCCCGTGGTGGGCCACCCGGTGGAAATTCCGGCCGGTTCCGGCAGCTATCTGTTCACCAACTCGGCGGCGACCAACGCACAACTCTACTATATCCTCCGCCAGCCTTAAGCAGCGGTGATGGATAATTGAAATTAACACGCAATGGGCGGGTTTCTTGGTGAAACCCGCCCGTTTTGCCTTGTTTATGTGCCCCTTAAATTAAGTAAAAGTTAAGCAAAAGCGCCGTTTTAGGCCCGGGAAAGGACGGTGAATAACTCGCCCTGAAATGAGGATGTCGCAGCAAATCGAAAATGGCGTGTCAACGCTAATTTTGCAAAACCATGACCATCGGCAATGGTGGGCGCGGTGCGGCCGCCGAAGATTTTCGGGCAGAGGGTGAGGTTGATTTCATCCACCAAACCGGCCCGAAAAAGCGCATCATTCAATTCACCGCCGCCTTCGCATAACAGGCGTTTTACGTTCCATTTGGCGCGCAGCCAGCGCAGGGCGGCGGGAAAATTGATTTCCGTCGCACCGCATATCTTCACCTCGTCCGCAACCTGGCGGAGGGATTTTAATTTCTTCGGTGAAGCACGTTTGGTGGTCAAAACGATGATGGGGGAGAAGCGGTGCCGGAAGATTTTCGCGCCGGGGTCGATCGAGCCGCTGCCGGTGACGATGATGCGGAGATTGAATTCGGCGAGCCCGTTTTTCAAACGTTGCCGGCGGAATTCTTCACCGCCGTTCCCCAAGATACTCTCCGAGATTTCCACCGTTCGCGCGCCGCACAGGACGGCATCCGCCGTGGCCCGCAATTCGTAAAGGTGACGCAGGTCGCGGGGGCTGCCGAAGGAGTGGACGGCGCGGTTGGCGGTGGCGATCTTGCCGTCCGCCGTCATTGCCATGTTGATGAAAACGAACGGCACTTTTGTCACTGATTTTTTGAAATTTACGCTCATAAGATCAGCATCGCGTCGCCGTAGCTGAAGAAGCGGTAACGTTCGCGGACGGCTTCAGCGTAGGCGGATAAAATCAGCTCGCGGCCGCGATCTTTTTCACCCGGCGCCGCGAAGGCGCTGACCAGCATCAGCAGCGTGGACTCCGGCAAATGGAAGTTGGTGAGGAGTGCATCCACGATGGAGAACCCGGCCGGTGGAAAAAGGAATATGTCTGTTTTACCCTTATGGACATTGAGTTTTCCTGCGTTGAGGCGGGCGACGGATTCCAATGCGCGCGTGGCCGTGGTGCCGACGGCGATGACGCGCTGCCCGGATTTTTTGGCCGCGTTGACGGCGGAAACCGTGTCTTGACCGATCTCAAACCGTTCTGAATGCATCTTATGTTCGGCGATGTTTTCGACCTTCACCGGCAGAAAAGTCCCGGCACCCACGTGCAGGGTGATGAAGCAGATTTTTACGCCGTGCGCGCGGATTTTTTCGAGGGTTTCTGGGGTAAAATGCAGTCCAGCCGTCGGTGCCGCCACGGAGCCGGCGGGTTTGGAGAAAACCGTCTGGTAGCGCTCCTTGTCATCGGCATTTTCTCCATGGCGCTCGATGTACGGCGGCAGCGGCATTTCACCGAGAGCATCAAGTTCGTCGAAGATGTTTTTTGTCTCTGATAAGCGTAGTCGGCGATGGCCTTCAGCGTTAAAATCAGTCACTTCTGCAAAGATATTTGTCGTGCCACCGGCTTTATCCAGCAATTGGATGCGGGTGCCTGGCTTGGCGCGTTTGCCGGGGCGCATCATGGCCCACCAGTCGTTCACCGCGTTCTCTTCCAACAGCAAAATCTCAAACAGCCCGCCAGTTTTTTGGTTTTTGCCATGCAATCGCGCCGGAATGACCCGCGAGTTGTTCAGCACCAGGACGTCACCGGGGAGCAGAAACTCCAATAGGTCGACAAACATTCGGTGCTCGATTTTTCCGGTTTTTCGTGATAAAACCAACAGTCGCGAGCCATCGCGATGGGCGGCAGGCTGCTGGGCAATCAGCCCGGGTGGCAGGTCATAGCGGAAGTCGGCGGTTCGCATCGGCGGGGAGCGTAGCGGAGTGGGTTGGGGGCTGACAATTCACAGTTCGGGGAAATTGTGAATAACTTTCGAATAAATGCGGGTTTTTGGAACGGATTTGCGTTGACAAGCAGTGGGTGGAAGTGGTTTATATTGGGGCGTTGTGGGTGATGAGACCATTTCACCGATGGCGGTGAATAAAGATGAGCGACGCAAAGACAAACGGGCGGACTTACTACAATTCGTGTTACCAGCATGGAATTGATGAGAAGCGTCGCATCCAGATCCCGGCAAAGTGGCGGCCGGAATCCGAAGGCACGGAGTTGACGGTGATTCTCTGGCCGAGGCATCAGGCGGGAAACTGCCTGCGGGTTTTGCCGCCGGAAGAGATGGCCTCGTTGATGGCGGACATCGATGCGATGCCCAAAGGTGACCCGAACAAAGTTGTTTTGAAGCGGTTCATCGGCAGCGAGTCGGTCCAGGTGGCCTTGGACAAGGCGGGGCGCATCGTGTTGCCGGAAGCGATGGCGCGCGCGGCAGGCATCAAGGACGACGCGGTGCTGGTCGGCCTGCTCGACCTTTTTGAAATTTGGAATCCGGCCCGGTATGAAAACGTCAAGGCGGCGGACGCGGTGGTTGCGCACGAAGCCTTCAAACTGATGGAATAAAAATGAAACTGGCAAAATTGCTTGGCGCAGGAAAAAGTTTTTTTGGCGGAAAAGGCACGGTTTCGTACCGGGAGGACAAGCGCGTGTATCTGCCGAAGTTCAATGCGGCAAAGAATCCGTTTGCGACGAAGCCGAAAGAAGCCGCCGTGACCGAAGTGAAAGAGGCGGCTGAGACATTTGTCGCCGCACCTGTGGTCGCGGCCAGGTTGGCTGCCGAAACCCAAAAAATCACCACGCAGCCTGCGCCCAAGCCGGTCGCTGCCAAGCCGGCCCGGGCTGGTTGGGCGGATAAGTTGAACCCGTTCCGCGCCCCGCAGCCGGCGGCGGCGGCGCCGGTGGCCACGGTGCAACCCGAGCTTTCGTTGGATGCCGTGAAGGTTTTGCACAATGACCTGTCGGATGCCGACGTGGAAGTGGTGCCGGTGAAATCGCGCACGGCCGCGCCGGCAGCGGCGGCCAGCGGCCCGGTGGATTACATGAACGAGCCGGTTTTGAGAACGATTTGAAAAATGCGCAGTGCCAGAATTCATTCACCAACCAGTGATGGCGGCGGAGGTGCTGGCCGCACTGAGGCCGGTTCCGGGCGGCCGGTACGCCGACGGAACGCTCGGTGGAGCTGGTCACGCGGCGAAATTGCTGGCCGCGAGTTCACCGACTGGATGGTTGTCTGGGTGCGATCGCGATGGCGTCGCCCTTGAGGTGGCGCGGGAGCGGCTGGCGGCACAATTTGCCGGGCGGTTCGAGTTGCGGCGCGGAAATTATTCAGAACTGGCGGATTGGATCGCGGAAAAGAGCTGTGCGGGCGTGTTGCTGGATCTGGGCGTGAGTTCGCCGCAGCTGGACCGGGCAGAACGCGGGTTCAGCTTTCAGAATGACGGCCCGCTGGACATGCGGATGGACGACCGGCAGACGCTGACGGCGGCGGAACTGGTGAACGGCGAGGCGGCTGAAGAGCTCGCGAAGATTTTTTGGGAGTACGGCGACGAACGGGATTCGCGCCGGTTTGCGAAGGCCATCGTGCATGACCGGGCGCTGCGGAAGTTTGAGACGACGAAACAGTTGGCGGATTTGATCGAACGACTGGCGCCGCGGCACGGAAAAAAGGCGCATCCGGCCACGAAGGTGTTCCAGGCGTTGCGCATCGCGGTAAACGACGAGATCGGCTCATTGAAGCGCGGGCTGGCGGCGGCGGTGAAGATTTTGAAACCAGGCGGAAGGCTGGCGGTAATAACCTTCCACTCGCTGGAAGACCGGGTGGTGAAGGAATTTGGACGCGAGCGGACGCGGGATTATACGTTCAGCGGCGAAGTGGATGTGCCCGAGTTGCGGACACCCTGTGTGCCGGAGCTGAAATGGGTTTCGCGAAAGGCGATTTTGCCGGGCGAGGCCGAGCTGGAAGCAAATCCGCGCAGCCGCAGCGCGCAGTTGCGGGTGCTGGAAAAGATTTAAGAATTGAGATGTCGAAGAACCGAAAAAATCAGGCGGCGGCGATCCGGTTTGGGCCGGCGTTGAAGGCGTCTTTTTTGTGCCTGCTCATCGCAGGCTCGGCGATCGGCTATGTCTGGCAGAAGAACGAGATCAACCATCTTGAACGCCAGATCACGGAGCGCGAAAAACAGCGCGACCAGCTGACCAAGGACAACCGGGTCCTGTCCGACCAGCTCGCGGCGATGCGTTCGCCGGTGATGCTGGACCAGCGGGTGCGTGAGCTGAAGCTCGGCCTCGCGCCCGCGCAGCCGGGACAGAAATTTGTGCTGGCGGAGCCGGTTCCGGCCGCGCCAGACAGGAAAACTTCACCGCAACAGTTTGCCTCGCGGCCGGCGGTGGAGATGGCCCCGTAAGGAAGAAACAATTTGGCCGCCGCTCGTGACGCCGTCGGGTGAGGAACCGATCGCCACGGGCGGCTGGCCGTTTTTTGAGATGACGAACAAACTGCAAATCCGTCGCGCACTGCTGCTGCTGACCTGCCTGGTCGCGCTGTTTGCCGGCTTGGGCTACCGGCTGGTAGATTTGCAGGTCATTCGTCATGACGAACTGCTGGCGCAGGCGGAAAAAAAGACCGAGCGCCGGATCTCCGAGACCGCCAAGCGCGGAGACATCCTGGATGCGAACGGCAATCTGCTGGCCACGAGCGTCCCGGTGCGGACGGTGTGGGCGAATCCGGAACTGCTGGCCGGCCAGCGGGTGCTGCCCAACGCCCCGGCGATCTTCGCGCGCGTGCTGGCGCCGTGGTTGAAGGTGGATGAAGGCCGGCTGTACCAGCAGATGCAGCCGCGCACCCATGTGAACGCCAAGGGCGAGACGGTGACCAACCAGTACGCCGTCCTCAAACGGCAAGTCGCAGAGGATACCTGGCGCCAAATCCAGACGGTGTTAAGAAGCCTGCCGGCCAGCGTGGATACACGCACGTGGAAAAGGGCCGACCGCCTGACGTTGACCAACGTCTGTCTCGCCTCGATTGCAACGGACGCCGACCAGATGCGGGTTTATCCGAACGGGACCAATGCCGCCCAAGTGGTCGGGTTTGTTTCCGCCGCCGTGGCCACCAATGCCCCGCCGGGATTGGCAGGATGCGATGGCATCGAGAAGGCGTTCAATTCCAAGCTTTCCGGCGTGGATGGCTGGCGGGTGACCGAGGCCGACAGCGCCCAGCACGAACTGGCCTCGCATCGCGATGAAGATGTGCAGGCGCGTGATGGCCTGAACGTGGTGCTTACGCTCGACATGGCGGTACAGCACATCCTTGAAACAGCAATGGCTGAGGCGTTGCAAAAACACACGCCGAAGAGCATCACGGGCATCGTCATGCGGCCGCGCACCGGTGAGATACTGGCGATGGCATCGCTCCCGGATTACGACCCGAACATTCCAAATTCAATCACCACCAACGGACGCAACCGCGTGATCAACGACGTGGTGGAGCCGGGTTCGACCTTTAAGATCGTGGTCGTATCGGGCGCGTTGAACAGCGGGGTGGTGACGCTGGATGACCAGTTCTTTTGCGAGAACGGGCATTTCTCGTTTGCCGGCCGGGTGCTGCACGATCATGAGAGCCTTGGAATCGAATCGGTGAAAAGCATCATCATGAAGTCGTCCAACATCGGGGCGGCGAAAATCGGCATCAAGCTGGGGGAACAAAGCCTTTATGATTACGCGTGGAATTACGGTTTCGGCCAGCGCACGGGGATTCCGCTGCCGGGCGAGGCCGGCGGGATTTTGTATCCGGTGAAAAAGTGGAGCAAGGTGTCCATTGCGCAGATTCCCATGGGCCACGGGGTGGCGGTGACGAGGCTGCAGATGATCATGGCGATGTCGGCGATCGCAAACGACGGCTGGCTGATGCGTCCGATGCTGGTCAGCCGGTTGCAGCAGCGTGATGGCAGCGTGGTGCAGCGTTATGCGCCCGAACGCGTCCGGCAGGTGGTCGGCGAAGATGCGACCAAAAAGATCATCGAGGCATTGAAGGGCGTGGCGACGAAGGACGGCACGGCGGCGGAGGCGGCGATGAAAAATTATGTCGTTGCCGGCAAAACTGGCACGGCGCAGAAGGTCGAGAACGGCACCTATGTCTCGGGCAAATACATCTCGTCGTTCATCGGCTTTTTCCCGGCGGACAATCCGGAATTATGCATTTCGATCGTGATGGATGAACCGAAGGAAGGCTATTACGGCGGCAAGGTGTGCGGCCCCGTCTTCCGCGACGTTGCGGAGCGGTGTGCCAGCTACCTAAACATTCCGCCAGATCCCAGCCTGATGGGGACGAATGCCTTTGTGGCGCAGAACAATTTCGGCGTGGCCAGAAACCAATGAAACAAACCACGGCAGCAACTTTTTTGGTGAAGTAAATAATTGTGGAAACACGCTCTTTGAAATTTGTCGCCGGGGCCTGCGACGCTGAAATCATCTCCGGTCAGCCGGAAACGAACATCGAAAATGTCTGCACCGATTCGCGGGCGGCCAAAGCCGGTGACGTCTTTTTTGCCATCAAGGGCGAGAAGTTCGACGGCCATGAATTTGTCGGCGAAGTCGCCGCCAAGGCGGTGGCGGCGGTCGTGGTGGAAAAATCCAAGATACAAAGTCTGCGGTCCAAAGTGCCGGCAGGCACGGGACTGCTGGTGGTGGACGATGTGAGGATCGCCCTGGGCAAGCTTGCGGCAGCCTATCGCCGCCAGTTTGAGATTCCACTCATCGCGGTGGGCGGCTCGAACGGCAAGACGACGACGAAGGAACTGGTGGCATCGGTGTTGCGCCAAAAATTTACGGCGTTGTGGAGCGAGGCAAGCTTTAACAATGACATCGGCGTGCCGATGACGCTCCTGCGGCTGGACCGGACGCACCAGGCCGCCGTGCTGGAAGCGGGCACGAACCATCCGGGCGAGCTGGCGCCGCTGGTGAAAATGATTGCATCGAAGTTTGGCATCATCACGAGCATCGGGCGGGAGCATCTGGAATTTTTTGGTGATGTCGCGGGTGTCGCGCAGGAAGAGGGAGCGGTGGCCGAGCTGTTGCCGGCGGATGGCACCTTGTTTTTGAATGGCGACAGCGAGTGGGCGGACCGGATCGCGGCGCGGACGAAGGCGCGGGTCGTGCGCGTCGGCACCGGCGAAAAAAGCGACTGGCGCGCAAAAAAAATCCGGCTGGATAAAAACGGGGTCACGTTCCAGGTCGAGTGTACGAAGGACAATTTTGGCGGCGAATACCGGGTGAACCTGCTGGGGAAACATCAGGTCACAAATGCGCTGCTGGCGGCGGCGGCCGGTGCGGAACTGGGCTTGAGCAGGGCGGAGATTCAGGCCGGCCTGGCGGAATGCCAGCCGCAAAAGATGCGGATGCAATTTTGGGAAGCACACGGAGTGCGGGTGCTGGATGATGCGTATAACGCGAATGCGGATTCGATGCGGGCGGCGTTGGAGACCCTGTGTGGTATCCCGCTGCAAGGGCGGCGCGTTGCCATCCTTGGGGACATGGCGGAACTGGGCGCGCAGGGCGAGGCGGCCCATGCGGAGATTGGGCGGCTGGCGGCGGAATTGAAGATCGGCCAGCTGTTCACGGTGGGGAAAAACTCCATCGCCACGGCCAAGGCGGCGCGGGCGGCGGGTTTGACGCGGGTGATCGAGTTTGCGGACGTGGAAGCGGCGGTGAAGGCGGTAAAGAATTTTTTGAAGCCGGGCGACGTGGTTTTGCTGAAGGCGTCGCGGTCATCCCGGCTGGAGCGGATCGCGGAGACCTTGAAGACGGAAAAGAACTGAATGCTTTATTACCTGAGCCAGCAAATCCTGGACTGGGCGCACGGCACGGATTGGGAGAGCCGGTTGTCTTTCCTGCGCCTGTTCCGGTACATCACCGTGCGCAGCGCCGGCGCGGCGGTCACGGCGCTGGTTTTGAGCCTGTGGCTGGGCCCCTACATCATCCGCAAGCTGAAGGAAATGAAGTTCGGCCAGGAATATGTCGATAAGGCGGAGGAAACGGGCGATTTCAAGACGCGTATTTTGAGCAAGAAGGGCACGCCGACGATGGGTGGCGCGCTCATCATCACGGCGATGCTTTTTTCCACAATGTTGTGGGCGCAGTGGAACGCGCAAGTGGAGCTGACGATGCTCTCGGTCCTGGTGCTGGCGGGGCTCGGATTTTACGACGATTACGCGAAGATTTTGAAACAGACCGGCGGCGGAACGCCGCCACGGGTGAAACTGATAACGCAGTTCACCCTGGCCGGGTTCGTGGCGGGTTACCTGTGGTGGCTGCCGGCCGTGAGCGAATTGCGGTTGCTGGGCAGCAAGCATGTGCTGACGAGCAACCTGGTCACGGAGCTGATGCTGCCGTTCTATAAATATCCGCTCCACGTGGGCGTGGCGGTGGGCGGTCTGATCGTGCTGCTGGCGATTGTCGGCAGCTCGAATGCGGTGAACCTGACCGACGGCCTCGACGGTCTGGCCATCGGTTGCACGTTGATCGTGGGGTTTGTGTTCCTGATCTTTACGTATCTGGCGGGTAACGTGAAGGCGGCCATGTATTTGCAGATACCGTTTGTGCCGGGAGCGGGCGAATTGACGGTGTTTTGCGCATCGCTTTTTGGCGCCGGCCTGGGGTTTTTGTGGTTCAACGCCCATCCGGCGCAGGTATTCATGGGCGATACGGGGTCGCTGGCGCTGGGCGGGGCGTTTGGCATCGTGGCGGTGCTGATCCACCAGCCTTTTGTGCTGGTGATCGCGGGCGGGGTGTTCGTGGCCGAGGCCTTGTCGGTGATCCTGCAGAAGGGGTGGTTCAAATACACCCGGATGCGGACGGGCACGGGACAGCGGATATTCCTGATGTCGCCGTTGCACCATCATTTTGAGAAAAAGGGCTGGTATGAGTCCCAGATCGTGATGCGGTTTTACATTTTGTGCGTGCTGTGCGCGGTGGTGGCGCTGGCGACGCTTAAGTTGCGTTAAAACGAATTATGAAAACGACAAAAAACATCGCCGGTAAATGCATTGCTGCTTGCGTGGAAAGCTCGCGGTTGTTAAATTTTTTGTCGGACGCAGCACGGCGCGCGACTACTGGCGGATTTTCCTGGGAGTTCGGTTTTTCCGCTAGCAGCCATTTCCGCGACGACTTCACTCCAGTGATGGCCGCCAACATTTTAAAACGTCACGAAATTTTTCGAGGGAAAGTTTCGCGGCGCAAAAATCAAAACCAAAAAAACCACCTCGAAGAAAGGACGCAACCGCGCCTAAAATCATGAACAATCCGAATCCATTTGTCCCCAAAGGTTCCTTGCTGGAGAAGCAAGGCCAGCGCCGCTCGCACCTTAAGATCGCGGTTTCTTGCGTGCTGGCCGTGAGCATCCTCAGCCTCGTCGCCATGCTCATCCAAGGCTGCAAGCGTGACCAGCCGCCGGCCGACCTCGGTGTGGACACCAATGCGCCGGTGATGACGGACACGAATACGCCGCCCGTGGATACAAATGCAGCCGCGCTCCCGCCGATGGGCATGCCGACCAACACCGCCCCCGTGGTCGTCCCGCCGCCGGTCGTTGAGCCGCCGGTCACCCCCGGCAGCGAATATGTGGTCGTAAAAAGTGACACGCTCACCACGATCGCCAAGGCGCACCACGTCACGTTGAAGGATTTGCAAACCGCCAACCCCGGCGTGGATTCCAAGCACTTGAAGATCGGGCAGAAGCTCGTGATCCCGGCCTCGACAGCCATGACGACCGCCGCCCCGACGACCGGCACGTCCACGGCTGATGCCGGTGGCGACACGTACACCGTTAAGAGCGGCGACACGCTGACGACCATCGCCAAGAAGCATGGCACGACGATCAAGGCGCTGCAGGCCGCGAACAGTCTCACCACGACCAAAATCAAGGTGGGCCAGAAACTGAAGTTGCCTGCCGCGGCAACCGTGGCGCCGGCCCCGGTTGAAACAACGGCGCCCGCTCCGGCTCCGATGACGCTTCCGGCATCGACCCCGGCCCCGGCTCCGTCGAAGTAAGCTGCGCAGCGCGGCAGGATTTTTGAAAACCTGAAATGAAGGCCGCCGTCACCATATTGGCGTTTTGCGTTGCCGCCCTGCTTGCGCTGGGGCTGGTGATGCTCTACAGCTCGAGCATGGTGATGTACGACCGCCATACGCACGCCGAAGTCGGCGCACGGATGCTCCAGATGCAGATGCTCTGGTGCGCGCTCGGCGTAATTGCGTGTATTGTTGTGGCGGCGGTGGACTACGAAATCCTGAAAAAATTCGCGTGGCCGATCTTCGGTGCCACCCTTCTGCTTGCGATATTGGTCTTTGTCCCGCATCTTGGGATGAAGATCAACGGCGCACGGCGCTGGATCCATTTCCCGGGAGCCAGCTTCCAGCCCTCGGAAATCGTCAAGATTGGCCTCATCATCATGCTCGCGTGGTATGTGGATCATTCGCAGCGCAAGATGAACACCTTTGTGCGGGGAATCATCTACCCGGGCATCATCATCGGTTTGGCGCTCGGTTTGATCTTCATCGAACCGGACCGGGGTACAACCATCCTGTTGGCGGGCGTCACGGGCACGATGTTGTTTCTAGCCGGTGTCCGCTGGCTGCACCTGATTCCTGTCGGTGTGGCCGGGGTGGCGGCCCTGGCCGTTTCGATCGCGCATGACGGGATGCGCAGCGGGCGCATCAGTGCGTGGCTTCATCCGCAAAGCCAGGCCAACGGCGTGGGACTGCAGGCGGAATTGGCGAAAATCGCCATCGGCTCCGGTGGTCTGACCGGTTTGGGGCTCGGTGACGGCCGGCAAAAACTTGGCTTCCTGCCGGAGATCCACAGCGATTTTATCTTCGCAAACATCGGCGAAGAACTTGGTTTGGTCGCCACCGGCTTCGTGGTCATCGCCTTTTTGATCATTGCCATCTGCGGCATTTACATCGCGATGAACGCGCGGGACCAGTTCGGTTCGCAACTGGCCATCGGTGTCACCTCCTTGATCAGTTTCCAAGCAATCATCAACATCGGCGTGGTCACCAGCCTGCTGCCGAACAAGGGGCTGGCGCTGCCGTTCATCAGCTCCGGCGGCTCGAGCCTGCTGGCGATGCTGATCGCGGTGGGGATTTTGTTGAGCGTGGCGAGGCGCGGGGTGACGAATAAAATTCCGGCGGGGGATTTTGCCGCCAATGAAAATCCGTTTGCCGCCAGGAGAAAATGAACCTTCCCGAGAACCCGAAACCCTTCGTCGCCATCGCGTGCGGCGGAACGGGCGGACACCTCTTTCCCGGTTTGGCGGTCGCGGAACAGCTCAAGCAGCGGGGTTGCGAGGTCGGGCTGCTCATCTCGCCCAAGGAAGTTGACCAGCAGGCGGTGAAAGCCGCCGGCGGCATGGCGATCTTCACGCTGCCGGCCGTCGGCCTGCAAAACCGGAATTATTTTTCGTTCGCGCGCAGTTTCTGGAAATCGTTCCAGGCAGCGCGGGCCATATTCAAAACGCGCCGGCCCGCCGCCGTGCTGGCGATGGGCGGGTTCACCAGCGCGCCGCCGGTGCTGGCCGCGCGGAAGTTCGGGGCAAAGACGTTTCTGCACGACTCGAACACCATTCCCGGAAAGGCCAACCGGTTTCTGGCGCGCTGGGTGGACGAGGCATTCATCGGTTTTCCCGAGGCTGCGGCCCGGCTGCGGGCAAAAAAGATTTCCGTCACCGGCACGCCGGTGCGTCCGCAATTCCAGGTGCGCGACCCCGCCGCCTGCCGCCTGGCGCTGGGGCTGGAGCCAAACATGCCGACGGTACTGGTCGTTGGTGGCAGCCAGGGTGCCAGCGGCCTGAATGATTTGATTTTGTCCGCATTGAAACTGATGCCGCGGGCCCAATGGCTGCACCTGACCGGGGCGAAGGATTTTGAAGCGGTGAAGGCCGCCTACGCGGCGGCGGGCATCAAGGCGGTGGTGAAGCCGTTTCTGGCCGAAATGGAGCTGGCGCTTGGTGCGGCCACGGCGTGTGTCAGCCGCGCGGGCGCATCGTCGCTGGCGGAGATCGCAGCCATGCGGTTGCCGTCCGCGCTGGTGCCGTTGCCGACCTCGGCGGACCATCATCAATGGAGCAACGCGCTGGCCTTTGAAAATACCGGGGCGGCCATGCTGCTCGACCAAAGAAATTCTTCGCCGGAAAAAGTCGCGGAGACGCTGACGACATTGGTCCGCGATGAAATAACGCGCTTGAGGATGGAGGCGGCCTTGGCGCAGTGGCACGCGCCGGCGTCGGCGGAAATCATCGCAAAAAATATCTTGAATGCCATCGGACAGGGGGCCGGCCAGCCGGCCCGCGGCGGTGTCAAACCGGCGGCGGGCGGCGAAATCAAATTGAGAGTGGTGACATGACGGCATTTGAACCCTCATCGATGGTTGACGAACTGGCCGGGCGGCTTTCCCCCGGGACGGTCATCAAGCGGGACGAGCCGATGGCCAAGCACACCACGTTGCGCGTCGGCGGCCCGGCGGATGCATATGTCGAACCGGTCACGGAAGGTGACTTGGCGGCCATCTTGAAATTTTGCAACGAGCGAGGCGTCAAATTCTTCCTGCTGGGCCGCGGTTCGAACCTGGTTGTGCGGGATAACGGCTTTCGTGGCGTGGTGATCTGCCTGGCACATGCGAATTTCAGCAAGGTCGAGATCGACGGCCTGCGCATCCGGGCCGGGGCCGGCGCGAAGCAAAAGGCGGTCGCGGTGGAGGCCAAGCGCAACGGCCTGACCGGCGTGGAATTTCTGGAGGGCATCCCCGGCAGCATCGGCGGGGCGCTGCGGATGAACGCCGGCGCGATGGGCGGTGAGACGTTCAACGCCGTGGAATTGGTGCGCGTGATGGATTTTGCGGGCGACATCCGCGAGCTGAGGCCGGCGGAGATGTCGGTGACGTACCGGTGCTGCGCGACGTTGAAGGACCACATCGCCCTGTCGGCGGTGTTCAAGTGCGTGGCACAGCCGCGTGCGGAGATCGAGCAACGGATGAAGGCGTACAGCGAGAAGCGCTGGAGTTCCCAGCCGGCCGCGCCGAGCGCGGGCTGCATGTTCAAGAACCCGGCGGGCATCCCGGCGGGGAAACTCATCCAGGAACTGGGCTTGAAAGGCACGTTTGTGGGTGGCGCGATGGTTTCCCTGGAGCATGGCAATTTTTTGGTGAACGGCGGGATGGCGACCGCTGCGGACGTGCTGGAACTGATCGCCACCCTGCAGGCGAAGGCCAGGGCGGAGCGGGGGATCGAGTTGCACACGGAAGTGGAAGTCATCGGCGAGTAGGGGGTGACAACCAAAATGGTTGCGAAACGGTTGCGAAAGCATTGACAACCGTTTTGGTTGCGATATGGTTGCAACATGATCACGATCACGATCAAGGGGCTGTCGAAGGAAGCGCACCAGGCGCTGAAAAAGCGCGCCGCGACGCACGGGCGCAGCCTGAACACGGAGGCCATCGCGGTGCTGGAGTCCAGCGTGCGCAGCCAGCCGGTCGATAACGAGGCGCTCATCGAGCGGGCGCGCCAGTTCCGCAATTCCCTCCAGTTCAAAGTGACCGCCGCCGACTTGAGGCGTTTCAAGGAAAAAGGCCGGGCGTGATCGTGGTGGACCACAACGTCCTGGTTTATTTTTGGCTGCCGAGCGAGTTCGCCGGGCTGGCCGAGGCGGTCAAGGCGCAGGACGGTGTTTGGGCCGCGCCGATCTTGTGGCGGTCTGAGTTCCGGAACGTGCTGGCCGGGT
>Ga0210392_10001051_pt1 | contig 14966 bp, 11 predicted proteins | sample IncBWC30OmetaG_FD_161057 | JGI IMG/M metagenome (GOLD analysis project Ga0210392, IMG submission 161057) | Forest soil microbial communities from Barre Woods Harvard Forest LTER site, Petersham, Massachusetts, United States - Inc-BW-C-30-O ...
GGCCCGCACCTGCGCCCATGTGTCACCCAGAAAGCTGATCCGTTCTTCGGGAGTCAAGCCAGTCTCAACGTTATCTACGAGCTTCGCGTACACATCCGCCGGATACGTGCTGCGGTAATAGCCCTTGCCTGCAGCATTCGCAAAGAAGAATGGAGCCTGCGGCGTCTTGAGCGATTGCTGTGCCATCGACAATATTTCGCAGTTTTCCTTGCCGTCATTCGCCTTTATACAAAGAGGGACCGTCCAAGTCTGCGGCTTTTCTGCTTTCGCACTCGGGCTCAGGAAGAAACGCTGCTGGCTGACAGCGACGCTGCCCTGCGGCGCATTGAAGTTCAGTATCGGCACGCCGGGCTGCGCAACAAAGCTTTCCATAATCTTGTTGACTGGCTTGTGGCTTTCCGCGGTCTGCGCGTTCCAGAAGTCTTCGGCAGTCGCATTACCATACATGTGCGCGGCCAGATAGTTGTGCACGCCTCTGCGGAAGGTTTCCTCGCCCAGGTAGTTCTCAACCATGAGCAGAACCGCTCCAGCCTTGCCATACGAAATGCCGTCGAACATCTCGTTAATCTGATCCGGGGTGTCAGCCTTTGCACGAATCGTGCGCGTGACGCGCTGTGCGTCGTAGTTCAAAGTACCGTCAAGACCCTCGGCTACATCCTGCGGAATATTCCACTCAGGGTGCCATGCGGCCACGGGCTTGTTTTCCATCCACGTGGCGAACCCTTCGTTCAGCCAGATGTTGTCCCACCACTGCATGGTCACCATGTCGCCGAACCACTGGTGCGCCATTTCATGCGCAACCACTTCGGCAACATTCTTCTTTGCACCGACTGAAGTAGTCTTCTCATCAATGAGCAGGTCGGTCTCGCGATAGGTGATTGCGCCAAAGTTTTCCATCGCACCCGCTTCAAAGTCAGGAATCGCGATCATATCGAGCTTTGGCATCGGATACTTGATACCGAAATAAGTGTCGTAATAATGCAGTACGAATTCCGCAGCCTTCACCGCGTACTTGCCCAACTCAACTTTGTCAGGAGTAGCGCAGGCACGAATCGGCACGCCATCGCTCTCGCCGCTGGTGCATTGAAAATCACCGACAAGAAACGCCACCAGATAGCTTGACATCTTCGGCGTCGTCGCAAATTTGATCGTGTGCTTATCGGCGCCCGGCCCCGCCGTATCGGCAGTGATGTTGGTGTTCGAAATGGCCGTATCGCCTTTGTCCACGATCAGGGTCACATCGAAGGTCGCCTTGAACGCGGGCTCATCAAATGACGGAAAAGCGCGGCGCGCATCGGTCGACTCAAATTGAGTCACGGCATAGTTGCGCTTTTCTGTCTTCGATAGATAGAAGCCGCGCAGTTTCCCATTCAAAATGCCGGTGTACTCAATTTCCAGCGTCAGCTTCCCTGCAGGCAGTTGCTGGTGAAAGTTGAAAGTGACCTGCTCTTTCTCGGGGTCTTCGGCGACGGTGACATCCAGTGTCTTGCCACTAAGTTTAGCTTTTACGCTCTGGAATTTGATCTCGATGGCATTCAGAGTGATTGAATCAACCGGCTTCTGAACCTGGACATTGATCTTCTCGCTGCCGGTGAAAGTTGCGCTCTTGAGGTCTGGCGTGAGAATAAGGCTATAGTGCTCTGGACGGACCGTGTCTGGCAGGCGCTGCGCAGCTGCATACTGAACAAAAATTGATCCAAAGGCGATACATGCTGCGGCAGAACACACGAATCCTGCAATACGACGACGTTGCGACATAGACTTCCTTTACGAGAAAAGGTGCGCTTCCCGGTAGGCATAACCTTCAAAGCGCTGTATTTACCATCGCAAACGCGCAACAGAGTTGTCCAGTGCGCCTTGGTCTAGGTCTCCCGATAGTCCAGGAGAACTATGCCTACCAGAATCAGGCAGATCGGCCAAATATACGATGCGATCCTGGAATCGCGCTTTTGCGGTAAACGCAATTCGAGCCAGCGGCTCCAGCCGGCGGTCGCGCCCAGCAGCGCGATGGGAGTATGACTCATCTCTGCAAGCATTTCCTCCTTTATGTTTCCGAGCGCGTGCGAATGCGTCAGCAGCAACGCGCCGCCTGCCGCGCACATCAAGGGGAAAACATATGTGGCCACGCGGGATGTCACGCGCCCCGTCTCCACTGCCCACTCGAAGATGGCGAAGGCGGTGATCAGCAGCGCATACATACGATGCTGCAATACATCCGGTGAAGAAAAGCTGGCCCAGAACGGACGCGGACCAAGGGGCCAGTTCTCCGGATCGGCGCGCAGAACGATAAAGATTGCGAGTCCAACAAACAGAAGCGGCCAGTGGTGTGCCCACGTGAATCGCTGCGACCGCGCAAGCAAGGCCAACAATCCTGCGACGAGCACAATCAAACCTGCCCAGTGGTGGTTGTACTCACTCCACGCGCGGTCGTTCGCATCGTTCGCACTTCCGGCGCTGAAGAGGGAGTTCTGAACAGCTACCTGAATCGAAGTAGGGGGCACCAGCGCTTTGAGAGGCGGACTGGTCATGCGTGGCTGTACCCAGCGCATGCGCTCCACAATCTCGTGACTCGTCAGGCGATCCTGCGTCAGATCGACGGCTGGCGGTTGCGATGTGAGCGACGCAGCGGCCAGAATCGCGGTAAAACCGAGGCCGATCTCCACCTCGCTGAAACGCCGCAGTCGCACCAGTAGAGGTGCGGGCGCGCGCTCAATCTGCCTCACCAGAAAGAAATTCCCGGCGCCCATTGCAAGAATCAGCAGCAGGAGGTAGATCTTCGCCAGCATCATGACGCCATAGGTCGTTCCATAGACGCCCTGCCATGAGCCAATGTAGAAGAACGCCATTCCTATGCCGCCAAGCACCAGGAGCGAAACAGAGGCGATTGCCATGGCGGAAAAGCGGCGAGTATAGCGGGCTGCCGTTGGCCTGTCTTCTTCACGGCGCAAGGCGATCAACAGAAACGGCATCGCGCCAATCCATGCAGCTGTGCCAACGTGATGCAGGGCCGTCAGCCCCAACAGGGTCCAGCGATGATCCAGCCGGGCGGCCGCGTGGCTCATACCCACAGACGCCGCCAGCACGAGCACAGCAAAAGGCGCGCATGCAAGCAGCGCTCTCCGCGACGACGCACGCATCAATAGGAAAAGTGTGAGGGCGCTGAAGGAAAGCAGAATTCCCAGAAAGAAGAAGTCGGCTGTGGCGACGTTGCTGAAGCTGAATCCCGAGCCGCCGATAAGGATGGCGCAGCTGGTAGCAATGGAGAGAGTTTGCGTGACGGCCAGCGCAAGCGCTGCCCATGACGCGACTCCTCGCAGCCTGCGAATGCTGTCAGGAGAGATCCGCGATGGCAGCCCCGCCACGAGCAGAAACGTGACCCCGCCAAGAGTCAGCGCCTCTAGCGCAAGAGCCGCCGCGCGTAGCAGAACCGACAGCAGGTCGAAGTCTTTGAGTAGCCAGATCAAGACAGACTATTGAACCACAAACGGAATTTCGCCGCGCGTGATATGTCCATCACTTGCCAACGCCTGCCACCGGATCGTATATCCGCCGGCACCCACATTCACGCTTTGCGCGGCCAGGGTATCGGGTGAATCCTGCGGCGTAAGCGTCAACGGCTGCACTTTCCCACTGGAATCTACGAGATACAGGCGCGAATGAGCGCCATCAATGCGTGAATTGAACTTGAGTTGGACTGCTATCTCCGGCCCCTTTACGGTGGCATGGGCCGATGGCGTTGACGCCAGCAAGACCGCATGCGCCAAAGCTGCCTTCGGCACAAGTGAGATCGCGGAGAAGATTACAACCAGCAGCAAATACCTCGGAAAAGAACGAACCGCTTTCATATCCCTCACATCAACAAGACGCGCGGAGACGTGGCGACGATTCAGGAAAACTGTACCGACGCGGCACGCACCGACTGTCCGCTGATCTGCGCCGCCCGCGCTTCCGCATATGCAGCGGCTCCCATCAATGCCGCACGGCTTTCCAGAATAATGCGTACAGGCATGTGAATGAGCAGATCACTCAGGCGCCCCTTGTCAGTAAATGCATGCATAAACGTTCCATTTTTCATCGTCTTCAAAATCTTCGGGGCGATACCGCCGCCAAGATACAATCCGCCAACAGACAGCACCTTCAGAGCGAGATTGCCGGCCTCTGCCCCATAAGCGGAAGCGAACATATCCAGGGCCTTCGCGCACAGTTCATTCGATCCGTCTTCACCCACTTCGCCGATCACCGCGTTCGGATCTTCCTGATGCATGCGATCTTTCAGCCATGAAGGCTCTTCCATACCCTTTTCGTCGCGCAGAAAGGAATAAATATTCTTTAGCCCGATGCCGGAAACAACCCGCTCAAAGCTTACTCGCCCCTTAAGCTCACGTTGCAGATAGCGCAGCAGGTCAATCTCAAGCTCATTGCGCGGAGCAAAATCACAATGGCCGCCTTCTGACGCCATCGGTACATGCATCTTGCCGACCCAAACAAGAATGGCTTCGCCCAAGCCGGTACCTGCTGAAACCAGGCTGCGATTCCCGACAGCGCTGGCATCGCCTTCGCTCAATACAAGAATCTGATCCGAATGCAGTTCCGCGATGCCATAGCCATTCGCCTCAAGATCATTGATGAGAAACAGATGCTGGATCCCCAAACCGGAAGACAACTCCTCACAGTCCAGAACCCACGGAAGATTCGTCAGCTTGAGGCGTCCGTGTCGCACAGGGCCGGGTACACCGAAGCAAGCAGCTGTAACCTCGGGATTACCGCTCTCGGCAAGAAATTTCTTCGTGACTACTTCCAGCCCGGTGTATTCCTGTGCGGGAAATTTCTCATCGCGAACGTGCGTCAGCTCGCCATTTTCAAACCCATAAAGCGCCAAGTGGACTTTCGTGCCGCCCACATCCCCGGCGAGAATCATCTCGTAATCTCCAGTCTTCCTACCCCGCTTGCATCCGGCGGGGGCAACAGCGCCGCCGCATCTTTGTCCAGCAGGAAGAGCAGTTTCCCGTTCTTCGGCTGAATTAGCTGCGATGGCAGCGTCTCCGGATCATACGGTCCCTGCAACACACGATGCAACGGGTCGGCCTTATCCTTGCCGCCAATCAGAAAGAAGACATCGCCAGCCTCAATGATGACCGGCCACGTCAGCGTCACACGCCATGTATCTTTTTGGGGGACCTGATTCGCATATACAAGATGAGACAGTTCATGAATCCCCGCCGTATGCGGAAAAATCGATGCCGTATGCCCATCGTCGCCCATGCCCAAACCCAGCGAGTCAAAGCGCGGAACCTCTGCGCCTTCGAGCTTGAACTGGTTGCGAAGCGTCGACTCATACCGCGCGGCCGCTTCCTCCGGCGACAATTCGCCCTCGATGCGAAAGACCTGCTCCGGCTTCAGCGGAACCTTGTCCAGCATCGCCTCGCGCGTCATGCGATAGTTACTGTCGTTGTCGGTCGGCGGCACCGTGCGCTCGTCCACAAAGTAAAGCTCCAGTTGCGCCCACGGTATTGCCGACAGAAATTTGTGCTGCGGATCAGCCAGCAATGCGAAGGTTCGCTTCGGCGTGCTGCCACCAGAGACGGCAATGCGTACCTTGCCTTTAGCGGCAACCGTCTTTTGCGCCGCTTCCAGAAAATGTTCTGCGGCTGCGTACGCCAGCGCATCCGGCCCATCGTATACGCGATATTCGACTGCTATCGTTTTCGCCATGCGTTTGTCAGTTCCTGAAATCAGCTATTGTGCCAGCGCCGTCCATCGCGCCCAAGCAGCCCATCGGCAGCCTTCGGCCCCCAGGTGCCGCTGGTGTAATTGGGAAAATCCTTGGGCTTGGACTTCGCCCAGGCCTGCAGCACTGGCGTGTACAGCGACCAGGTCGCCTCCACGCCATCGCGGTGCGCAAACAGCGTCTGGTCGCCCAGCATCGCATCCAGCAGCAATCGCTCATAGCCATTGGCCGAATTCACGCCGAATGCAGTTGCATACTGGAAGTCCATCACCACCGGGCAGACATTCGTTTCCGGTCCCGGCACCTTCGCGCCAAAGCGCAGCGAGATGCCTTCATCCGGCTGAATCCGCATCTTCAGCAGGTTGGGCTGAATTTCACTGCATCCGCCTGATCCGGGCCGATCAAAAAGTAACAGTGGTGGTTGTTTAAACTGGATCGTGATCTCCGTCACGCGCTTTGCCATCCGCTTGCCCGCGCGCAGATAAAACGGAACTCCGGCCCAGCGCCAGTTTTCCATCTCGAGCTTCAGCGCTGCGAAAGTTTCCGTGGCCGAATTCGGATCGACGCGATCTTCTTCGCGATAACCCTGCACCTGCTGGCCGTCGACGGTTCCCAGAGCATACTGGCCACGCACGGTGTTATCCATGGAGATGGGCTTGATCGCGCGCCACACTTTTACTTTCTCGCCGCGCACGGAGCTGGCCTCGAATGAGACCGGGGGCTCCATGGCAACAAACGAAAGCAATTCCATTACGTGGTTCTGCACGACATCGCGCAGCGCGCCGGCTTTCTCGTAAAACGGCCCACGGCCTTCAATGCCGATGCTTTCCGATGCCGTGATCTGCACGTGATCGATGAAGTTTCGGTTCCAGATCGGCTCGAAGATGCCGTTCGCGAAGCGGAAAACCAGGATGTTCTGTACCGTCTCCTTGCCGAGGTAATGATCGATGCGGAAGATTTGCTCCTCATCAAAAACTTTGTTCACTTCATCATTCAGTTCTCTGGCCGATTCCAGATCATGCCCGAACGGCTTCTCGATAATCACCCGCGCATGGCCTTTTTCCGGATGGGCCATGCCATGCTCGCCGAGCCGATTGATGATGTCGGAAAAATACTCAGGAGCAACCGCGAGATAGAAGAGCCGGTTACCCTCCGTTCCGCGTTCCTTGTCGATCTTTTCGAGCAGCCCTTTCAACTCCGAGTAGCCCGCGTCATCGTCAAAATTCATCGCATGGTAATCCACTTTTTCGATGAAGTCGTCGATCCTGCTATCGTCTTCCTTCACGCCGCCAAATTTCAGGATGCCGTCTTTCATGTCGGCGGCAAATTCCTTCTTCAGGTCGCGGCGTGCCACGCCAACAATGGCAAATTCTGCGGGCAGCAGCCCCTGCTGCTCCAGGTGAAAGAGCGCGGGCAGCAGCTTGCGCTTGGTCAAATCGCCAGACGCACCAAAGATCACCACGACTCCGGGATCGGGAATTCGTTCGCTGCGCGGCGATGCCGTCCCTACGGCCTCTGGAGCAATTCTTACTTCTGTCGTTGCCATAATGTCCCCCGCTAGTCTTTCGTCTTTTGATAACCGCCGAACGCAATGCGCCAAATCAGCATTATTTTGATACCGCTGCAGCCTGCAACGATATCCCCAACTTCTCAAACTCCGCCTTCAAATACTCGGAGCCCTGATAGCGAATCCCATGTATGCCTACCGAGTTCGCCGCGTCCACGTTGCCTGAGCGGTCATCCACAAACACGACCGAGTCCGCATCTTTCTGTATAACGTCGAGCGCCATCTTGAATATTTCCGGGTGCGGCTTGCGCAACCCAACATAACAGGAACTAACGAAAACCTTGAAATACTTGCGCAGATTAAATTTGTCCAAGCGGTAGTCATTCAACTCGCGCGCTTCGTTGTTCACCATTCCAATAAACAACGAATCAGATGCGGCAAGATTTGCAACGATCCGAAGCGCGCTGTCTTGAAGAATTTCCGACTGCGCTTTCATCGCGGCAAGAAAATCGCTCGGAGAGAAGTCACGCGGCTCGTAAAAGACTGTCTTCCTGAGATACTCCTCAACGGTGATCGATCCTTTTTCCCACGCATCGTTCGACATCTCGTGCCGCTCGTCGAACGCATCGCGGTCCAATCCAAATTGCGAGAGCACTGCTGCGCGCCCTTTACGGTCCCAGCCATTCGTCAGCAGGACCCCGCCAACATCCCACAAAATGGTAGTGATGGTTGCCATTGCCGCTCCTGCGCAGTTTCGTGCGCCTGCAGTGCTTCGTTGATCTCGGTTGGTTTACCTGACTGAGTGACTCTCCAGCTTCGCCGCTTCCGGCATGTTGCGAGCTTCGATTGCCTTTACCTTATTCAGCCTGCGTACAAAGCGCTCTTCCTGCTTCTGAAAGCGCGCATTCAGATACGACGACACCAGATCGAAAGCCAGCGCGGTGCCGATAATCCTCGCTCCCAGCACCAGCACGTTCATGTCATCGTGCTCTACGCCCTGATGCGCGGAATACGTATCATGACACATGCTTGCGCGAACGCCCGGCATCTTGTTCGCGGCAATATTTACACCAACCCCGCTCCCGCAAATCAGAATGCCGCGTTCCGCCCGTCCCGCAGCCAGCGCCTTGCCCACGGCCTCCGCAAAATCCGCGTAGTCAGAGGGCTCGGTATTGTAGGCGCCCAGGTCGACGACCTCATGCCCCAGGCGCTCCAGATATCCGCGGACCTCTTCTTTCAACGGAAAACCCGCATGGTCCGCTGCGATTACCAGCTTCATAGATTTACTTCTCCGCCAGCGCTGCGCTTTGAACCAGCGACTTCGCACGACTGACAATGTTCGCGACGCTGAAGCCCAGTTTTTCCAGCGCTACCTTGCCCGGAGCCGACGCGCCGAAGCGATCCAGCCCGATCACATCGCCGTGACGCCCAACATAATGCCACCAGCCAATTGCGCTGCCCGCCTCAACTGCCAGCTTCGGCAGATGATCCGGGAAGATCGACGCTTTGTACTCCGCGCTCTGCTCTTCGAAGATTTCAAAGCTCGGCATCGAAACCACGCGTGCCGTCAAGCCTTCTTTCTTCAACGCAGCCGCCGCATCCAGCGATACCCATAGCTCCGCGCCTGTCGCCACAATCAGCACATCCGGCGAATCACCGCCTTGCTCCACAATGTATGCGCCGTGCTTTACGCCTTCGTAAATATCGTGCTTTGCGGGATCAAGGATCGGCAGATCCTGACGTGAAAGGGCCATGAATGAAGGACTCTTGCGCTCGAGTGCCAGTCTCCACGCCGCCACCGTCTCATTCGCGTCCGCCGGACGAAAATCCGTCAGGAACGGCACGGCACGCAGCATCATCAGGTGCTCGATCGGCTGGTGCGTCGGCCCATCTTCGCCCAATGCAATCGAATCATGCGTAAAGATGAACAACGACTGCGTGTGCATGATCGCCGCCATGCGCAGCGCAGACTTGCAGTAATCGGTGAAGGTGAAGAAGGTCGAGCCATACGGAATCAGGCCGCCATGCGCTGCCATGCCGTTCACCGCCGCGCACATGCCGAACTCGCGCACGCCGAACCAGATGTTCCGGCCCTTGGGATCGACGTGGAAATTGCCGCCGTCTTTCAGGATTGTCTTGGTCGAAGCTGTCAGATCAGCCGCGCCTCCGATCAGTTCCGGCACTGCCTTCGAGAAGGCATTCATGACCGCGTTGCCTGCGTTGCGCGTCGCGACTGGCTTGTCGGTCGGGAAGGTAGGCAGCGTCTTCTCCCATCCATCCTTCAGCTTGGCCGCCTGCGTGCGCTCGTACTCAGCCGCCAGTTCCGGGAACTTTGCCTTGTACTTGGCAAAGAGTGCATTCCATTCGGCTTCGTACTTCGCGCCGCTCTCCTTGATCGTGTCCCAGTTCCTCTGCGCCTCTTCCGGCACATAGAAAAACTTGTCCGGAGGCCAGCCGAGCTTCTTCTTGGTCTCGATCGCTTCTTCCGGCTTCAGTGCTTCCCCGTGCACCTTATTTGTTCCGGCGATCGGGCTTCCGTAACCAATCACCGTCCGCACTGCGATAATCGAGGGCTTGTCCGTGACTGCCTTGGCCGCTTCAATCGCCTTTGAGATGGCGTCGAGATCGTTGCCGTCGGCTACCTTCTGCACATGCCAGTGATAGGCCTCGAACCGCTTCCCAACATCTTCGGTGAACGACAACTCCGTCGGCCCATCGAGCGAGATCAGATTGTCGTCGTAGAGGAAGATCAGCTTGCCCAGTCCCAGCGTGCCTGCCAGCGATGCCGCTTCATGCGAGATGCCTTCCATCAAATCGCCATCGCCGCAGATGCCATAGGTGTAGTGATCGACTATGTCGAAGCCCGGCTGGTTGTAGACCGCGGCCAGATGCTTCTCCGCGATGGCAAGCCCAACCGACATGGCAAGACCCTGCCCCAGCGGCCCGGTCGTCACTTCCACGCCATCGGTATCGCCGCGTTCCGGATGCCCGGGCGTAATCGACTCCCACTGCCGGAACTGTTGCAGGTCCTCGATGGCCACCTTGTAGCCGGACAGATGCAGCACGCTGTACAACAGCGCCGACGCATGCCCGTTCGAAAGCACAAAGCGGTCGCGGTTCGACCAGTGCGAGTTCGCGGGGTTATGCCGCATGTATTTATGAAAGAGCAGGTACGCAATCGGAGCGTCGCCCAGAGGCGCGCCCGGGTGGCCGCTCTTGGCCTTGTCCACGGCGTCTACAGCAAGAAAACGAAGTGCATTAATCGAAAGCTGGTCGATGTCGCTCATAACCTATTCACGCTCCACGAAATTTTCGGCCCGTATTGAGGTGCGATTTCGAAGTCTGCACGCACCCGGAAAGATGAAGTGAATCGCTGAAACTGTCTAAATGCTACGTCCCTTAAGATGTCCGCCGAAGCAAATGAGGTTCAGGTAGCGCCTTCGATTTGCACATCGAAATTGCGCCCCTCCCACCGATTCTCCGCTATCCAGTAAAGAGTAAACGAAACCGCGCCAGTCTGCTCCGGGGAGGTCGGTATATCTACAAAAGAACCCGCATAGCCCACCGTCGAGCTTTCTTTGGTCTGGCTCGTCTGCCAGCCGTCGATCGACCAGGCGATCTTGATCCGGTCGTGCGCCGTAATGCGCAAAGTTTTCCCCGCCGGAATACTTGTGATTGTCCGCCGCAGCTTGAAAACTTCAATCTGGCTGTCGCGCCAGCCGTTCGCATACCGCTCTGCGACGATCGGGATACGGTCAAACACATTCCCATCCGTCACTGACCGCAGCAGCTTCAGATACTCCGCATGCGCCCACACCAGCGGCATCGCCGCGCCCGCCGGGCCTCCGAAGACCAGCCCGCTCTTGTCCGGCTCGTCCCAGATTTGCTCCGGCAGCATGCCTCCGACTGACGCGAACTGCTCGATTGTCTTGATCAGGGGCTTCACATCATTCCCCGCAGCCAGTTCATAATGTGCGCGTTCCCCCGTCAGCAGCGGCCAGACGCGCCCCTGGCCATGACCCAGAAAGGGACCGCCGTCTTTCCGCTGGCCATAACCATCGTGGTTGTAGCGACGCCAGCACGGCCCTTTCGGGGTATCGCGCTTCAAAACCTTGTCCATCACTTTCACGGAATCCACAATCACGGGATCATTTGCCGGACGCACACCATACCGCACCAGCTCCAGAAAACCCCCATCGATGACCTCGCGCGCCTCAAACTCATATTTCTCGTCCGGTGCGCGGTTGGCAATCCGGATCGTCTGATCGCCACATCCCTCCGGTAGTGCAAACGGTGCCCCGCATTCCGGCGGGCGAATCCGCATATAGTGCCGCTTGATCTCCGGATCGAGGACGCCGTCATTCGTAACCGTCCAGTCCTCCAGATGGCTTTGGATCCAGTCAGCCTGTTCCTCTAAAAACTGCCCCAGTTCTGGAGCACGGTGTGCCCGGGCGATATCCGCCGCGCATATCAGACCCGAAATCACCGCCGCCAACGTAGAAGGTGAGTACCCCGCGCACTCTTCCCATCGCTCTTGCTGGGTCACCGGGGCATAGCGCACCAGGAAACCCGCAGCCCGCTCTACAAACGGAAAGACATCGAAATTGCCCAGTCCGTTGAGCTTCCACAGCCGCCACGCCAGCATGATGGGAAACGCAACCTCATCCAGCTGCAGCCCTGTCCAGTACGGCGTTCCGTCAATCCAGAAATTCTGTGCAAAGCTGCCGTCGGGCCGCTGCGTGCAAGCCAGGTAAACAAGTGCGCGCAGCGCCGTCTCCACCCGCCCACAGGCCAATAGGGCCGTCGCGCTCTGCACCATGTCGCGCGTCCAGACCAGATGGTACCCTCCGAGATCGTCATCACCCTTGGCATAGCCCCAAGGAATTGAAGCCGAGGCAATAAACGCGCCGGAGTAGGTCTTGTCTTCGTGCGCCAGCACGACGTTGTGGCTGATCTGCATCAGCCGCCCGTTGTCCATCGAACTCGCTGCAATCTCTCGCGGACTGGCTGCCCGGTGCCACTGCTCAATAAACCGCTTCAGGTGCAGTTCGAAAGGCTTGGTCAGTGCCCCCATCGAGGCAGAAAGCGCCGCATGGTGCCCTTCCCCAAAGCCCAGCGCCACGGTGAAATCACGCACCCGGTGCACCTTGACCTCACCCATGATGGCAATATTGCCCTCAAGCGCCGAGCCAAACTCCCAGTCCATATGGAAATTGTGATGAAGGTCCTGCCAGCCGTCACTCGCTCCCACATAGCCGCAGCTCGCGCGATCGAACCCGCAGTCGGCGGCCAGAACCACCGAGGTATGGTTCTTCCACGCCACTGCTGCAAGCTGCCCCGCAATTTCAATCAGGCGACCATTATTTCCCATGCCGCCGCCTTCGATATGGGGAGAGAGCAGCACATAGACCTTTAGCCGATCCAGCAACTCCTGCTCCCCTTCCATCCAGATGTGCGTCAGAACCACGGGGTAATGCGGATCGTTAATGATGACCTTGGTGATCGAATAGCGCCCGTTGGGATCGCTGTTACGCACCTTGACGGCTAGTGAATCCGAATCGACGTACTCGAAATCGTGATTCAGGTCCTTTCGCTCTTCGTGAAAGAATGTCTCGCCATCGGTGATCAGCAGCTGCATGTCGCGAATCTGCGGCCGGTCAATGGTCGGGTAGTAGACCTCGTTCAGAATGCCGTGCGAAACCGTGTACCACGCGCGGCTCGACGCCGAATACGCCGTCCCCACTGCATCCTTCGCGCTTGAAGTCCAGCGCGGCCCAAGCCCGGGCGCGCCAAACGCCACACCGTCCCCATCGATCCACTTATATTGCGGCGCCAGCACCGTCATAGCGTCGGTCTTCTCCTCTGAACATCCGGAATAAGCACTTTACTCTACTTTGATAAAAAACGTGGGAAATGGTGACAACGAACTAGAGTTGAATGACCGAAAAACCGGCGGCTTTCGCGGCATCGCCCAGCCGCTGATCGCCACAGATGAAGGTTCTCCCGTGAGGACGCTTCTGGCACCAGACCAGCGCAGCAGCCAATTGCATACTATCGGCTGCGCGCAGCGGATACTTCGCAACGAGTTGGCACGCCAGGTCGCGAAGTAAATCATCGGGACGAATTTCGCTCCACCCATTGCTGAGCCTTTGCAGTCGGCTGAGGGCACCATCCGCCTGCGCCACGCTCATGTTTCCCATACGAAGCAGGCGCGCAACTGCGCTATGCACCTCCACCGTGCTCGCCCACCATATAACAGGATCGTATTTGCGCAGATAAGCACGCACCTGAGAAGTCGTCACTTCGGTAACACAGCAAGGAACCAAAGCGCTCGCATCCCAAAAAGCCGCGGCTTTGATCACAGGCTTTCTTCTCTATCCGCAAGAAGGGCTTCAATTGCGGCCCTCCCCTTCAATTTGCCGGCAGGAATTTTCCAGATCTCATCAAGCTCCGCTTCGGTCAGCCGACGCTCCGGCAACTTCATCTTGCCTTCAGCCACCAGCTGAAGCTCTTCCTCGGTCGCATCGCCGGCCTCAAAAGGAACGAGCTTCGCCACCGGCAGGTTCCGGTCGCGAATCACAACCTCTTCGCCATTTTTCGCAAAGCGAACATAGGTGCTGAGCCGGTTCTTCAATTCCGCAATGTTGACGGTTTTCATCTGCCAAGCCTCATGGCCATTATAGCCATGTTCAAGCGGCTGATTACAGAACCTGCGAATTCGTATCCGGATCAGGATGAAACTGCACCTCGCGCATGGCATGCCCGATCTCGCGGTTCTTCATAAACTGCTCCCACACAAACCCCGAGCGCAGATTCTCGGCCATCAACACGCTGATTCCCTGGTCGATCCCAAGAATATCCTGCGCATACCAGTTCGCCTTGGGATTGAACGCATCGACAAACCCATACCGCGTCCAGACCTTGTCATCATATTTCTGCCGCATGCTGAGAAGCACATGCGAGCACTCCGCCGGAAGAAACGGCAGCGACCCCGCGCACGCCGACGGCACCACCGTTCCATCCAGTGGCCCCAACGCAGGCGGCCCGCCCCACACGCGATACCCCTCGCGCGAATCCGAAGCCGAAATCCCCCATAGGTCCGGGTCGATCCAGGGAAATTTCGCCCCCAGCGTAAGGCACCACAGTTGATGCACGCGTGTCGCGGCAATCGAATTGCTGAAATAGTTCGTATGCAGGTCGCGCTGGTCGCGGTAATCGCACCACGCATGCGCATATTGGTGAATAAACAGCGGAGCCAGTCCACTGATGTAATCAATGCCACCAAACTGCACCAGCGGCCGCTGCAGCGCATTCCATGTCTCAACCGTAATCGGATGCGTCGGCGACCCAATCGCCAACAGGTACATCGTCATCAGCTCTGCATAAATGTCCCAGCGATGCTTCAAGAATCCCTGGTCCGGCAGCCATCCCATCGACAGAGTCGTGCCGCCATTCAGCATCCAATCCCAGTCAATGCGTCGGTAGAAAGTCGTAGCCAGCGCTTCGATCCGCGCATTCCCGGAAAAATATTGCCGGCACGTCAGCACGCCGCATAGCAATAGAGCCGTATCAATCGACGACAACTCCGAGCCGAACATCCGCTGCCCGCTCTCAATGTCGAGGAAGTGATACAGAAACCCATGCTCATGCGGGCAATCTTCCAGCAGAAACGCGAGCGTCTTCTCAACCCGCGCCTCGCACTGCAGCTTCGGAAGATAATTCCTCTTCGCT
>Ga0210392_10001052_pt1 | contig 14957 bp, 15 predicted proteins | sample IncBWC30OmetaG_FD_161057 | JGI IMG/M metagenome (GOLD analysis project Ga0210392, IMG submission 161057) | Forest soil microbial communities from Barre Woods Harvard Forest LTER site, Petersham, Massachusetts, United States - Inc-BW-C-30-O ...
GCAGCGGCCCTCGGCCGTGGGCGGGACGCGAATGACTCGCACTCCCGCCTGCTCGAGCGCCTGCTCCGCCGTGGCCGATGCCCCGATGGTCGTGACCACGCAGGTTGGGATTTGCCCGGCGCCTTGCACGACTTGGCTCGTGAGTGGAATGCGCAGCTTGCTGTCGACGATCACGCGAATGGGGTTGCGGCCCGGCGTGTCGCGCACGGTGAGCCGCGGGTTGTCGGTGAGCACCGTGTTGATGCCGACCATCACCGCGTCGTGATGGGCGCGCAGCGTTTGAACTCGCAAGCGGGCTTCCGGGCTCGTGATCCATTTCGACGCGCCCGTGCGCGTGGCGATGCGCCCGTCGAGCGAGATGGCAAGCTTTAGCGTGACGAAGCTGGTGTGTTCGGTGACGTACTTGGCCCAGGGCTGAATGAGGGCTTTCGCCTCCGCTTCCTGCACGCCGACGAGAACTTCCACGCCTGCCGCTTGGAGGCGCTCGATGCCGCCGCCCTGAACGCGTGGATCTGGGTCGCGGCAGCCGATCACCACGCGCGCGATGCCGGCCGCCAAGATCGCGTCTACACACGGCGGAGTGCGACCTTGGTGGTTGCAAGGCTCGAGCGTGACGTACAGGGTTTGCCCGCGCGCGGCGCTGCCGGCCTTCTTGAGCGCGACGATTTCCGCGTGGTCGAGGCCGGCGGTCTGGTGAAAGCCTTCCGCCAAGACATTGCCTTGAGCATCGGCGACGATTGAGCCGACATGCGGGTTCGGCGTCGGATCTCCGCCGGAGCCAAGCACGAGTGCCTTTTGCATCAGCTCGCTATCGAGATCCTTCATGCCTCACTCCACGTCCCGCGAGCGCACGAGCTTACTCATCTCGACCATGAATTCGTCGATGTCGCGGAAGGACTTGTACACGCTTGCAAATCGCACATAGGCGACGTCATCGAGGGCCTTCAGCCGCTCCATGACACGTTCGCCGATGACGAGCGAGGGGACTTCTTTTTCACCGCTCTCTGCCAGCTCACGCTCCAATGCTTCGGCGTGCTCTTCGAGGGCGTCGGCTGACACCGGGCGCTTGTTGCACGCGATGCGCAAGCTGCGCAGGACCTTTTGGCGATCGAACGGCTCACGTTGGCCGTCCTTTTTCACCACGGTTGGCAGGGTGTGCTCGACGCGCTCGTAGGTGGTGAAGCGCCGCTTGCAAGCGTCGCATTCGCGTCGTCGCCAAGTGACCGTGCCGCCAGCCGCGAGGCGCGAGTCCACCACGCGGCTGTCCATCTCGCGACAATATGGGCACTGCATGAGCTTCGTACCCGATACGAGCCTGTAGGCTCGTCAGCCCTCGAACGCCGAGAAGATCAGCGTCACGTTGGTGCCACCGAAGCCAAACGAATTGCTCATTGCGCGCTTGATTCGACGCTCGCGCGCTTTGTTCGGCACGAATTCGAGCGGCACTTCGAGATCTGGATCGTTCAGATTGATGGTCGGGGGAATCATCCCGGTCTCGATGGCCTTGATGCAGACGGCTGCTTCTACGGCACCAGCGGCGCCGAGCAGGTGTCCCATCATGGATTTGGTCGAGCTCACCCAGAGCTTCTTGTCGAGTGCATGCGCACCGAAGGTATTGGCGACCGCCCGGGCTTCTTCGACGTCGCCGATGGGCGTCGACGTGCCGTGCGCGTTCACGTACTCGATTTGCTCGGGATTGAGCGCGGCGTCTTTGAGGGCTCCGCGCATGGCGCGCGCTGCGTGTGCGTGGTCCGGCGCGGGCTTGGTGATGTGGTAAGCGTCGCTAGTTGCGGCGTAGCCCGTCACTTCTGCCAAGATTTTCGCGCCGCGCCTCTTGGCGCGGGTCAAGGTCTCGAGCACGAGGGTGCCGCCGCCTTCTCCGCACACGAAGCCGTCTCGGCCCTTGTCCCAGGGCCGGCTTGCGCCCTGCGGATCGTCGTTGCGGCGGCTCAGCGCGAACATCGCGCTGAAGCCTGCGATGCCGATTGGCGTGATGGTCGACTCGGCCCCGCCGGCGATCATGACCTCGGCGTCGCCACGTTGCATGAGGCGGAGGGCCTCACCGATGGCGTGGCCGCTGGACGAGCAAGCGCTCGTATGCGCGAGGCTCGGGCCGCGGAACCCAAACGCGATCGAGACTTGGCCGGCCGCCATGTTCGCGATCAAGGAAGGAATGAAATACGGGCTGACCTTGCCCGGGCCCTTCTTGTCGAGCGTCAGCGTGCAACGCTCGAGGTTTTCGAGGCCGCCCAGCCCGACGCCGATGAACACGCCCGCGCGGTCGCGCTCGTCTTCGGTCAGATCGAGCTGCGCTTGTTCGAGCGCCATCTTCGTCGCCGCCATGGCGAAGGTGGTGAAACGAGAGACCTCTTTGATCTTCTTTCGTTCCATGAACTCGGCAGCGTCGAAGTTTTTCACTTCGGCCGCGATTCGAGTCGAGTACGCATCCGTGGCGTCGAACAGCGTGATGGGGCCCACGCCGCTCTGGCCACTGATCAACGACTGCCACGTTGGTTCGGTCCCAATGCCGTTCGGCGTGACGAGACCGATTCCTGTAACGACGACGCGCTCCATCTCTTCCTCAGAAAAACTCGTTTGGGGCCGAGGCCCCAAACTCGGAGGTGGGGCCCCGCTGAATTACGCGCATGGTGATCCCCGAGGGGTGCACTTCAGCGGGCGCGGGGGAGAATCCCCCGCTGATTGAAACACGGGGGGTATACCCCCCCGAAGACCAATCAGCTGGCGAGGTGCTTCTCGATATAATCGACGGCGTCCTGGACGCTGCGGATCTTCTCGGTGTCTTCGTCCGGGATGTCGATCTCGAACGCTTCTTCGAAGGCCAGCACGAGCTCCACGAGGCCGAGCGAGTCTGCACCCAAATCGTCGATGAACGTGGACTCGGGCTTGATGTCCTTCTCGTCGACATCCAGCTGTTCCTTGATGATCCGTTTCACTTCGACGGTTACGTTGCGACCTTCAGCCATGATTCCTCCAGGGGCGCCTCTACACCAGGGGCGTTCCCGATTACACGTGTTTCTGTCAAACGGGGGCTAAACCCCCAATCTTCAATGGAGCGAAAACTCCAAAATTTACATATACATCCCGCCGTTGACGCGCAGCGCTTGGCCGGTGATGTAGCCGGCTTCATCCGACACCAAGTAGGTGATGGCGGCGGCGATTTCGAGGGCGGTCCCGGTGCGACCGAGCGGGACGGCGGTGAGCATGGAGCTCTTTTGCTCTTCGGTCAGCCCGCTGGTCATGTCGGTGTCGATGAAGCCCGGGGTCACCGCGTTGACCGTGATGCCCCGCGAAGCGTACTCGCGAGCCAAAGTCTTGGTGACGCCGAGCAGCGCGGCCTTGGAGGCGGCGTAGGTCACTTGACCCGCGTTGCCCATTTCGCCGACGACGCTCGATAAAAACACGATGCGACCCGTTTTGGCGCGCATCATCGTGCGGATCGCGGCGCGCGCGCAGTACACGGCGCCCTTGACGTTGATCGACAAGATCTTGTCGAAGTCTTCGTCCTTCAGGCGCAAGAGCAGGCCGTCGATGGCGATACCGGCGCTGGCCACGAGAATGTCCAAGCGACCGAGCCTTTTGGCGACCTCGGTGATGGCTTTTTCCGCCGCCTCACCGTTGGCTACGTCGAACTGCACGATCTCGGCTTTGCCGCCCGCGCGCTCGACGGTCTCGGCGACTTCGCGGGCGGCAGCCTCGTTGCTGACGTAGTTGATGACCACGTGGGCGCCGCGCTCGGCGAGGGCGATGACCGCTGCCCGGCCGATGCCACGCGAGCCGCCGGTGACCAATGCTACTTTGCCGCTGAGATCGAACATGAGAAGGGACTAAAGAGCCTAATTGCCAGCTCGGGCGCCGTGTTTAGCACGGAGCTGCCGACGTTAAAGCGGGAAATTGGTTTCGCGCCTGGGTCGAACCGAGTCTGCGCGCCGCAAGCGGGCCGAGCCGGCTGCGCGTCGCGTCAAATTACCCCAAAAACTCGGGAATTTTGGCAATGTTGTCCGGATCGCCTACGGACAAAACGCTAATCCGCTTGTCGATGCGTTTGACCAGGCCGGCCAAGACCTTGCCCGGGCCGATCTCGAGCGCGTGCGTGACGCCAGCTTCTGCCATGAGCAGGATGGTTTGTTCCCACAGCACTGGGCCGTCGATCTGACGTACGAGCAAGCTCTTGGCGTCCTCCGCGCTGATGACTGGCTGCGCGCTGACGTTCGCGATGACCGGGAAGCGCGGCGCTTCGAAGGTGAGCTTGCTCAGGGCGCGTTCGACCGCGCGCGCAGCGGGCGCCATGAGCGCGCAATGAAAGGGCGCGCTCACCTTGAGCGGGATCGCTTTGAGCTTTTTCGATCCGGCGAGCGCCGCCGCGCGGTCGACGGCGCGCTTGTGGCCGGAGATCACGATCTGGCCAGGAGCGTTGAAGTTTGCGGGCGACACGATGTCTCCCTGTGCGGCTTCGGCGCACAGGGCTTCGACTGCGGCTCGGTCGCCACCCATGATTGCCGCCATGCCGCCTTCGCCTTCGGGTACGGCGTCTTGCATCGACTGCCCGCGCAGGTGCACGACGCGCACGGCGTCTTCCAGAGTGAGCGTGCCGGCGGCAACCAGGGCGCTGTATTCACCGAGCGAGTGGCCCGCGGCGAACTCGGGCGCCGGCAGGCTCGGGTGCGCGCTGCGAATCGCCGCAAGCGCGGCGATGCTGGCGGTAACGATCGCCGGCTGAGTGTGCAAGGTGCGCGTGAGCTCGGCGATCGGGCCGTCGAAGCACAGGGCGCGGATCGAGAAGCCGAGCGCCTGATCGGCGCGTTCGAAGACTTGCGCAGCTTCGGGGAAAGCGCTCGCGAGCGCCTGGCCCATGCCGACTTCCTGCGTACCTTGACCTGGAAAGAGCCACGCGGTTTTCACGCGCGCGGCTTAGCACGGACTTTGGCTGCGCGTGAAGGGGGCGCGCCTCCGGTCCGACTCGAAGACTCGAATCACATCCGAACGAGGGCGCTGCCCCAGGAGACGCCCGCGCCCAGGGCGCACATCAGCACGGTGTCACCGGGCTTGATGCGACCGTCGCGGAAGGCTTCGTCGAGCGCAATCGGGATCGACGCGCTGGAGGTGTTGCCATAGCGCTCGATATTGATCACGAAGCGCTCCATGGAGATCCCGAGCCGCTCGGCGATTTGCGCGATGATGCGCAGGTTGGCCTGGTGCGGTACGACCCAGCGCACGCTGTCCGCAGGCATACCCGCTGCGTCGAGCGCGGCGCGCGACGCTTGGCTCATGTTCTTCACGGCGGCCTTGAAGATGTCCTTGCCGATCATCTGCACTTTGTCGCGCTTGGCCTGCAGAGAATCCGCACTGACGCGCTCTCGGCTGCCGCCAGCGGGGATGCACAGGGACTCGGTGAGGGTTGCGTCCGTGTACAGGCGCGTGGTGATGATACCGCGGCCGTCGGCGTTGGCGGGGCCGATCACTGCAGCGCCCGCGCCGTCTCCGAAGAGCACACAGGTCGTGCGGTCTTCCCAGTCGACCAGACGACTCAAGAGCTCGACGCCGACGATTAAGATGTTCTTGTGTGCGCCGCTGCGAATGAACTGATCGGCGATCGACATCGCGTACAGGAAGCCGGCGCACGCCGCGGATACGTCGAACGATGGGATGGGCCCAGCACCGAGCTTGCGCTGCAAGTACGCCGCGCACGCGGGCATCGGCACGTCGCCGCTGATCGTACCGACGATGATCATGTCGAGATCGGTGGGACCGAGCCCCGCCATTTCGAGGGCGCGTCGCGCGGCGACCACGGCCATGTCGCTCGCGGTCTCGTCGTCGCGCGCGACGTGGCGTTGCTTGATGCCGGTGCGCTCGGAGATCCACTCGTCGGAAGTGTCGACTAGCTTCTCGAGGTCCTTGTTCGTGAGCACCCGCTCTGGCGCGTACGCGCCAGTGCCGAGAATTCGACTGTGAGGGCCCTGCTCAGACGCCATGGTGTTTCGTACGATCGCAGCCGAAGGCCGTCACGCAAAATGGTAGAACCAGTCGGCGAAGTCCGGCAAAGCGCGAGCGTAGCTCCGCCGAACACGCTGCGAAAGCGCGTTCGCGGGACCCGCGCTGTGGCGCGAGCCGGCTCAGCTCTTGTCCGACGGATCGGCTTTCAGAACGGCGCGCCCTTTGTAGAAGCCGCACGCCGGGCAAACCCGATGCGAGACGGTGGGGGCGGAGCAATTCTGGCAAGGCACCACGTTGGGCGCGCTGACTTTGTCGTGATTAGCGCGACGCATGTCACGCTTGCTGCTGCTCAAACGGCGCTTCGGTACGGCCACGAGGCGACTCCTTACTCTTTGCTTTCACGCAAGCGGCTGCGAAGCGCCGCTAGAGGTTGTAACCGGGGATCGATGACGGGCTCCTGCCCGTCTGACTCCGCGGAGGGCGGACCGATAGCGGGACCTTCGGACGAAGGCAAGTCGGAACGCCTCGGGAACATCGGCAGCTCCAGGACCAGGAACTCCCGAAAGAACGAATCCAGCTCGATTTGGCTGCCTTCGAAGGTGTCTCGAGCGGCGGCGTGCTCGTCTAAAAGCTCGCCGTCGTCGTCCTCTTCTTTGCTCGGCCGCTTGCGGGACGCGGTACTGCGGGCTTCGGTCGGTGTTGCCGAGTCTTTGCCGGCGGCAACGGCGCGGGCTTTCTTGGCGAGCTTGGGGCTCGCTTCTGACGCGGCGGGCGCGAGCATCAGGAAGATCTCGGGCGTCAAATCGAAGCTCAGTGGATCGAGCGTGACGACGCAGCTCATGGTGACTGGGGCTTCGGCCTTGCCGCGAACCATCACGTTTTTGCCGCTTTTGCTGAGCTCCACCGTCGCGCTGCCGGGGCCGCGTGGCGTGGCGTCGGTGCCTTCGAAAGCCTCGCTCAGCCACGCCTCGTCGAGGGTGAAAGTCAGGGTGCGGGGGCCACGCTCGATGTCGGCGAGCGGGACTACAAAAACGGCTTTGGTCACGGCGGGGCGCGGAAGCTAGCGCCGAGCCGCGGCATTCGCAAAGATCGTCAAAATTTCCCGCAGAATCATAGGCTCTAGCGCGATCGGGCCTTCAAGGCGGTGCACTTCTTGACTAGCGTGGCCCGAGCGATGCCGTCCGGCGAGAGCACTCCCAAGCGTCGGCTGCTGATCGCCTGCGCACTGTACGTCGTGGCGACCCTGGTGTTCTTCGTGTTTGCGACGCCCGGGGTGGTTCATGACCACACGCCTTGGAACCACTTCGCGCTACTCGCGGATGCTTGGCGTCACGGGCGCTTGGATTTGGGCGGGCCGCCGCCCGCGTACACTGGCAACAACGACTTCAGTCGTTTCGGCGGCAAGTGGTACGTCGTGTTCCCGCCGTTCCCGGCGCTGCTCCTGTTGCCACTCGTGGCGCTGGCGTCGGACCCGGAGCGCGTACACGACGGCCAATTCTTCTTGTGGTTGGCGGGCATCGCGCCCGCGGTGCTGTTTTTGGGATTGGAAAAGCTGCGCCGCTTTGGGCGCAGTCAAATGAGCGAGCGCGGCAATCTGGCTCTCGCCGCGCTATTCGCGTTTGGCAGCGTCTATTTCTTCTGCGCCGAGCAAGGTACGGTTTGGTTCGCTGCGCACGTGGTTGGCGCGGGGCTCGCTGCGCTGTACCTGCTCTTCGCGCTCGAAGCCGAACGACCTTGGCTCGCCGGGTTGGCGCTCGGTCTCGGCTTCGCCACGCGCACGCCGCTCTTGTTCGCCGCTCCGCTCTTCGCGCTCGAGGCGTGGCGCACGTGCCGCGCACAGCGTTCACGCTTGCTGCGAACGCTGCTCGCCTTCGCCACGCCCATCGCCGCGGTGCTTCTGCTGACGCTGATTCACAATCAGCGCCGCTTCGGCGACCCGTTCGAGGTCGGCTACCGCTACCTTGGCGTTGCGTGGCAGGTTCGGATCGAGAAATGGGGCCTTTTTAGCTATCATTACCTGGCCAAGAACCTGGGCGTGGTGCTGACGAGCTTGCCGTTCATGACGCCCGGGGGCCCGGTGCCGTTCCAGATCAACATGCACGGGCTCGCGCTCTGGCTCACGACTCCCGCGTACTTGTGGTTGCTCTGGCCCGAGCGTCGCAGCGTGCCGCATCGTGCTTTGTGGATCACCGCGCTGTGTGTTGCGCTGCCCACGCTCTTTTACCAAAACACCGGTTGGCTGCAGTTCGGCTACCGCTTCTCGACCGACTACTCGGTATTTCTGTTCGCGCTGCTCGCGATCGGCGGCTACCGCTTCGGGCGCTTGTTCCAGTTTGCGGCCTGCGCCGCCGTGTTGATCAACGCGTTCGGCGCCTGGACCTTCGGGCGCCCGGAATACGCTGCGTACTACTTCCAGGACAACACGCAGCGCATCATGTATCAGCCCGACTGAGCGATGCCGCACTCGGGGGCGCTCGAGTCGCGTTCCTTGTTGTCGAGTAGGCCCGGAGGTTTCCCTCCGGGCCTACTCGACACCCTTCTGCCCCTCCAGGCAGCGCTCACTTGGTCTTGCGCGAGACGGTGATCTTCTTGATTTTGGTCGGTTTGACCGAGTGATCGCCTTGGACTTCTACGGTGGCAAGCTTCTCGATCACTGCGTCGGGGCTGCACATACCGAAGATGGTGTAGCCGTGGTCGAGGTGAAGCGCCGCGCCGTCCATGATGAAGAACTGCTGGCCGTTGGTGTTGGGGCCGCGGTTGGCCATGCACAAGAGGCCGCGTTTGTCGTGCGTGGCTCCGGGCCAGATCTCGTCTGGAATCACGTAGCCCGGCTCACCGGCGCCAGTGCCGCTCGGGTCTCCGCCTTGGATCATGAAGCCCTTGATCACGCGATGAAACGTGGTGCCGTCATAGGCGGGCTTCTTGGTCCACTTGCCGTCGGGCGCTTTGAACGGGCGCAGGCCGCGCGTCAAACCGACGAAGTTGGCGACTGTGATCGGCGCCTTGTCGGAGTACAGCTCGCACTCCAGCTTGCCGAGATCGGTGTCGATTTGCGCGCTGAGCGCGCCTTTTCCGGCGAGACCTGCGGTCGCGTCGTCGAGCGTGAACTTGCCGTTGAGAGGATCGCCCTCGCTCGCTGGCGCGGGCGGTGGCGTCGGCGCGGGCGGCGGAGTTGGGGCGGCTTCGGGAGTCGCGACCGGCGTTGCACTTTCGACCGGCGAGGGCTTCAAAACCGAATTCGATTCCGGCTCGGGGACGCTGGAATGACAGGCTCCCGCGAGCAGCGCGAAGACGAGGCCCAGACCGAGCGAGGGCGCGGCGATGCGAGGCGCGAAATTACTGCGATAAAACGAGGCGTTGTTCAACATGGTGGCTCTCTTTGCGATGATCATTCGACGTGCACCATAGTGCCGGATTTGACGCCGTGGGCGCGTGACCAACCGGCGTTGACCTCGAGCACGTAGGCGGCGGGGCAGGGTACACCACGCGCCTCGTCATTCAAGGTCGGCACCTGCTCCAAGATCCCGGTGATGGTGCCGTCGCGCGCGATGAACATCATATCCAGCGGGATGCAGGTATTGTGCATCCAAAATGTGCGCGGTTGTTCCTGCCCGCCCCACGAGAACAACATGCCCTGCGCGTCTGGTAGCTTGGTGCGGTACATCAGCCCGCGCTCTTTTTCGGGTTCGGTGCGCGCTAGCTCCACGTTGAGGCGCGGGCTGCCCGGAGCGTCGTTGAAGACGACGTAGCCGCGCGCGAGCTCACCAGGGCCGTCCGGATCGGCGGGGCAGTGCAACGCGTTCGGGGCTCGACGCGGAGGCTCTTCCGCCATCGGAACGACGCACTTAGCGGTCGCTTGCAGCGCTTCGCTCGGGCTGCTCGGTGTGGATTTTTCCGTTGCGGCGGGCGCCTTCGACAGCGGCTGCGCGGCGGATTGCACGTCACCCGATGAATGTGGCTCTTCAGCTCGATTGCAGGCGTAGGTCGCCGCTAGCGATAGACACAACCCGAACAGAGGCCACGCGCGCATCGAGCCCGGTTCTCTAGCATTCCTGCGCCCCGGGTGGATCTGCGCAATCCTGCCCATGGACCAGATAAATTGCGACACATTGCACTCGGGGTGACAGTGCTATCCTCCTCCCACACATGAGCGGGCGATCCTGGGCCATTGCGGCATTCGGTTCGGTTTTCGCGTTGCTCCATTGCGGCGGCAGCGTCGAAGTGGTCGGCGGCAGCGGTGGCGCGGGCGCTACCGGTAGCGGCGGCCACGGCCAGGGCGGGCACGCAGGGCAGGTCGGGTTGGCCGGCGCTGGCTCGGGCGGCTTGCCGCGCGACGCAGGGTTCGACGAGTACGTCGACCCGGGTTGCCCCGACGCAGGCCCGGCCACCAAGGTCATGGAGTGCGATCCGTTTTCGGCGATGCCCACCTGCTCGCCCGGTGAAGGTTGTTACCCGTTCGTCGATCATCCGTTCGGCGCGGGTTGCGGCGCGCAGAGCTTCGGCACCCAGTGTCTGACGGCGGGCGAGGGTCGGCAGGGCGACGACTGCGGTGAGGGTTCGAATCGCTGTGCGTCGGGCTTCGTGTGCGTCGTCGGTTCCGAGCCGGGCAAGCACTGCGTTCAGCTGTGTCGCATGGGTGTGCAAAGCTCGTGTCCCGCCGGCTTGATCTGCGGCGAGCTGGACGTCGAAGGCTACGGAGTATGTTCCTGAGCTCTGCGCGGTTCATTTCGATAGCGCTGGTTCTGTGCGGGTTTTGCGGAGCTGGCTGCGGCGCACGCACGGGCATTTATCTCAGCGACGCCGGCGTCGAACCGCCGCCCGTGGCTTGCGTCACCGATCTGGATTGCGCGACCGGCGACTTGTGCGCGCCGGCGGAGTGTCGTGAAGGCGTATGCGCGTCTTTGGCTGCGACCGTGTGCAACGATCAAGACGAGTGCACCTCGGACAGCTGCGATTCGGGCACCGGAAAGTGCGTGTTCACGCCGCTCACGCTCGACTTGGACGGAGACGGTTACAAGGCCCCGAAGCCAGGCTTCGCGCCCGGCGCTCCCGGATCGTGCGGTGACGATTGCGACGATCGCAGCGCTGCGGCACACCCGGGCGGTGTGGAAATCTGCGACGGCGTCGACAACGACTGCAATGGCAAGGTCGACGAGGGCGCGGCGTACAACGGAGCGAGCAACGCGGTGCGCGTGTCGTCGACGAAGTTCGACTTCGCGCTGGGCGCGTCGCTGGCCTTCGACGGCAAAAACTACGGGGCGATCTACACCGGCCACAGCACGGTTTCGAGCTCGTACTTCAGCGGCCTTTCGCGCGCCGGCACGAACGTCGTGCCCGAGACCCCGCTGACCGACATCAACAGCGAGACGTACGCCGGCACCGTCCTATACAACGGCAGCTTTTTCGAACGATCTTGGGAAGACGCGCGTCAGGACGGCAACTACGAGGTTTACTTCAACCGCTTCGATTCCAATGGCAAAAAGCTCGGTCCTGACCTGCGGGTCACGAACGCGCCGGACTTTTCGCTCAACTCGGTGCCGGTTTGGAACGGCAGTCAGACGCTCTTGGTTTGGGACGATCGGCGCTTCAGCACTCGAAGCTCGGACGACGTGCGCTTGTTCGGTCAGTTGGTTGCTTTCGATGGCTCGCTGGTCGGCGGAAACATCCCGCTCACCGGCGCCAGTGAGAACGACGAGGGCCCTGACGTTGCGCTCGGTCAGAAGCGCGTGGGCATCGCGTTCACGTCGGCACAGCACCCGAACGGCACGGTGCACACCAAGTTTTTCAGCACCGCGCCGGATCTGAGCGACGTTGGCCCGAGTACGGATCTCGGCGGCACGGACGTGCAGGGCACGCGCTTAGTGCCCGTCGCTGGCCGTTTCCTAGTGGCTTGGGAGCAAAGCGGAGGGCCGATGGTGCCGCATGGTCCTTCGATCCTTGCTGCGGTGGTCGACGAGAGCGGCAACGTGATTCAACCCGCGCGGCCGGTCACCACCGGCGCGACGATTGCGCGTAGCTTCTCTCTGTTGACGCTCGGTGATCGCGCGCTGCTTTTTTGGGCCGATAATCAACGCGGCAATTTCGAGATTTATTGGCAAATCTTGGGTCCCAATCTGGAGGTTTTGACGCCGCGCACTCGGCTCACGTCGACCTCCTCGGATAGTTTTTTCCCAGCGCCCTCCTTCGGTCCCGATGGCGACATCGGCGTGCTGTACGTAAACCTGCAGACCAACTTCCAGCAGGTCTACTTCGTGAGTATGGGCTGCGTGCTGCACCCGACGGTGAAGTAGCGGCGTTATTGACGGAGAACGCGCGCTCCAGCTTGGTGAACCTTGCCTGGCAGCCGGCGCCCGACCACGGTTTCTGCGACGCGCCCGGCTTCGATCAGCGCGTCCAAGTCGACGCCTGTCTCGACGCCCATGCCTTGCAGCATGTACACGAGGTCCTCGGTTGCAAGGTTGCCCGCGGCGCCGGGCGCATACGGGCAGCCGCCGAGCCCGGCGACCGACGAATCGAAATCGCGAATGCCGAGCTCGAGGCCGACCAGCGCGTTCGCCAGGGCCGTGCCGCGCGTGTCGTGAAAGTGCAGCGCCAACTGGGGTGCGCCAAATTCGGCGAGAAATAGCGAGACCAAGCGCTTGGTGACCAGCGGCGTGCCGACGCCGATGGTGTCACCGAGCGACACTTGATAGCAGCCGAGCTCGAGCAGCGTGCGTGTGATGGCGAGCGAAGCGGCCGGCTCCACGTCGCCTTCGTACGGGCAGCCCCAAACGGTCGACACGTAGGCGCGCACGCGCATGTTGGCGGCCAAGGCCGGGGGCACGACCTCGCGAAAGGTGTCGAGCGACTCGGCGATGCTCTTGTTCGTGTTCTTTCTGTTGTGAGTCTCGCTCGCCGACATGAACACGGCGATCTCGTGCAGGCCGGCGGCGTGCGCGCGCTCGAAGCCCTTCGCGTTCGGGCACAGCGCGCTGAACGTGACGCCGGGAGGCGCCTGGAACTCTCGCACCAGCTGCTCCGCGTCGGCGAGCTGCGGAACCCAACGCGGGGACACGAAGCTGGTCAGCTCGATGCGTTTCAGGCCTGCCGCGATCAAGGCTGAAATGAGCTGTTTTTTCCCGTCGAGCGGGATGGGCAGGGCTTCGTTCTGCAAGCCGTCGCGAGGCGAGACCTCGTAAATCGAAACCTGGTCGGGCAGCGCGTCGAGCATGGGCAGAGAATGGTCCGGGTGCGTGGAAGCGCGCGAGGAATACGAGCTTACAGATCCAAGAGCCGCATCTGCCGCTGACGCGGGTGCGGTGTGAATTCGATGGGGTATTGCCCAGTCCAGCAGGCCGTGCAGAACGAGTTCTTGTTCAGCGAGATGTCGGTCGGCGTGCCGGACGCCATGGGCAGAGTGCGCCGGGTGCTGCGTCCCACGGCTTCTGTGCGAGCCGAAACTACCGAGTGGACCATCGAATCGAGCGACAGATAGGCGAGCGTGTCGCTGGTGATGTACTGGTTGATCTCTTCTACCGAGTGGCTGGAGGCAATCAGCTCGCCGCGCGTCGGCGTGTCGATCCCGTAGTAGCAGGGCCATTTGGTGGGCGGGCTGGAGATGCGCATGTGCACCTCTTTCGCGCCCGCGTCGCGCAGCATTTTGACGATCTTCCGGCTGGTGGTGCCACGTACGATGCTGTCGTCGACCACGACCACGACCTTGCCTTTGAGGATGGCGCTGATCGGGTTCAGCTTCAGCCGCACGCCGAAGTGGCGAATGCTCTGCCGAGGCTCGATGAACGTGCGCCCGACGTAATGGCTACGTACCAGGCCGAGCTCGAACGGCAGCTTCGACTCCTCGGCGTAGCCGATGGTGGCAGGCACACCCGAATCCGGCACCGGAATCACGACGTCCGCCTTGATGCCGTGCTCGCGTGCCAGAGCGCGGCCCAGGTTCTTGCGCGCCTCGTACACGCTCACGCCGTCGATGTTGGAGTCGGGCCGCGCGAAGTACACGTACTCGAAGATGCAGCCGTGGCGCGGTACCTCGGCGAACGGCCAGACACTGCGCATGCCGCGCTGATCGATCACGAGCATCTCCCCCGGCTCGACCTCGCGGACGTATTCGGCGTCGATCAGATCGAAGCTCGATGCCTCGCTGGCAACGACATACGTATCCGTACCCGGCAGCCTGCCGAGACACAGCGGGCGAATACCCATCGGGTCGCGCACGGCGATCATGCTCTCGGGCGTCAAGATCAGCAGCGAATACGCGCCTTGAACTTGGCTCAGCGCGTCCGCCACGCGGTCCTCGAAGGAACGCTGCTGGCTCATCGCGAACAAGTGCACGATCACTTCGGTGTCGCTGGTGCTCTGAAAGATGGAGCCGCGCTCTTCCAGCTTTTCGCGCAGGGCCTCGGCGTTGGTCAGGTTGCCGTTGTGGGCGATTGCAATCGAGCCGCGCGCGTAGTCGACCGCGATCGGCTGCGCGTTTTTCAGCGCGGAGCCGCCGGCGGTGGAGTAGCGAACGTGCCCGATCGCGTGGGGGCCGCCGAGCCGCTCCAGCTGCTCGGGGGGAAACACGTCGATCACATGACCCATGCCGCGGTGCAGACTGAGCTGCGAGCCGTCACTGGTGACGATGCCTGCGCTTTCCTGGCCTCGATGCTGCAGGGCGTGCAGCCCCAGGTAGGTCAGGTTCGCTGCCTCTTTATGGCCGTAGATGCCGAAGACGCCGCACATTCTGGTCCGACTGCCCGGAGGTTTCCGGAGCGTTAGCTTTGGGGGCGAACCGCTGCCACGATTTTCAGGTGCTGGCTAGCGAAGCTTCAGATGCCAGCGGGGTTAGCGCTGGCTAAAGAACGGCGACACTTTGGCCGCTCTTCCTTCGCGGCGCCAGCGCCAGATGTAGGTAGGGTCCGGCGCCCGGGCCGGTCAAGGGGCAGCGCTCACGAAGCATGAAGGTCCCAAAATGCGAAACAAGCGTTACAGGTTTTGGACGGTCCTGAGTATCCTCGGCCGGGTAT
>Ga0210392_10001053_pt1 | contig 14953 bp, 13 predicted proteins | sample IncBWC30OmetaG_FD_161057 | JGI IMG/M metagenome (GOLD analysis project Ga0210392, IMG submission 161057) | Forest soil microbial communities from Barre Woods Harvard Forest LTER site, Petersham, Massachusetts, United States - Inc-BW-C-30-O ...
CTTCGTGATGAACTGGTTATTTCCTCTAAAGCCGGCTACGATATGTGGCCCGGGCCTTACGGCGAATGGGGTTCCCGTAAATACCTTGTTTCCAGTCTTGATCAAAGTCTGAAAAGAATGCAGATCGACTACGTAGATATTTTTTATTCGCACCGATTCGACCCTAATACGCCGTTGGAAGAAACTATGGGTGCTTTAGATACTATTGTAAAACAAGGCAAGGCTTTGTATGCAGGTATTTCCAGCTATTCTGCTGCTGATACTAAACGCGCTGCTGATATTTTAAAACAATTAGGCACACCTTGCTTAATTCATCAACCAAGATATTCGATGTTGGACCGTTGGGTTGAAGGTGGATTGATGGATGTTTTGGGAGAATATGGTATTGGCTGTATTGCTTTCTCACCATTAGCACAAGGTATGCTGACAGATAAATATCTAAATGGCATTCCAGAACATTCAAGAGCTGCTAACCCTAATGGTTATTTGCAAAAGAGTGACATTACTCCGGAAAAAGTAGAAAGCTTAAAAAAATTAAACGAGATCGCGAAGCAAAGAAATCAGTCATTAGCGCAAATGGCATTAGTATGGTTATTAAAAGATAAACGTGTAACTTCTGTATTGATAGGTGCAAGTTCAGTTGCACAGTTAGATAATAATTTAGAGTCATTGAAGAATACTGCTTTTACTGCTGAAGAGTTGAAAGCTATTGAAACTATTCTTGCAGGATAATTTTTAACCGCTAAGAGCGCTAAGTAATACGCAAAGTATCGCCAAGGGCCTTTGCGATACTTTGCGCTTTTTTTACGCCCTTTGCGGTCAAATTTTTACTTTTTATTTTTTACTTTATAGTTTATGCTGAAAAACCTCTCTTCCTTCATAAAAAACAAACCGGTCTTAGCCGTTGGTTTTTTATTTTGTACTACAAGTTTATTGTTTGGTATTTGGGTTGCTGCAATTCCTGGTATCAAGGCTAAGCTTGGTTTTACAGATGGAAGTCTGGGCCTTTCCTTATTATTATCTCCATTGGGTGCCATCACCGGCATGTTAGTTTCAGGAAAAGTATTTAGTAAAATACCTATTGGCAAATGGATGCTGAGCGGATATATCGTTTTATGTCTTCTAGCTATTTTACAAATCAATGCGCCGGACCGTATCACGTTCTGGATATCCTTATATCTTTTCGGAATTGTAAGTTTTTTAAATGGCGTATCTGTCAACGCTACAGTAAACCTGATGGAAAAAAAGTTCGATAAATTATTCATGAGTACTTGTCATGGTATGTATAGTTTAGGCGGTACCGTTAGTGCAGGATTAGCCGTGGCATTTTTTGCCGTACTGATCCCTTCGCATTGGCAAATAATTATTGTTGCTGTTGCCATCATTGTTGTTATTTTTTGTAACAGAAATTTGTTGCTTGCTAACAAGGATATTATTCATTCCGGAGATAAATTAAAATTCCCATCGCTTCCAATATTAGGTTTATCATTTATCTGCATGGTGAGTTTTATGGCAGAAGGTTGCGTAGCCGATTGGAGTGCTATTTATTTTAAAGAAGTATTGCATTCACCAAAAGCATTGATCAGTTTAGGTTACGCGGGGTTTTCCGCAGCAATGACGATCGGACGTTTAAATGGCGATGCATTATTATCCAAAGTAGGTAGTAAAAAGATAGTAATAGCCGGAAGCCTTGTAGCTTCAACAGGATTTTTAATTGTTGTGCTTTCTCCTATTGTGTTAATGGCTATTGCCGGCTATGTGATGATAGGATTTGGTTGTTGCTGTATTGTTCCTGTATTATTCAGAGCTTCTGCAAATATTCCCGGCGTAAGTTCTGTTGAAGGTTTTGCGATGATCACAACCGGTGGATTAATTGGTTTCTTAACGGGTCCTTCTGTGATCGGTTTTATTTCTGAAGCAGCCGACCTTTCAAAAGCATTATCTTTATTAATATTGATGACATTACTTGCAGCATTTGTTGCATGGCGAAATAAGTTTTTGATCAATGAGAAAAAACTAGAACCGGATATGCCTTATGCAGAGCAGATTTATTAAATAAAAAGTGAAAAACTAAAAGTAAAAATTGAGCTTTCATTTTCTTATTTTTTACTTTTTATTTTAGAATTTTTACTTTTTACTTTTTATTGCAATTCATCTAACTTCAAATAATCAATAATAGTCGGTATTAAATTGATCGTTCTAACATACTCATCTATTTCCTTTTTATCTGCAATGTCGGCAGAAAAAGGCTCAAACAAGTCGCCATAAAATTCTACGGCTACATAACAAACTCCCTGAACAAAAGAAACACGTATTTTCTTATTAAGTAATTGCCTTAGTTTAACTAAATTATCTCTTCTTTCAGGCGTAAGTATATGTTCAGCTTCGGGTGCATAATTACTATACACACTAAAATACTCTTGAAGGCCAGCATCATCAAAAGACAAAGAACCAACAGAAGGCATTGGCAATAAACGCCCATAATGTTCATCAACATCATTCGTAGGTATTTGCGCAAATCCTTTTTCCCAAATGTATGTGCAACCAATCGCAGCTTTACTGATTTCTGCAGTAAAGAAAAGACCACTAAAAATTACAGGATCGCTTGCCTGAAACCATCTCTCCCGATCAGGCCCGGAAGTACCTCCCAATACGTTTCCCCTACCTGTTATGTAGTCTGCTTTCGTTTGTACTTCAGAACAATGAAAAGAAACATTTTTATAAACGCCTTCAATGTAATCATCTCCATAAAATTCATCGTATCCATAACGATAAAGACTACTGGTAATATAATCCGTACGAGGCACAGATTTATCTGGCAAATAAGTAAAATTAGGATTAAGGCATTGTATAACTCCTTTAATGATACTTGCTTTATAATCATCAACAAAAGTATCCGTGTATTTACTATAAAAATAGACGGATGCTATTATTCCAATTACTAATAATACAATGTATGTTTCAGCTAATGTTGAACCCATGTAAGCAAAATCAACCACAACAGCAATGATCAGTGGCACACAAAGGATACCGAATAACATCCAGTATTTTGGTATCATTTTTTCTTTTTTCAATCTTTCAATTGAAGGTAATAGATTGGAAATATAGAAACTATCAAAGTCTTTTGATTGTGGCATAGTGCAATTTAATTAATCGAATAGTACAATTACATATACTTATGTTATTGCTAAAAGGTTAGGTTAGATACTATTTTGTTAACCGCCCGTTTTATTATCACCTGAAGATTTCTTACTTTATCCACCTATGTGGAAATAAGGCTGGATATCATTAATATTTCCTACTGAAACACTGGACTATCAATGGTTTAAACAATTTATTAACTGTTTTGACCTGATAAAACACCAACTAAGTTGGTTAAAAAGCGAAATAACCGCGATCTATCTTTGTGGAAGAAACAAACAAGTAAACAATTATTAAAACCTATAAAACTAATAAACATGGAAGCATTACAACCACCACTACAACCTCAACAAAGAGCAAAAGAATTATGGCACCTTTTCTTTAAAAAAGAAAACCACAGCTTCTTTTCTGCTAAAGATGATACACTAACATTAGTAGATACATATATCAACGAATCTAAGTACGGCAACCATCTTGAAGCGGTTACTTACTGGGAAAAAGTTAAGAACGCAGTAAAGAGTTTATAATATAAAGAATACTTTTTTATTGTAAAGTGCTCTTCGCTTGGCAGCCAGGCTCCTTTCAATAATTTAATAGTAGCATTATTTTGCTATAAGTATTTCTTTTACAATTGATGTAGAAATCAAGAGTGTATAATAAAAAAGCTAAACAATATTGTTTAGCTTTTTTATTTAGATGAAATCATTTTGTTTATACAAAACTCCAATAATCATAATATCCTAAATGCTCATTTGTTTTTGGCCAATGCTCTTTATCAAAGCCCGGCGCTTTTTCTAACACTTCTTTTGGCTGATCCAATACAAATAATCTTTTGCCTGAATTTACTTCAAGTACCCGGAATGGTACAGCAAAAAACTTTTCGCCAATACCTAAAAATCCTCCGAATTCAATAACATAATATTCTATTTTACCTGTAGTGATATCTATCATTACATCTTTTATATTGCCCAAATGTTCATCTTTTTTGTTATACACTTCGTCTCCGATAATTGACGAGGCTGTTAAATATTGTAATGGAATATTTACATGAGGAGGTGTATCAGTAACGCCGGTTAAATCCTCTGTTGGTAAGTTTATCATTTTATATATTTTAATTGTTTGAGAAATATTTACAAACATTTAATAATAAAACTGTGCCAACTTTAAGAGATTATTTTTTATACGTTTTAGTGTAGAGATGATTACCCAATACCTATTTATTAGTCATCCCCGCCTCACCCGGGCCTTTAAATTTAAAATCCTTAAACAACTTATCCTGAGGGATTGCTACTTCAAAAGTATTGATGATTGCGATTTCTACTAATACGTTTTCCGGAGAAAAATCTAATGCATGGCCACCTGCATTATGTTGCGCTGATAAAAAATGAAAATGAAATCCACTAATATTAACGCCTCCCATGTAAGACGGCATTTTGTAACCGCAGAGAGTACCACTCACATGATTGAATTCAAAAAACTCTTGCTTATCGGGAATACTAGCCAACTCGGGAAAAGGTTCTTTATCTACAGGATGAAATGCCCTTGTTTTAACATGCATAAAAAGACCGGTAATACGAATAGCATAAATCCCGTTTTTGTTACCGAGATAATTTTCTATTTGCTGCAATGCTGCTTTTTGTGAAATGGAATCTGTAATACGAAAAGAAGTATCCGCTTTAAAAAAACATACAAAAGCAAGTCCTGTTTTTAATGTATCCGGAACTTCGATAGTTTCTCCACTGGCTTTTGTCTGATACACTTTTCCTTTACAGGCGATCAATTCTCCATCTAACATATCAGGAGCTCCTACACCAAAATCTCCTTTCAATTTCAATTGGCCTATCGGTAATTCACCTTTGTAAACACCACCTAGAAAAGCATCGGCAATACCGTATTGATACAAACTATTATAACGTTTAGCACATTTTGTTGTATCCTGTGCTTTTGCATAATTTGAAAACAGAGAAACTACGAATAATGTAATTGCAACCTGTATAAATCTTTTTTTCATTAGAGATGATATTTTTATTTTTTATCCCTGCGAAGATAATAGCGTTATTTAAAGTAATGTAAAAAAGAAAGGGCCGTAAAAACAGCCCTTTGATAATCTCTATAGTTGACTCGAAGTCTGACTAACTTTATTGTATGGAACAAATATGATGCCCATCAGTATGGGATTAAATTGATAATTAAATAATGTATGTTAATTTTTATCGATTTCACCCGGACAATTAAATTAAAATGATACAGTTAAAAATAAGCCAGGTGTAGAAACATCTGGCAGTTTATGATCCCTATTCTTAAAATTTATAACCCTACATTTTAGGAATAAAATAGATACTATTTGATCTTGTTATACTACTTTTTAAAATTGATCCTGGTCATTTTTTTATTTGGATCTATTATTTCCAGCATATAAATCCCGACAGATAGATCATTCGGTATGAATACAGGTTGTGTTTCCGTAAGGATACTATGATCAATTACCTGACTCAATAATATTTGTCCCGAAGCATTTACAATTTTAACATCATAAGTACCAATAGGCATATTATTCATTTGCATATACAATACTCCGTCAGTCGCCGGATTTTCTATTTTTTATTATTATCAGGCATTGTATTTGACAACTAAACGTAATAGTTAGTTAGACTTATAGTCAACTATAGAGATTCTATCAAGGGGCCGTAAAAACAGCCCTTTCTTTTTAGTGTAGCATTTCTTATAATAATAGCGAAAGGAAAAAAAACAATAAATTATGTTTTTTTCCTTCATTTGTAGCTGAGTAAATGTAATAGGTTTACATCTTAGGTTATATTAGAGAGTATATCCTTCATTATGTTAGTTAGTTTATTAAACAATGCGAGGACTGTTTCTACAGTCCTCGCTCTTAAATCTGCTATTATTACCTTTTGAAAACCAGCTAATGTTTACTTTTTTTACATGCGTTCTTGTCACCGGCTATCTTGCCATGAAGTTGCTTGCTCTTAGAGATTAAAGCATATTTATAATTTGGCCGATCGGTCAGGAAGAGTTTAATGATAACGTAATAAGATTTTTTTTATAAAACAAAAGGGCTGTTTTACAGCCCTTTACAATAACGGTATTAGTTCATTACTATTGAACCTGGTTAGGTACATTAAACATCCATCGTATTCCGAATCTGTCAAGACAAACACCCCAGTAACCCCAAAACTCATCGTGAGGTGCAACGGACTCTGTTCCTCCCTGGGAAAGAGCATTGTATATTCTATCCGCTTCTTCTTTAGTATCCGGTTCAAGGCTAATGGTTGTGTTATTACCAATGATCACTTTATGCCCCATACTTTCAAGCATGTCGGTTCCCATAATGTTTGTACCTCCTAAAATTGGAAGTGACACATGCATTACTTTACGTTTATCATCTTCTGAAAGTTGTGGCATTCCCTCTTGTTGAGGCATATCGCCCATACGCATAATTGGTGCGGCCCAATCTGTTTGAAAAACTGATTTGTACACATTAAATGCTTCTTCGGTTTTACCTTGAAAATTCAAGTAAATGTTTGTTTTTGCCATAATAGTTTTTTTATATGATTTTTTAATTAATTAATTTTCGTTGCTTATGATAGCCTTTTATTTTACACCCCAATTTAAATCTGTTAAATTAATTAGGCAAATTATTTAAATAATCATTCTCTTCTTCCTTAGATTTTTTAAACTCTAATTTACCAAACTTGTAATTAAAACTAATTCCAAAAGATCGGTAAGGAACCTGACGTGAACTATATGAGTTATAATTATCTGTGGTTACAGTTGTTACCTGATTAACGTACTTATTAAAAATGTTTGTTCCTGTAAATCCAATACTTGCTTTTTTATTCCAAAATTGTTTTCTGAAAGCAAGCGTATAAGTAGCAAATTGAGGTACCCTGCCTTGTACACTATTAGTAGCAGAATTATAATTACCGAATAATTCCATTATAAAACTATGAGACAATTGATATGTAGCTGTCAGACTCATACGCATCTTATACCCAATAGTAACATTTCCTTGTTCCAGATCATTAATATTATACTGTTGCATTAATAGAATATTACTTCTAAGATTAAGCTTCGTTTTTATTACTAACGACCCAGAAACAACAATACCTGTATTATATTCCATCCCCGTATTTTCACGAGTAGATACGGATACGTTATTATATATAGAATCACCAATTGTATATTGAGGATAGAAAAATGTATATGGTTTAATATCATCAGCATTAATTCGTTCTATTAATGCAACATAAATATTTCCATTCTTGTTAAAACTTTTATTGTATCCTAATTCAATATTATTACCTATTTCTGGCCTTAACAAAGGATTACCTGTTGTTATATTGTAAGGATCACTGAGATTTAGAAAAGGGTTTAATGCATTATAGTTTGGCCGTTCTATTCTACGGCTATAAGCGATCTTCACAAAATTACCATTACTGAAATTATGTGACAACGTGATAGAAGGAACAAATGAATTATACGATGGGATAGCCGTATTAGGAAAATTTATTTTGGCATCAGTATACTCATCTCTTATTCCCATTTTTACATTTACATATTTGAATACAGAAAATGATGTTGATAAATAACCGGCATAGATTTGAATTTTGTAATTCAAATTATATGATTGTGTAGAATCGGGAGCATACTTATTTGTTGAAACATTCAACACATTTACATCGTCAATGCTATTAATATTTTGAGAAGTTATTTTTGCTCCTGTTTCAAATACCAGGTTTTTACTTGCGGGATAAAAATAATCAAGAGAAATATCATTTTCATTATCGGTGCCGGGATTATTACTGGAAGAGCCTGTATATGGCATTGCCTGATCTTTATACGTTTGGGTTTGCATATAGCTACTAAATGGCTTTCCGAAACTACCGCTATACAAAAACGTTAATCCTTCTCCATCTTTTTTAAATTTCTTTTTATAGGCAAGGCTACAATCGATTGAGTTGATATGTGACCTGCTATCAGCATTTCGAAAACTATAGATATCAGATAGAGTTGTATTACTCAGATTTTGCATTACTTCTTCTTCATTTGTGTAAGCCACACTATGGCTGGCAAAACGACTATAACCTAATGCAATAGAAATGTTGTTCATTTTAGTAATATCCCAATCAAAGCCAATGCCTGATTGGTAGCCATTTCTATCAAAATCAGTATAACCATCTTGTAATAAATGATCGCTGGTTTTTCCGATTGTATCTGTTGATGTACGATTTTGTGAATTGGGCGTATGTGAACTTAATTGAGCGTTTCCACTAAAAAAAAGATTAACGCCAAAGTTATTATGCCGAACATTTAGATTAACAGAACCATTTTCCAGTCTCGTTCCTGCTGATAAATTAATACTACTATTAAATCCCTGGGCTTTATTATCTTTCAAAATAATATTAATGATCCCTCCTGTACCTTGCGCATCGTATTTAGAGCCGGGGCTTGTTATTACTTCAATACTTTTTATCTGGCTTGCAGGAATAGAAGAAAGCGCATCTGCCAGGCTATTACCAAATACACTGGATGGTTTGCCATTAATTAGAAAACGAATATTGGGATCTCCCTGCAGTTCTACATTACCATCAATATCGACTGTTACTTGTGGTACTTTTTTCAACACGTCAATTGCAACGGCTCCCTGAGAAGTAATATCATTTGCCACGTTATAAACGATCTTATCAATTTTATTCTCAATTATAGGTTTAGTAGAAACTACTACAACAGAGGATAATGTTTTTTGAACCGATGTAAGCAAAATATCATTTAATTGTACACTTGGTTTGTTATCACTGACAATTATATTATCTATTTTTTTTAATCCATACCCAACACACTCGAGCTTGATCAAATATGTTCCGGTATTTATTCCCACAATTTGAAAAGTTCCTTTTTCATCAGAAATAACTACTTTGATTGTTTTCTTAGATTCCTTATTAATTAATGACACTGATACAGACTGTATAGATTCACGAGTAGAAGAATCAATTATTTTCCCTGTAATTATTTTATTAACTACAAGTATTTGCTGAGCAAAAATATTTCCACTACAAACAAATAAAAAAAATATCAAAAAAAATCTATTCATAATTTATTCAATTAAAAAAGGACTGTAGAAACAGCCCTAGAGTTGAAAGGATTTCGCCTTACGATGAGGGGCAATATTACGAGACAACATTGAAGAGAATTTGAAGTTGCTTATCAGATAAATCACACCAAAAAATTATTAAAAAGAGAAAAGAGAACTGCAGTACAGTTCTCCTTAACTTAAAATTATTCAATGTTATTGCTGATTTATTGCATTTTATAGACAAGTAATTTGAATGTACCCGGCACAATTTTCTTCGTTCCCTCTACTCTGTCTGCCACGCTCAAATAAATTTTATGCGTTTTAGTATCTAAGGCTATTGTTTTAGCCTTAGCCTGGGTAGTTATTGTTTGAAACACCGAATACTTATCAGCCGATTCTTGTTTTATTACCGTTGTTGTGCCATCTCCACAAGAACAAAAAATCAATTTCGTTGATGGATCATATACTACCGCATCTACGCCTGCTCCTATAGGTAAAGTCATTATTACATTCCCGCTAGTAGCATCTAAAATTGTTACTCCTTTATTTAAACGGCAAGCAGTAAAAAGCCGATTGCTTGTTGCATCAAAAGCTAATCCGGTCGGTTTACCACAAGGAGCTAATGGAAATTTATTAATAACCATTAGTGTTTTAGAATCAATAATGTTAAGTACACTTTTATCTTCAACGTTATTATATATTTTGCCATTACCTCCTGCTACAGCAAATTCAGGTGCACCGCCTAAATCAATAGTACCGGTTTGTTTCAAAGAGACAGGATCAATTATGGAAGCGGAATTATTATCGCCATTAAATGCCAATATTTTTTTAGAAGAAGGATCATACAGTATTGCATCGGGGCCTTTTCCTGTAATAGGAATAGTTGCAATTTTTTTAAATGTTCCTAGATCAAATACAATTATTGCATTTACATCTCCATCAGTAATAAATCCATTATTAGTTTCATTATCAATGGCAACACCATGAACTCCTTTCAAATCTGATATTTCTGCAATTTCTTTTTCTGTATTTAAATCAACTACATTCAACCTGGTATCATGAGTTATATATAAACGATGATTTACTGAGTCGATTGTAAGAAAATCATACCCATCATCACCGGAAAGTGGTATTATCTTTTCCAGAACATAGGGTACGGATGTTTGACTAAAAACTTTTGTGGAAGTAATCAGAAGAAATACGACACAAAAGAACAGATGACTCTTTTTCATTTAACAGATTTTAATTTAGGTATAAGCATGATTACTATTTGCTTTTTGAATATTGATAAATCGTATTGCCGTCTTTATCAATATAATTTACAAATAACGAATCGCCTTTAATTTTAAGATCGACAAAACCAAGATCATTTGAAGCAAATTTTGAGCCATCCATTGTTCCGGCCTCTCTTCCTTCAGAACCTGATCCTGATATAAAGTAATCAACATAACTGCCCGTTGGCTTTACATGCTGTAAATCATGATCATGGCCGCTAATGTACGCCTGCACTTTATATTTATCTAACATTGGTTTAAGCCTGTTAACTAACTCAACAGTATTGCCATGCGTTGGGCTACCGGAGAAAACAGGATGATGGCCAACTACAAATTTCCATGGTTCCTTTGCATTTGCCAAAGTGCTGTCTATCCATTTATATTGTTTGGCAGAATCCTGCATTCTCACTTCAGGCATACTATTTTTACTGTAGTAGTCATTGTATAATGGACTAGTATCAATAAACAAGAACCTTACTTTTTGATGATCCTTTGTTTCCATTACAACAGTATAATATCTGTCAGGTAAATTCCAATGAGGATTAACAGAATGATATTCCATTTCAGCTTCCGGTTTACCTTTATAATCATGGTTACCCAAAGTGATGAACCAATCATAATTTGTAGTTAACTCTTTATATACATCACTGAATGATTTTTTCCAGTGATCATCTTGTATATCATTTACTCCATCTTCATAAAAATTGTCTCCCACAGTCATGATAAAGTTAGGATTGAATTTTTTAGATTGAATGATCATCTGATCTGCCACAGCTTGCTGATCGGCTGTTCCTTGTCTACCCCAATCACCTAATACAAAAAAATTAAAATCATGGGTTTTATCAAGAGAAATTTTATCTGCTTTTGTAACTGGTAATTTTAATGCTGCACTGATCAAAAGCACAGAAACTAAAATGATCATTGAAAATTTAACGTACTTCATATTTATATAATTTAATAAAACATTAATGCTTGTCACCCGGCCCGTCTGATACTTAAGCTCCCGCAATATTATGATCTGTTATTGAAGATATGTTGAAGAGTTTATTAAAAAGAAGCAAAGAAGCGTAGTTTCGATGTAATCAAAGTCAGGATCAATAGTATACTTAACCAACCGATAATGAATAATTTAATAACCATCCAGTTCTCTTCTCTGCAAAGTTGTTTGTACTCATTAGAATTAATATAGGCATCTTCTCTTATTTCCGTACTATTCATTATTTCATAGTCTGCTACATCAGTTTTGAATCTTTTATTCATGGTATATCATTTTTCGCTTAGTGATATTATCAACAAGGTTAAAACGGACAACTTACAGAAGGAGTTATACCCTCTGTATCTTTTGTTAAGATTGGTATTCCTTTTAAAAATGTTACGATCCAAATACTATTATAATCATCATCGCTCCATGTCAATTGTTCCGTAGTTATACCCAAAGATCTAACCATTGGAATAATTGCCTTGTGCTCCCATACAACTAAAATAGTTCCATTCTTATTTTTTAAATCACTCGCAATGCCGGAAGAATCTTTTTCGGCATAACTGCTATTGATAGAAATATTGTATTTAATAGCAAGCGGTGTAACAGTCTGAAACATTCTGGATCTTTTTGTAGACTGCCCGGTAATTAATGAAGGCGCATAAATAAAATCGGGGACCCCGAATTTGGAAACTATAATACCCGGTAATTGCAAAGAACGATTTAATCCCTGGCAAGTAAGATTATCTCCTTTCGCAGGTTTTTCACCATGGCGAATAAAAATTATTTTTAATTCTTTAGCATTATTAAGATCCTGGCTATAAGCATGAGAAGTAAATGCGGCGACAAGTATAAAAGCTATATTTATTATTACTCTCTTCATTACAAATAATTTAATTGGGTAATCGTTAAATTAAAAAACATCAGTAGTATAAACCATACTACTGATGTTTTTTAGGGTACTAGTATTATTAATTAATGATTAGTGATTATTACCCGGACCTGTAAATGGATAACAACCTAGATCCGCACTTGGAGGCGTAACTGTGATTGCACCAAATTCTGCAGGAAGTGTAACCGTTGTTAAAGGTGTAATGTTCGTAATTCCTTTTCCAATAAGCGGAGATCCGGCCTGAAGGTGGAAATTATATCCAGCTTGAATACTCGAAACAAATGTAGCTGTCTGATGAGACGCCGAATTTGGTAATGGATAATTAACAAACATTGGATTTAATTGTTGTACCGCTGCTGATGCAACAAATGGTATTACATTATCATGATTAAATGAAACCGGCAAATAAGAAGACGGAGTTGGCAAATCAGTTGTTTGCGGTACAGTACAAACAGGACCAAAAGTAAAGAACTGATCCGTTACAGTTGTATCATCACCCCATTGATAGTTATTACCATAAGACAAGTTAAGTGTATCTGCTGCAGGATTGCTCACTACACGATATCCAACTTTACAATTAATTGAAACGTTGTTATGGAAAGTTCCTTCAGCGCCTTGCTCGTAATCAATTGTAGAACCTCTTTGACCAGCAACTACCTGAGTTCCGGCATTAACAAAAGTACTGTTGTACATTACAACATTTGCTTCTGGTGCACCAACCGGTTGTCCTTTATTAGAAACTTTTTGTCCGTTATATGCTGTACCAATAAAGAAGTTGTAAGCTACTGTACCTACTGTACCACCTTTCATATTCACACAGTCTCCACCTACTCCACCACATTTTTCAAAAGTATTTCTGAAGACGTGTACTTTACCGTTTGATATTCTTATACAATCATCTGTACCACCATATACCCAAGAATCTTCCATAATAAAGCTTCCGCTAACATTTTGGAATAATATATTGAAAGAAGTACCTGTGCTTTCATTAACAGCCGCTGCCATAGCTGCATCTTCACTTGCACCGGCAAAATCAACATGTGTCCATCTTAATAATAACAGAGGGCAACTTGAACCACATTGAATTCCTCTCCAAAGTCCTGCATGCGCATTATCGCTTCCTATAGCAAGTCCGGGTGTATTATTTTTTACTGCACCAGCTGCTGTAAAAGTTATTGGTGCTGCTTGTGTACCATTGCTTACTAAAACTCCTAGTACAATAAAGCCGGCTGTATCTTCAACATTAATTGTAACTCCTGGTTGAATCAACAAAGTGTCACCTGCAGGAATGGTTACATCTCCACATACTGTATATGTTTTACCGGCAAGCATTGTACCTTGTATACCACCTTTTAAACATCCTGTATCACTAACAGGATTACCTATTACTAAAGGAGGAGTAGAAACACTTGTTTTTGCTTTTGTACAAGCAGATAGTATAATTGCAATGCTAGCAACCATACCGAAAATTTGAATTGTTTTTTTCATTTTGTATTCTTTTTATTTTGATTTTTGATTGGTGAGTTATTTAGAATTTATATTTGAAACCTGCTAAGAAATTTGTGTTAGTGATATCTCTTTGAACAATAGTAATGTTCTTGTTATTATTATCTTGATAAGGTATTGGTATACCCCCATTCCCTGCACTAGTTTGATCAACTGAGTATTTTACAAACGCTTTATGCTTGGAATTAAGAATATTATTTACTTTAACAAAAAAAGCAAAATGCTTAGCAATTTTTTTCTCCATAGAAAAATCCAATTGAGTATAAGCCTTCTGCCAATAATCCTGATTGTAATATGGACTCACCTGCAAAATAAAATCACCGGTGTAGGCAAGTGCTACCTGAACATCTAATCCTATTTTCTGATTTTTATACAATAAAGAGATATTACCAATATTAGCTGCCTGCCCTTGTAAAGGCCTTGTCTGGTTAGTATAAGATGTTGTATCCTGCCCCGTTGCCGGAGATTTATAATACGATAATTTTTTTGTAGTAACCTTAGAATTGGTGTACGTATAGTTAGCTGCAATACCGAACTTTCCGAAATACTTTGTAAAAACTGCTTCAAACCCAAAGTTTGTTGCTCCACCAGAAGGGTTTCCCGGTATAATATCTAATGAACTCGTGCTGGAACCTGCGGATTTTACATAATACTCAATCGGGTCCTGTAAATTCTTATAAAAAGCTCCCAATATAAGTTGTTCTCCACGCCCGGGAAATAGTTCATATCTAAGATCATAGTTATCGGCTACTGTATGTCTCAAAGTATCATTACCCTGAAAATCATAGTCTCCATCATCCGGAGAATAATGAGCAGGAACAATATCACCAAACCCAGGCCTGCTTATTGATTTAAAATATGATAAGCGTATATTTTGTTTATCATTTAATGCATATTTAAAATGAACACTAGGCAACACATCCGTATATGCATAAGTAGCATTTTGCCCCGGAAGAGAAATAGGTTCATTCGTCAACGTATAATCCTCTTCGGTATTTTCTATTCTTACACCTCCTAAAACCTGTAATTTAGAAGTCAGCATGAATTTAGTTTGTATGTATTCAGTC
>Ga0210392_10001054_pt1 | contig 14949 bp, 12 predicted proteins | sample IncBWC30OmetaG_FD_161057 | JGI IMG/M metagenome (GOLD analysis project Ga0210392, IMG submission 161057) | Forest soil microbial communities from Barre Woods Harvard Forest LTER site, Petersham, Massachusetts, United States - Inc-BW-C-30-O ...
TTGGGCGGCGACCGAGAACGCGCACGACTGGCCGCTCGGCACAGCCACGTCAAGCGGCTGTGTGAGGATCGTCGGCGGGCCGGTGATCTGGGTCACCGATCCTGTGACCGAGATCGAAGAAACATCCATGCAATTGGTCGGACCGGTGGCGCCGGCACGATAGCCGAAGGCCAGGGCGTCAAAACCGCCGGTCAGGTAGGTGGTGTTCGTGGCTATGCCACCAAAGGTTACAATCAACGTGCCGCTCGTATTGGGACCGGAATAAAGGCTGTTCGTGATGGCCAGGCTGGCCGTGTCACTCAGCGTGATGTTGAGCACTTCCGTATACGTCGCGCCCGTGGTCAACGTCACTGCCGGCGTGGTCACCGTCGAGCCAACCGTTGTCTGGCCCGTGTAGCTGCTGCTGGTGCTTCCGCTGGTGATAAGGTCTTGATCGTTGTTGGCGGTGGGCGTCTGTGCCGGCCGCGTCATGATCCGTGACGCCGCCCCGTTATAATTGATCTGCCCCACGTACCCGGCCCAGTTTTGAACCCCACCCACCGCCTGCCCGGTATTCCCGGTGGTGGCCGTGCCATTTAAACCGCTGGCAAACGGTTTGACCTGCCCGCTGTTATACAGTCCAAAGCCCAGTTGCCCGGCCCCAACCAACAGGCCGGACGTATTCGTGAACGTAATGGTCATCTGGATAAAATCCCCCGGCTCAGTCAATGCCACCGGATTCGTGGCAAACAATGCCTCCTCTTCAAAACTCCCGCTGCTTGACGAAGCGATGCCGAATCTCAGGTCGTTGGCGGTTAGGATCGGGGGATTGGGCGCCCATGTCTTGGAGGAAACGGTCTCGTAGGCCGTGGCATTCGTCGTCGGGTTGGCCGGTGATGCGGAATTAACGGTGCTGCTGTTGGTAAAATTGTCCGCAAACGCAAAACTTATTAGCTGCCCAAATGCGACCGGTGTTGCGGCAACCAAAAGCAATGCTGACAAGATTACACGACAATGGATGTTTTTCATGGGGATTGGTATTGGGAACTTTGGGTTAAAAAACCATCGCTGCATTAAACTTAAACTGTAATTTCTGCGTATGAAACGGACGCATCAAGGCTCGAAAGCATTTACAATGATACGGTAACCATCGGGGTCCACACCGGCTGCCGGCCACAAATTAGGATCAAAAGGTTGATACGAACCTTTCTGGCTATGTCCTTTAATCGAAACAAAGTTCACATGGCCGTCGGTGAATAGCACATTCATTCCCGCAGGGTTGGCGCCTGTTTTATGGAGAATATTTGCGTATGTGTCCAACGTGTCACAGGCGATGCATTTGGCAGGATCCGTTTGGGAAACCTTCAGGGGTACCAGCGTTGTGATCGCCGATTCTGCCGGATCGCTCGGATTTGGACTGATGAAAGTTTGTTTTGAATAATTCTGCACTGGCAAGCTCGGGCCGCCATAGGTGCCCGAAGCAGCACCCAGCGTTTTTGACTGCGCATAGTAGCTGTAACTGCAACGAATATAAGCGTTGCCATTCCAGCCCGGAAGAAGGGTCGCTTCGTCGGGTGGAACCGAGGGCCATGCGTACCCTGCCTCCTCATAGGATCCAAACGCATAAATCCCGGTCAACACTGAAGGACAATAAAAAGTCTTCCCGTTCGGCACCTCTTTATCAAAAAAAAGCGATCCGAGCCCGTAGGGTCCTTGGGTCACTCCACCGGTCGCCACGCTCTTCCCAGCGCCGGAGTATCGCATAACCTCATGAGTTTCCCACGCGTTTCCGCCGCTGACCCAGCCTGACGGTGGAAAATAATCCGAATGGTCGCCCGCATACATATTGAGTCCCAGTCCAATCTGCCTCAAGTTGCTCGTGCAGGAAGCCCGGTAAGCCTTTTGCTTGGCGCTGGCCAGCGCCGGCAACAGCATCGCCGCCAAAATGGCGATGATGGCGATCACCACCAGAAGTTCGATCAGCGTGAAACCACGGTTCGGTTTGGAGTTTGAAATCATAGGTTGAAAAGCGGAACGAGGCCGCCGGTTGTGGCTGAATTGATTCATGGGTATTTCCATTTAACACTAACACCGGATGGTCTTCTGTCATCCTTCACGTTTTGCAAAAACATGTGAAAAAAAGGCACCCGGCTTAAACCAATTATTAGCCCGCCTGCACAATCCTCTGATTCGAAAAGCCCCCGTAAAATCACGCTTTGGAATAAAATGCACCCGCCGCGGTTAAAGCTTGCTTGTCTCCCCAATGCCCTTTAGTAGTAATTTCCATCATTATCCCATGGCCAAGAAACAAAAGCGCGTCCTCCTCGCCCTCGGCTGGTACGATTACCGCCTCCACAAGGGCATTGAAAAATATGCACAGGAGCATGGCTGGCATCTCTACGCCGATTACACCCGCGAGAAGGTCATCCCCTGGGGCTGGGAAGGCGACGGGATCCTCGCCTGGCTCGGCGCCGGCGATGACCTCGCCGATTTCGTCAAGTCCTCCGACCTGCCCACCGTCGATTTCAGCTACCGCCGTCCGCACCTGAAATTTCCCCGCGTCCTCGAGGATCACGCCCACGCCGCCAAGATCGCCGCCGAACATTTCCTCACGCGCGGCTTCACCAATTTTTGTTTCTACAGCGACGCCAACAACTGGTCCTATGAAGAACGCGGCCAGGGCTTCATCAAGGCGCTGGGCGATACCGGCCACAACTGCGCCTGGCTCCGCTGGCTGGAATCCCCCGCCTACGCCACCGGCAAGCAGGAATGGCAACGCAAGCGCAAATGGCTCGCCACGCAGATGAAGCAGTCCGCCAAACCGCTCGCCGTCTTCGCCGCCAACGACCAGCAGGCCCTCGACGTCCTTGAATCCTGCGAAAGCGTCGGCATCAAGATCCCCGAGGAGGTCGCCATCCTCGGCTCCGAATCCTATCTTCTCGCGCCCGACGCCATGCACACGCCCATCTCCAGCGTGGATACCAATCTGGAAGTCCTGGGCTTTCGTGGCGCTGAACTGCTCGACCACCTCATGAACGGCGGCAAACCGCCCACCGAGCCCGTCCGCGTACCTGCCGCCGGCGTCATCGTCCGCAAAAGCAGCGACATCCTCACCATCAAGCACCAGGGCGTCGCCCGCAGCCTCCGCCACATCTGGGAACACGGCCACGAGCCCATTTGCATCAAGGATCTCGTCACTGTTTCCGCCATGTCCCGCCGCGGCCTCCACAAGGCCTTCCTCGAACATCTCGGCCGCACCCCGGGCCACGAACTCCAGCGTGTCCGCATCGAACGCGCCAAAAAATTCCTCGCCCGCACCGACCAGAAGGTCGAGACCATCGCCCTCGACTGCGGCTACCAGAGCATCAACAGCTTCTGCGTCGCCTTCAAACGCGCCACCGGCATGTCCGCCAAGAAATTCCGCGAAAAAATGCGCCAGTGATTCGATGGGTGGTGGAAACTGTCGCGCTGCGACAGTTTATGGCTGCACAGCAGCCACTTTGTAGTGCGATATTCCCTTCACCGTCGCATCATCGCACGTCTGTCGAAAATTGTAATCCGCAAATCTCGTCCATTCGTCATTCGGATTTCGTCGTCGCTCTGGTATCCCTCACATTTCCCAAGCTTGCCTCCCCTTCCAACCCACCGGCATAATCCGCCCGTGAACGAAAAATTTGACGCCGCCCTCCGCCGCTTCGATGCGGAGAATTCCCGCGATCCGAATTTGGAAGCCGGCCAGCCGCGCGAACTCCTCTACGCGCAGCGCCTCACGGACTGGGTATTGAAACTATCCCCCAACGCCTCCGAGGTGCTCCGCCTTGCCGCCCGCTGCCAGCACATCTGCCGCTGGGAAAGCCCGCGCGAAAATTACCCCATGACCCGGCCCGGCTATCTGAAGTGGCGCGCCGACCTCAAAAAATTTCACGCCGAAAAATCCGGCGCCATCCTCCGCGAAGTCGGCTATGACGATGCGACCATCCATCGCGTGCAGGATTTGAACCTCAAGAAAAATTTCCCCGCCGATGCCGAGGTGCGTATCCTTGAAGACGCCCTGTGCCTCGTCTTCCTGGAATTTCAGTTCGCCGCCCTCGCCGCCAAAAGCGATGATGACAAGATGATCAACGCTCTCCGCAAATCCTGGGAAAAGATGACCGAAGCCGCCCGCGCCGAGGCCCTCAAATTGAATTACGGCCCGCGCGAAAAAAACCTCATCGAACGCGCCCTCGCCGCCTGATTCCGTGCCACCAACACCCGACCAAAACATCCCGCTCGCCGTCGATCTTGACGGCACGCTCATCCGCACCGACATGATGTGGGAGTCGCTCGCGCAATTGCTGCGGCGAAACGTCTTCGCCATCTTTCAGATCCTGTTCTGGTGGACCCGCGGCCGCGCATATCTGAAGCAAAAACTCGCCGCGCGCGTAAAAATCGATCCCGCCACCCTGCCCTATAACGAAAAATTTCTCGCCTGGCTCCACGAAGAAAAAAAATCCGGTCGCAAGCTCATCCTCGCCACCGCTTCCGACCTGAAGATGACGCAGCCCATCGCGGACCACGTCGGCCTTTTCGATGAAGTCCTTGCCAGCAACGGCGCGGTCAATCTCCGCAGCGAAAACAAGCTCCGCGCCCTCACTGAAAAGTTTGGCGCCCGCGGCTTTGATTACGCCGGCAATTCCTCCGCCGATTACGCCGTCTGGCGCGGTTCCCGCCAGGCCGTCGTCGTTAACGCCAGCCCCGGTGTGTTGAAGCAGGCCGCCGGTTGCACCACGTTTGGCCCCGTGTTCTGCGAAAACTTTTCGCATCTCGCCGTCGCCCGAAGCGTTTGCAACGAACTGTTCTGGCGTAGCGGCTACCTCTTCGCCATCGTCGCCGGATTGCTGCTCGCGTGCGCATTTCCCAAGCTTAGCCTCGCCGGTTTCGCCTGGGTCGCCCCTGCCCTGCTCATGTTCGCCGCCACCGGCAAATCCCGTTACGACGCCTTTTGCGTTGGCTACCTCGCCGGATTCACCTTCTGGCTCGCATCACTTTACTGGCTCCTGTTCATCCCCGTCACCGGCCTGCCCATCCTTGGCTGGATCCTGCTCGCCGCCTACCTCGCGCTGTTCACCGGCACCTGGACCTGGCTCATCACTCATCGTTCATCACCTGACACTTTGTCGTGGACCCGACGTGTTCTGTGGACGCTCAGTGCCGCCGCCGCCTGGGTCGCGCTCGAAATGATCCGTGCCCGGTTCCTCGGCGGCTTCCCTTGGAGCTTCCTCGGCGTCTCACAATACCAGCTCGTCCCGCTCATCCAGCTCGCGTCCATCACCGGCGTCTATGGCGTGTCATTTCTTGTCGTCTGGTTTTCTCTCGCCCTGTTCTGTGCCGCGCAGATGATTTTGAAGAACCCCGCCAAACGCCATGGCTGGCAGGCGGAAATCGTTCTTCCTCTGGTCGTCGTCATTTTGTGTTTCACCGCCGGCCTGTTCCGGATGAACCATGCTGTTGCGGCCCAGGACTCCATGCGCGTCACGCTGATCCAGCCCGGCATCCCGCAAACCGTCATGTGGGATCCCCGTGAAAACGAACGCAGCTTCCGGCAATTCCTCGCCCTGAACGAAGCCGCCCTCACCAACGAACCCGACCTCGTCGTCTGGCCGGAATCCGCCGTGCCCGAGATGAGCGAGGAAAACTGCCGCACCATCAGCGCCTTTGCCCGCCAGCATCATGTCTGGCTCATCCTCAACGGCGAGGACGTGAGCACCAGCAAGACCGAAACCAATTATTTCAACGCCGCTTTTCTCGTGAACCCGCAGGGCGAACTCACCCGCACCTATCACAAGCAAAAGCTCGTCATCTTCGGCGAATACGTCCCCCTCGTGCACTGGTTGCCTTTCTTGCAATGGTTCACCCCCATTGTCGGCGGCTGGACTGAAGGCACCAATTCCGTGACCTTCCCTTTGGATGGATTGAACCTTCAGTCCCGCACCGGATCCGATGCGACTAATAAAGTCATCACCATCGGTTCCGCCACTCCGCCTCGCCACTCCGCCAAGACCGCCGTCCTTATCTGCTTTGAAGACAGCTTCGCTCCCGTCACCCGCGAAGCCGCGCAGGACGACCTCGATTTTCTCATCAACCTCACCAACGACGGCTGGTTTGGCGACACCTCCGAACAATGGCAGCACATGGCCAACTCCGTCTTCCGCTGCGTCGAGAACGGCCTCCCGTTGCTCCGTTGCTCCAATAACGGCATCACCTGCAGCATCAACGGCTACGGCCGCGTGGAAACCATCTTTCGCAACGCCAAAAATAATGAATATCAGGCCGGCGTTCTCACCTTGGAAGTCCCCCTGCTGCAACCCTCTGAAAAATCCGCCGCCACCTTCTACAACCGCCACGGCGACTGGTTCGGCTGGGGCTGCGTGGGCGTGGCCGGCCTGCTGCTTTGCCGGAAAATGTTCACACACTACCGTTAATTGCAGTTATTTTTTATGGTAATATAACACGCGGATTAATGCCGCCAGCGCCAGCCCCGAAGCGAGGGCAAAAGCCACGGTGAACACCAAAATTTTGGCGCTCTTCCGCTGTTCCCAATCTTGCTGGCGCGAAAAGCACAGCCGCCCAAGCAAATTGTATATCATGTGCATGGCCTTCAACCGGCTCGCTGAAACTCCCCCGAAAATTTATTTGGGCGATGAAGACATTACCACCGTCGCCCGCGACGTTAAAGGAAGCCGGAACGCTTTGTCTCCCCGCCGCCGCGCCCCGGCCAACGATGTCTTCTCCGTTATGCTTGATGGCGGCTAAATCATTGCGGCGCCGGCAACAGCGGCGCCGGTGCAAAAATTTCTTCCCCCACCTCCATGGACCGCGCCTCCGTGTAATCATCCACAAACTTCACATCCACCGCCTCGAACTGCTCGATCAATTCATCCATCTCATTCACCAGAATCCGCTCCCCCACCTCCAGTTCCAGGGCGATGCCTTTGGCCACCGTATTGAACACGCCGAGGGCCGGTTGCAAACGCCGGATGTTTTCGATGCAGATGCAAAAATCCGTGAAGGCATCCTCAAACGCCTCCGAGCGCTGCCACACCGACGGCTTGGCGTCGCAGACCGCTTTCACCGCCAGGTACATTTTCAACTTGCTTGGAACCAAATCTCCCATGTGACCATCTTAAAATAGAACATCCAAATAACCAGCGACGTTCAGGTGAAGAATCCGTGTCAATCGTGTGAAGACCGTTCCGGCAGGTAAATTGAGGAAGGCGCCGGCAAACCGTAAAATTATTTCAACAACGCCTCCGCGTGCTTCCGCGCCGCCTCGCTCTGCCCTCCGAGCATCCGCGCCAGTTCTGTGACACGCGTTTTCCGGTCCAGCAGTTTGATCTCTGAAATCGTCCGCCCCGCCGTCACCTGCTTGGTCACGACGTAATGCGCGTCCGCCGGCGCCGCGACCTGTGGCAGATGCGTGATGCACAGCACCTGGCGCTTGGCCGCGATCTGTTTCATCTTCTCGCCCACCGCATTCGCCGTCTCGCCGCCCACATTCGCGTCCACCTCGTCAAAAATCAAAACCGGAATCTCATCTTCCGCCGCCAGCACCGTTTTGAGCGCCAGCATCACCCGCGCCATTTCACCCGATGATGCGATCGCCCGCAGCGCCTTTGCCGGCTCGCCTAAGTTGGGCGCAAATTGAAATTCGATCACATCCAAGCCCGTGGCCGCCGGCTCTGTCGCCGCAGTCAGCGCCACGTCAAACTTCCCCTGCTTGAATCCCAGATCTTCCAACTGCTTGCTCACCGCCTTGGCCAGTTGAGGAATCACCTTCTTGCGCGCGGCCGAGAGTTTTTTGCCTGCGCCTAAAATCTCCGCCCCTAGCTTTTCCAGCGTCGCGTTGATGCGGGCCAGTTCGGCGTCGCGGGATTCCAGCGCCTGCAATTTCTGTTTTGCCCCGTCACCGAAAGCCATGACCTCCGTCAACGTCGCGCCGTACTTGCGTTTCAAGGTCTGCAGCAGGTTCAACCGTTCCTCCAGTTCCACCAAACGCGCGGGATCCACGTCCACCTTGTCCGCATAATGCGAAATGGCCGATTGCAATTCCCGCAACGTCTCGCTGGCCTGTCCGTGCAACTCCGCCAAGTTCGCCGCCCCGGCATCCACGCGCTGAAGTTCCGCCAGCACGCGCCCGACCGCGCCCGACTGCGTCAGCAGCGAGTTCTCGCTCTCGCTCAATACATCCAGCGCCGCCTGGCTCAGTTGCAACAGCTTCGCCACATTGCTCGCGCGATGAAACTCCGCCTCAACCTCCTCATCCTCGCCCGCCTTCAAACGCGCTGTCGTGATCTCCTGTACCTGAAAGCGCAACAGGTCCAGTTGCTGCGCGTAAGTCTTTTCATCCACAATCAGCCCGGATTTTTCCGCTTCCAATCCGGCGCGGCGGCGGATGAGCCCGCCAAATTCTTCCCGTGCCTGCTCCAGGCCGCCGAATGCGTCCAAGATCGCCAGTTGCTTGGCGGCATGCAGCAGCGACTGGTGATCGTGCGGCCCGTGCATGTCCACCAGCCATTCGCCGATGCTCCCCAGCGTGGCCAGCGTCGTGGGCGAACCGTTGATGAACTGCCGGTTGGTCCCGGTGGCGGTAAAAGTCCGTTTCAGCACCAATTGATGTTCCTCGCACGGCTCCAAGCCGTTCTCCTCCAGAAAACCTTTCAACGGCGCGCGCAACTTTTTCACGTCGAACACCGCCTCCACCAAGCAGCTCTCTTCGCCGCTGCGGATAAGCGTGCGGTCCGCGCGTTCGCCCAGCACCAGGTTCAATGCGCCCAAAATGATGGACTTGCCCGCGCCGGTCTCGCCCGTGATGACGTTGCACCCCGGCTGGAGTTCCAGCGTGAGGTCGCTCACCAGGGCTAAGTTTTTGATGCGCAGGGTCGTTAACATTTGTTGATGGCGACACAAATTTGCGGATTGCGGAAATTTCGGCAAACAGAAAAGCAAAAGAATGCGTCTTTCCTTAATTCCCGTTGAAATACCGCGCCTTATGTTCTAGGTTCACGCGAATTATCAGCCAGCGAACCATGAAGCCGTTCCTTTCCAGCCACCGCCGGGATTTGTTCCCTTCGCCGCGCCGTGCTTTCACCCTGATCGAATTGCTCGTCGTCATCGCCATTATCGCCATTCTGGCGGCCATGCTGTTGCCGGCCCTGTCCCGGGCCAAATCCCGGGCCACCAGCACGGCCTGCCTGAGCAACCTGCGCCAGAACAACCTCTCCTCCATCATGTTCGCCGGGGATAACAACGATTCCATTTCACCCTTCCTCGGCGGCGGCGGCTTTTGGGGTGAACTCGTCCCCGGCAACATGAACACCGCCATCAACGCGGCCGGCCTCTTGAATTTGGCCCAAGCCTACGTGGAAAATGAGTTCCGCACCAACAATCCCCTCTTCCCCTTCGGCCCCAATACCGCCTTGATGCATTGCCCCGGCGACCAGCGTTACGCGACCGGCTCCTTGGGCAACGGCTGGGCATACGACAGCTATTCCCGCATGGAAAATTTCAACGGCGACCCGATACCTGCGGGAGGTGCCGCCTATTATGGCTGTGGGAATGTCTGCAAAAAATACGCCGACGCCAAGACACCCTCCGATACTTTTGTCTTCATCGAAGCCTCCGACTGGCGCGGTTGCAACAATAGCAGCTTTTACGTCCGCTGGACTCTTGGCTCGCCAGGTTCTTTCACCTGGGTCGATCCGCCGGCACAATTCCATGGCAATGTCAGCAACTTCGCCCTGGCGGATGGCCACACCGACCGCCATCACTGGAGCGACGGCCGCCTCGTCACCAGCGGCCTGAACATCGCCCGCGGCGTGAACCCCGGCGTCTTTACCGGCCCCTCCTCGGGCTTGGACTACGATTTCATCCACGACAACTACCGCTTCCCCGGCTGGCAGTGAACCGCGCCCTTATGCGTTCGTGCTCAGCTTGAACGCCAGCGCCCCCGCCGCCGCCAGTGAGAACAGGTTTGCCTTGTTCCAAAATAGCAGCAGGAAAACCAGCTTAAAAGTGCTGTCGTCCGACTGCTGCTCCTCCTTGGTCATGGACGTTTTAATATCATTCTTTTCTTCAAACTGCTGCTTGGTGAGCGTGCCATTCGCGAGGTTTTTGTACTCCGGCAGTTGCACTTCACGGAAATTCTTCACGTCCTCATCCGAAATCGAGCCGGGTGAAACCTTGTCGCCGTCTTTCGCGGCTTCCTTGACCAGATACGCCCGGATCTCCGCATCCGATCCCGTCGGAATCGCTTGCATCACGTTGTTGGCTTCGTTCACGGCATTCGCATAAGCCGCCTGCGCGCTTTTCAAGCGCTCGGCTTCGCCCTCATGCCACCAGCCAAACGCCACCGCGTATTGCGCGCCGATGATCCCCGTCACCACCAGCACCGCGGTGATGCCGCCCAGTTCCTTGCTCCCCTCACCCTTGCCCATCAGTTCCGCCAGCCAACCCGCCAGACCACCGACCCCGACTGCCAGCAACTTGTAGTGCAGATCGGTATATTTGAATAACAGGAAATAAATCAGCACCCCCACCACCGTGCCGATTAAGCCACCGAGCAGGCCCATTCCGAAACTCGATTTTCTATCCGGCTTGGCCGCCTCCGCCACGGCGAAAGGCCGTTTCGAACCGATGGCCGGCGGCGCATCTGCAACTGATGGCGATGCCGCGACCGCTGTCACCGACGCAGGCGCAGGTTCTGCGTGGGCCCGGTTGATACGCAGCCCGGCAGCCATTGGCGCGACGGGAGGCGGAGGTGGCGGGGGCGGAGGTGCAGCGATATTTGGCGCGACTTGCGGGGGTGCACTGGCGGATGGCGGCGGCGGCACAAACCGGTAAATTTCCGCCAGCCGCATGTTCGCGGTCATCGTCCCGTCCGCCTGGCACACCGGGCAATTCACCGTGAACGGCATCCGGCCGCCCACCGGCTCCACGTCGAACTTATATTTTTGGCCGCACTGGCAGACGATTTTGAGCTCCATGATAGTTTCTCAAACTCCCGCGCACGGCCGGGTGGTTGGTGGTGGCGACTTTAGGGCGCGCCCCCAAAATAATCAAGGCCGGGTTGAAACAGCCATATTTGCATCTCCATTCAAGTTTTTCTGGATACAGACAAAAGAAGCTGTTAAATAAACAGTCCAATTAGAAAGGGTTCCAGGTGAAAACAAAAATTTTACTCACGTCTTTGCTGGCACTGGGCTTGATGCCAGCACTATCGCAAACGCCATTCAACACCGGATTGACTGAGGATACAAACATTCTCAATCAGATACCTACGGACAAAAGCTGGGAGTCTCAAACCGAGCACAAACAGTGGGCCGAACAGCAAAAGGCGATTGATGACACACAGGCCGAGGGGGAGACTTTGATCTCGAGTATTAAAAATGACATCTCTCTCAAATCGCTGGCCGCCACAAATTCAGAAACGGAATATGAAACCTTGAGAAAACACATTCTGGATCTGAAAAAAATTGTTCCTCGCGATCCTTGGCGCGAGATATACGGTGAAACGAAATATGTAAACTCACCAAGGTCTGGGTTTGTCAAATTTAACGGTCAAATACTGGAAGTCGCTCAAGATGGAATCCGGGTGTTGGGCCAAATTGGCGAGACGAAAGAAAATGTGGAGTATTTTGTGATAAATTTTCCATATCCGTTTAAAGCGGGGGAAAGCGTTGACCCGACAAAAGTTTATACTGCCCTTCAAGATGGAGAGTTTAGCTTCATTACCGAGGACGGGTATGCCAAAAAAATTCTGAAGTTAAATTACGGCAAGCCATGTATCAGGCCAGCCAATGCGGCCACTGTTGAGCTGACAGCACTTCGACTTAACTCCGAAGACGAGTCTCAGATGTCATCCCTCGAATTAAAAGCAAAGGAAGATTTGGAAAGTGTAACCGCCGCTCAACAACTTCTTAAAAAAACGCAGGGAGATTTTGCATCAATTCGGAAATCTGCGGTAGAAAAATTAACGTCGGATAAAGAAAACACGTTAAGAGCCACGCTAGAAAAAGCTGATAAAAACGAACCCACCGCCTTGCGCCGCATGGGTGAACGCTACCGCGACGGAGACGGTGTAGAACAAAATACCCGCACCGCGTATGGATACTATCAAAAGGCTGAGAAAGCGCTTCAAGCGGCGGTTGATAACGAGAACGAAGAAGCGAAATTAAAACAAGAGGAGTTTTTGAAGGCAAAGCTTCTGCAAAACATCAATTTGGCCGATAAAAATGACAATGTGTATAGCATGTTGTATCTGAGCAGATGCTACAGCAATGGAATTGGTACAGGTAAAGACTTTGTTAAGGCAAAAGAATATTACGACAAAGCCGTGAGCACTGGCCTACCAAAACGCCCAAATGAAGCTCTTTATTAAAACAACCACTGCAAGCCACATTTATGAGCGAGCCAAATGACATTCCCAATTACATCAAGTGCTCTTGTCGGCATTGTAACGGCCACATAAAAATCGACGCCAATCAACTCCGACCAGGAGAAACTAGGCAGGTTGAATGCCCTCATTGCCATCTTGAAACAACCGTATTTCTGCCCTTAGACGACAGCAAAAAAGATCAACCCCTTAAAATCCAAAAGAGTTCAAAAATCGAACTCTTTTTGTTCGAGTTGACCAGATATCCCACGGTGTTTTTAGCGCTTTTGGTGCTCGCGGCGCTGATATCAACTGCATACCTCACGTTGCGAACTCAAATCCCGCAAAAACCGTTGCCTCCACCGGTCATATCTTATGCCTCCGTTATGCCACCAGAGACTATCACATCAAGATATGAAAGTGCCTCTGTTCCATCCGAACCTAAAATGGCCGCGAAAAAGGCCTTTCCACAACCGGTGACCGATTTCCTTTTAAACCATGTCGGTTTCAGCCTTAAAGAATGGCTTGATCAGGTAAAACCTACAGAACGGGAGGCGTTTCTGGCAAATCTCGCTGCAATTTTACAAACCGCAAACAATAAGAGCTTGTCCGACACTCAATTAAAAGAGGTTGTAAAGAACTATGCAGAATTATGGCTTGCTTCCGTGAAAGAGCAGGCCGAATTGCAAATAAAAATCGATGGCGAGAAGCAACGTCATTTCGAGGTTTTAGTCTGTGTTGGCTTTGGACTCCTGATGACGTTAATGGTTCTCTGCTTGATTCTGGTTTTGCTGGCAATTGAACGAAATACGCGTTTGTTGTTGAAGAATTCTTGATTTGCCCATTAAAAACGGCCCATTTTCCGGATGGAAGCAATTGTGCCCTGACAAATTGCTTTTGCTTTCACCGTTCGCCGTTTAATTTGCCCGCTCGTAAATGGCCTTGAAACTGTTCAACACCTTGACGCGCTCCGTGCAGGAGTTTGCGCCGCTCGACCCGTCCTCCAAAAAAGTCGGTCTCTACTGCTGCGGCCCCACCGTCTACGACTACGCGCACATTGGCAACTGGCGCACGTTCGTCTTTGCGGACCTCGTCCGCCGCACGCTCGAATTCTCCGGCTACACCGTCCAGCACGTCATGAACATCACCGACGTGGAGGACAAGATCATCAAGCGCGTTCGCGAGAACAAAACCACCCTGCGCGAATTCACCGGACCGTTCGAAACCGCCTTCCTCGATGACTTGAAGGCCCTCGGCTGCCGCGAACCCCACCAGAAACCGCGCGCCACGGAACATATTCCCGAGATCATCGCGCTCATCGAAAAACTTGTTGCCCGCGGCGTCGCCTACAAGGCCGCCGATGGCTCCGTCTATTTCTCCATCGATAAATATCGCGGCTGCGGCTGCACCTACGGCCAGTTGCTCAAGCTGAACCTGGACGAGATGCGCACCGGTGAACGCGTCGCCTCGGATGAATACGAAAAGGAATCCGTCGCCGACTTCGCCCTGTGGAAAGCCCGCGTGCCAGACGATGGCGACGTCTTCTGGCCCAGCCCGTTCGGTGAAGGCCGCCCCGGCTGGCATATCGAGTGCAGCGCCATGAGCATCAAGGCGCTCGGCGAAACCTTTGACCTCCACCTCGGCGGCGAGGACCTGAAATTTCCCCATCACGAGGATGAGATCGCCCAAAGCGAAGGTGCCACCGGCAAGCCGTTTGTGAAACACTGGCTGCACGGCTCGCACCTGCTCGTCGAGGGCAAGAAGATGAGCAAGTCGCTCGGAAATTATTTCACCCTGCGCGACCTCATCGCCAAGGGCTCCACGGGCCGCGAAGTCCGCTACCTCCTGCTCACCGCGCATTACCGCGAGACATTCAACTTCACGCTCGACGGCCTGGCTGGTGCCAAGGCAGCCCTCGGACGCATTGATGAATGCGTGGGCAAGCTGCGCGAATTGGCCGGTAGCACCACCGCCGCGCCCGAGGCAAAATTTGTGGAGCAATTCTCCGCCGCGCTGGCTGATGACCTGAACATCTCCGCCGCGTGGGCGTCTGTATTTGAGTGGGTGCGAGAGACCAACAAGCGCATCGCCGAAAACTCCCTATCCGCCAGCGACGCCGCTGCTGCCGTGGCCGCGTGGGACAAGGTGGATTCCGTCCTCGGCGTCGGCGGCAAAGCCGAGTCCGACGTCCCTGCCGAAATCCTCGCCCTCGCCGAGGAACGTACCGCCGCCAAGAAGGCGAAGGATTTTAAGCGCTCTGACGCCATCCGCGACGAGTTAAAAGCCAAAGGCTGGGTGATTGAGGACACGCCCAAGGGAATCAAATTGAAAAAGATTTGATTTACACCGCATCGCGTAAATCGTAAATCGCAATTCGTAAATGACAAAAGGTCTGTTCATCTCATTCGAAGGCACCGAAGGTTGCGGCAAGTCCACGCAGGTCCGGCTGCTCGCCGAGCGCCTGCACTCGCTGGGTCACCGCGTAAAAACCTTGCGTGAGCCGGGCGGCACGCCCATCGGCGAGGAGATCCGGCACACCCTCAAGCACAGCAAATCCAACC
>Ga0210392_10001055_pt1 | contig 14941 bp, 9 predicted proteins | sample IncBWC30OmetaG_FD_161057 | JGI IMG/M metagenome (GOLD analysis project Ga0210392, IMG submission 161057) | Forest soil microbial communities from Barre Woods Harvard Forest LTER site, Petersham, Massachusetts, United States - Inc-BW-C-30-O ...
ACGCTCACCGGCAACCACAGCTACAACGGTGTCACCTCGGTCAGCGGCGGAACACTGCTAGTGAACAATGCCACCGGCAGCGCCACCGGCTCCGGCGACATTGAAGTTTTGGCCGGCGCCATGCTCGCCGGCACCGGCACCATCGGCGGCTCGGCCACCATCGACAATAATGCGGCGCTCCGGCCCGGCAACCCGGCCGGAACCCTGACCATCACCAACAATCTTACCCTGAACGATAACTCCCTCCTGCCGTTCGCGCTCGGCACCAACAGCAGCACCATCGTCGTGGGCGGCAACCTGTTTTTGACCGGCCAGATCTCGGTGACCGATGCCGGCGGCTTTGGCGCCGGAACCTACACCCTTTTCACCTGCGCCGGAACGATCACGTTTGACAGCTACGTCCTCGCCTCCGCGCCCGCCGGTTACAACTACACCATTGATACCACCACCCCCGGCGTCGTGAAACTTGTCGTCACCCCGATCGCGCCGCCGTCCTTTGGCAACGTGAACTTGAGCGGCGGCAACCTGACCCTGACCGGCAGCAACGGCACGCCGTTCAATTACTACTACGTCCAGCAGTCCTCCAACCTCACGAGCTGGGTCAACATCGCCACCAACCAATTCGACTCCAACGGCGGTTTCACTTTCACCACCAACGCCCCCGCAGGCTCCCTCCAAAACTTCTACCGCCTGCAACTGCCGTGACCCGGATCTGCGCATGAAATCAGGAACGACCTGGAACCTTGTCCGCGGATTTCTCCGGTCCGTGGCTTTGGGGGTTTGTTTCAGCGCGGCGGGCGCGTTCGCGGCGTATCAGACCATCACCAATGATGTCTGGTGGAAGGATAACAACGGCAACCCGGTCATGGCCCAGGGCGGCGGCATTTCCAAGTTCGGCGGCACTTATTACTGGTATGGCGTCCAGTATGTGGAGATGGGGCCGTATTACACCAATGGCACAGTCAACACCGGCAGCTCCACCTTTTCATCCATCAACTGCTACAGCTCCACGGATCTGGTCCACTGGACGTTCCAAAACAAATGCGTCACCCGGTCCACGGCGGGTTTCAGCGGCGCGGGCTGGGTGGGACGCCTCGGACAGGTGGTCTATAACAGCGCCAGCAGCCAGTATGTCATGTGGTTCGAAGGGCTGAATGGACAGGCCTGCTGCACGTGCGCCACACCGACCGGAAACTTTGTCTTGAATCATGTGCAGCCCGCCATCACCAACGTTTTTTTTGGACCGGGGGCCGGTGATTGCACGATTTTTTGCGATGTCGATCACGGTAGCACGCCGTATTTCATCTGCTCCGATCCGCACGGACGGCAACATGCCTACGTCTGTCCGCTCAGTTCCGATTTTCTCACCATCGGCAACGCGGTGGCGATCAATGACACCGGCAGCATCCCCGCGTGGCCGCAAGGACAGGAGGCCAGCAACATGTTCGAGCGGAACGGCGTTTACTATTACACCATGTCCAATCTCGCCGGCTGGAGCTATTCCACCGCGTATGAGGTGAATTCCACCAGCATCTTCTCCCCCACCAGCTACACGGCGGACGCCGCCTATCTGGGCACCACCGCCGACAACACGCATTATTCCCAGGTAAGCTTTGGCTTCCAGGTCGCCGGCACGGTGGCCACAAATTACATCATGGTGGGCGACCGCTGGGCCCAATTCATCAGCACCTACGCCGGTGCCGGCCACGGCAGCAATTTTGCCATCATGTGCCCGATCACGTTCACCAACAACACGCCGTATTTCCAGTCGCTGAACATGTTTCAGATCGATACGGTTACCGGGAAATGGCGACCCGCCACGACCGCGGACTCGCCCACCAACCTGACGGCGGCGGCCGGCAACGCGCAGGCGGTGTTAAGCTGGTCGGCCATGGACGGCGCCACCGCCTACAACGTGAAGCGTTCGACCGTCAATGGCGGCCCCTATGCCATCATCGCCAGTCCCACCACCGCCAATTTCACGGACAACGCCGTCGCCAACGGTACGACCTACTACTATGTCGTCTCCTCCACCAATGTCTTCGGTGACAGCGCCAATTCCGCGGAGATCAACGTCACGCCATCCATCGGCCCGATCATTTCCGCGGCTTCCGCTATTCCGAATCCGGTGTATCCCGGCCAGATGGTCAACATCAGCGCCACGGTGACGGCGCAGGCCAATCCCATTGCAACGGTCACGGTGGATGTGAGCGCGATCGGCGGATTGACCAACCAGACGCTCGTTGCGGACGGTGCCGGCAATTTTACCAACACCATCACCGTCGGGGCCACGACTCCCGTCGCCGTCCTCACCTTGACCGCCAATGCCAGCGATACTCTCGGCAACATCGCCTCGCCCTATCCTTTCCCAGTCACCATCGGAACGGTGAACGACACATGGAACGGTGGCGGTCTCAATAACAATTGGAGCAATAGCACGAACTGGGTTGGCGGAACGGCACCGGGTTTTGGTTACAGTTTGATCTTTGGCGGGGTGACGCGGCCCACACCAGTGATGGATGTTTCGAACAATGTCTACGCCGTCACCTTTAATAACACCGCCAGTAGCTTCCTCATCACCGCCAGCGGCGGCAGCACCCTGACACTCACCGGCGGCGTGACCAACAACTCGCCCAACTCGCAAACGCTCAGCGTTCCTGTCGTTCTCGGCGCGCCGGTCACCGTCAATGCCGCCACCGCCGCTGTGACGCTGGGACAGGCCGTCAACAACGGCGGTAATCTCCTCACGATCACCGACGGCGGACGTCCCACCGTGCTGGCCGGCATCATCTCGGGAACCGGCGGCCTGGCCAAGTACGGCCCTGGCACCAATTCCCTCTATGCCAACAACACGTTCACCGGCGGCATCACCATCAGCAACGGCACATTGACCGTTGGATCGATCCCCATCGGTGCCTCAGGCCAGTTGGGTGCTGGCTCTTATTCCGGCGCCATCGCAGACAATGGAACGCTCACCTTCAACAGCTCGGTAACCCAGATCTTATTGGGCGTCATTTCCGGAACGGGCGCGCTGAACCAGATTGGTTCCGCGTCGCTAACCCTTTCCGCCGCGAACACCTTTGGCGGGCCGACGACGGTTTCCGCCGGCACCTTGCTGCTCTCCGACTCATTGGCCCTTCAGAACAGCACCCTGAATTTTATCGGCGGCAAGATCAACCCGACCGGCCTTTCGGCCGTGACGCTCGGCGGATTAAGCGGCACGCAAAGCACGGTCCTCATCAATAATTCCTTGGCTGGCGTGGCCTTGACCGTCGGCGGCAATGGCTCGAACACGGTTTATTCCGGCGCCTTGTCCGGCTCCGGTGTATCACTGACCAAAACCGGAACGGGCACTCTCACCTTGACCGGCAGCAACAGTTACACCGGCACCACCACGGTGAATGCCGGCACGCTGGAACTTTCCGCCGGCGGCATCAATGGTGGCGCGCTGGGCGGCGCCGGCTTTCTGGTGGACGGCGGCACCTTGGTTTCATCCGGTACGACCACCTTCAGCGCGTTGAACAATGCCTTTCTGGAAAGTTCGGGCAGCGCCACCTTGGGCGCCATCACCGAGCCCAACAGCGATGGCCTGCTCATCAAGCTGACCGGCGGTAATTTTTCCGCTTCCTCCCTGACCTTGCAGCGTACCGCCCAGTTTCTCACCACGCCGACGGCAACCGTTCCGATCGCGGCGGCGACAACTTCCGGCCTGTACGTCAACGGCGCCACGGCCAACATAAGCCTCGGAACGCTGACCATCGGCACGGGTAATTCTTCCGATTCCGTCCGCCTGGATGCCGGCAACTTCGTCGTCACCAATGAAGTGCTGGTTGGCCACACGTCGAATACCCGCTGGGAAATCCTCCAGATCAACGGCGGCAGCTTCACCTCGCTGGACACCGTCAATGGCATCGTGTTGAGCCAGAATAACGGCACGACCCCCAACAATTCCGAATTGTATTTGTCGGGCGGCACCACGACGGCGGGCAAAATCGCCTTTGGCACCAGCACCGACACCGTGGGCGGCACCGGATTTCTCATCATCACCAACGCCGCCCTGTATCTGGGCGGCGGCGGCATCGTGCAACCCAATACCGCCGGTTACATCAGTACGATCTCCCTGCTCGGTGGCACGTTGGGCGCGATAGCCGACTGGTCCAGCGCGCTGCCACTGCAGTTGAACGGAACCAGTTTCACCTTTCAGACCGCCGATGCCTCCGGCACGGCCCATAATATTTCATTGAGCGGTCCGCTTTCGGGTGCGGGTAAGCTGACAAAAACGGGCTCCGGCACACTCACCCTGCTTGGCACCAATGCCTACACTGGCGGCACGATGGTGAGTGCGGGCAAACTGCTTGTGAATGGCTCATTGGCGGCGGGCGCGGTGACTATCACCAATGGCGGCGTGCTCGGCGGCACCGGCGTCATTTCCGGCCCCGTCACGATAAACTCCGGCGGCATGCTGGCGCCCGGCAATCCGCTGGGAACCTTGACCATCAGCAATACCCTGCTGCTCGCTGGCGGCAGCATCTCCGTCCAGGTTCAACATTCGCCGCTCACCAATTCCACCCTGAAAATTCCCGGCATCCTCACGAACGGCGGTTCGCTTTTGGTCAGCGGTCCGGTCGCGCTGGCCGCCGGCGATACCTTCAAGTTGTTCAACGCGGCGGGTTACAGCGGCACGTTCACCAATGTTATCCTGCCCGTCCTCCGCGTCGGTCTCGGTTGGGATACCAGCCAGTTGAATTCCGGCGGCATCATTTCGGTCGTCGTGACCGCCACGCCCGTCATCGGCTCCGTTTCCATTTCAAGCGGCGGCCTCGCCTTCAGCGGCACCGGCGGCGTTGGCACCGCAAATTTCATCCTGCTCGGCACCACCAACCTGGGCGCCCCCTGGTCCCCGCTGCTCACCAACCAGTTTGACTCCGGCGGCAATTTCAACTTCACCAATACCCTGGGCACCACCCCGCAAACCTTCTACCGTCTGCAATTGCAGTAAGGCAGCCAGCATGTTCGCAATGGTGGGGTGTGCACTCCGCGCGCCGCGTCTGCCAAAAAAACATTCCAACCCGCCGCAGCCGTCCGGCACTCGCGAAGCGCCTGGAGTGCGGTCGCTTCAGCGCCGCTTTTCCACCGCCAACCTATCGCCTGCAAATTGCAGTGTTTGCTAAAACCTTTCACCAGTTCAAAATCGCGGCACTTTTCTGCTGGACACTGGTTTCCATCGAACCTAGTGTCGAATCATGAAAGAGGATAGGCTGCAAAACAACCCGGCCATTAACTGTTCAAACGGCACGGCGCGTGAGCGTAAGAAATGAGTCGCCAAAATCAGAGAGACGTATTATTACGAAGTAGTCCGCCAAGCGTGGTCGGCACGAACGAAGTTGTGCCGACCACGCTTGGCGGACTACTAGATAGCGTCTCTCCGATTCCGGCTCAGCTATCTTTTTAAGAGAACTAAAGATGCCGTGCGCTTTGAACAAGTCGCTGGAGCCGGCACGGCGCGAAGCTATTGGAAATGCGTAAAAGACTATATCAAGTTCGGTCACGGCATGGTGCCGTGCGGCTCAGCTTTCTACGTTAGGCGTCACCAGCGCACCATGAATATTGAGCGGCCAATGCCACGGATGCCAAAGAGCAGAGCCGTTATTTTTGGCGTCGGCTTCGCTTTTGTCGCCGCCGTCGCGGTTTGGCTTGCTATTCGGTTTGAAACGACGAGTCTGATTCCGTGGTTGTTGGTGGTTCCCGCGTTAGCGATCATTGGCTACACACACTGGCGGCATTGTCCGCAATGCCACAGTCGTTTAGTTCTTCGCCGCGATTACTTTCCTGGGACGAAACGGTTTCGATGTTTGCAGGATTGTCCACGTTGTCAGATTGCGTGGGATACTGGCGACATTGGAGATGACAGCGATGGAGGTGGAAGTTGAGAATGCCGTTTAACCAGTCGCCGGAGCCAACGCCTATTGGCCATCGCAGTTCCGTCCCGCTTTGCGGGACGGTCAACGTCGCGAGTACGGCGCGGCTCAGATTTTTACGTTAGGTGTCATGGACACGCCCCGAAAACCTAATTTCTTCAAGCTGTATCTCTGGACAGTCGAGATATTCTCGATCGCATTGGTCGCTTGCTACTGGGGATTTTTATTCAGTGGGTCAGTTTGGGGCTCTAAGTTTCGCTACCATGATTTGTTCCAGGGCAGCTTGCCGATTATTTGTTTGCAGTTCATCACTGCGATTGCTTGCTGGCGGCAGCATCGCCGGCACGCAATTCTTGGTTTCACGGTTTGCGTGGCTTGGATAATCTGGGTTGCACTTCCGAGATTATAGCATGAGAGCGCTGACACCTAACCGCCGGAACCAACGCCGTTAGTCCAAGAAATATGGCAGCACTGACATCCTCCGGCTAAACAAAAAGGACGGGCAATTACTTGCCCGTCCTTCTTGAAATTATGATTTGGCTTTGCGCTTACTTCACCACCGTCGCAAACACCGCCGCCGCCTGGTTCGCCATGTCCAAGACCGTGTTCGGGAACAGGCCCAGCCAGAAGATGCCCGCGATGCACACCCACGCCGTGACTTTCGCCGGGGCCGACAGTTCGATGATCGTCAGATCCTTCGCGTCCTTGTCCCAGTACATCGCCTTGATGACGCCAAAGTAGTAATAGAGCGAGATCACCACACCCGCCAGCGCGGTGAAGACCAGGCAGTAATAACCGTGGTTGCCCGTCGTCTGCGCGGCGTTCACGGCGGCCTTGAGCAGCAAAAATTTTCCAAAGAATCCCGCCAGCGGCGGAATGCCCGCCAGCGAAACCATCGAGATCGTCATCGTGGCCGCGAGCAGCGGCGAACGCTGGCTCAGGCCCGTCAGGCCGGAGATGTCCTCCGTATCCAGGTGGCGCAGCACCAGCGCGATGACCAAAAAGCCCGCCAACGTCGTGAACAGGTAGCCCGCGAGATAATACAGGATGGCCGCCTGCCCGCCCGCATTCAGCGCCGCCACGCCCAGCAGCAGATAGCCCGCGTGCGAGATGCTGGAATAACCCAGCAAACGCTTGATGTTTTTCTGCGGCAGCGCGCAAAGGTTGCCGTACAGGATGGTGATGCCCGAAATGACGATGAGCAGGTTGCCCCACTGCGCCGTCACGCTCGGAACCGCGGCGAACAGCACGCGCAGCAGCAGGACAAAACCCGCCGCCTTGGAACCGACCGCCAAAAATGCCGTCGTCGGGGTCGGCGCGCCTTGATAGACGTCCGGCGCCCAGATCTGGAACGGAAACGCCGCGATCTTGAAACCGAGGCCCACCAGCACCAGCAGCACGCCCAGCAAAAAGAGTTTGCTGTCCCCGTACTGCGCCGCCACGGCGGCCAGCTCGGTGAAATTCAGCTTGCCGGTGACGCCCCAGATCAGCGCGATGCCGAACACCATGAACGACGAGGACAGCGCCCCGAGGATCAGGTATTTCACGCCCGCTTCCAGCGACATGATCTTGCTGCGCTGGTAACTGACCAGGACGTAAAACGTGATGGTGATGAGCTCGATCGAGACGAACAGCATCACAAAGTCATTGGCCGACGCCGCAAACAGCATTCCTGCCAGCGCAAACACAATGAGTGAGTAATATTCTGCGATACTTCCCTCCGCCAGCCGGTCGGAAAATTCCGCCGCGATGAACAACACTAAAATCGCCGCGACTAGGAAAAAGCGCTTGAAGAACAGTGACAGGCCGTCGTTGACAAAAGAGCCGTTGAAAACCGATCCAAAAGTGCTGCAACTGCCGTCACCGCCCAGGCTCATGACGAGCAAAAAACCCAGCAAAGCAATACCAAGGTAGCCTATGAACTTGCGCCGCTCGACGGGCACAAACAGGTCCGACAGCATCAGCACCAGGCCGAGGCCGATCACCGAAACTTCCATGCCGATAAAATTAAGAGATGAATTCATCAGTTACGAACTCCAGAATTGTCAACTTGCGCCACCTTTTCGACCGGCGCGGCCGCAGTCGCTTGCGCGGCGATCTTCTCCGCGTCATGGTTGATTTTATCGGTCAGCAGCTTCGGCCAGAAACCGAACACCAACAGGCTGGCCAGCAGCAGTGCGTACGGCAGCTTGCGCCAGACATGCGACGCGTCAGCGATCGTGTTCCACTTCTCCGGCAGCGGACCGTGTAAAATATTGCGGATGGCGCGCGTCATGTAGATGCCGCCGATGACCAGCGCGCCCCACAGCGCGATGATGGTGATGGTCGGGAACGCCTTCCAGGCGCCGAAGAACACCGTCGCCTCGCCCACGAAATTCGCAAAACCGGGCAATCCGCAGCCGGCCATCGCCGCCATCAACAGGGCCGTGCCGATGAACGGCAGCTTGCGGCAGAGCCCGCCCAGCTCGCTCATCTCCAGCGTGCCGGTCTGCTTGTAGATATAACCGCTCAGCGCAAAACTCAGCGCCGCGAGGAAACCGTGCGCCACCATGATGAGCACCGCCCCGGTGATGCCGATGAGGCTCAGGCTCGCAATGCCGAGGAAAATGAAGCCCATGTGCGCCACGCTCGAATTACCGATCAGCAGGTTCAGGTCCCGCTGGCGCATCGCCACCCAGCCGACATACAGGATGTTGCCAACACAGAGCCACGCGATGACATGCGCCCAGCTTTGCGCCGCCTGCGGCAGCATTGGCAACGCGAGGCGGATCAGACCGTACAGGCCAAATTTCTTCAGCACGCCCGCGTGCAGCATGGACGTCGGCGACGGTGCCACGGCATAGCCCAGCGGCGCCCAGGAGTGGAAGGGCCAGATCGAAACCAGGATGCCGAATCCGAACAACAGCAGCGGGAAGATGAAATTCTGCGCGGCCAAGGCCATCGGTTTCTCCTGGACGTGCTTGATGATCTCCGGGATGTCGAACGAGTTCGCACCCGACTGCAAATACAACGCGATGATGCCGATGAGCGCGATGAGCGCACCCAAGCTCAGGTACAGCGTGATCTGGAAGGTCGCGTAGTTCTTCTTTTCGCCCCGGCCCCACACGCCGATCATGATAAACGTCGGGATGAGCGCCAGCTCGTGCAGGAAATAGAAGAAGAACAGGTCCAGCGAGGCGAACGCCCCGAGGATGCCGCCGGTCATCACCAGCAGCAGGATGTAGAATTCCTTCTCGCGGGTCTGGATCTCAAACGAGCACAGCGCCGCGGCAAACGCCACGATCGCGCCCATCAGGATCAGCCCCACGTTCAAGCCGTCCACGCCCACGTGATAGCTGATGCCCAGCGATTGCACCCAGGTGTGCTGCTCGACGAACTGGAAACCATCCGTATTGGGAACGAACTGGCAGAACATCTTCACCGCCAGCACCGCCGAGATGAAAGTCGCCAGCACCGCGATGGCGCGGATGATGACCCGGTAATTGCGCGGCACCACCACCAGCAACAACGCTGCAAGAATCGGCCAGCCTGCGATATATGTTAAGATGGACGTCGTCATTTATTTCCTGAGCACAAAATAGAGCAGCAGCGACACGCCCAGCACGAACAGGAAGGCGTAGGTCTGCAGGTTGCCGGTTTGCACGTTGCGCAACATGCGCCCGCTGAGATTGGTGCCGCCGCGGATAATGCCGATGGCCGCCCACTCGACGAGCCAGCGGTCGACCCAATCCGCCACTGCCGCGAGGGCATCATGCGCCCGGATGAACGTGGCCTCGTAGATCTCGTCGAAATAAAATTTGTTCTTCATCGCCGTCGCCAGTCCGCCGAGTTTGGCCGGGAGCGGGTCAGTTTCAGCCTTCGCATACAACGCCCAGGCGGCCACCAGGCCGATGGCAAATGCAAGCAACCCGAGCCCCGCCGCCACTGGCGCGGCTCTGAAAGGCTCGGTCAATGCCGCCATGAAACCGGTGGATTCTTCCCCGACAATGGGAAAATTGTGATGGTAGATGCCTTCGATCCCGATCAGCCCGCCGATGACGCTCATAATCGCCAGGACAACCAACGGACCGGTGATTATCCAATTTGATTCATGAGCATGCGAGGCGGCCTCGGATTTTTCCTTGCCGAAGAACACGACGAAGAACAACCGGAAGGTGTAAAAGGTCGTCAACCCGGCGATGAACACGCCAATGCCAAAAAGCAGATAATTATGCTGCCCGTAGGCTTGCCCAAGGATGCTGTCTTTGCTGAAGAAACCGCTCAACGGCCACAGGCCCGAAAGCGCGAGCGCACCGATGAGAAAGGTGACGAACGTGAGCGGCATCTTTTTGCGCAGATTGCCCATCTGCCAGATGTCCTGCTTGTGGTGCATGCCCATGATCACGGAACCGGCGGCCAGGAACAGCAGCGCCTTGAAGAAAGCGTGCGTCGTGAGATGGAACATCGCCGGTGTCGGGCCGTTCAAGCCCACCGCCATCACCATGTAACCGAGCTGCGACAGCGTCGAGTAGGCGATGATGCGCTTGATGTCGTTCTGTTGCACCGCGATCAACGCCGCCAGCAGCGCCGTGAATCCGCCGATATAGGCGATCACGTGCAGCGCGTCGGCATTGTACAAAAACAGGGTGCGGCAGAGCATGTACACACCGGCGGCCACCATCGTCGCGGCGTGGATCAACGCTGACACCGGCGTCGGGCCTTCCATCGCGTCCGGCAACCACACGTGCAGCGGAAACTGCGCGGACTTGCCCATCGCGCCGCAGAAGATTAACAAGGCAGCAAGGGTTAAATTTATTGATGCTACACCAACATGACCATTAACCAAAGTGGCATGGTCCAAGTGAGTAGAATGAGGCTGGGCTATAGATGAGCCGAGTAGATCAGACAGCCCATCAAAATTGAGTGTTCCCGCAAATCCCCAGAACATTAATATGCCAGCGAGAAAACCAAAGTCGCCGAGGCGATTGACGATGAAGGCCTTTTTCGCGGCGTCACCGGCGCTCGGCTTTTCATACCAGAAACCGATCAACAGGTAGCTGGACACGCCGACCAGCTCCCAGAAGATGAACATCATCACGAAATTGTTCGCCAGCACGATGCCCAGCATCGAGAACGTGAACAGGCTCAAGCACGCGAAAAAGCGCGCCTTGCTCGGATCTTCGTCCATGTACGCGTAAGAATAGATATGGATCGCCCCGCCGACACCCGTCACGATCAGCAGCATCATCAGGCTCAACGCATCCAGCTTCAGCCCGATATCGACCTGCAATCCCCCAATGTTCAGCCAGCTCGTGGTGGTTTCGACATTGACCTGAAATCCGTTCGCGTGGATGAACAGGACCGTCATGATGAAACCGGTGACGACCGCGCCGATGGAAATCAGGCTGCTCAGGTTTTTGCGGCGCAACGTGAACAGCGTGATGAACGCCGCCGACAGCAGCGGCAGGAACAAAACCCACCAGACCAGTGATATGTATTCTAATGTCATTTCTGCAAATCCTTCAGAGCTTCATCGAAGTCAGGTCCTCGACATGCGCCGACTGCCGCTTGCGGAACAGCGCCACGATGAGCGCCAGGCCGACCGCCACCTCCGCCGCCGCCACCGTGATGATGAAGAACACCAGCACCTGGCCGTCCAGCTTGTCGTTGTACCGCGAAAAGGAGACCAGCGCCAGGTTCGCCGCGTTGAGCATCAGTTCCAGCGACATGTAGATCACCAGCAGGTTGCGCCGCAGGATCACGCCCAGCAGACCCAGGCAGAACAGGATCATGCTGACGGCCAGATAATGTTGTAGTCCGACGTGCATTTGTATTCGTTAAATTGTTAAATCGTTGAAACGTTAAACCGGAGGGGAGCCGGCGGTAGTCCGCCGGTGCAACCATTCAACGATTTAACGATGTAACACATTTTCATTCCAATTTCTTTTTGCTCAGCAGGATCACGCCGATCATCGCCACCAGCAGCAGCACGGAGACGATCTCAAATGGCAGGGTGTATTGCGTGAACAGGAGTTTGCCCAGCGCGTAGGTTTCACCATCATGCGCATTGGCCGGCGGTTCACCGGTAAATTTGGCAGACAGCAGCGACTTCATGAAAATCGAGAACACGATGCCCACGGAGAGCAGCCCGGCGAACAGGCCGAAAAACTTGATCCGGCGGCGCTGCTCTTCCTTCAAATCGAGCAACATGATGACGAAGATGAACAGCACGATGACCGCGCCGGCGTAAACGAGGATCTGCACCGCCGCGAGGAAGAACGCGTGCAGCAGCAGGAACAGCCCGCTCATCGAGATGATGGTCAGCACCAGGAACATCGCGCTGGTGACCGGGTTGCGGCTGAACGGATTGGCGATGACGAGGATGCCGCAAAGCAGGGTCAACGCCGCGAAGACGTAAAACAAAACGTCCGTCACCGCACCGCCTGCGATCAAGTTGTTGATGGATTCCATTGCTGATTAGGGCTTCACCGGGAAGCTTTCCTGCGCCTTCGCCTCTTCCAGCTTGTTCTTCCATTTCTGGATGCCGGGGCTGACACCGCCGAGTGACAGGAGCTTTTCCTTGTTATAAATCAATTCACCGCGGCTCAGGGCGACGAGCGAATAGTCCTTCTGCAAAAAGATCGCCTCTTCCGGGCAGACTTCCTGGCAGAAGCCGCAGTAGATGCACCGCAGCATGTTGATCTCGAATTCCGCCGGCATTTTCTCCGCGTTGGCGCGGTCGGCCTTCTGGCCGTCCTGGCCGGGCGGCGTGATGCGGATGGCCTTCGGCGGGCACACAAATTCGCAGAGCTGGCACGAAACGCATTTTGTGCTGCCTTCCTGGTCCTTCACCAGATACGGCGCGCCGCGGTAATTCGCCGGCAGCGTCCATTTCTGCTCGGGATACTCCATCGTCACGACCTTGCCCTTGATGAGCGTGCTGAAGGCGTGCTTGAGCGTGACCTTCAACCCGCCGATGATGGCCGGCAGGTAAAGCTTTTCCCAAAACGTCAATGGTTTGCGGTCAACAATCATCGTGAAACCTCAATCAAGTTTTACCTTCGCATCGACGAAATTCGTCAGCGTTTCAAAAGGGATGTCCACGATCAGCTTCTGCCCATCGCAGAAGGTCAGGATCGTCGCGATGCGAGTCGGCTGCATGGCCATCACATGGTCGGTGTTGAAACAAAACTCGGCATTCTTGCCGGTGATGTCGTCCGTCAACGTAGTTTTGATGAAGGCCATAGGTTTTTTTAGTTTGCGGATTTAAGCCACAGCCAGATGGCCGTGACCAGTATGTTTACCAACGCCAGCGGCAAAAACCGCCGCCAGCCCAGATCCATCAACTGGTCATACCGGAAACGCGGGAACATCCAGCGCACCCAGATGAACACCACCATGAAAAACACCATCTTCGCCAGGAACACCAAGACATGCGCGAGGCCCATGCCGATCGAGGTCGCCGGATGGTCCAGGCCCCAGAACGGCAGCGTCCAGCCGCCGAAAAACAGTGTCACCATCATCGCCGAGGACGAAACCATGTTCGAATATTCCGCGAGGAAGAACAGCGCGAACTTCATCGAGCCGTATTCCGTGTGGTAGCCGCCGACCAGTTCGGTTTCCGCCTCCGGCAAATCGAACGGCGTGCGGTTGGTTTCCGCGAACGACGCGACCATGAAAATGAAGAACGACACCGGCGCGTACAGGACCAGCCAGCCGCTCGTCGCCTGCCAGCTGATGATCTGGCCCAGGTTCAAATTACCGACGATCAGCAGCACCGGGATGACCGACATGCCCATCGAAATTTCGTACGAAATCATCTGCGCGCTCGAACGGATGCCGCCGAACATCGGATACTTCGAGTTCGCCGCATAGCCCGCCAGCACGATGCCGTACACGCCCATCGATACGATGCCGAACGTGTAGAGGATGCCGACATTCAGGTCCGCGATGACCATCTTCTGATCACCAATGACTGAACCAAAAGGAATCACCGCCACCGTCAACATCGCCGGGATCACCGATACCGCCGGGGCGAGGAAGAAATAGATCTTCTTCACACCTGCCGGCGTGAAATCTTCCTTGAACATGAACTTCAAACCGTCCGCCAGCGGCTGGAACATGCCCCAGCGCGTCAGCAGCGGACCGAGGAACGGAATGTATTTCGCAAACGGCGGCGCACAGCGGTTCGGGCCCACGCGGTCCTGGATCCACGCCGAAATCTTGCGTTCCGCCAGCACCGAGTACGCGACCAGACCCTGCACCACGCCGACCACGATCATGATCTTGACGACCGACCACAGCACCATCTTGCCGTCCGGCGAGAGGGCGAAATACCAGTTTTGTATGGATTGGGGGATTAAGTCCATTTTAGATTTGCACCGTCACGCCGGTGTCGCCGAGGCCCGCCCAGGTCAGGCCGTTGAACGCGGAAACGTCCTTCGCCATTTCGTTGAACAATCCCTCGATCGTCACAAAGCCGTTCTGGCCGGTGACGTTGTGGACGAGGTCGTGTAAAAATTCCCATTCGGCGCGGGCGTCGCCCGGCGCCTCGACGGCCTTCATGAATTTCTGGACGCGGCCCTTGCCGTTGGTGAACGTGCCGCGCTTTTCCGCGTGCGCGCAACCGGGCAATACATAATGCGCCAGCTTGGTCGTTTCGTTCGGCAAGATGTCGCTCACCACGAACGTGTCCAGCTTGGCCAGCAATTCCGCCGTCAGGCCGTGTTCTTCCACCACTTCGCTGATGGTTTCCTGCTCGCGCAACTTGTCGTTGCTGACCCCGCGCTTGACGATGTTTTCGCCGAAGACGATCAAGGTCTTGATCTTGCCTGACGCGATGCCGTCGGAAATCTTCACCAAGTTGATGCCCATCTCGGTGAAGCAGATGCCCGTGAGTCGCGCGCCGTTCGTGTTCGGATTCTTGTCCGCGCTGACCAGGAGCTTGTCCGCCGCGCCCGTGCGCGGGATGGAATCACTAATCGCACCGAGCTTGGCCTTCAATTTTGCGATGAGCCACAGTTCCTCGTTCGTCTGCCGTGCCG
>Ga0210392_10001056_pt1 | contig 14935 bp, 16 predicted proteins | sample IncBWC30OmetaG_FD_161057 | JGI IMG/M metagenome (GOLD analysis project Ga0210392, IMG submission 161057) | Forest soil microbial communities from Barre Woods Harvard Forest LTER site, Petersham, Massachusetts, United States - Inc-BW-C-30-O ...
GTGGACGCTACAGGACTCGAACCTGTGACCCCGTGCGTGTGAAGCACGTGCTCTAACCAACTGAGCTAAGCGTCCGGCGCAGGGGACAGCTCTACCAAACCACCGCCAAAAGCAAAGCGGATTCTTGACCGCGGATTCCCCATTCGGATTTTTCCCGCGGATAACGCGGATCAGCACGGATGGGATTCCAATCCGTTTCTGGCAGGTGGAGCGCGTTGACCTCAACGCGCTTAGAACGTCTTGGGGTCAAGCCGCTCCACCTCGATGAGGTCACTCAGAATCCCAAGCCTAAATTCCTGGCTTCCGGGTTCCTGCTCAAAACTCCGAGTCCGTATCCGCGTTCATCCGCGTCATCCGCGGGAAAAATGTTCTTATTTCTTTGTTTTCACCGCTGTTCTTCGCCGCGGGAACATCTCTCGGCAGATTTCGCAGCTCATCCCGTCGCACCCGCGCGCCGAGCAGTGTTCGCGTCCATAAAAAATAATCCGCAGGTGCAGCCGATTCCAGTGCGCGCGCGGGAAAAGTGCTTTCAGGTCCTGCTCGGTCTGCTCGACATTGCGGCCGCTGGTGAGCTTCCAGCGCTGCGCGAGGCGGTGGATGTGCGTGTCCACCGGGAACGCCGGTTCGCCGAAGGCCTGCGCCATGACCACGCTGGCGGTTTTGTGCCCCACCCCCGGCAACGCCTCAAGCTCGGCAAAGGTCCGCGGCACTTGTCCGCCGTATTGTTCGATCAGAATCCGCGACAGTTCCGAAATGGCTTTCGCCTTTCGCGGCGCCAGGCCGCACGAGCGGATGATCCCCTGGATTTTTTCCACCGGTTGCACGGCCATTTTGGCCGGTGTGTCCGCGAGCGCGAAAAGCCGCGGGGTGATCTCGTTCACCCGCTTGTCGGTGCACTGGGCCGAGAGCAACACGGCGATCAGCAGCGTGTAGGCATCGCGATGCTGCAGCGGGATGGGTGTTTCCGGGTAAAGCTCGGCCAGCCGCCGATCGATGTAGGCGGCGCGCTCGGCCCGCGTGCTGAATTTATTTGGCTGCTTTGGCACCGGGCAGCGAGCAGAGCCGCTTTTGCCCTCGAGACAATCGGAAAACCGGAATCGAACAATTTTACACCAAGGTCGCAAAGAACGCGAAGGCAGAAGAGACATTTACATCGGATCGATCTTCGCGACCTTTGCGTCCTTCGTGTCCTTCGTGTAAAAATGGATTGGTGTTCTCGCTGGATCGATATCCGTGCTGATCCGCGTTATCTGCGAAGAAAAACACTTCGGCTTGCCCCACCTGAAGGAATAAATCATCTTTTCACCTCATCAGTAGTCATATCATGAAACGCATCCTGCTCCTTACCCTTATTGCCGCAACGGTCGCTCTTTTGGGCGGCTGCGCCACGACCGATTACGGCACTGATGACCCCACTCGCCATGAGGACGAACATTCTCAAATACTTCCTGCGATGGATTTTAATCAAGGCGGCGGCGGTAGTGGCGGCTATTGATCGCCGGCAGCCTGGATCGAACAAATAAGCGGGCGGTTCGAACCGGGTATTAGCGTCCATTCGCGTTGATCCGCGGTTTCTAAAAGGATCCTTGTGGCGTAAAACTCAGTTGCGCCGCCTGCCCGCCGCCGTAGGTTCACGCAATGCCTTCGTCTTCCGCGCCCGCCGCCACTACGAATCGCGACCTGCTCGCCCCGCTCGACACGTTCGCACGCCGCCACCTCGGCCCCGACGCCACCGAGCAGGCCGAAATGCTCCGCCTCCTCGGCCACGCCTCGCTCGACGCGTTGATCGACGCCGCCGTGCCCGCGCACATCCGCCGCGGCCCGCTCGAACTGCCCGCGGCCGCCGGAGAAAGCGCGGCCCTCGCCGAGCTGCGCGAGCTCGCCGCCGAGAACAAGGTTTTCCGCAGCCACATCGGCATGGGTTACCACGGCACGCTCACGCCCGGCGTCATCCAGCGCAACATCCTGGAAAATCCCGGCTGGTACACGGCCTACACGCCATACCAGGCGGAAATTTCCCAGGGCCGGCTCGAGGCGCTGCTCAATTTCCAGACGATGGTCTGCGACCTGGCCGGCCTCGACATCGCCAACGCCTCCATGCTCGACGAGGGCACCGCTGCCGCCGAGGCCATGATGCTCTGCCATCGCGTCAAGCAGGGCGAGAACCATGCCGCCGCCACGTTCTTCGTCTCGGACTCCTGCCACCCGCAAACGATCGACATCGTGCGCACGCGCGCCAAGCCGCTCGACATCGAGATCATCGTGGGCGACCACCGCACGTTCCAATTTGCCGCGGACAAAAATCCCGTCGGCGTGCTCGTGCAGTATCCCGACACGTGGGGCAACGTGGCCGACTTCGCCGACTTTTTCGCGCGCGCCCACGCCGCCGGCGCGCTCTGCGTCGTCGCCTGCGACCTGCTTGCGCTCACGCTGCTGCGCGCGCCCGGCGAGTTCGGCGCGGACGTCGCCGTCGGCTCCTCGCAACGCTTCGGCGTGCCCATGGGCTACGGCGGGCCGCACGCCGCTTTCTTCGCCACGAAGGACGCCTACAAACGCCAGATGCCCGGACGCCTCGTCGGCGTGTCGAAGGACGCGCAGGGCCACCCCGCGCTCCGCCTCGCGCTCGGCACGCGCGAGCAGCACATCCGCCGCGACAAGGCCACGTCCAACATCTGCACCGCACAGGTGCTCCTCGCCGTGATGGCCTCAATGTACGCGGTCTATCACGGCCCCGAGGGCCTGAAAAAAATCGCCCGCCGCACCAAGCTGCTCACCGAGTTGCTCGCCACCGGCCTGCGCTCGATCGGCGCGACCGTAAACACCGAATTCTTTTTCGACACGCTCACCGTGGGCAACGTCTCCGCCGCGCGCGTCCACGCCGCCGCCCACGCCAAAAAAATCAACCTCCGCCCCATCGATGCGCACACCGTCGGCATCACGCTCGACGAAACCACCTCGGTCGATGACGTGAAGCTGCTGCTCTCGTTCTTCGGCAACGCTGCTGACGCAGCATCTCAAATCTCAGATCTCAAATCTCAAATGGCGGAGTTCCGCGCTCCTTTTGCGCGGACCTCCGCCTTCCTCACCGCCGCGGTCTTCAACCACCACCACACCGAGCACGAGATGCTGCGCTACATCAAGCGGCTCGAGGCGAAGGACCTTTCGCTCTGCCACTCGATGATTTCTCTCGGCTCGTGCACGATGAAGCTCAATGCCACGACGGAGATGCTGCCCGTCACCTGGCCCGAGTTCGGCGAACTGCATCCCTTCGCGCCTGTCGAGCAGGCGCGCGGCTACCAGAAATTATTCGAACAGCTTGAGGGCTGGCTCGCCGAGATCACCGGCTTCGCCGCGGTCTCGCTCCAGCCCAACGCCGGCTCGCAAGGCGAATACGCCGGCCTGCTCGTCATCCGCGCCCACCACGAGGCGCGCGGCGAAGGCCAGCGCAACGTCTGCCTTATTCCCACCAGCGCGCACGGCACCAATCCCGCCACCGCGACGATGTGCGGTTTTCACGTCGTGCCCGTCGCGTGCGACGCGCAGGGCAACATCGACGTCGCCGACTTGAAGGCCAAGGCCGCGGCGCACCGCCAGGATCTCGCCGCGCTCATGGTCACCTACCCCAGCACGCACGGCGTTTTCGAAACTTCCATCAAGGACATCTGCGCGCTCATCCATGAGCACGGCGGCCAGGTTTACATGGACGGCGCGAACATGAATGCGCAGGTCGGCCTCACCTCGCCCGGCCACATCGGCGCCGACGTCTGCCATCTCAACCTCCACAAAACGTTTTGCATCCCCCACGGCGGCGGCGGCCCCGGCGTGGGCCCGATCGGCGTCGCCGCGCATCTCGCGAAATTTCTGCCCGGGCATGTCGCACTTCAACCTCTCGCCTCTCGCCTTTCGCCTCTCGCCTCCAGTGGCGCCGTTTCCGCCGCTCCCTACGGCAGCGCGAGCATCCTTCTCATCAGCTGGCTCTACATCCGCATGATGGGCGCCACCGGCCTGACCGATGCGACCAGGATCGCCATCCTCAACGCCAACTACATCGCCAAGCGCCTCGAAAAGCATTTCCCGGTACTCTACCAGGGCACGGGCGGACTCGTCGCCCACGAGTGCATCCTCGAATTCCGTTCGTGGAAAAAACACGGCCTCGAAGTCGAGGACGTCGCCAAGCGCCTGATAGATTACGGCTACCACGCGCCCACCATGTCGTTTCCCGTGCCCGGCACGTTCATGATCGAGCCGACCGAGAGCGAATCGAAAGCCGAACTCGACCGTTTTTGCGACACGCTCATCGCCATCCACGGCGAACTGGCCGCGGTCGCGAGCGGCGAATCCGACAAGACCAACAATCCGCTGAAAAACGCACCGCATACCGCCACGGCCGTCTGCGCCGAAGAATGGAACCATCCCTACTCGCGCGAGACCGCGGCCTTTCCTGATGCGTGGACGCGCGCCAGCAAATTCTGGCCCGCGGTCGGCCGCGTCGACAATGTTTACGGCGACCGGAACCTGATGTGCACGTGTGCGGGGATGGCGGCCTATGCTGCGCCAGCAGCGCAGGCCTGACGGCCTATGCTACTTGAAAAAATTGTGGGCAGGGTGCCCCCACCTTGTACCGGGATCGATCGCGGGGTGAGGGCACCCCGCCCACAGCCAGATCCTACATTTCGTAAACTCGCATACAATCGGTATGCAAACTGGGTTGACACTACCGACGCTTTGCGCACAAATTACGTCGTCATGGCCAAGCCACGCAAAGTCAGAGAACCCGCCGGCACCTACGCTGCAAAACCGCCCGCAAAACGGGCGCCGGCTGCGGCTGCGCAAAAAACAACCTCCTCCGGGGTGCGCTATGCGGACGATGCCACCTTCCGCAAGGCTGCGGATAAGGTTTTCAAAACTCACGAGGAGCTTTTCCGAAAACTTGCCCAGTGAATGAGCCGATCTTTCTTTCCCGCGACCAAGTGCTGGAACTGCATCGGATCTCACTAGAACGGCACGGTGGGCTTGATGGCCTTCGCGAGCCCGGACTGCTGGATTCAGCCCTGATGCAACCGGAGGCGGCGCATTTCTATGGCCAAGGCGACTTGTGCTCAATCGCTGCTGCGTATGCGTTTCATATTGCGCAGAACCAACCTTTTCTCGACGGCAACAAACGCACTGCCATGGGCGCAGCCCTCACATTTTTAGAGACCAACCGGGTTGATGTGACCAAACTCAATGGCGTAAAACTCTACGACGCCATGATTGCGATCGCCGAAAAACGGCTCGACAAAGCCGGTCTCGCCGCCGTCTTTCGCGAGCAACTAAAAACATGAAACTTATCCGTCACCTCACGCCGAACGGCCCGGCTCATGCCGCGCTCCAACCCAATGGCACCGCGTTTGAAATCACCGGCGACATCTTTGGCGATTTCCGCGTGACCGACCGCGTCGTGCGGCCCGGCAAGCTCCTCGCCCCGGTCGCGCCAGCCAATATCCTCTGCATCGGGCTGAATTACCGCAAGCACGCCGCGGAAGGCGGCCACAGTCTGCCGGAATTCCCCGTGCTCTTCATCAAGCCGACCAGCGCCGCGCAGAACCCTGGCGACCCGGTGGAAATCCCGCAAAAGCTCGCCAGCACCAAAGTCGATTACGAGTGCGAGCTCGCCGTCGTCATCGGCCGGCATTGCAAAAACGCCACGCGCGCCAACGCCCTCGATTTTGTCCTCGGCTACACCTGCGCCAACGACGTCTCCGCCCGCGACTGGCAGCAACAGTGGGGCGGCAGCCAGTGGTGCCAGGGCAAAAGCTTCGATACGTTTTGTCCGCTCGGCCCCGTGGTCGTCACGCGCGACGAAATCCCCAATCCCAATTCACTCCAGATCAAAACCCTCCTCAACGGACAGGTGATGCAGGACTGGAACACGGACGACATGATCTTCGACGTGCCGAGGCTCATCGAATTTCTCAGCGGCGGCAAAACGCTCCTGCCCGGCACCGTCATCCTCACCGGCACGCCGCACGGCGTGGGCTTCGCGCGCAAGCCGCCTGTCTTCATGAAACCCGGCGACACCGTGAGCGTGGAGATCGAAAAAATCGGCACGCTCACCAATCCCGTCGTGAACGAGCGGGTGTGAGGGATTCCGAATTTCCAAGGTAGGGCGCGACCGCCGGGCGCGCCGTAGATAATTGCGGACGGCCCGGCGGTCCGTCCCTACCCGCGCTGCCGTGCGACAAGCACCTCACCGGGCGGTGAGTTGTTTCAGCGTCGCATAGAGCTTTTCGAGCCGCGGCATGCTCGCGCCTGCGGCCTGCGCCCGCCGCAACGGCTCGCCCCAGATCGCCTCGACCTCCACTTCGCGCCCGGCGAGAAAATCGACCAGGCTCGACGGACGATAGGCTCCCATCGGCGGCGTGACGTCAAACTGCTGCTGGAGGAACTTGTCCGCGATGGTGAAACCGAGCCGTCCGGCGGCGAGCTGCACCTCGTGCATCAATTCGTGCACTTCCATCGCCAGTTGCGGATCGGCACAGAGCCGGTCGGTCGCAACACCACCGGCCGCGATGGCGAGGCCGTTGAAGGGAATGTTCCAGACGAGCTTGCACCAGCGCGCCTCGGCCAGGTCATCGACCACGCGCGTTTTCACGCCCGCGGCTTCAAACTGCGCGGCCAGCGCCCGGGTGCGGTCCTGCGGCGGCCGGCCGAACTCGCCGAGCGCAATCGAACCCGGATGATAGCACATCACCTCGCCCGGTGCCGTGCGCGTCGCGGCGATGAACGCAAGTCCGCCCATCACGCGCTCCGCGCCAAAGAGCGCCGCCAGCTGCTCGTCAGAGCCGAGGCCGTTTTGCAGCGTGAAAATCACCGTATGCGGGCCGAGCAACGGCGGCAGCAGGCGCGCAAGTTCACTGTTCGCCGTGGTCTTGAGCGTGACGATGACGAGATCGACCGGGCCGATTTCCTTGGTGGAGCCAAACGCCGCGACCGGGCGCAGTTCCGTGATGTCGTTTTTTTCCTGCAGCAACAGCGAACCCCTCGCCCGCACCGCCGCGAGATCGCTGCGCATCAGGAAACGCACGTCCGCGCCGGCCGGCGCGAGCTTCGCACCATAATACAGGCCGATGGCCCCAGAGCCGACGATCGCAATTTTTGAAAGTGAATTCGTCACGAGAAAGCAAAGGACGCAGAGAAAATTTATGAGTCAACCCTGTGTTCCAAAATCATTCTCGTTCTCATAATCGTAATCGTTCTCCCGCAGATATCTCGGATCGATAACGAGAACGATTAAGAGAATGAGAACGATGCAGCGAGACAGCCATTCGCATCAAATAGGCCCTCGGGCATCTCACCCGAAAATTAGACATAAAACCAGCCGGACGGTAAAAAGAATACGAAAGCTGTTAACAGGCTGGCGACGCGCCTTTGTAACACCTATCGCCGGCCTTATGCAAAAGATTAGTCCCGTATAGGCCTCCCTTCCAACTGCTACGATAAAGTTCCACGAGGGGAGAAACTTTGTTCAAGCCGATTGCGAAGATATAGCTCACAGGTTATTCACAGGCGGATTGGCCGGCCCATGACGACAGGAATTTCTTCACTTTTTCCGCACCACTGAATTGCGCGCCACCCGCAGCTTTTTGGGGTAATCGGCGATGGCATGCAGGCCGCGGCTCTCGTGCCGTTGCAGCGCGCAGGCGACGATGATCTCAGCCACTTGCAGGAGGTTGCGCAATTCGAGCAAACGCGTGTCCACGGAGAAATTCCAATAGTAGTCGTGGATTTCACGCACGAGGTCGGCGATGCGCGTGCGGGCGCGCTCGAGTCGTTTCGTCGTGCGCATGATGCCGACGTAGTCCCACATCGCGCGGCGCAGCTCGTCCCAATTGTGCGTGAGCACGACGCGTTCATCGTCGCTGCCGCCGCCAAGGTCGACCCAGGGCGGAATTTCCGCGGCCGCCCGCCGGGCCGTGCGCAGGTAACGGTCCACCGACTCCGCGCCGCGGTGCGCCACGACCACCGCCTCGAGCAGCGAGTTGCTCGCCAGGCGGTTCGCGCCATGCAGGCCGGTGCAGGAAATCTCGCCGCAGGCATAGAGGCCCGGCAGGGACGTCTCCGCGGCCAGGTTGGTGGCCACGCCGCCGCAGGTGTAGTGCGCCGCGGGCACGACCGGGATGAGGTCGCGCGCAAGGTTGAGGCCGAGTTTCTTGCAGGCTTGGAAAATCTGCGGGAACCGCTCGCGCAAAAATGCCTCGTTGCGGTGCGTGATGTCGAGCCACACATGCGGCGCGCCGGATTTTTTCATCTCGGTGTCGATGGCCCGGGCCACGATGTCGCGCGGGGCGAGGTCCGCCATCGGGTGATACGCGCCCATGAACGCCTCGCCCGCGGTGTTGCGCAGGATCGCACCCTCGCCGCGCACGGCTTCACTGATAAGAAAGCGCTCGCCCGTGGCCGAATAGAGCGTCGTCGGGTGAAACTGGATGAACTCCATGTTCTTCACCGCGACGCCCGCCCGGAAGGCCATGGCAATGCCATCGCCCGTGGCGATGTCGGGATTGGTCGTATAAAGGTAAACCTGCCCCGCCCCGCCGGTGCTCAGCACGACGACCGGCGCGTGGAACGTCACCACGCGGCCATCGCGCACATCGAGCGCATAAACCCCCGCCACGCGATTTTCGTTTTTCGCTTTCCGCTTTCCGCCTTTCGCTTTTTTACCCGCGCCCAGCGTGGCCTCCGTCTCCACGTCGACCGCAAAAAAATGTTCGAACAGGGCGATGCGCGGCTCGCGGGTGAGCGCCTTGAGCAGGGCTTCCTCGATCGCCTTGCCCGTCATGTCCTTCACATGCAGGATGCGCCGTTCGGTATGGCCGCCCTCGCGGCCAAGGTCGTAGCCGCCTTTTGCGTCGCGGGAAAACTTCAGCCCGAGCTTGACCAGTTCCTGCACGCGCGCCGGGCCGTCGCGCACGATCTCGCGCACCACGCGCGCGTCGCACAACCCGTCGCCGGCCACCAGCGTGTCGCGCACGTGCTTGTCAAAGTCATCCGTCTGCGCGGTGACGACCGCGACCCCGCCCTGCGCAAAGTTGGTGTTGGAGTCGGCCTTGTTCTTCTTCGTGAGGATCGCGACCGAGTGGCCGCGCTGCGCGACCTTCAGCGCGAAGCTCAGCCCGGCGATGCCGCTGCCGACCACCAGGACGTCAAAATGCTTGGAGCTCATTCAAAATCGAAAACGAGCAGCGTGACAGGGTTTGGGCGGGGAGCAAGGCGTAGCCGGGAGCGCCATCGCCGGCCTCACGGCACGATCAACGCGCCCATCTCAAAAAACGAATAATCGGGATTTTCGTAACGCAGGCGATAATTGCCATGGGCTCGCTTGGGCAGCTGCACGATCATCATGTCAGGGCAAACCTGCCCTTTTTTGGCCCGCACCGTATAAACTCTTATCCGCACTTCATCACCGTGCACGTGGACCGAGGCATGGTCGAAAACCAAAGATGCGTTTACCAACGCGGGCTTGCAGGTGATGGCCTGCCCACCCCGTGGATCGAACCTCACTTTTGCCCCAAGCTGCCCGTTCCCAAGCTGAACGGTCGTAACCTCGACCCCGCCCACTTTCTGCACGAAATCCCAATCGCAGCGTTTGCACGTAAACCAGCTGGTGATCGAGGCCGACGCCAGCGACGCGGTCATGAAAAACAGGGCGGCCAGCCGGAGCGCGTTCCAGGAAAATTTATTCAGGATATTCATAATTCCACATTGTCGATCAGCCGAACTTCATCCACCCAGGCGGCGATGGCCAGCAATGTTTTTCCCGGCACGACCACCCGTAGGGGCTCGAAAGTGTCCTTGTCCACCATCGCCACGTAGATGACGCGCACGCGGCGTTTTTGGCTGAGCAGGTGCGTGACCTCGGCGATGAGCCGGTCGTCGCGATGCTCGCCGCCCGCGACCATTTCCTGCGCGCGGCGCAGCGCCCGCGAGATGACGACCGAGTCCTCGCGCTGCACCGCCGTGAGATAGCGGTTGCGTGAACTCATCGCCAGCCCGTCGGGTTCGCGCATGATCGGCGCGACCACAAACTTCACGGGCAGGTGCAGGTCCGCGGCCATCCGTTTCAGCACCGCCACCTGCTGCGCGTCCTTCTGCCCGAACACGGCGATGTGCGGCCGCACGATGTTGAAAAGCTTCGCCACCACCGTGGCCACCCCGCGGAAATGCGTGGGGCGCGAGGCTCCTTCGAGCGGCTTGCTCACCGCTTCCTCGATCACGAAGGTCGAGCAACCCTTGGGATAAATCTCCGCGACCGGCGGCAGGAAGACCGCATCCACGCCCGCCTCCGCGCACAGCTCGAGGTCGTGTTCCAGCGGGCGCGGATAATTCGAATAATCCTCGCTCGGCCCGAACTGCGTGGGATTGACGAAAATCGACACCACCACCGCGTCGGCCTTCGCCCGCGCCAGCTTCACCAGGCTCAAATGCCCGGCATGCAGCGCACCCATCGTCGGCACAAAACCGATGCGCTGGTCCTTCGCGCGCAGCTTGTCGGCCAGCGCCTGCATCTCACGAACCGTCTCGATTTTTTGCATAGAGGAGGTAACTAACAACAACTCTAGCTTGAACTAACGGAATACCCAGCGCTTATTCAAGTTTTTCGCCAGTTCACGTTCCCTTTACCGACATGATCCGCATCAACGAAAACTACACCAAGCTCAAGGCTTCCTATCTTTTCAGCGACATCGCCAAGCGCGTCGCCGCCTACTCGCAGGCGCATCCCGACAAATCCATCATCCGCCTCGGCATCGGCGACGTCACCGAACCGCTCCCGCCGGTCTGCATCGCGGCGCTGCACGCCGCCACCGACGAGATGGCCAATCGCGCCACCTTCAAGGGTTACGGCCCCGAGCAGGGTTACGCCTTCCTGCGCGAGGCCATCGCGCAGCACGACTACGCGCCGCGCGGCGCGAAGATCGAGCCCGATGAGATTTTCGTCAGCGACGGCGCGAAGTGCGACTGTGGCAACATCCAGGAAATTTTCGCCACCGACATCCGCATCGCCATCACCGACCCGGTGTATCCGGTTTACGTGGACACGAATGTCATGGCCGGCCGCACCGGGGCCAACCGCGACGGCCGCTATGAGGGCATCACCTATCTTGAGTGCACCGCGGCCAACGGCTACATACCGGCGTTGCCCGCCGCGCCGGTCGATTTGATTTATCTTTGCTTTCCCAACAATCCCACCGGCGCCGTGGCCACGCGCGCCCAGCTCGCCGCGTGGGTCGAGTTCGCCCGCAAGAACAAGGCCGTCATCCTCTTCGACGCCGCCTACGAGGCCTACATCCGCGACCCGCAGATCCCGCACAGCATTTATGAGATCGACGGCGCGCGCGACGTCGCCATCGAGTTCCGCAGCGCCTCAAAGACCGCCGGCTTCACCGGCACGCGCTGCGCCTACACCGTCGTGCCCAAGAGCGTCATGGGTTACGACGCCACGGGGAAGGCTCACCCGTTGCACGCGCTTTGGAACCGCCGCCACACGACCAAATTCAACGGTGTCGCCTACCCGATCCAAAAGGCCGCCGCCGCCATTTATACCAACGCCGGCCAGCAGCAGGTGCGCGCGCTGACGGACTTTTACCTCGGCAACGCGAAGCTCATCCGCGACGCCATGGCCGGACTCGGCCTCAAGTGCATCGGCGGCGAAAACGCGCCTTACATCTGGGTCAACACCGGCCGCGACTCGTGGCAGTTTTTCGACCTCCTGCTGGAGAAGGCCGGTGTCGTGTGCACACCCGGGGTCGGCTTCGGCCAATGCGGCGAAGGCCATGTGCGCATCAGCGCTTTCAACAGCCGCGAAAATGTCGAGGTGGCACTTCAGCGCATCGCGGCAGCGCTTAAATAAAGGGCTGAAGGACTGAATAGCTGAAAGGCTGAACCAAGCCTGCTTTGGTTCGCTTTCGGTCGAAAGTTTGCTTCAGCCTTTCAGCTATTCAGTTTTCCAGCCCTTCAGTTCTTCAGCCCTTTGTCGGCAACGCCGACACCGTCGCCGCAATCGCATCGGCCAGTTTCGTCGCATCGGCGCTGATCAGCCCGGCCAGCTTCGCATAATCGCTGCCGTTCCACTTCGCCGGCTCGGCCATGAACGTGTTCTGCGCGACCAGCGCACCATTCGCGCCCGCGGCATAAATCTCAAACGTCGCGGAAAACACCACCCCGCCATCCGACGTGCCCTCGCAGGACTGCACCCGCACGCGCACATCGTAATCGCGCGCCTGCTCGAGCGTGAAGGGATACGCCACCACCTGCGCCGTCGCCGACAGCCGTTCACGCAGCACGCGCGCGAGACCCGCATCGAGCGACTCGGCCCAGCGTTCCTCGTCATTGTAGCTCACTTCGCTCGCGCCCTCACGGACAACCATGGCCCGCTGCTTCAAGTACTCCGGCAGTTGCACCGGGAACAAACCGAGGTGCAGCCCGGAAGATTTCGGCGCCACATCCTCCGCCGCCACCCGCAGGACATAAGTACGCGCCGTATCCGGCCTGGCCGCGGGCAGCGAACAACCAGTGGTCAGAAGGTAGAGGCCAGAAACCAGAGAGCCGAACGTGATCAGTGACGTGGTATTTTTGATCATGACGTTTTCTTCTTTGTGTTACTTCGCGACCTTCGTGTAAAAATCAAAATCAGGGTGCTGGTTTTTTGCCTACAATGAGGGCGTTTGGATTGCGCTCGAGGAAGTCAGCCAGCCGGCGCACGGATTCCGCCGCGTCGCCCAGTTGCTGCAAGGTCTGCACTCCCTGGTCGCCCACCCAGCTCTGCGCCTCGATGAAATGCTGGGCGCTCGCCGCGGCGGCGTTGAAGCGTTCGAGCGCGCCTTTCGCCTCCTTGAGCGTGGCCGCGAGATTTTCTCCGGCGGGGGTGACCTGCGTGTCGACCTTGGCCAGCACGCCGCGCAAGTCGGTGATGGCGGCATTGAGATTGGCAAACGCCTGCTTCGCATCGGGCGACGAAGCCAGTTCCTTCACCGCCACACCGGCATCCTTCCATTGGCTGACCAACCCTTTCACGTCCGCCCCATCCAGCTGCTTCTGCGCGGTGGACAGCAATTTTTTCACGTCGTCGGCCAGCCCGCCGAAATCAACTTTTTTCAGGTTGCTCAAAATCATCGTCAGGCTCGCCTGATATTCGGAGATGGCCGAGGGCATCGCGGGCACGACGGCGTATTTCTCCCTGGCCCGATTGGCGTTCGCCACCGGGTATTCCGCTGGATCGACAAAGTTCAGCTCGACATAGAGCAGGCCGGTCGCGAGGCCCACCACGCCGAGTTTGGCCCGCAGGCCGCGATCGATGAGGACTTGCAACGCCGTCCGGTCGGACACATCGATCGGCTCGCCACGGGCATCGGTCAGGATGTCGCGGCTCAGTTCGCAAACGACCCCGACCTGCGAATGATTGCTCCTGGCGTCGTAACGCACGTTCAGGTCAACCACGTGCCCAATGCGCACACCGCGCAATTTGACCGCCGAGCCAAGGTCGAGGCCATGGACCGATTCGTCGAAATAAACCACGAACCGCTGCGGCTGAGAAAAAAAGTGCAGGCCGCCAAACGACAGCAGCGCCAGGACGCCCAGCGCGATCGCCCCGATCACGAAGGCGCCGACCACGGTTGGGCTGAGTTTGGCTTTCACAGGTGTATTTTTTTAAACAGAATGGACAAAATGGACAGAATTAAACGCGCAGGTGTCTGCGCCAGCGGCGGCAGGTTCCCTTTGGTGATTCCATTCATTTTCCGCTTTTCCCCTCCCGGGCCAGGAACTCCTGCACGCGCGGGTCATCGCTCCGGTCGGCCAGGGCGCGCGGCGCACCCTCGGCAATGATGCCCTGCGCCTCGCGGTTGAGCAGGATCACGCGGTCGGCCAGGGCAAAGATGCTCGCCAGCTCGTGCGAGACGATGACCATCGTCGTGCCGAGGGAATCGCGGATTTCACGGATCAGGTGGTCGAGCTGCCGGGCCGTCACCGGGTCGAGTCCCGCCGAGGGCTCGTCAAAAAACACGATGGCCGGATCGAGCGCGAGCGCCCGGGCGAGGCCGGCGCGTTTCTTCATGCCGCCGCTCAGCTCGGCCGGATAATATTCCTCAAACCCCGCCAGGCCGACCTGCGCGAGCTTCAGCATGATGATCTCGTTGATCTCGCGCCGGGTGAGCGTCGTGTACTCCTCGAGCGGCAGCGCGATGTTTTCGCGCAACGTGAGCGAACTCCACAGCGCGGCGCTTTGGTAAAGCACGCCGAAGGTCTTGAGCAGTGCGCGCCGTTCCGCCGGTTCGGCGTCGGTAAAGCTTTTCCCGAAATAATCCACCCGGCCCGCGAACGGCCGCTGCAGCCCGATCAGGTGCCGCAGGAGCGTGGTCTTGCCGCAGCCGCTGCCGCCAATGACAAAAAACAGCTCGCCCCGCCGCACGGAAAAGTTGACGTCGCGCAACACCACGGACTCGCCATAGCCACACACCAGGCCGGCAACTTCGATGACCGGGAGATTTTTGTCGGCGTCCATGTGGTCAGATGTGCAGGATGTTGAAGACCACGGCGAAGGTCGCGTCGGCCACGATGATGAGCAGGATGGCGGTGACCACCGCCGACGTCGCCGCGCGGCCCACGCCCGCCGCGCTGCGCTCCGCCTGCAGGCCGCGCAAGCAGCCCGTCATCCCGACAATGAGGCCGAACACGCAGGCTTTGATCAGGCCGGCATTGATGTCGGTCAGGCCGATGCTGGCCACCGTCTCCACCCAATAGGCGCTCGGTGGAATCGAAAGCAGGCCCGCGGCCACCGCCATGCCCCCGAGGATGCCGAGGCAGTTCGCATAGAGCGCGAGCAGCGGCATCATCACCGCCAACGCGACCATGCGGGGAATGACGAGAAAATCCACCGGGCGGATGCCGAGCGTCTCGA
>Ga0210392_10001057_pt1 | contig 14929 bp, 13 predicted proteins | sample IncBWC30OmetaG_FD_161057 | JGI IMG/M metagenome (GOLD analysis project Ga0210392, IMG submission 161057) | Forest soil microbial communities from Barre Woods Harvard Forest LTER site, Petersham, Massachusetts, United States - Inc-BW-C-30-O ...
CCTCGGTCCGCCAGTTTCCCCGTTGATGGTCATGGTCGGGTCGGGGTTGGTGACATCGACCGCGAAGTAGCCCGGAAAAGTGCCGCCGAAACTCTGCACCAAAATCGTGCGCCAGGTGACGTTGACGCTGGCACCCGCCTGGGCGTCTGCGATGGTACGCTCGAACACGTACGGGTAGCTGCCGCTGGTCTTGCGCGCGACCACGTCTTTCACGACTGATACGCCGTCCATCAAGAGCTGATGCGTGAACGGGTACTCGGCTGGGATGTGCGGTAGCACCGCGGGTGGAACCAAGGCCCAAAGCTCGTTGCTCTTCATTTGGTCGACCAGCTCGGTGTCGCCCGCAACGTTGCTCGCGACCTTGAATGCGTGGAGAAATCCGTCGTTGCTCGACGTGTAGAGCGTCAGCGGGCGTGTCACGTAAGTGGCTTGAAACGCCTGGTAAGATTCGTCCGCGGTGAGCTCGCTCGGCGCGTTCACGACGCGCGGCGTGGCGTGGAAAATATCGCCGAGCAGGTTGCAGGTCCCCTTCTGGCAACGGCTGTTCACCGTGCCGGCGTCCGCGCCGACGAGCCAATTCAGGTAGCGGTCGCGGCAGGCTTGGGCGGTCATCGGCAGCGCCACTCCGGTGCTCGTGTCCACGCACGAAGTGCTGGTCAGAGCCATCGACGCCGGGGACGTGCTGGAGATGAACGTGCTCGCGGTGGCTCCGGCAAACGTGCCGGTGGCCGCGCCCACGCCGTCCGGATCGACTCCGCCGAGGTTTAGGCGAATCGTGCGATCCGAGTTGATGCCGCTACCGCTGTCCGTTGCCTGCACGGTGTAGAACGTGCGCGCGCGACCCAATTGCGAGTTGAGGTTGGCGGCGAAGGAATCGCCCTTGGTCGGATCTGGGTCGACTCTACTGGCTTGATGCGTGCTCGGGTCGCAGGTCCAACGCTCGCGCGAGACCTCGCCGCTCCAACTCTCGAACTGGACCGGCGTGAAGCTGCTGAAGAAGCGGTAGGATGCTGCTGGAGCCACCGTGCTACTGGAGGTGCCAGCGACCGGCGAGAACACCGCTTGAGTGCGGCTCGTGGTCGGGAACTGTTTGGCTAAGATCGCCGAGATATCGGAGCGGAGCTGGTTGCGATCGTTGGCGAAGAAGGCGCGCTGGGGCAGCGGCGCGTTGGGGTTCTTCGGGTCTGGTGGGTGGGCGGTGTCACCAGCCACCGCGATGCGAGCCAGATTGCAGCACGCTTGCAGCGCCGCATTGTCCGGGTTTGCGGCGCACAGCGCGCCGGGCGTCGCGTTCAAGTCGGTCGACGTCAGCTTCGTGCAGTCGACGGTCGTTGCACCGACGGTGAGCGTGTTGAGCGCAAAGCCGACTACGTACGTCGTGACTGGTTGGTGTCCCGCGCCCAAGAGCAGATTGGCGGCGATGTCCTCCGGAAGCGAGAATGGACAATCGGTACCGCTGCAATTGCCGCGCAAATCCATATTGGGCTGGCCATCGGTCATCAGGATGATGCTGGTTTTGCGACACGAAGCGTAGGGATCCTGGTTCGGACCGAAGCGCTGCGTCGTGTTCACCAGATCGAAGCTGTTGTCGTTCCACAGAAAATCGCGCGCGTCCGACATCATGCCGGCGATCGGCGTGGCGCCGTAGGGCCTGCTGGCGCGCAGCACCTGTTGGATCTGTTGATTCTTGTTCTGGTAATCGAGCGAGCCTGGGCTCGGGTCGCCGAATGGCACGAGCCGACCTTCCCAGGGCGGAGCGGAAGCGTTGCGTGCGCCGACTTCCATGTTGCTTGGGGTCACGCAGCCGGTCGGCTTGCCTTGATGCGAGGTGCCGACCACATAGCTGTATGTGCCGAGCTCGCCTTGGCCCGGGTCGGGATCGGTGTCGAACGTCATCAAGCCGAAGCGGATGCCGCTCTGGAACGCATCCAGGATACCGTCGGGAGCTTGCGAGAATACGCAGCTCGACGCGGTGTTGTTGTAGACGTGATAGTTGAACGCCGTTGCCGGAAAAGCCGCTGGATTCGTGCCCATCGTGCCGGGACCCGAGACGCACGTGCCGCTCATCGGGCGGTGATACGGGTTTGCGTACAAGAAGTCGTACGGGGAGTTGCTGCCGAGCGTGCCGCCGACGATCTGGTACTCACTCTTGAAGGCCGCGGACCCGCGATCCAGGGTTTGGCAGTCGTAGTTGGTGATGCTGCCGGTGAGCACCTCGACTAAGTCGGTCCAGCGGCTTTTTTCCGAGGTCGTGGGCGGGCTGGGGATTAACCCTGTGGCGTTGTAGCGGCAGACCGGAAAGGTGCTGGTCGCGCTCTTGTATTCCATCGACCCAGATGTATCGATCAGGAGCAGCACGTTGGGCGGCTGCGGGTTCACGTCGGCTTGTGCCGCTGCGTGCGCGGAGTATCCGAAGGCTGCGCACAGCACGAGGGCTGCGGAGTACGCCGTTCTGTGTCGCGAGGCGTTGAGCAGAGCGAGCCGAGGATAGGGGTGAGACACGGTCATTTTTGAGGAACTCCGGCTGCGGCGACAATCAAGGCCCGCACTGCTGTTTGCGCCGCGCTCGGCGTGGTCGTCCCTGCGGCGCAGGCGGCTACCGGCCGTACTTGCGCGACGGCGGTCAGCGTCATGAGAAACGTGGGACCGCCGCCGCCGACCGGAGGGATACCTGTCGGGATACCGCCGGTCATTTCCACTATGAATTTGGCGTCGGTGGCCTCATTCACGTTGAGACTGGAAGTGCTCGTCGGGTAGTTCGGGTAAATCGTGCTGGGTGGATTATTGGCCGGCGCAAACAAGGTCTCGTTGCTCGACGCGATGAAGCTCGGCGCAAGATTGTTTTGGTCGTCGATCCTGTAGCAAGAGGGCGGCAACGGGGGATTGGGCGACGGAGGCGGCGCGGTCGGTGACGTGCGCCCGTTCGACTCACAAAACGGAGGGGTGTAGCCGACGGGCGGGCTGGCCATGGTCGTGATGATGGTGCTGGCGACACCTGTGCCGAGGTAGGCGGAAGTAGCAGAGATGCCGTACTCCGCGATCAAGCTGGCTTGGGCGCCTTCGCGATCGAAGCCTGCCGCCACGTCCGCCATACTGGCGGAGCGCACGGCGAAAATGCCGACCGCGGTGAGCAGCGTGAGCACCATCACCACGATGAATACGGCCGCGCCGCGTTGGCTCTGAAGCCGGACCTGCACTGTTCGCGGCTGGTCTGCGCTCACCTTCACCATAGGACGTCCGCCTGGTTGTGCAGAGCTATGTCCGCTTGGAAGGTCCGAACCCGCGCGTAGGAGTCGATGGTACCCGCGCCGCCAGTACCCAAGTTGAAGCGAAATAGGCCGTTCCCGGTCGGGTCGGCGACGGTGTTGGCTCGGTCGCCTTCACGTGAGCGCACGCCGAGCCGCACGCGCACGCTGCGAATCAGCTCTGGTGTGCTCGCACCGAGGAACGTGGGAGCGGTGAAGGTACTGAAGCGCGCGTCCGTTGAGGTGATCGTGCTGACCTGCGGGTCGACGCCGAGTGTCGCCGTCACCGCGTTCAGTTGCAGGTCCAGGTCGACCGCGTATTCGGCGACGATCTCCTCCGTGCCCGAAATTGCAGTGCCGGTCACGTCTTGCTCGATGCGCACCAGCTCGGTGCGCTGAGCCTCGCCTGGGCCCGCAGCGCTGTCGTTGTAAAGGCTCGCGTAGGTCGCCTTTGCTTGCGGCGTTTGAGCATTGGCGGCGAGGTTACGCAAATCATAGTGGATGAAGTTGACGACGTTGACTGTCGCTAAGGTGTTGGATCCAACGGGGTGCACACCGCACGTGTTGTTACTCCCCCACGGTTGAACAGGCGGCGTAGCGTTGAGGGTCACGGTCGGGATCCCCGGTGCCCCCGTTGCGCCGATGATCTGGCCGAAATACGTGCGCCCGTATTGGACGATACGCAGCGCTTTTCCCGACGGAAAGGCGTCGGTCATCATGGAGTTGGTGGGATTCGCACCGCTGCCCATCCGGAGTAGCGCGGGCTGGCTCGGCTCGAGCTGGATGATGGTATTGGCGCCAGTGGCGGTGATTTGCGCGGAGAACAGGTCGGAGGACGTGTACGCGCCGGCGAGCAGGACTTGCGGCGGGGTGCGACCGTTGGCTGTGAGGGTCGGATACACGATGGCAGCCGCTGAGACCTGGATGCTGGCCAAGTTGCGCAAGTTGTTCGGCCAAAGGCCATCGGGCTTACCGCACTGCCTCGGGTCTAGCTTGATGTTGGGCGAGGACATGAAACCGGCGCGCGCGATGTCCGAGCGCAGGCGCTCGAAGCCGAGCAGCCCGCCGATGGTCGCGTTCGCGATACGCGCTTCGCGTTGATAGAAGCGCCCACTGTCGCGCGCCAATGCGAACACGGCGAGCGAGACGAAGAGCCCGCCGGTCAGCGCCACCATCAGCTCGACCAAGGTGAAGCCGGCGGCGCCGCTTCGTGTATGCCTGACCCCGCTCACTGGCTGTTCTCCCGAATGGCGGTGATCTTCTGCACGAAGTGGAAAGTGCTCGTCTGATTGTTGATGTTGGCGACGCTGCCCGCAGCGCACATGTTGGGCGCGAAGGCCTGCCCGTCACGCAGCCAGAACACGCGAACTTCAGCGCGGATCAAGCCGTTGCCGCCAGCGTCGGGCTGGTACAACCAGGACAGGCGAAGGTGCGAGCAGAACGCGACTGCGCCTGGATTCGTGGCGGGATTCACCGGATTACCGAGCGCGTCGAAGGCCGGGCCGAAAGCGATCGGCGCCGCGCTGTACGGTGGAAAGACCCACTTGGCGGCGGTGTCGGCCTGCGAGACGACGAGCTTTAACCAGGTCGTGTCCGTTGTTATGTCCGGGGCCGTCGCGTCGCCGGCTCTCGGATGGTTCCACATGGACGCCTCGGCCGACAGCGTGTCCAGCCATGACTCGGCGATGTGTGTCGCGATGCTCAGGTTCTTGGCGTGCTGGTTGGCGACGCTGGTGACCTTCTCCATCGAAATGATGCCGGCCACGCCGATGCCGAACACGCTGATCGCCATCATCAGCTCGACGGCCGTGTAGCCGCGCTGCAGCAGCTTGCGGGTGCTCATAGCGCGACCCGCGCCATGCCGTTGGGCAGGATTTCGACGATGTAGCGCCCGGTGTCAGCCGAGGTCGTGGCCAGATTTTTGCCGGACAACGACATGCTGAACATGTCCGTGGTTGGCTGCAGCGGATTGCCGACCGCCGTGCGCGAGTAGGTGCGGCCGTGCGACGAAAAACAGATATCCAAGTACGGCGCCACCTGATTGAGCGTCGCGTCGCTCACGACTGCAGTGGTGGTCGCGTAGTCTTCTGGGTTGAAGGAGTCGACCAGCTGCGTTGCCAACGGATTGACCCAGTTCGTATTGCTGCAGGTGAGCGGCAAATGCGGCATGCAATCGGCAACGCCGTTCATGGGCAGCGTTTCGCGGACCTGAAAGCCCGCGCCGGCCGTGTACTGCACGAGCACGGCAAAGCCGCGCCCCAGCGCTCGGAGGCGCGCGTTCCGGTACATCATGGCTACGGTTTGAACCGCTTGGGTCCCGCGCCGATTGCGCATCCGTTGCACGACTTGGGGCAAAGAGATGGCGGCCAGGATGCCGATGATCACCACCACGACCATCAGCTCGACGAGCGTGAAGCCGCGGCTGCGAGCCGCTCGGCGCTTTTTGAGCAGTTGCGAGAAATTCACGGGTCCGCGCTACCTTGAGCAAGGGTTGTGCCGGAGCCAGTGCTCGAAACAGGTCGGTTTTATTGCCGAATTTTCGAGGTTCTCCGGCGCGGGGCGGCAAGGATTGCAACGCTCTGCAACCGTTGCGAGGTAAGAGGATGTGTTTTTTGCCGGGTCGAAGGGCCGGGAGGTGTTTCAGAATGGCTGACAGCCCGCCGAGCTAAGGACTAGAACCCGTGGGCCAATGACTCCCAGCAGCCGGTTTGCCCCTGCGGTACTCCTCTTGTTCGTCGTCTGCGGCGCGGTCTCCTGCCAAAAGGATCACGCGGTCGACCACGGCGCGCCGCCTCCGCCGATTGCCAGCTCGAAGCCGGGTGCCTGCGCGAGCGGCGGCGGCACCGTGAAAGACAGCGTCAGCGCGGCGTTCTTTCCGCGCAGCGCGGCGGACTACTGCGTCGATCCGAACAGCGAGGCGCGCGCGTTTGGGGAGAATGCGCCGAACTCGCTCGACGCCGTGTGCACGGAGCTCTTCGACGGCGAGTGCGAGGTGTACAAGAGCTTTGGATTGCGACGCGTGGTGACGCTGCGCTACATCGACGGCAAGGGCTCGCCTGGCGCAGTGAATGTAAATCTGTCGCGCTTTGCTTCTGTCGAAGGCGCTTATGGCTTCTTCACCAAGCGCGTCGTGGCCGACGCGGATCCTGCCGAGACGGTGCCCGCCGCGCTGGACGCAGGCGGGGCTGGTGCGCTCGGCTCTGGCATTGCGTACGTGTGGCGCGCCGACATGGTCGCCGAGCTCAGCTACACGAACGAGCTCGAGCCGCCCGATCAACTCAAAGCCAGCGCCGGCCGCGTATTGCCGCCGATCGCAAAGGCCATGGGTGACGCGTTGCCCGGCGACAAGCAGCTGCCGAGAGCCGTGGCTATTCTGCCGGTCGAGCACCGGCTAGCCATGGGCATCAGCTACGCCGCCAAGGACTTGCTCGGTATCGCGGGCACTGGTCCCGGAGCGATCGGTTTCTATCAAGAGGGCAGTGAGCGATACCGAGTATTCTCACTGACGCGAGCCGACGAAGACTCCGCCAAAGACGTCCTGAAGACGCTGCGCAAAGTCGATGGCGCCAAGGGCTTGAAAGACACCGGCGTCGATGCAATCGCGTTTTCGTCCCGTGAAGAAGAGACTTCGCCGTTGGTCGGCTGGGTCGTCGGCCGAAAGGGCAGCACGGTGGTCGGTGTAGGTGACGAGCTGTTCGTGCTGCGCGGCAAGCCCGAGAGCCAAGCGGCGCGCATTCCCGAGCCGAAGAAGCTCGAGCGCGTGAAGAGCATCCTAGCGACAGTGAAGTGACGGCCGAGCGCGCCAAGTGCTCGCGCTGAGGCTACACTTAATTACCCCCGTGGATTTCGAACTTCCCGAACAACACCAGATATTGCGCGCCACCGTGCGCGAGTTTTGCGAGCGTGAGGTCAAGCCGCACGCCAAGCGTTGGGACGAGGAGCAGCGCATTCCTCACGAGATAGTGAAAGGGCTGGCAGAGCTCGGCCTACTCGGCATTCGCATCCCCGAAGCCTACGGCGGCGCCGGCATGGACATGCTCGCCTACGCCGTGTGCGTCGAGGAATGTGCGCGTGTCGACGGCTCGCTCGCGCTCACGGTGGCCAGTCACAACGGCCTCGGTACCGGGCATGTGCTGCGCTTCGGAACTGAAGCACAGAAGCAAAAGTATTTGACGAAGGCCAGCTCCGGCGAATGGTTAGCGGCGTGGGCGCTCACCGAGCCCGGCTCCGGATCGGACAGTGCGGGCCTGCAGACGACTGCGGTTCGAGACGGCGACGACTGGCTGATCAACGGCACCAAGATGTTCATCACGCAGGGCTCGGTCGCTGGCTTTTGCGTGGTGCTGGCGCGCACCAACAAGAGCGTGCCCGCTCAGCATGGCATCACGGCGTTCATCGTCGAGACCACGACGGCTGGCTATTCCGCTAGCAAGAAGCTCGAAAAATACGGCTGTCGTTCGAGCGACACCGTCGAAGTTAGCCTGGAAAACGTGCGCGTTTCGGACGCACAACGCTTGGGCGAGGTCGACCAAGGCTTTTTGGATACGATGCGTATTCTGGACGGTGGGCGCGTCTCGATCGCGGCCATGGCGCTCGGGCTCGGACGCGGCGCGCTCGGCATGGCCGTCAGCTACGCCAAAGATCGTCACGCGTTCGGCAAGAGCATCGCCCAGTTTCAGGCCATCCAGTGGCTCTTGGCCGATGGTAAGACCGAGCTCGACGCCGCCGAGCTGTTGATTCATCGCGCTGCCTGGTTGGCCGACAATGGGCGGCGCTTCACCGCTGAAGCCTCGATGGCCAAGCTGTATGCGAGCGAGGCCGCGACGCGGGTGTGCAACAACTCGATGCAAATCCACGGCGGCTACGGCTACACGCGCGAGTTCGACATCGAGCGCCACCTGCGCGACGTGAAGCTGTGCGAGATCGGCGAAGGCACGAGCCAGGTTCAACGCATGGTGATCGCGAAGAACCTGATTCGAGACTGACCGCTACTCAGTGCGCATAATGACGTGAAACCCGAACTGGGTTTCAACGACTTGTGAAACCTCGCCGACCTTGAGCGCGAAGGCGGCGTTGGCGAAGGCGGGCACCATCGACTGGCGGTCGAATTTGCCCAGATCGCCGCCGCGATCGGCAGCGCCTGGTTCGTCGGAGTACTGCTTGACCAAGGCCGCGAAATCTTCACCAGCTGCGGCGCGCTTCTGCGCTTCCTCGGCGCGTGCGCGCGCCTCGGCTTTGCTGCGTCCGATGCCTGGCGCGGCTCGCAGCGCATCTTTGTACGACACGAGCAAATGGCGCGCGGAGATCTCCGTGGGCTCAGAGGCCAGCACGGCTGGGTCGAGCGCTTTCGATGCGATCGCATCGGTGCTCGCGTGGTGCGTCGCGACTGCGTTCGGTGGGGGCGCGATGCGCGGCGGATCTCCCGGGCCTTCAAAGGTCGTGAGCACGCAACCCGAGCAGAGCCAAAGCGCGCTGAGCAGAGCGGTGCGCGTCACTTGGTGCGCTTGATGACGTGAAAGCCGAAGGGGGTTTCCACGAGTCCCGAGACCTGACCGACCTTCAGGGCGAAGGCCGCATCCGAGAACGGCTTCACCATGCGATCCGCGGTGAAGTCACCGAGCGCGCCGCCGCGTTGCGCGGCCCCCGGCTCGTCCGAGTATTCGCCCACGACTTTGGCGAAATCCTCGCCTTTTTTGACCTTGGCGAGGCCTTCGAGAGCGCGCGCCTTGGCTTCGTCCTTGGTGCGCGTGACAGTTTCGGGCGCGCGCATCGAGCCTTTGTACATCACGAGGAAATGGCTGGCTGCGATCGACGTGGGCTTGCTGGTCTCGGCGAGCACGGCGGTCGGGGCTTCGCTCGCGCCTTCGGTGGGAGGCTTGGTGAACGCGCCGAGCCCGCCGGCGACTCCGACCACGACGAGCAGGGCCAACACCGCGAACGGCGCCCAGTCTGGTAGCCAATCGCCGTCGGCTGCTGGCGCCGCAGTGCGGCTCACCGGGGTGTGACTGGCGCGAGCGCGAGCCGCCGGGAGCTCGTCCTCGTCCTCGTCCTCGTCGTCATCCTCTTCGTCTTCATCATCCTCTTCTTCTTCGTCCTCTTCGTCCTCATGCGGCGCGGGGGAAGGCGGAGGAGTGCCGGGGGCTGCGGCCGTTTCGGCTTGGCCTTTGAGCTCAGCCTTCAGCTGCGCGTCAGCGCCGGCCGGCCCGGAGTCTTTGGCGGGAACAACGGCCTTGTCGGCCGCCCCTGTTGCGGTTTCGGTGGGTTTTTCGTCAGCGGCCTTGCCGCCCCACTCGCTGTCGATCTCGTCGGTGGGCGGAGGGGGAACTGAGAAAACCTTCTTGGGAAGTTCGTCGCTCATGGCATCTCCGATTGGGTCGGGAAGGTTAGATTTCGGCAAAGGCGGAGGTGATCACGGCTTCTGGCCGATCCCCCGCGAAGGCTTGCAAGACGATTCGGCCGTCGCCGAGTGCGTAGCCCACGGTGCGAATGGTTTCGCCAGGCCACACCGGCTTGCGAAACTGGGCGGTCAGCCCCTTGAGCTTGCTGGCGTCCCCAGCGCACGCCTCTTTGATGACCGCGCGCGCGACGAACCCGTACGTGCACAGGCCATGCAAGATCGGGCCTTGTTCGAAGCCCACCGCGCTCGCAAACGCCGGATCGGCGTGCAGCGGATTCAAATCGCCCGACAAGCGGTAGAGCAGCGCTTGTTCGGGGGAGGTGGTCTCTGTGAAGCTGAAATCGGGCGTTTTCCCCTCGGGAATTTTAGGGGTTTCGCTCTTGGGCGGGCGCTCGCCGGAAAAATTGCCGGCGTCGCGCACCAAGAGTTGCCACTCGGTATCGAAGCAGGGCTCACCGTTCAAGGTGGTGTTCGTCTCGAGCACCACCTGGGCGAGCTTTTTCATATCGTAGATCCCGACAATCGTGCCGACCGTGTGCAGCGTCCCGGAGGGTGGCAGCGGGCGATGCACGCGCAAGCTCTGCGCGCCGTGAACCAAGCGTGTCATGTCGCAGCGGGTCTTGCCGAACAGCTCGCTGACCGGCCCGTACGCGGGGATCACGCCGAAGGTCGGAAACACTTTGGGACCGCGTCCCTCGTAGAGGTAGTCGAGCTCCGCGCGCTTGGCCCCGATACCGAGCGCATACAGGACCACCGTCTTCCAGTCGTAGGTGAAGACGTGTGGTTCGGTCTTGAAACCGATCGTAGAAAGGTCGAGGCTCATTGGGGCGCTTTGGGGCGACACCGTTATCGCGGCCCCTACGCTCGGTCAATCCAGGCCAGCCCGCCCCTGTCCGTCGACCGCTTCCACCGTGCAGCCCCTCATCGATCCCGCTCAGATCCTGCAGCCCGCGCTCGCCACGCTGGGCGTGGACCTGCGCGGCTGGGCCCTGGCATGGGCGCGTGTCACGCCCGCGCTGACGCTGGTTCCGGCCTTTGGGCTGAACGCGCTGCCGGCGCCCACGCGAGCCGCGCTCGGCCTGGCGCTTGCGGTGAGCATCGCGCCGTCGCTCGCGCCGGCTCAGCTTTCGGCTCCCTTCGCAGTAGCGCTGCTGTTCGAGGCGGCGCGTGGTCTGCCGGTGGCGCTCGCGGCTGCCGGCGCGCTTTGGGCGGCTGGCATGGCTGGAGGTTTGACCGACAACATCCGAGGCGCCCGCGAGACACAAGCCTTGCCCGTCGTCGACGAAGACACCACGCCGCTCGGCGCGCTGCTCTCGCTGTTAGTAGCGTTGCTGTTCTTGGAGAGCGGAGGCGCGGCGCGCGTTGCTGCTGCGCTCGCCTCCAACGCCACCGTGTCGCACGGCGTACTCTGGCAAGTCGCGCTCGGCTTGACTCATTCGGTCGAGCTCGCGCTGGCTGTCGCGGCGCCGGTGGTTGCGGTGTCGATCGTAGTGGAGGTTGCGAATGCGCTGATCGCACGTGCCGCGACACCCGCGCACATCTCCGCGTTGCTCGCGCCTTTGCGCTCGATCTTGATCCTGGTCGCGTTCGCGCTTCTGTTCGAGCGAATGACCACGCTGCTCGCAGAGATAGCGGCGCGCGTCCCGTGATCACCATCTCCTCTCGCTCCTCCCTCGCGCCCGCGCGCGCGCTGAGCGCGCGCCAAGCAGCACAGTCGCCTGCCTCGGTGCGCGCGAAGCGCCGCACGCTTCGCGCCCGCGCGCGCGGCAGACAGTCCAGCCGCATGCCCGGAACCAAAACGATCACGATCTGCGATTGAGACCAGACCCACAAGAACCGGCAAAACCGGGCGCCTGCCGCCTCTCAGAACGAAATTGATGCGAGGCGTTCGGGGCGAAGCCGACCGGGCTAGCTCTCCACTCGCGAGCCTAAAGCGGAATCCTATACGCTAGCGAAATCCCCAACGAAAACATAGTATTCCGACCGGTCAGCGACGCTTCGTCGAGCAGCGGATCTTTCGCCGCAGTCTTGGGCAGGAACCAATTGCCGTAGCGCAGCACCGTTCCGAGTGACCAGTGATTCGCGAGCCAAAACGTTGCGCCACCGACTAGGCCGATGCTGCCGCCTTCGGTGCGGATCGTCACGCCGCGTTGGCCGACGAGCGCGAGGTCGGAATTCTTGTCGCTGACCTCGAAGCGATCGCTCACGACGGCTAAACCTCCGGAGACGCCCCACCACAGCTCCATGCCTTCGCCAACGTACGGATAGTGGCGGATCGTGCCCTCGAGGGTCAGGTAGCTTCGACTGTGGTCGCGCGAGATGCCCGGCGGATCACTGCGTGGCGCGTCGGTCGTCGGGATTAAGCCCAGCAGCAAGCCTGCGCCGAACGCGAAGCGACGGTTCGTGCGGTACACCTCCCAGGCCTCCAGGTCGAAGCTGGTGTCGCCTTTCTTACAAGTGCTGCCGGAGTCGTGCTGGGCGCACACGGAAGCTCCGGGCAAGGTAAGCCAGCCGATGCCTACCTCCGCGATTCCAGTCGGCCGGGTCACGGCCTGAAAGCCGCGCGCCAAGCGCGGATCATTGTAATCGTCCGAGCGTTTTGAGGCTTCGGGCAGGCCTTGCGCGCGGCTAGGCAGCGCGCAGGCGAACAGCGCCGTGGCAATGCCGAGCGCGGCGAGCTCGCGTGCTGCCGCGCGGCGCATCAGTGCGCCCCGCCGTTCGCCGTTGCCGAGGATTTGTCGTCCGCGAAAGCGCCGAGCTTTGCGGCGATACCGAGCGCTGCTGCCGCGCCTAGCGCAAAGCACAAGAGCACAAACAGCGCGCGCTTCGCGGTGCTTGCTACGGGCGGAATGAGCGAGGCCGACTCGAGCTGCGTCGTCACGGACGCCGTCTGCGCTCGTGACAGCGGGGTTGCCGCGTGCGTTGAAGAGCCGGGCACGGGCGCGACGGCGTGGCCGCGGCGCGTGCGCGACGACAAACCCGGATCGAGACCGGCCTCGCGCGCCGCGAGCATCAGCTCACGCGCAAACACGCGGGCGTCTGCGGCCCGTGCGGACGGCGCCTTGGCTAGGTTTTGCTCGATGAAACGCGAAAGCTCGCTCGGGATGGGTTGCCCTCCGAGCGTTTCCAGCGCTGGCGCGAGCGCGCTTTGCTGCCTGAGCAAGATTTGAATCGCGTTTTCGCCGTCGAAGGGCGTCTTTCCCGCGAGGCATTCGTAGGCCAGCGTGGCCAACGCGTACACGTCACTCGACGGGCTCGAGCTGCCGCCCGCGGCGCACTCCGGCGCGACGTAGCGCGCGCTGCCGAAGATCGCGCCGGCGTGGGTGGCGAGCGACGGATCGGCGACGTCAGCGCGTGCCACACCGAAGTCGAGCACCTTGACGAAGTCTGCGTCCTCACCGCGTTGCACGAGCATCACATTTTCCGGCTTCAGGTCGCGGTGTACGATACCACGTTGGTGAGCTTCGCCGACTGCGTCCGAGATCTGGAGCAGGATATGCAAGGCGCGCGCGGGAGGCAGCGCGCCTTGCGCCAGCAGAGCCGAGCGCAGGGATAGGCCGTCTAGGTACTCGAGCACCAGAAAGGGCACAGGGGCGCCGCTGGATGGGAGCTCGCCCAAGGACAGGACGCTCACTATGTTCGGGTGGCTGAGCGAGCCGGCCAAGCGCGCTTCGCGACGGAAGCGGCTTTGCTGCGCTTCGTTCGCGGCCAAATCTCGATGCATGATTTTGAGCGCGACACTGCGCTCCACGCCCAGCTGATGCGCGCGGTAGACCCGCCCGACCGCGCCAGCGCCGATCAACGCGTCGATGCGAAATGCGCCGAGCAGTGTTTGTCCCAGGTACAGGTCGGGGCCCGTATCTGCGCCGCGCAGGCACAACGCGCTGCCGTCGCGCGGACAGAAAATCACGCCCTCGGCATAGCTCTCTCCACAGCTTGAGCAGCGACGCCGGGGCTCGCCCATGAGCGTCGCAGCCTAGCATGTAGGCGTGCGTCGCACGCATGACCGTGGAAACCGTGGCGTCCTCCGGCCCAGTTGGGCGCTTTTGCGGCGCTGCCACGGGGCGCCGGTCGATCCTGATCTTTTCTGGTCAAGACGGCGCGACTCGAGACTAGGCTCCGCCCGCCATGAGCGACGACTCGTCTCCCGAGACACCGCCCGAACCGGCTCCCATGCCGGTTGTGGCGGAGGAGCGTGCTCCTGGTCACACCTACAGCGTCAAGCTGCCGACCTTCGAGGGCCCGCTCGATCTCCTGCTGCACCTGATCGAGGAGCACGAGCTCGACGTGATGGATATCCCCATCGCCTTCGTGGCCTCGAAGTACGTCGAATACATCACGCTGATGGAGGAGCTCAACATCGACGTGGCGAGCGAGTACCTCGTCATGGCGGCGACGCTCACGCACATCAAGTCGAAGATGCTCTTGCCCGTCGTTCCGACCGACCAGGAGGACGAAGCCGAGATCGAGCTCGACCCCCGCGCCGAGTTGGTGCGACGCCTGCTCGAGTATCAGAAGTACAAGCACGCCGCCGAGCAGCTCGCGGGTAACCCGGTGCTGGGTAGGGACGTATTCTTGCGCGGCGTTCCGGCGCCCAATGTCGAGGGGGCTGCGCCGCTCGCGGGGCTCAGTTTGTTCAAGCTGTTGGACGCTTTTCAAGGCGTTCTGTCGCGGGCCAAGACGACGGTCGATCACAATATCGACTTCGAGCGGTTTTCGATCACCGACCGCATCAACGAACTGTCGGATCTGCTGAAAACCAGCGGAAAAGTGCTGTTCGAGCAGCTGTTCGATGGCGCCCGCGGGCGCGCCGACCTGATCGTGACCTTCTTGGCCATCTTGGAAATGACGCGTCTGCGCCTCACGCGCGTCGAACAGGATGGCCCACTGGCGCCCATCTTCATCGAGTTGGCGGTGGTCGAGGATGGCGATTCCGCGGGGATGACCGACGATCTCGATCGCGCGTACGAGGCTTCGACAGAGGTCATGCGGCCTGCGGCGACACTCGAATCCGACGACGAGACCGATGGCGATGACGACGAGTCGGATGACGATGACGATGACGATGACGACGAGTCGGATGACGACGACGACGAATCCGATGACGACGAGCCGGACACGGACGAGACGCCCGAGACGGAGCGGGAGTGATGGCAGCCAGGAAACGCAAGATCGCGCAGCCCAAACAGGCTGCTGAAGTTGAAGCAGAGCCGGTGGTCGCCGAGCTCGAGCAGGCGGAAGCGCCTGAAGAGAGTGCGAGCGAAGCCAGCCCGGACTCCGAATCGGA
>Ga0210392_10001059_pt1 | contig 14912 bp, 32 predicted proteins | sample IncBWC30OmetaG_FD_161057 | JGI IMG/M metagenome (GOLD analysis project Ga0210392, IMG submission 161057) | Forest soil microbial communities from Barre Woods Harvard Forest LTER site, Petersham, Massachusetts, United States - Inc-BW-C-30-O ...
GATTACGACGACCTCCCCGACGCGCCTGGCATTTACATCCTCAAAGTGTTGCCAGGCGAAGAAGAGAAGGTCGACGAATGGTTCAAAACAGTTTGGGAGCGGGAGAACATAGGCATCGTCATCGACGAGGGCTACATGATCGACCCGCGTTCGCAATGGTTCAACGCTTGCCTCACCCAGGGCAGGTCAAAACACATATCAATGATTATTTTGAGCCAGCGTCCAGTGTGGCTCTCCCGCTTCGTGTTCAGCGAAGCGGATTTTTTCCAGGTCTTCGACCTCACCCACGTCAAGGATATGGACAAGGTCCGCGAGTACGTCCGCGACGATGATCGTCACCAGCTGGAGCAACCCCTCCCGAACTATCATTCGTTTTTTTACGATGTGGGGAATAAGCGATTAGAGACCCTCGGCCCCGTCCCCGAAGAGGAAGAACTGCTCGCATCGATCGACGAGCGGCTCATCGCGCTCCAGCTGGTAGACGACCAGGGCGAGGAACGTCCCAGGCGTCGCGCTATATGAGGCCCTATTACGAAGACGGAGGCATCGCCATTTATCACGGCGATTGCAAGGAGGTCCTGCCCCAGGTCGGCGGCGGGGATCTTCTGCTCACCGACCCGCCGTATGAAATGCACATCGGTCGCGGCGGATGCTTCGGCTCCACATACCGAAAATATCTGCAGGACATCAAAGGGAACCTGGACGGCGGCTTCGACCTCTCGGTCCTGGAGTACGCGCACAGTTGGATGTGTTTTTGTAGCAAGGGTCAGCTGCAAAAACTGCTCGCGGCGGCAGCGACGAAGAACTGGTCGCTCATCACCTGGAACAAACCGAACCCCACCCCGCTCATGCAGGGCACCTACCTCCCCGATGCTGAATACATCGTCCACGCATACAAGCGAGGGCGGCTCTTTGGTGAGTATCGCGACCGCTCCAGGTTCATCGTGCATCCGGTCGAGCAGAACAACCTCGGCCATCCAACCGTGAAACCGCTCGCGGTCATCTCCAAACTGATACGCCTTGGGACCCGCGAAGGCGACACCATCGTCGACCCTTTCCTGGGCAGTGGCACGACGCTCGTCGCAGCGCGACGCCTCGGTCGACGAGCGGTCGGAATCGAGATAGAGGAGCGGTACTGCGAACTCGCGGCGCTGCGTCTCAGTCAATCCGTGTTCGACTTCGAGCCCTGCAAAATGCCACCGACGGCGTCCGTCGGTGAACTCCCGCAGCTTGCATTTAAGAGCTAGACTCCGCACCAGTTTTTACCCCTGGTGATGTAACGAGGAGCGCTCTTATGCCAATGGACGAAAACATCGTCACCTGGAACGTCACGAATTGGATAACCGTCGTCCTGATGGTCGCCATCGGCTTCGCGCTGCTCGGCTTCGTTCAAAACTGGTGGGCGAACCGACAGGCAGCGGCTTAAGGAGGCGGTGATGAACGTCGTCAACTGGAAGATGGTCAGTCACCCGATCAACTGGCTCACCTTCATGCTCATGGTCGTCATCGCTGGCGCAATCGGTCACTATGCGCTCGCGCTCTTCGGCATCCAGCCCGCGCGGGCAAATCGCTCGAGTTATGACGAGATGCCAGCCGGTCAATCCCCAGGGCAGGTCGCATCGGGAGCGATAGACCCGCAAGGTTCGATGCAGCAGATTTAGGGCCCCGCAACAAATCCACCGTACAGAAGGGTGAGGCAGTTATGGCAACTCCGAATGTTCCAGTGCAAGCAGCCCCGAAGATGACGCCACAGCAGCAGGACGCCATCGCGACGAGAGCGATTCTTTCGTCGTCCGTGGACCGCGTCCAGGCGGTCGCCTCGACGCAGGTCTTTCCAGCAGTCAACCCCGTCCTCCTGGTACAGCCCATCAACGTCGGCCTCATTAAGCGATTCACCATCACGCTCCTCGGTCATATCGCGAACACTGGAACGGTCGACATCAACCTCACCGACTTCGGGCTCGCCAACATCTTCGGCCAGGGCGGTGTGCAATACACCGACCTCAACAACTACCTCCGCGTCAACACGTCGGGAGCGCATCTATCCATGCTCGCCAGCGCGAAGCGTCGGCGCAGTTATGGAGCGACCTACGACGACAACGTCATCGGGCCCGCATCAGCGCCGAACCAGAACAACCGCTCGAAGATGCTGAACGTATCCCCCGCAGAGTGGGGCGTGTTCCACGCACCCAACACCATCACGGCGGGCACGAGCGGCCAATTCGCGGCGGTCTTCGAGCTTCCCCTGGCGTATACCGACGACGATCTTCGCGGCTCGATCTGGGCGAACGTGCTGAACGCGGTCCAGCAGCTGACGCTCACGTTCAACCCCCAGGCGGTCACAGCGGACCCGAATGACAACACCTTCGCGGTCTACTCAGGCGCGGCGGGCGCAGCGGGCGCAATCACTGACTGCCAGGTGACCGTGTTCCAGGAGTACCTCGACCAGCTGCCAAAGGCGCAGGGCCCGCAAGGAATGACGACCATCCTTCCCGCTCTGTCTTTGTCGACGGTCTATGAACTCAAGAGCACAGTTTTCAAAAATATCCCGCCGAACCAAGAATTTTTCATCCCCTACGCGAACCAGCGGTCCTTCGTCTCGACGTTCGTCACGTTCAACAACGACGGCGCATCGGACGGGCGCAAGCTGGGCGGCGACGTGACGTACTGGGCTCTGCTCTCGGCCAATGCGACGTATATCTGGAAGTTTGGTCCAAGCGTAGCGACGCTCAAATCACGCGAGCACCTGATGAGTGATCTGCCAGCGGGGACGTACTACTTCCCCTCGCGCAGGCACAACATCGCCAGCCTCCAGTTTGGCAACCTGCAATTAACCATCAACGCAACCGACGCTTTCTACCCCGTCACACCGAGCAGTTACATAAACGTGATGTGGGAGAGCTTCGCATTGCAGAACACGCTCGCGAGCGGCGCATCTCTCGCGTCGTAGTGAGTCGATGCCAGGGGCGGCGGTGGAGACACCGCCGTCACCAGGCGAAGCGAGGCAGCAATGGCGAACGGCAACGGCATCCCGACAGCAGTGGTCACGCGGCCCACCGGCATCGTTACCAATCTGATGAACTGGATTTTTCATCCTTCCTTTGCTGACTCCGACCCCTGGGATTGGGCGGCGTTCGTCGTGTTGTTTGTTATGGCAGGGCTCTTGTGGTCGAAGGTCGTAAAGCAAACGCTCGACGCGGCGATATAACGCGCCAGGGGAGGTCGGTGTGAGAGGTACAAGTTGGCTTTTGATTCTGGTGGTCTTCGTGCTGGCGTATCTCATCGGCTCGAAGTATCCAGCCACCGGCACAACCGTCCTCGCAAAGGTCGGGATGTAAGTGTCGCAGTCATCGACCATCGCGTTTTTTTTGCTGGCGGGCTTCCTGGTCTTCATCACCATGAAGGGCGAGTTGCCAGCATACGCGGCGGTCATCGGCATCGGTAGCAAACCAGTGGCGTGAGGTGTTATGCCTTTTGCGTTCGCAATCATCGGGCTCGTCCTTCTGGTCTCAGGCGTGAGAGGTACGTCTGGTGATCTGGTGACGCTGCTCAAGGGCGACATCACAGGCAACAACAACTTCGTTTACTGGATTCTGTCCATCGGCATCATCGGCGCGCTCGGTTACGTCGAAGATTTCCGTCCGCTCTCGCGGGCGTTCCTGGTCCTGGTAATCGTCGTCCTCGTCCTGGCGCAAGACAAGCAGGGAAGCGGCGGCGGCTTCTTCACCAGGTTCCAGCAGTCCATCGCAACGATTACAGAGAGTGAGGCAGCGGCATGAATACCTCACGAGCATCGCTCTACGCTCGGGCGCTGGTCGGCGTCGTCCTCATCCTGGGCGTCGGCTCTCTCTTTTTATTTTTCCCGCTCGCGCTGCACTGGCTTCGCGACCATCGTGGGTTTGATTGCGCTGCGATCTTCGCGGGCTCGCTCTTCCACTGGTGGAACACCTTCAAGGCGAGGCCTCCGTATGTTTAACAAGCTCATGGACGAAGGAATTTTGATTGCAACCGCCATCGTCGGCCTCGCGATGGTCGCGGTCCTGGTGGGGAAAAATGCACAAACGTCGAGCGTCATCAAATCGGCGGGCGATGCACTGGCGGCGGATATAGGAGCGGCGGTCAAGCCGGTCACTTAAGGGAGGTATCACATGGGCGAGCAGCTTATTTCGAGCGGAGTAACGGTCCTGGTCGCAATCGTCGGCCTAGCGATCATCGCGACGCTCGTCTCCAAAAATGCAAACACGGCGGGCATCATCGGCGTAGGCGGTCAGTCGATGTCAACGATGCTCCAGGCGGCAGAGGCCCCGGTACTGGGCGGCTTCGGCCTCAACGTAGCGGGCACCAGCAGCAGCGCAGGATTTCAATTCTGAGGGCACCACATGAGCCTCTCGACGTTCTTTACTCGCAAGCGCATCCCGAACCCCACGTCGGGCAATACGGTCTTCGTTCACGGCATCATCTTCGACCCAGGCGCGGAAGCCTGGTCGCCAGAGTCGACCGTTGGCGACCCGCGATATACGCTCCGAGTCTTTCCGCAGTGGAATTTTTCACCGCTTGAGGTCTATCAGACACCGATGGTCTTTCAGGCGCTCTCACTGCCTGACTATCCCTATGCGGGCTTCCCGTTCGGCGGCGTACTCAGCGAGGGCCTCATGCACGAGCAAGAACTCCCCGACGTGGAAGGTGATTATTTTTCGTGAGGTCTTAGATGGCTTTCGACCTATCGCTTTTGAAGGAGCATCCATACGCGACGGGCAGTGTCGTCATCGTCGGCGGCCTGGTGGTCTTGTACCTGGTATCAAGCTCGCAGAGTTCGGCCCCGGCCCAAACCGCGGTTTCAACGAGCGGGCCATCATCAGCCGATTACCAGGCGGCGCTCGCGGCAAACTCGCAGCTGGCGCAGGTCCAGGCAGCGGCGCAGGTCCAGGAGCAACAGAACCAGGTAACGCTCCAGTCGCAACAGCTGCAAGCGCAGGTCGCGAACAATCAGACCGCAGCGTCCATCGCCACCAACAACACGAACACGGCGGCGCAGCTGGCGGCGACCCTGGCGCAAATCAGCGCGAGCGTCCAGGAGAACCAAACCAACGTCGAGGCGCAGACCGCCGACACCGCGAACCAATACGTCTTTACTCAGAACCTCCAGGCGATGCAGGACGAGGTCCTCGAATCGCAGATAAACAGCGGCGTCCTGGAGCAAGCCAACAACAACGCGACGGCGCTGGCGGGCCTGGAGAGCACGAACGAACTACAGGCCACCGTCGCAGGGCTCCAGGCGAGCGTCGCGAACACTGGCGTCCTGGCAGCGACCCAGGTACAGCAGCAGCAACTTTCGCAGCAGTATCAGCTTTCGCAGCAGACCCTCGACATGGTCCAGCAAGCGGGCCTCAATCATGGAACCGAGTCATTAGAGAACGACCTCATCGGGACGGTGGGACTCGCGCTCGGCACGTCGGCACCAGCAACGGCGGCGGTCACTGGCAACAGCCAAGCGGCCATCGCAAGCTCGCAGAGCACCGCGTCCATCATCAACAGCATCACGGGCGGTCTGACAAAGGTCGCCTCCGGTCTACTGGCGGCATAGAGCATGAACAAAAAAGACATCGCGCTCACGGTCCTCGGCGTCCTGGCGACGATGGTCGTCGCGTATCTGATTTACAAGATGCAGCAGCGCGACGCAGCAGCAGCAGCAGCAGCCAGCCAGGACGACAGCGCAGCACAGGCCCAAGCCGAGCAACAAGCGCAAGAGGCCGATGCTAGCGCGTCGTATCAGTACGCCTCGCTCCTCTCCCAGGTCGGCAGCGGCGTGAACCTTACAGGCACCACCAACAGCACGACGGCGGCGGTCTCTAGTTCGGGAGACACCGCAACGACGGGAGCCACCGGCACGAGCATCGACTCGTCCGACATCAACGACCTCATGAGCCAAATCATCAACGATTTTGCGGGCTCCATCACCAGCAGCACAGCGACACCGCAAACCGTCGCGTCGATGATTATCCCCACCTGGACGGGAGTCACCTCGAACGATCTGAGCGGCATCCCCGTCACCGCACAACAGGCAGCGGCGGCGGCGCAATCAATGACCGCTTACAGCACAGCGGGAAGCTTCCCCGCCTCGCTGGAGAGTTCGTCGACGCTGAGTTCGCATCCCGTCCAGGCACACCCGATAGTGAGCACAGGAACCTAACGCGATGGAATTGAGCGGCCTATTCTCGCAGGACATACCAGAAGCCATCGCACCGGCGAGGCCAGTGACGGCACCTATCGGTCAGACAATCCCGATGACAACTTCGACGGGCGTTAGTGGGAGTATGGATTCGGTCGGGAATATATGGAGCGAAGCGGGTCAGTACCTCGGCAACGTTGCGACGATCTTCGACAACACGCAGACGCCGAGCCCCGTTCCAGCGCCGACAGTCCCAAGCACATCGACGACGGCGAAGACGTCGGGATCTTCAACATCAACATCACCAGGGAGCGGCTCGGCCCTGGCGACGCTGGCGAAGTGGGCGGCGGGCATCGTGACCGGAAGCAAGGGCCTGGACCTCGAAGATATGGTCTTTATCGTCCTCGGTCTGATGCTCGTCGGAGCGGCAGTGTTCAGCTTCAAAGAAACACAAACGGTCGTGCAGAACGTGACGAAAGGCGCGAGTAAAGCGGCAGAACTCGCAGCGGCGTGAGGCCCATGAGAATTTTGTTTGTTTCGTGTTTGTGTCTTTTGCTGACCGGATGCTTCATCGACTTCACCGCCTCGATGAATAAGGGCCAGGCGGGGACGCAACCTCCACCGCCTCCGATCGAACATCCAAAGGACGGTCACTGATGGCGAACACGACAACGGCGACGGGCTATGTGAACAGCGCCAGCGCACCAGGCGATACCCCGAAGAACTGGGCGGGCGCAACCTGGCGAGCGACCCCAGTGCCAGCGGGCAACGGGCGCAAAGCGGTCTTTGTCGACGGCACCACCGTCCCCGCCTATGCGGGCCAGCTGGACGCCAACGGCAGCTTCGCCAGCGCCGTCATCGGTGACACCTCGCAGATGCTCCCACCTGACACGACCTTCACCTTCGTCATCGCGCCAGTGGCATCGGTCCCACCAGTCACCGTCACCAACGTCATCACGTCCATCGTGGCACCGCCAACCTTGGGCGACCTCATCTCGGCCAGGCTCGCACCGCTTCGCATCCAGGCAGGGCCCCAGGTCTTCGCGTACTCAGCAGCGCAGGTCATAAATCCGGTATCAGGCTCCGGTTATGTGAACACGACGGACGGCTCGGCCTGGGCTTTCGTGGGCACTGGCAGCGTCGGTCGTTGGCAGGAGATAGTTGGGCCCGGCGAAGGCGGCGTCGGGCCTCCAGGCCCCACCGGACCCACCGGCGCAACCGGTCCCCAAGGCGCAGCTGGGCCCACAGGCCCGCCAGGACCCTCCGGCGCACTCGGTCCCCAGGGCGCACCAGGAGCAACCGGCCCCGCAGGGCCCACAGGCCCACAGGGAGCCATCGGCTTAGAGGGACCAGCTGGACCCGAAGGCCCCACCGGGCTCGTCGGCCCCGAAGGACCCACCGGCGCAACCGGAGGCCAGGGACCAACCGGCGCAACCGGCGCAGCTGGACCCCAGGGCCCCATCGGTCCAGCCAATCACGATTTCATCGTGACCTTCTCGACCCAGTCGATTTCGTGGACCCCGTCTTCAACGTACAGATTGAACGCGGCACCTCACGTCACCAACATCGCCGTCGCAGGATTCTCCACCGGCAACGCGACGATCATTCCCGCAGCTTGCAACACGGTCAAAATTTTCTGTCATGCATTGAGCGGCTCCGTTCCAGCGGTCCCATCACATGAACTCGTCGGCTTCAGCATGTCTCACTTCGACGCATCTGGAAATTTTGTTGCAACGTTCGCGACCTGGACGATGGATTGGGGAAGCGGCTTAGGTAGCGGCGGCGTCCAGGGCGTCTCAGTCATGCTCGAAGTAACACCCACCGTCGTCCCCATCGGCGTCGGTGATTGGATAGCTTGCAACGTGACGACGCCAGCCTGGGTCACACCGGCGACGGACCTCGCGCTCAGTGTTCAGCTTTATTGCTCCAGTGCCTAATGTTGGCTCTCTTGGTACTCGCTCCAGTTTGGAGTGTTTACACAAGGCTCCCCTCGTCTAGTTTGGACCCTAAGCAACACCAGGAGGGCATATGCCACGCAAGCCAGGTCGTCCGTACATTCATCACCTCTGCAAATTTTGCGGCAACCAGGCGACGCTCGCGTTCCAGGTCTTGAGCAGGACCGTGGGCATCGGCCAGGGGCGGCACACCAGGAAAATCAAACTGTCGACGACGGTCCACATCTGCGAGTCATGCTCGCGGTCTCGATCTGTCTTCAGCGAACCCCTCATCGATGCAGCGAAGGAATCGCTCTCCTTCGTTCGCTCGCGATACCAGCACGTCGGCCCTGGGCTTTTCGACCAGGCAGAGGCTTAACGAGATGGCGTCTCTTTCAACCCAACCAACGCGGGCTCTGTCCTCTCCCAGTGAGACAACCATGCGACGTCGACGGCAGGGAGAGACGCCAGCAACACCACCAGGAGGAAGCATGGCGACGATGACACAACACCAGGGCGCGAGCGTCCTCTACCTCGGCCACAAGCCGAACCAGAAGAGGATCTTCTGCAAGGACACCGCCGAACTTAACCGAGAACTCATCGCAGATTGCGAGCGCAAGATTGCCAAACTGCAACAGCTAAAGGCGACGTTGGAGCGCTCGTCTCATGCGTAAGCAGAAGGACCAACCCCTGCTCTTCGATCTTCGCCAGGCACCTCCGCAGCTGGACGCACCACCGGCCAAACCGTCGCACAAGTTTGCGCTCGACGATCACATGCGCCAGGTCAAGGCTCGCCTCTTCGCGCACCAGGCAATCAAGACAGACCGCAGCGCCGAAGACGGAGGCTCCAAGTGAAACCCAACCCCTCATCCCCTGCCAGAGACGGAGGTAGTCACTGGGCGGGAGCGAAGCGACCCAACGCTAACGCGCAGAAAGGGCCCCAGGCTGAAAAGAAGGTCCCCCAGCCCGCCGAACTGCCAGGCAATTGTGTAAACACAATTCCAGGGCCCGCCAGCCTGGGCGTAATGCTCCGACAGAGAGCAAAAGCGCTCGGCCTGGCACCAGGGACCCCCCGCTGGCGGGCCTATGTCCTGGGCACCCAGGCGGCGGCGGCGAAGCGCCGTCGTGAAAAAGCCAAAAAGCGAAACAAGAGCGAAACCGGCCTTGTAACACCCGGTAACTCGCGACCCTGGGTCGCGCCTGGGTAGGCGTAGCCGACCGGCGCGAGGGTCGCAGACCCATGCAGCCAATACCCCCCATACCCCCTGTTTTTGCTTTTGCTTTTGCCTTTGGTTGGACCCCCGTTAGCAGCGGGCCTCGGACCCTCGAATGATCGACAAACTAGACCTCGAAGTACCGCGCAAGATGTCCTTCAGGAAGGACTTCGCTCGGCACTGGAACAACCCCAACAACGACAAAATTCTGCACAAGAAGACCGGCGGTCTTTACCTGGTGAGAGCCGATCTTAGGGACGTCGGTATACCGGCGATGCTCTCGGTCGGACATAAGCACCATGAGAAGCTCGGCCCCAAGCTGGAGGTCATGGGCGCTGGTGGGATGACCTTCAGTGAGTGGGCGGCGGTCCATGATGCGCTCTTCGATGGCGAGCCCTATGACGACGCGATTCTCCGCGTCGATCTGACCGCCGACGTTCGCGGCGTCTCGGTCGATTCTTTCGGTCGGGCGATGTGGTGCAAGTTCAAGGCGACGAATCAGCAGGAGTACGGCGAATTTCAGCATCGAATAACGAGTGTTAACAGGTTCGCTGCACAAACCCTTTACTATGGGCGCAAACCCAGGCAGATTCGCTTCTATGACAAGACCAGGCACCGGCAACAGGTCCTCCTCCCGCAGCTGCACCGCGAGCAGAAGAAACGCGGCGAGCAGTTGTCGTCGTTCTTCGATGAGTACGGATACGAGCCGCATGAAATTGTCACCAGGGCAGAGCGCCAGATGGGAGCCCGCGAGACGTCGGAAGCCTGGGGTATACATACCCTGGGCGAGATTCATCGCCTGGCGCAGTGCGACCCCTTCGAGCGTCTCAGGTTCGCGGATGATGCAAAGGTGACGAAGCAGCTGGCAGAGGTGGAGGGCGCGAGGCGGATGCTGATCGACCTATTGCGCGAACGTATCCAGGCGGACGGGCTCGACTGTACGAAGGCATGGTCGCGGGCAACCTTTCGGAAGGCTGATTCTTACCGTAAATTCTGGCGGGAGAACGAGCACCTCATCATCGACAGCAACCCTCTAATTTCCAGGGAGAAGCTCACCAGCCAATACCAGGCGAGCATCTCCGAGCAGCTGGCGGCATAAGTTGTGGTTATTGCTGTGATAGCTTTTTCTTAAGTGTTGCAAGGGTGGACGAGGTCGACGAGAGGTCGGTCGACCGATCATTCGGGCCCAAGCAAGACGAGGTCGACGCTGCTAACGTCGGCCTCAATTTTTTTGTGGCGGGCGTATGCTATCCCGCATGAAGAAGACACCTAAAAAAGAACTGATGACGGCGACGATGGGGATGTCGTCGGCTGAGTTCGGCGCGGCGCTCCTCACCGAGGCGCGGAACCGCAAGCAAAAACAGATGCTCGAAAAATCCGTCCAGGAGGCGCAGACCGTCCTCGCCAGCCTGGACGAGTGCATCGCGAGAATCGAATACTTCACAGGATGGAAGCAGACCCGCGAGGCGCAGCTGGCGGCGCTGCAACGCGGCGAGTTCAAGCTCGATGGTCAGGGCGTCGTGAGTTACAACGATGCGGCGCTGAATCGAAAATGACGAGCGGGCGCACAGGCGACGGCATCAGACCGGGAGGCAAGCCGAACACGCGGCCAAGCACAGGAGCGAACCTCTCGCGGCGGGCTCTCTTCACGCATGTATGCGTCGGATGCGGAAAGAAAAGAGAACTCAACAACGAAGCCTTTTGCTATTGGTGCGTCGCGGCTCGCAACACGATCAAAGACAAGCTTGAGCAGCTGCGTCCAGTTGAAATTGTGGGCGACCATTGGATACACCGCGAGGTCGACGACCCGGACGCAAAGTTTTATAGGCGCGACGAGGTCGACGCAATTCTGGAGAGGCTTCGCGAATGAGCGAGCAACAGAGCAGCGGCGGCGGATGCTTGACGACGCTCATCTTCGTCGAGGTGGTCCTGGCGCTGCTAGTCCTCTGGTACTTCCAGATGGGATTGTGAGGTGGTCATGTCATGCGGCGTTACATTCTGGCTTCGCCTGGTGTGCGGCATCTGCGACCGCTCGGAGATACTTCGGCTCGAAGACGCAGACTTTGAACGCGACCCCGACGAGGTCCTGGCACAACACGGATGGAGCGGCGAGCCTGGATTCTTTCGCTGCAAAAAATGCGGAGGACTCGTCAATTGAGCTTCGTTCACTGGCTCCAGGCAGTATGGCTCGCCATCGTCGTGGCGCAGCTGGTCCAGCTTCACTATGTGCGGAAGCAGCGCAAGCAGCTGGCGGCGATGGTTCGCACGTTTGAACGATTGAACGCAACGCTCGACAGCGGGCACAGTGAGGACAAATTGATATGAGCGATGAACTCGCGACCTGCTCGGTGATTCTCCGAAACAAACAACGATGCGGCCAGCCCGCACAGGCTTACTACGATGTGGAGCCACCGATGCTCAGGCACCGCAAGCAGAAGACGCGGCGCGATTATTTATGTGCCGAACACGTTCACCTCGTCGCTCTGGTAAAGGGCCAGCCGGTTTATTGGATGGATGGGCACAAAGTTTTTGAGTGATAGCGCACAGCGGTCGCTCGGTCGCTGAATTGTCACCGCAGCGTCACAGGATGATGAATCACCGACGGTGGGACCGTCGGACGTCCGTCGGAGCGTATCCTCCGAACCACGCAGAGGAGGTCCACGCGATGGGCGATGTATGCAAGCGTCACAACAAACCGAAAGAGCACGCCTGGAAAGAGCGTCAAGCCGGAGGCGGTAGTCTGAACCGCATCGGATGCATTGACTGCAAAGCCGAGGCGCGAAACGCACCGCCACGACCGCGACCGCGCAGTACTCGGTCCTCCGATGTGGCATTTTTCCGACGGCGTTTTTGAATGGGAGACAATCAAAACTTTTCGGCTGACGACGTCCAGGAGTGGGCGGTCTTCGGTCTCGCGTTCCTGCTCGGCTTCGTGATGTTCGGCCTGGCGCTGTACCTGGTGGAAGAGTGGGTCGTCGCGTCCGATCTGGCCGACCGGCGCCGCATCCGCGAGGTACTCGCGGAGATGCTCGGCCAGGAGGCGCAGCTGCACCGCGACGGGCCCGACGAGGGCTCTCACCGTCGGTTTGTTGACGCGCTGACAGCACCGAGCGTAGAACCGACGCGACCAACGGGCCAGGAGTCGCAGAGGTGAGACGTCATGCCGATTACTCAGGAGCCGACACTCTTCACAATCGACTTGCAACACAATCAGTTTGAAATTGTCTTCGGCCTGGAGATGGTCCCAGGCGAAGCGCCGCTCGACACCTCGGTCCCCAACCTGGTCGGCTTCGTGGGCGATGTCTACAACGTGGATTTTTTGAAGGTGAACACACCAGCGCGAGGCAACTTCCCCGCCGTTCGCTGTATTCAATTCGCAATGGAGACGACGCAGGTCGCAGCTGGTGAGGTCCAGGTCGGCAACGTTTACATCGTGAACCCCCAGACAGCGCAGGTCCTCGCGGTCCTGGCAGCGACACCCGGTCCTGGCTTTTCGTCCCTGGTAATGGGCAACCTCCCCTTCTTCGCCAAATCGAACCAGGCGGTCCACATCATCCGAGCGCCGAGCGTGAACTGCATCGCGACGCTATCAGCGACGGCGTTCACGTTCGATTGTTCGTCGTTCCTCACTGCGATGGTCCCAGCGCCGACGCTGTACAGCAACGGCGGCGGGCCTGGCGGCGGCATCAACGTGAACGTCACGAACGGGACGCTCGCGGTCGCGGTCCAGAACACACCGCTCGATGTGAACGTAGCGAGCCCCGACCCACTGCCAGTGACGGTCATCCCGTAGATAAGGAGGCAACAATGCCGAGCGGAATGGAGATGATGCTCAAGGCGATGGGGCTCGACCCCGACGAACTCAAGAGCAGCGTCGAGGGCTTCATGGTTCACATGAAGGACCAGGCGGCGAAGATAAACGCGAACCAGGCCCGCATCGAGGTCAAGCTGGACGAGATGCGCGAGCTAGTCCTGGACGTCGTCGGCCCCAGGCCATCGACGACGCACATCCTGGAGAACGGCGAGCCGACCGGCGTCCTGGTGACAAGTGAAAAGTTTCCCCAGGCCATGATCGACGACGTCAACCAGGGAGGCGCGGGCAACCCATGAATAAAGAATTTCAAGTGCATCGATTGAACGAGCGAGGGCTAGAGCGAGCGGCGAACATAGCGGGCGCGTTCGATTATCTCCTCGACACCTTGAAAGGTCTGCTTCCCGAGGGACGCGAGCTTTCGATTGTAAAAACGAAGCTCGAAGAGGGTTGTTTCTTCGCCAAAAAAGCGATTGCGAACGACCCCGAAAATAACGAGGTGCAGTGATGGCAGAGACGATCATCAGCATCGACACGAACGCGGACGGCGCAGCCGACGAGGTCGTGACAATCAATCCACCGGACAACGGCGGCGAAGAACAAGACCCTCCCCAGGAGCCCGCCGACGAGCCGGACGACGAAGAGGAGGACGCGGCATGGCAACTCATGCTTTCGGAAGTAAGGGACCGAGTGTCGGGCCTGGAGACGGAGGTCCGAACCTGCAACCAGAGAGCGCAGGACCAGGCAGCAACGGTCCAGCAGCTGCTCCAGACGAACCAGGAACTAACGCACCAGTTGCAGGAGAACAACCGCATCCTGTCGACCCCAAGAGCCTCGGAGGACCCAGGCCCATCCGAGACGCCAGCAGCAGCGCCAGCGAGCGAAACAAGCAGCGAGCCAAAGACCGACGACGGCGAGAAAAAGAGCGCAAGCGACCCCCCACCGCCTCCACCGGCACCGCCAGAAAGACAGCAACGGCGGCGGCGCTCGATCTGAATCTGATGCTCTTCAGCGCACACCAAATGCTGGCGGCGTTCACCAGGCAACCAGACCTCGAACTGACTGAGGAAGAGTCGAAGAAGCTCGCGACGGCGATTACTCGCGTCGTCGAGCAGTACGAACTCCCGCTCCTGGACGAGCGCTCGCTCGCCTGGATAGGGCTCGGCATGGCGGGCGTCCAGGTCTACGGCACCAGGCTCGCGTCCGCAGTGCTACGGGCGAAGCGAGGCCCGCAGGTCGTTCCAGCGAAGCAACCGAGCAGCGTACAGAACACACCGCCAGCGGCACCGGTCATCATCGACCAGGCGTTCCAGGGAGCGCCAGCATGAAACCGAAGAAGCCACATCCGAAGGCCCCGGCGAAGAAGACAGCTCGTCACCCGACGCCTATAGCTTCAGGTTATCGAGGCCATAAGCCGGTCGAATCAGCGCCGGCGAAAAAATCCGCCGGCACGAACCCGCTCGCACCGCTGCATCCCGTCCTCGATCTGCCAGCGGTCCCACCGAAACCGGTCGTCGTGGAAATGCCGGTCGCAGTGCAGCCCGAAGAAGAACTCACGATGCCAGAACTCATCGAGGCGACCCTACAGCGGGCCCGGCGCAGGTGGACGCGAGGGATGTTGCCAGGTAACAAGCTCATCAAGACGAGCGATACCGGCGAGGTCGTCCACATCACCCGCGCAGAGTGGGACCGTCTTGTATAGGAGCGCTCGCAATGGAGCCGATGCGATTACCAGGCCCGACGAGCAAGACCGCCATTGTCGGTCGCACTGGCAGCGGGAAGAC
>Ga0210392_10001061_pt1 | contig 14905 bp, 13 predicted proteins | sample IncBWC30OmetaG_FD_161057 | JGI IMG/M metagenome (GOLD analysis project Ga0210392, IMG submission 161057) | Forest soil microbial communities from Barre Woods Harvard Forest LTER site, Petersham, Massachusetts, United States - Inc-BW-C-30-O ...
TGACCGCAGCCGCCATAGTCTTCCTCTACGTCTCCTTGGGCGGCCTCACCGCCACGATGTACAACGAAGTGATCCAATTCGCATTTATCATTCTCGGCCTGTCGCCGCTGGTATTTTTCATCCTGCACGATTTCCACGGTATTGCCGGGATCGCCTCGCACCTCGAGCCATCCATGCGTCATACGTGGGTAGGACTTCCAGTCGCTAGTCCACGCACATCACGCATGGATGTCCTCGGCATCTCCATGGGGCTTGGTTTTGTCCTGAGTTTTGGGTATTGGTGCACCGACTTTGTACTCATCCAACGGGCCCTCGCCGCACGTCGCACCGCTGGAGTCATCGGCACTCCATTGATAGCTGCTACCGCGAAACTCTTTTTCCCTGTTCTGGTCGTACTTCCCGGCCTCGCAGCAGCCGTTCTGTTCCGTTCCAAACTTGGGTTCAACTATGACCAGGCCTTGCCAGCGCTGATGACGCGTTACTATCGCCATGGCCTGCTGGGTTTCGGAATAACCGCTATTCTGGCGAGCCTCATGTCTGGACTCGCGGGCAACATCAACGCCCTTGTTACCATCTGGACACACGATGTCTATCGAGCCACTCTTGCGCCCAACAAGAGCGACGGGCATTACGTTCTGGCAGGAAGGCTCTCTACGCTCGTCGCGATCTTGCTAAGCGTTGCAACAGCGTATGTCGCACTTTCTTTCAATAACCTGATGGACTATCTGCAACTGCTCTTCTCCCTTTTCAACGCGCCACTTCTAGCTACTTTTCTGCTCGGCATGTTCACGACATGGGCCACTCCCGAGGCGGGATTTTGGGGACTCCTGTTCGGGACTCTCTCATCCATAGCGCACAACTTTGCCTACCGCACACATTGGATTACGTACGGCAGCGATATGAGTGCAAATTTCTATGGTGCAATCGTTGCTTGGACGAGTTGCTTTATAGTCACCGCTCTCCTCAGCGTATTCACCCCCGCCAAGTCAGTGGAGGAACTAGCTGACCTCACTTGCTGGACTGCGACGCATGAAGGCATTCGGATACCCAAGACGGGACTGCTCCTCGCACTCGCAGCCATCGTCACCTGCCTGTTCCTGAGCATTCTCTTCCGTTAGGGCCAGACAAGCATGCTTGGGTTAAATAATCGCAATGAGACCGCAACAGGCTGTTTCAAATTGCAAAATGAGAGGCCCTGACCCAATGATTCGCATGGAGCATACTGATGCCTACTTCTGGTGGAACTGAAATCAATCGCCTAAGTTTCTCGTTCCTGAGCCGCATCGAATCCGCGTGTGGGTTCTACACTTTTCAGGTAGCTCTATTGGGCATTGCCCTTCTAAGTCTCATCGTTCCCAGGTTGGTGCAGGCACAGTCAGTCGAAGCGTCCATTCGTTTCGACCAGCAGACACAGGTCTTCCGCATCGATGCTGCCGATATGTCCTACGTGCTCGGAATCAACGAGAAGAAACAGGTGCAGACGCTCTATTGGGGCAGGCGCCTCGGCTACGCGGACTCCTTCGCAGCGGCGCACGCAACTCCTGGCTCATCATCATTCGATCTTCCCACTAACACCACGGTTCAGGAGTTCGTTGCTTGGGGCGGAGGCCTCTACGTTGAGCCCGATCTGAAGGTCGCCTTTCCGGACGGCAATCGCGATCTCGTGTTGCAGTATGTATCGCACACCATCGAGGGCAAGAAGCTCATCATCCGGCTTAAGGACATCTCCCAGGAAGTCTATGTTGACCTGCAGTACAAGGCAGACGCGCACACCGGCATCCTCCGACGATCGGCTCGGTTGCAGAATAAAACCGCCTCTCCGCTGACCGTCGAGCAAATCGCTTCGGGTACGTGGAACCTGCCTCGTGGAACGGACTACCGCTTGCGCTATCTCACGGGTCGATGGGCTGGGGAGTGGAATTTGCACGAGCAGACCATCCAGCCTGGAAAAACCATCCTCGAGAGCCGACGCGGCTCTACCGGCGCCCAGAACAACCCTTGGTTCGCCATAGATCGAAATAACTCCAACGATCAGGACACTGGCGACGTCTGGTTTGGCGCGCTTGGCTGGAGTGGCTCGTGGCAGATTAGCGTCGAACAGGACCAGATCCAGCAAGTACGTGTGACAGGAGGCCCCAACAGCTTCGACTTCGGCTATCGCCTGGCTCCTGGAGAGCATTTGCAGACGCCATACTTCTATGCTGGCTACTCTCACGACGGCATCGGAGGTGCTTCCAGGTTGCTGCACCGCTTCGAACTCTCCAGCATCCTGCCGCACGCGCCAAACCCGAAGCTCCGCCCCGTTCTCTACAACTCATGGGAAGCGACGGGTTTCAAGGTAGATGAGACTGGACAGGAAGCACTCGCGGAAAAGGCCGCAAGCATTGGTGTGGAGCGCTTTGTCGTCGACGATGGCTGGTTCGGTCAGCGAGCGAACGACAAGGCGGGCTTAGGTGACTGGTACGTAAACCCCGCAAAGTTTCCGCGCGGCCTCAAACCTCTCATAGACAAGGTCCACTCGCTCGGCATGGACTTCGGCTTGTGGGTTGAACCGGAGATGGTTAATCCCAACTCCGATCTTTATCGGAAGCACCCGGACTGGATATTGAACTTTACCGGCCGCCCGCGCACCGAGGGACGAAATCAGCTCATGCTTAACCTCGCCAGACCCGATGTGCGCGACTATGTTTTTCGGTTTCTCGACAAGCTGTTGGATGAAAATGATATCGCTTTTCTGAAGTGGGATTACAACCGCAACTGGTCTGAGCCAGGATGGCCTGCCGTGACGCCGGAAGACCAGAAGAAGGTCTACATCTCCTACGTGCAGAATCTCTATTCCATCCTCGAAGAGTTGCGCGCGAAGCATTCCACAGTGGAGATCGAAAGCTGCTCCGGCGGTGGCAGCCGCGTTGACCTCGGCATCATGCGTTACAGCGACGAGGTTTGGCCTTCGGACAATACCGATGCCTTCGATCGTCTTCTGATGCAAGATGGATTCACCTATGCCTATAGTCCCGGCGTGATGATGACATCCGCCACTGACGACTTTGAGATTGCCAAGATTCGAGTTGGCAAAAACGTTCTTCGATGCGCTCGAACATCTCAAAAATAATCCTCATGCTCAAGGAGAGCAGCACAACGTGAAGACGACTTTGGTCGTGCGAGAATCCACTGGCCCGGCTCCAAAGCGTAGGAGTAAGTAAGCTGTTCTTGAACGCTGAACTGGGACCTGGCAAACCGATGTCCACATAAAAAGGTTCGTCGAAGTGGAGCGTGACTGGCGGGCCAAGCTGGTGCACGGGCTCGCCCTCAAGACTGACAAAGATCAGAATGGAATCCCCATGCTTTTCGATTCCGATACGCTTAGCTTTGATCCCGGCGAGGGTGCGCCCTCGAAGCGAAATTGGGCGTCCTTCATCATCGCGCCCCTGTCCGGACGCCACGCCAGGTGGATCATGCCCACCCCATGCTCGCCGATCATGGCTCCCCTGGAATCGTCATCAAGATTGTGGCGAATGACCAGGACTGCCTCGCTATCGCCACAGCCCTTCGGATCTGGAAACGTGACGTCGGCTGCGAGCGAGACGTCCCCCGACATCTTCTTCCAGAGATAGCGGAACTCGTCACGCGAGTACTAGGGCGTGTTCACACTATTGCAAGGTTCTTCTGTTAATCTCAAGACAAGATGGAGATCACAGAAGCGCAGTATGAGCGGATCAAGGATGCGTTGCCGGTGCAGCGTGGGAATGTGCGCTTGAGCAACCTGCAAGTGCTTAACGCGGTGCTGTATGTCGCTGAGCAAGGCTGCAAATGGCGCGGTCTGCCGAAACGTTTCGGCCGCTGGCACACGATCTACACGCGGATGAATCGCTGGTCCAAGAACGGCGTTCTCGATCAGGTATTCGAGAAGTTGCAGTCCGAACAGATCGTGCGGATCAAGATCGAGGCGTTCGCGCTCGATTCGACCTCGATCAAGGTGCATCCGGACGGCACGGGCGCTCTAAAAAAAACGGACCTCAAGCCATCGGCAAGTCGCGGGGCGGATGGAACACCAAGGTTCATCTGGTTGCCGCGAAGGCTCGAACGGCCATAACCTTCGCCCTGTCGCCCGGCCATGCGCACGAGGCTCCCGAAGGTCGCGCCCTGCTGGCGGAACTGGGGCCTATGCCGGAAGGCTTGGCGTTGTTGATGGATCGCGCCTACGAGGGTGACGAAACCAGACAACTGGTGCTCAGTTTGGGCATGATCCCGGTCGTTCCGCCAAAGTCCAACCGCATCGAGCCCTGGGAATACGACCGCGCTCTCTACAAGAAGCGCAACGAAATCGAGCGGCTCTTCCGGCGACTCAAAGGCTCCCGCAAAATCTTCTCCCCGCTTCGAGAAACTCGATGTCCTCTTCCTCGGCTTCCTCAACTTCGCCCTCATCATCGAAGCGCTTCGCTAGTGTGAACACGCCCTAGATGTTATAGCCTGCGGAGCTAATGGTGTACTGTTTCCTGTTGGCGTTGTAATTTGCACTGCTGGTACTACGGCGGCGCCAATGTCAGACTAGCCCTGAAACACTCCGATCGGCGCATCAAAGTTCCTGCTCGGCCTACGAAAATCTCGCGGCGGTACCTGAACGTGCCTAGGAGATTCCGGCTGCGCCCAGTCCAGCACGGCTGGTGCATATGCCGCCGGGGCTGAGGGCGCTTGCGCATGCAGCGGATGCGCAGCCGTGCAAAGCATCAGGATGAACAGCGGAACAAAGTTGGATCGTTGGAGTGCGAGGGTCAATGAAGACTTGCATAGCGAAGAACTTTAGCAGACCGCACATACTGCCCGTGTGTCGAACGCCCGTTCGTCAAAGATTCAGGTCAGCTTGGCGTAAATGCGTCATGCGAGCGGATGAACCGGACCATCAAGGAAGCCACCGTCAAATGCTTCTTTTATGACACGCACAAACAACTCAAAGCGCACTTGTCCGACTTCATCGCAGTCTACAACTTCGCTCGGCGACTCAAGAACCTTCGGGGCCTCACACCTTACGAAGCCATCTGCAAACTCTGGATCCACGACCCAGACAGATTTACACTCAACCCAATCCACCAAATGCCGGGACTAAACACCTAATACACTGGTACAAATCATCGGGCAGTCCAGAGGCCCTTCACAGATTTCCTTTAGCAATATAATTGCCGAAAACATATACTATCTCGGCTCACCTGTTGCAGCGTTATGCAGATGCGATATCCTTCATTACCGAAAAGAAGATTCAATTAGGGAGAGTTCTTGCGCTTTCACCATCGGAAATTCTTTTGCCCTCTTATCGTCCTGGCCTTCGTTGGACTTATTTCTCAAACGGGCAGTACACAACAATCTGAAAAAACCCTGGGCGTGGCTGCTACACCGCATACCAAGCAGATCCACCTTAAGCATGTTCTGGTTATTGGACAGACAAAAGGTTTTGAGCACGATTCAGTGTCCGCCGCAATGAATGCCATTTACGAGATGGGAAAGGAGAGCGGACTGTGGGATACCACGATACGCACCGACACAGAATTGCTCACCAAGAAGGATCTTGGACGCAATGGAAAAAACCTGAACTACTTTGATGCCCTGGTTTTCGCCAGCACAACTGGCGAACTGGACATGGACGCGAACCAGAAGCAGGACATGATGTCGTTCATCAAAGAAGACGGCAAAGGATTTGTCGGAATCCATGCAGCGCTTGACACGAACTACACCTGGCCCGAATACGGAGAGATGATTGGCGGATGGTTTGACCAACATCCGTGGATGACGTTCAACGCGCCCATCATCAATGAAGACCCCGACTTTCCTGCGGTCCGGCATTTTTCTAGGGCATTCGTCAAGTATGACGAGATCTATCAGCCCAAAAACTGGTCGCGCGACAAGGTGAATGTGCTCCTCAGCCTGGATGCATCGAAGCTCGATTACAACAACAATCCGCGTATTCATCGCACGGACCGTGATTTCGCTGTGGCATGGGACAAGATGTATGGCAACGGACGTGTCTTTTACTCGACGCTTGGCCATACTGAAGAGGCATGGCAAGACACCGACATCCGCAAGATGTATTTTGAAGCCGTTCGATGGGTGCTCGGAATGACGGATGGGAGTACGACATCTCATCCGCGTGTTTCTGCAACGACGGCCAGCCATTGAGGCCAATTTTTCTTAAGAGGTCCATGCAGCGCTCATGAAGAAGATCGGGATGGGTCTGATTGGCCCTGGATTCGTTGCCGCCCATCACTTGGATGCCGTCCGACGTCTTGGTGATGTAGACATTGTCGCAATCGCTGGTTCGTCGCAACAATCCACAGAGAAAAAGGCGCAGGCCTATAAAGTCGATCGCGCTTATGGAGACTACAACGCTCTCATTGCTGATCCTGATGTGCAGGTGATCCATAACACGACGCCAAATCATTTGCATCTTCCGGTCACGCTGGCGGCTCTTCAGCCGGGAAAACATGTTATTTCTGACAAACCACTCGCTCTGAACGCTGAAGAAGGGCTGAGGTTGCGCGATGCGGCAGTTGCCGCCAAAGTGGCTCATGTCGTGACCTTCAACTACCGCGGGAACCCGCTTATCCAGCAAGCACGGGGAATGGTGGCTCGCGGCGAGACCGGTCCCTTGAGTTTTATTCACGGCTATTATCTGCAGGACTGGATGAACGATCCCAATGTTTATTCATGGCGTTCCGACCCTGCAAAAGGTGGCCTCACTTCAGCGGTTGGAGATATCGGCTCGCACTGGTGCGATCTTGCAGAGCATGTTTCCGGATCGAAGATTGTCTCGGTACTGGCCGATCTGACCACGGTGGTCCCCGTCCGCTATTCATCAGGCGCATCGGCAGAGGCTTTTTCCGCCAAAGGCAGCGGCGAGCGCCGGCCTGTACAGGTGCATGCGGAAGATCTGGCAAGCGTTCTTCTCCGTTTTGAAAATGGCGCGAAGGGCTGCTTTTCTGTCGGGCAGGTGCTTCCCGGCCACAAGAACGATCTTGAACTTGAAATCAATGGCAGGAAGCAGTCGCTCAAGTGGAGGCAGGAACAACAGAATGAGCTGTGGATTGGCAGACATGATCAACCCAGCTGCGTCATGGCTAAAGATCCGTCGCTTGTATCGCCCATGATTCCTTATGTCCATCTGCCCGGAGGACATCAGGAATCATGGGCGGACGCCTTCCATAACCTGATTCGCGATGCCTACCAATGGATACGGGAGGGCGGGCATCCTGAGGCAAAACCAGCACCGCTGCCCACTTTTGAAGATGGCTATCGCTCTACCTGCATTATTGAGGCCATACTCAAGAGCCACGCAGCAGGCGGAAGATGGGAAAACGTGCAGCAATAACCGAGGAGCAAACTTAATGAGACTGGGAGTATTCACCCCGCTGCTTTCGCAGCTGCCGCTGGAAATGGTATTGGCAAAGCTGAAAGCGCTCGAAATCGATACGGTAGAGCTAGGAACCGGCAATTTTCCCGGAGATGCTCACTGCAAGTTGTCGATGTTGGACGACGCGTCCGCGCTCAAGGATTTTCGGCAAAAGCTTGACGACCATGGAATGTCGATCAGCGCCCTCAGTTGCCACGGCAATCCCTTGCATCCTGATCCGGCGCAGGCAGAGAAGGCGCAGGAGGTGAATCGTAAGACTATCCTTCTCGCGGAAAAACTTGGCGTTTCCGTTGTGGTTGATTTCTCTGGTTGTCCCGGCGATTCGCCCCAGGCAAAAGCGCCCAACTGGGTCACATGCCCGTGGCCTCCGGAATATCTGGAGATTCTCAAGTGGCAATGGGACAAAGTTGTCGCACCCTATTGGACGCAACGCACCAGGTTCGCGGCTGATTACGGAGTAAAAATCGCTATCGAGATGCATCCCGGCTTTGTGGTCTACAGCCCGGAGACGCTGCTGCGCCTCCGCGAGATCGCGGGCCCGTCCATCGGTTGCAATTACGATCCGAGCCATATGTTCTGGCAGAACATCGACCCTATCGCAGCTGTCCGTATTCTTGGAGACGCTGTCTTCCACGTCCACGCAAAAGATACGCAGCTTTATTCTGCCAACCTGCCTCGCACGGGTGTCCTCGACACCAAGCCTTACACCGACGAACGCAATCGCGGATGGATCTTCCGAACTTGCGGCTATGGCCATGGAGCGGAGTGGTGGAAGGAGTTCGTCTCGACGCTACGAATGTTCGGTTATGACGGCGTCCTTTCCATCGAACATGAAGACAGCCTTCTCTCGCCGGAGGAAGGTCTAACTCGCGCAACGCATTTCCTAAGTGACATTGTTCTGAGAGAGCAGCCCGCCGCGCCGTGGTGGGCGTAGTAAGGGACGTAGACGAAATCGCATCTTCTGTAGAGGATCAAAATTTTCCATGAATCGCAGACGTTTTCTTTCATCGGCAGGCACACTATTCGCAGGCAGTTCGCTGCATGCGCTGATGCCGCACGCTCTCGCCGTAGGCGCCCCCTCAACCAAAGCTGATTACAGTTTGCGTATTGAGTCATGCACGGTCGATATTGGGCCGGGAGTGTCTATCAAGACGACTGCCTACAATGGCCAGGTTCCTGGCCCGCTTCTTCGTCTGCGTGAAGGTATTCCTGTCTCCATGGACGTAACGAACGCAACCACAAACGAAGATCTCGTGCACTGGCATGGGTTGGCCATCGATTCGCTTAACGACGGAGCGATGGAAGAAGGCTCGCCCATAATTCCGGCTGGAGCAACGCATCGCTACTCGTTTACGCCCAGGCCTTCGGGTACTCGCTGGTATCACACGCATGCAACTGCATATGACAATCTCTCTCTCGGCACATATACAGGGCAATATGGATTCCTGTTGGTCGAAGGTCACGAACAACCTGGTCATTATGATCAGGAAATCAATCTCGCGATCCATCACTGGGAGCCATCATTTGAGCCGATGGTGGAGACGATGCGCGAGCAATCCTCGAATATGCCGCTTACTGCCGGCTCTGACGTGGGCTATAAATACGCCACTATTAATGCTCACATGCTTGGGGCGGGAGAGCCGGTTCGCGTGAAGCAAGGTCAGCGAGTGCTTATGCGCCTGCTAAACGCAAGCGCTACTGAGAACGTCACCCTTGCACTGCCGGGGCACACCTTCAAAGTCATTGCTATGGATGGCAATCCGGTTCCGAATCCTAAATCGACCGAAGTCATCTCGCTTGCAGTTGCAGAGCGAATCGACGCCGTCGTCGAAATGAACATGCCGGGAGTTTGGATCCTCGGCTCGACACTCGAAAAAGCGCGCCAGATGGGCCTGGGCATCGTCATTGAATATGCAGGGAAAAAGGGCGCTCCGATTTGGAAAGATCCTGCGCCCGCAGAATGGGACTATACGCAATTTGCCAACGTTACAGCCGCGCCCAATCCAGATGAGAGCTTTACTCTCACCTTTCGCGACATTGGGCCCGTACACGGATCGCAATTCGATACCTGGACGATTAACAACAAGTCCTGGCCAAACACAGATCCGCTCATGGTTCAGGAAGGTAAGCGCTACCGGCTTGTCTTTCGTAACGGGAGTGGAGACCAGCATCCGATCCATCTGCATCGACACACCTTCGAGGTCACACGCATTGGCGATAAGCAAATCAGCGGATTAAAGAAAGACGTCATTAATGTAATGCCGCTTGATACTGTCGAAGTAGATTTCGTTGCAGATAACCCAGGCGATACGTTATGGCATTGCCATCAGCAGTTACACATGGATTACGGCTTTATGCAGCTTATTAAGTATGTGAAATAGCTTTGCCAGTGCAAAAGGAATTTAAGAGAGTCATTGCGAACATGAAGAGACTTCATACTGTAGCGTTGCTCACTGTCGTTCTAGGGTTGTTTCCGGCTTTCATCGATGTTTGTCAGGGGCAGGCGACCTCGTCCGGACAAGGACCTGGCGACGCTGCTGGCGCGCAGTCTTATGCCCGACACTGTGCTATCTGCCACGGAGAGCAGCGTGAAGGGATCCTTCCGGGATTCCCGCCTCTGCTTGACTTGAGCCGCAAAATGACACCGCAGCAGATAGAGAATCTTATCCGCGCAGGCAAAGGCCGCATGCCGAAATTTTCGAATCTGCCGCAACAGGAGACGACTGCACTCCTGCGATTTCTTGCGACGGAAGATCTTACTGCGGGACAATCCAACAGTTCTACGAATATTGCTGAAGCTGGAAACCATCTCTTTCAACGTAATTGCGCCTTCTGCCATGGACGGGATGCGGCAGGAGGCGAATCCGGGCCTGATCTCACTCGATCCAAATTAGTGGTTTCAGATAAGAATGGCACGCAGGTTGCGGACGTGGTTCGTAATGGCCGACCGGAAAAGAAGATGCCGGCCTTCAACCTTTCCGATGAAGAGATCCACAGCCTTGTCGTCTTCATACATCGTCAAGCAACATCGTCCCATCCTGGTGGACGCCGTGGAGTCGATGTAAGCGATCTTCAGACTGGAGATGTGAAAGCGGGTAAGCAATATTTCAACGGTGCCGGTGGCTGCGCCAAATGTCACTCCCCGACGGGCAACCTTGCAGGAGTCGCATCGCGTTTTGAAGGTCTCCAACTGGAAGAACAGATGCTCTATCCACGGAACGCGAAGAGTAAGGTAACGGTAACGTTGCCAAAGGGCCAGACGATGACCGGACTTCTTGTTTATCGTGATGAATTCACTATCGGATTGCGCGACATCTATGGAGTTTATCATTCATGGCCCATCTCTCGAATTCACTTCACAATAGATTCTCCGGTCGATGCTCATGTTGAATTGTTCAGCAAGTATACGGACGACGACATTCACAACCTGATGGCATATATGCAAACCCTGCGCTAAGCCGCGCGTCTGCTGACGAGGTCATATGATTCTTATGAATTTCAGGAAACGCTCTTTGGTTTTTACAGCCCTCGCGCTTTCGGGGTTCTTTTATTCCCTGATTGCGCAGAATCTTGACCCTGTTGCCATCAATCATCCTTCTCCGGAGAGTTGGCCCATCTACCATGGAGATTACTCCGGCAGACGGCACAGCCAACTCACGCAGATTACTCCGCAGAATGTTGCGTACCTTAGTCTTGCCTGGGCGTTTCAGACAAATCAGACTGCTGCAATCAAATCGACACCGCTACTTGTTGACGGCATACTCTACTTCACAGTGCCGGATAACATCTGGGCTGTCGATGCCCGCTCGGGGCATATGCTCTGGCACTATAACAAGCCAACCGACGATGGAAACCATATCGGGCAGCGTGGAGTCGCCATGTACAAAGGTTGGCTTTACTACCTTACTCCCAACTGCCACCTTATTTCGCTGAATGCAAAGGACGGCAGCGTGCGCTGGGACGTCACAGTGGCCGATGTGAAGAAGGGCTACTGGACGACCATGGCTCCTCTTGTCGTCCACAATCATGTCATCATTGGCGTATCCGGAGATTTCGATAATCTCCCCGGTTATCTCCGCTCCATAGATGTTGAAACCGGCGCGACGCAGTGGCAATGGGACAGCACACCTCCTGCGGGAGCTCCCAACAGCACGACTGGCGGCATGACGTGGATGACGGGAACCTACGACCCTGAACTCAATCTTCTTTACTGGGGGACAGGCAATCCAACGCCGGTACTTACCGGAAAAACACGTCCAGGAGACGATCTCTATACCTGCAGCATCGTTGCTCTCAATCCAGATGCAGGAAAGCTAGCCTGGGGGTTTTCTGTCTCGCCTCACGACACACATGATTGGGATGCAGCGGAAACACCAGTTCTCGTAGACGGTGACTTCCACGGTCAGCCCCGCAAGATGCTGATGCAAGCCTCGCGCAATGGTTACTTCTTTGTTCTTGATCGCACAAATGGGAAGAGCCTTCTGACGGCCCCTTTTGGGCCTGTCAATTGGTCCGTTGGTGTGGATAAAGAAGGCCGCCCGATTTCTGATCCTGCAAAAGAACCTGCGCCGGATGGACGTCTGATCGCGCCGGATGAAGGAGGGCTAACCAACTACCGCGCGCCGAGTTTCGATCCTAAAACCGGACTCTTTATTGTGGACGCGCACCCCAGCTACAGTCTCTATTTTGCCAAGCCAGCCGACGGAAGTTATGGATGGGCTGGCGCGGACTATGGCTTGTGGGGCAAAGGCGTCATAGAGGCGATTGACTACCAGACAGGAAAACTACGATGGACTCATGAAGTAGGACAAGGAGGCTCAGGCGCTGGAGTGCTTACCACCGACTCGGGCCTGACCTTCACAGGCGATGCCCACGGCAGTGTTCTGGCACTCGATACCAGCAATGGCAGAACCTTATGGCATGCTGGCATGGGCGCACCCATGTTTAGCTCCCCAAGCACCTATGAACTGGATGGCAGGCAATATTTGATGACGAGCAGCGGAGGTGTACTCTTTGCATGGGCACTTCCGGAGACTGGTCAAAAACTGATATCCGCGCACTAGTTCCGGGAAAAATTGTGCAGGTTTCTTACCAAAAACGAGTATCTAGATTAGAATCCGAGAACTTGTCTTTAAAAATAGCATTGTTCCAGACACGCATATAGTCTTTCCTAAGAGGAACTTCAATGGTCCGCGCGGCTATCAGGTCAGGCATTCTTTCCGGCTTATTTGCGGGGATCACCCTGGCGAATGCGGCATCGGCGTGTGCTCAGGACTGGAATGGGAATCATGGAGTAAGACCTGCCGTTTCGTCTCATGTTGGTGAGTCAGGGCAACCATCGCAGGATGATCCAGATGAAGTTCCCCCGCTGATTGTGACCGGCGATTTTAATCGCGACGGGATAGCGGACATAGCCAGAATCACTTCGCAAGCCCAGAGTAGCTCCGAGCCCAACCGTTTGATTGTGTTACTGGGTCAGACGAACGGTACCTTCAAGACCATGACTTCCCAATCGGTGCCGAAGAGAACACCTCGAGCAATGGTTGGCGGCGACTTCAACAACGACGGCATCCCTGATTTGATCGTAGGGAACGAAGATGGGACATTAACATTATTTTTGGGCGACGGAACTGGGAGATTCAATTCTGTCCATGAGATTACTCATCTCGAATCGGTCATTTCCATCGCGGTGGCGGACTTCAACAAAGATGGCATTCTTGACATTGCCGTCTCAGATTGGCGCGCGAGCTCGGTGACGATACTGCTCGGTGATGGCAAAGGCTCATTTGGTCATATGTGGTCATTCCCTCTTCGTATGCGAGGGACGAAGCCTCATATCGCTGCCGCAGACTTCAACGGAGACAGGGTCCTGGATCTCGCTGTGATCTATGACGAGGATGAAGGAGATACATTCGATGTCATGTTAAGCAACGGCAATGGCACCTTCACCATTGCTCCAGAAAGAGGCTTTACAAGAGATCCAAATTCACACTGCAACACACTGGTAGCGCGATAGCAGCTGAGTGTCCACTCAATTCATTAGACGCCCTCCTCCTCTTTTTGCCAGCGCCCGTAGCTGCGCTTATCCAAGCCCTCACAAACGGGCCTGGATAGAGCAGGGTTTAAGAAACTACTACTCGTTTCGCTGTGAAGACTTCCCTGGAACGCGTGTCTTATACACTTGCTGCGGAGGGTGAAGAATGAACCGACGAGAACTCCTGACCTCTGTAACTGCGTTGGCAGGAGCGGCTCTGGTGTCTGAAGCGATAGCGGAATCCGGACAGCAGATCACGCATGTGGATACGAAGACCGACGGTCCTTTGCTTCAGAGTAATGTCGTGAAGATGGAGAGCCTTCAACCGGAGGGCGCCGCGCCAGGAGCAAAAGCGTACGTGCATTTCAACGGGCCGACGAAGCAGCTTGAGGCAGTGGCCTCCGGGCTTGTGACCTGGAGCCGGGAGCGCAGCCGCATCCGCCGCACCGGCACCCCGAGGAGGAGATCATGATCATGGGCGAAGGGACTGGGGAGTTCTTTATCAACGGTGTCGCCACCGAGGTAAAGACAGGCGACATGGTATTTGCTGAATCCAATGTGCTGCACGGCGTTCGAAATACCGGGCAGACGCGCATGGCGTTCTACTTCATCAAGATTATGGGAAAGAGCGCTTCCTGATTTTATGGGGCGCAAAGGCTTGTATCGACCTTATCTAGATGGTGTTCATCAGGCGCCAGAGGCGCTAGTAGCTTCGCCACCCGCGTTCACGATGGCATCCCGTGAAAGCTGCATTCTGTAGCCGCAAATCGGGAGTGTCTGGCGATGCGGTGGCACCGCGGATGCCAATTGTTGCGAACAGTCATTATGGAGAGACCGGCGCCGATGCGCTGATCGTGGGTTAGGCTGTGAGTTTGTAAGGACGCACAACTCAGAGCCACAAGCGGAAGGGAGCCGGTCATGGCAGCAAGCAACGCACCGTGACGCTCTCACCGGAGGAGTTCCTGCGCCGCTTCCTGCAACACGTCCTGCCCAGGGGCTTCCCCCGCATCCGCTACTTCGGATGGATGGCCAACCGTACACGCGGAGAGATGATCCCCCTCTGCCGCCGCCTGCTCTATCAGCCGTCGCCGGCAACGGATGCAGCGTTGTCCAGTCAGCCTGCTGCCTGGCCATGTCCTCGCTGTGAGAGGCCCATGTACGTCATCGAGCGGCTTACCGCAGCTCAGATCTTCTTTGCCGAAGCCCGACTTGCAGGCTTGCAGGTACCTATGACACATCCTGACCGCACGCTCAATCCCGCCACTTGCCTCATGCCTCTCGCCATGCTCCCTGAACCTGTGCTCTGCACCTCGATCCAAGCCTTGCGAACAGGGAAATAAACCACACTCCATGACTCCGATGCTTGCCCGATGCGCACTCTCGACCCATCCGGCTCACTACTCCCGCGATTCCCAAGGGTCTCTCGGTTGATCAGTGCGATTGAAAAACATCCGGCCCCGATCACACCACCG
>Ga0210392_10001063_pt1 | contig 14874 bp, 19 predicted proteins | sample IncBWC30OmetaG_FD_161057 | JGI IMG/M metagenome (GOLD analysis project Ga0210392, IMG submission 161057) | Forest soil microbial communities from Barre Woods Harvard Forest LTER site, Petersham, Massachusetts, United States - Inc-BW-C-30-O ...
TGCAGAATCAGCCCGACTGGCTGACTCCAAATGTCGTGCTGGTAATCTTTCTTCCCGCTCTGCTGTTTGGGGGCAGCCTCAAACTCCAAGTCCGGCAATTGCGGGACAATGCTTTGCCGATTCTTCTGCTGGCGACTGCGGGCGTATTGGCAGCAACCCTCATTGCGGGTTTCGCAGCCCATTGGCTGCTTGCGCTTCCATTGTCCGAAACCGCCTTCGGAGAGATCACATCGGGTCGTGCGCTGAAGGCGCAAAGTCCTTCGGCAGCAGCCAACCTTCCGCCAAGAGTCCCCATGCGAAAAACACAAGCAGAGCCGCAAAAGCCGCTAGCAAAAGGCGTGGGTAGTTCATGGTTTCTCCTCATCTAGTGAAGCTCTTGCAGGCTCGGCAGTCCCTTGGTTCGATGCCGGAGAAAATCAGAGTGCGGTGCGGACCGTTAGCCGTTCCTCCAGCTTCTCGATAGATTCGCTCATGCCTTGGGACACAATTTGTCGAGCTTCGGATCTCAGCAAAGCATCAGCAGAGACAGTCGCCTCTTGCAAACCGTGTCTTTTCTGAACCTATCAGCGGTTAAATTGACCGGATAGAGCGAAACCTTCAACCGAGCTCGGCCAACAAGGCCCCCCACGTCTCGCGCTCGCGGACCGCGCTAACCAAGTGATGTAACCTTGCAACCCATTGTTGGAGGTCTCGATAAAACCTATTGTCGGCCTCCGCGCGCTGCAACTGTTCCCTAAGGCCAGCGCTGTCGCCGACGCGATAGTATCCCGGATAGTTCGGCCCCAAGATACCGACCGAGCCTGGTATGAGCGACGAAATGACAGGTACGGATACAGCGATTGCTTCGCTGATGACGTTGGCTCCACCTTCGAGGTGGGACGTGATCACAAGCATGTGAGAGCGAGCCAACAGGTCGACGGCACTCTCATGTGCGAGAGGTCCCAGCCATCGGTAGCGGGGATTCGAGCGCTGCTCGGCTTCCACTAGTCCCGCAAAATCAAGGTCGAGCATGGCGCCAGCATGTTTCACGCAGATCCTGGAAGAAGGTGGCAACTCACGTACGGCATAGGCCGGCCGCAGAGGGTCCTTGACCGCTCGCAAGTGCGCCAGTTCGCAAATCTGGAAACAGCTCTCCTCGCGCAGTGGGGATGGTGAAGGGCGCTCGGCAGATTGGTAGATCACGCGCACTTTTCGGCGCGCGCTTTCGGGGACGGCTTCGACGCCGAGCGCCTGCAAGACCACGATCCTGGACGCCAGGTCCAACGAACAAATCGCTTCCGCGCTATTTTCGAAGTCGCTATACAGATCGGTGCCGGTCAGAGCGACAATAAGGGGGGCGAGCGGACGCTCGTGGCGGAAGCGCTGAATGGATGGAAAGCTGCGCCGCGCGTGTAGAGCGACCAGCAGGTCGCATTCTTCTCCGTTCCAGTCTTTCCGCAAACTGACATGGTTCCCAAGTTCGGTAAGGAGCCGTGCCCAGCGATCTGCGGTGGTCCGGTTCCCCGTATGGGCCTGGGTAGGGGCGGGCGTAACTAGTACGATCTTCACTCGTTGATGCTACGCCCGGCAGGTGCGGAATCCTGCCCATACGTCGCGGCGATCCGGAGTGTAGAAGTTCCGCCAGGTATTTCGGAGCAAGCGCGGCTGCGTTGGCCAAGCGCCGCCGCGCAGGATCTTGTGAGTGCCAAACGAGGGCTGCGAGTACTCCTGGTAAGGATCGACCTGGAATCCGGGGTATGGCCCGAAATCGCTGGCAGTCCACTCCCAGACGTTGCCGATCATCTGGCGGCAGCCGAAGGCGCTGTCGCCTTCCGAAAGTGCGCTGACATCCACGGTGCCCATCGCCCGCCAGCCCAAGTTGGCGTGCTTCAGTCCAGTCGCATCATCGCCCCAGGGAAAGCGGCGCTTTACTCGCCCGAATTCCTTGCCCAAATCCCCCGGTGCGGCTGAGGCCGAGAGTTCCCACTCGGCCTCGGTCGGCAATCTTCGTCCCGCCCAGCGGCAGTAGGCCTCCGCTTCCCACCAATTCACGTGCAGCACAGGGCGGTGCGGCTCCAACGGCACCCACGTATCGAAATTGCGCCGCAGCATGCGTCCCGCCGTCTCGCGCTTCCAATACGGTGGATGCTCTGCGCCTGCACTTTCACGCCAGCCCCAGCCTGGCTCGCTCCAGAATTCCCGGCGGAGGTAGCCCCGTCCTTCCACGAACTCCAAGAATTCCTGTAGTGTCACAGCAGCGCGAGCGATCGCAAACGGCCGCACTTCAAGCAAGTGCGCCCATTTCTCGTTATCAAAAACAAATGGCTCCTCGCGGCCTGCACCCAGCAGAAAGCGCCCTCCCGGAATCTCCGCATCTCCTCGCAGGGGTCCCGACTCATCGGAACTCATTGGCTCTAGCCCCGAAAACACCGGCGCACTCCACCCATGCGTCTGCCGCGTATAGGTGAAGGCTTCCGTATGCATGTCCTCGTGGAAGACGCCCAGCGTAATGAAGTAGCGGTCATCCTCGGTGAGATTTCCTTGCTCGATCCGCTCCAGAACGCGGTCGCGTACCACTGTCATATAGGCAAGCGTTTCTGCACGCGAGGGCAGCGGAAGGCTCCAACGTGTATCGTGCGGGATGGCGGCTGAATCGTAGAGCGAGTCCCCGTCCGCCCGGATCGGAGCCGCGCCGCTCGCGTGCCGCAGCGCCCACTTTTCCTGAAACCAGGTGACGTGCCCAATTTCCCACAACAGTGGATTCACTATCCGCAGTTGAGGTCCCATCAGTTGCTCGTCCGACAAATCCGACACCACTTCCAGTGTCTTTCGTCGAGCGTCACGCACCCAAACGGCGAGCTCCGCGTCGCGCTTCACCGTACTATCGACCGCAGCTTGTTGGAGAGTTGTCACGCGTCCCCTTCCTGACGTTGAGCCTGAGAGAAAATGCTAGCCAAGCAATAGGCCTCCAGCAACGGCAATGGCCATACGGCAGCGCGCACCAGCGCCGCCACCTTCCAATGAGTGTATCGCGCGATGACCAGCAAGGACGCAAGGTTGATTGCTGGAACCGCTGTCAGCGCAGCGAGGACGGCTCCGGTGGAAGCGCCCGCGGCGAGAGGCCACAGGGCTAAGGGTACCTCGAAGAATGAAGGCAGAGTGAGCAGCAGCGCACCCGCGACCACAACTAACAGAATTATCACTTTCGGTCCCGAGGAAGCGAGCGTCTGGATGGGGATTCGGTTGGCAATGATCATGGACACCCAGATTCCTAACAAGATCCAGGGTACCGTCCGAAACGTGATGTGCACGAGTGAGCGGAAGTACCCGCGGGCGAAGTCGCCCACTCCGTCTCCCGTCTCCGCGAATTCGTCGATGGCCCCAGTCCGCACTGGCACGGGTCCGGCAACTCCCGCCACGAGAGCCTACACCGCCACGACCAAAACAACCGCCATTGCTAATCGCGTCCCGGCAATGGCTAGGGGAAATACCAGGAACGAAGCGCGTAAGCGCAGCAGGGTTCAGGGCCGGAGACGCCAGCGTGAACGCCAAACGACGGCCCTAGTCTAAGTCTAGGCGCTGGCTTCGCCGGTACACCACAGGAAACATCGGCGCTACACAACCGGAACACAATATCAAGGGAGCACCCGCAACTGCTGCGGCAAGTTGCGATTTGACGAGTCCTTGCCCGAACAGGGTTGCTAGCTGTCGAGGAGAGACTGCCGCATGTACAGCAGAGCTGATGAGCACACCAAACAGCAGCGCTGGCCAGACGATGTTGAGGTACGCCAGCGTCTGTGCTCCAGTGGCGGCAATCTCCGATCCCGCGGGGCGATGCAAAGCTTCCGTGTGTCTCCAGAATGAGCCCGTCGCACGCAACTCATTCATGCGCTTCAATCCCCCGCGCGCCTTGTAACCAATCAATCCGCCAGACAGTCCCGCGAGCAGGAGAATCGAGACAACCACGCGAGGAGTGAAGCGCAGTGAACCGAAACTGCTAAAAAAGGGCTCGAAAACAAGCGATCCGAATTGCGAAAAACTCTTAAGTCACAGGCTGCTACAGCAAAATATCCGCCATTGCCGCCCACTTCAGCCAGGCCCGGCGTTTCGGCACGATCGCCAGCGGCGCAGACACCGACGACGGCTGGAGGGCGAACGCCAGATCCGCGGCGGACTGGAAGCGGCGGTCCGGTTCCTTTTCGAGGCAGCGGCAGCGGCTGCACCGACACCATGACCGTGTTCGATGCAATGCCATTGGCGACTCGCATTACCGCGCAGCCTTCAGAGCTGCGGCCACATGAGTCATACGTGCACCCTGATGCTTCGCGACGACAAGTTCGTCCGCCGTCGGCTGAGCGCTGTTCTGTCCGGAAGTCGATGACGATCCGTAGGGCGTCCCGTGGCCCTGAAAAACTTTCTCGTGAGTGTAGCCGTTCGGCACGATGATGAATCCAAGGTGCGCCATCGGGAAGTACAACGAGACCACTGTCGTCTCGTTTCCGCCGTGCGGCCCTGCCGTGGAGGTAAAGGCACCAGCCGCTTTTCCGTTCAATTTACCTTGGAACCACAGACCACCAAGGCTGTCTATGAATGCCTTCAACTCCGCCGACGTATTACCAAATCGCGTCGGGGTGCCGAATATTATTCCATCGGCCCATTCTGCGTCGGCTGCCGTTGGGGCACCGTACTCGGCGAGCATTCTTTTGCTGCGCTCCTCCCAGCCGGGCACTTTGGCCATAACCGCCGGGGAAACGATATCGGGCACACGGCGGAGCCGGACTTCGGCTCCGGCTTCACGGGCTCCTTCACCGATGGCTTTAGCAAGCGCTTCTATCGAGCCGTCACGAGAGTAAAACGCAACGAGAATGTTTGCTTTAGGCTCTGGCATCGATAGCTCCTTGAATCTGAAGTTTTTCCTTAACTCAATCCTCGATGAGAGCAACAAGCACGAAGGTTCAAAAAAATGCGCCTCAACGGGTTCCTTACCCGCCCCCCCGATTCGCGAAAGAAACGTCTGTGTTCCTTGCCAAAAAGCGCGACGTCTTGGGCGTCGGGCGCGGAGACGGTCGGAACCGATGCCGGCCAAGCCGCCACCTTCGATCCACCATTCCCCCAAACCACTACCTGATGCACGGTAGTGGAAAGCTTGGTTTGGCGAGCTTGTGCGATCTCGACGTCTGTCGTTACCAATGAGGCAGTTCAATTAGCTGCGTTGATATCTATTATGTTGGAAATGTGGCACCAAACATTGGGGCTTTACTCTTCGACCGTTCCTCAGTGGCTTCGTCCTGAATGACATCCCAGTGCTCTACCAGAATTCCGTCTTGAATGCGCACGATGTCTGCGGCGATCCAGTTCACAGGGAGGCCGAAGTTCGAAAATCGTCCGTGGACAATCACAAAGCCTCCTTCGGCCACGATCGTTCCTGCCTCATACTTGAGCGTGGGCGGAAGGCTCTTGATGAGGTCGAACAGGCCCTCACGACCGGGAGCAATATGCGCGCTGTGCTGGATGTAATGGGGTGACCAAAATTTTTCCGCAGCTGTGTAGTCACGCTTGTTGAACAGCGTGTCGAACGCTTCCAAGACGAATGCCTTATTTTGTTCCGGTGTGGTCTTCGGCATGTGATTCCTTTCTTCCTTGTTCATCGAAGGCTACAAACTGTCGAGTACCAGCAGGAAGGTGCTACGAGATCACTTCGATCGCATCGACCCTTGAGCGGTAAAACGCCAGATACTCTTCTATCTTGGCGACTGCCATATAGGGTTTCTCGTACGTCCAAACGGCGTACTCCGATTTCGATCCGCCGATCGGAATGCTGTAATACGTACAATCACCCTTGTAGGGACAATAGGTGTAATGCTTGGTCCGAACGAGCAACGACATGTCCGCGTCGTCTCGCGGCAAATAGTAAACGGGGGGATATCCCTTCTCCTCGAGCCGAAGTGTCCGCGTCGATTCAGCAACTATTCTTCCGGCGACAGTTACACGCACCTTGCTCTCAGCCGGAAAAACCGTGATGGGATGGTCGGGCCCCGGAATTCTGACCTCCTTGCCTTTGCTCGATCTTGTCTGCATTTCGCTCCCCACGTTCTCGGTCAAAGCTTCGCACCGCCGTCGACGGGGATACTGGCGCCGGTGATCCAGCGCGCCTTGTCCGAAGCCAGGAACGCGACCACATCCGCCACGTCCTCCGGTTTGCCGATTCGCTTCAGTGCTTGCATCCCAAGAGCTATCTCTCGACCTGCCTCCGTCTTCGTAAGATTCGACATGTCCGTGTCGATAACGCCGGGCGCGACTGCATTTACGCGGATGCCGCCGGGCCCCAGCATAGCAGCCCAGTTCTTGACAAGGGTCTCTAATGCTCCCTTGCTGGAGGTGTAGGCCAGCAGCGAAGGGTTGTCCAAGCCGGGCTTCCCAACTACGGCGTGGGCCCCGATCGAAGAGATCACGATGACATTCGAACCTTCACCTAGAATGGGCAGGAGTTGCTGCACCAGGAAGAACGGGCTTCGGACGTTGGTCGCAAAGAGGTTGTCAAAATCCTCTATCGTGTAATCTGCGATGCGCGCCGCCTTGCTGATTCCAGCGTTGAGCACAAGCACATCCAATCGATCGCCGACGATTGGGCGTACCTGTTTGGCGAGCTGCGCAGCGCCATTCGGAGTTCCCAAATCCGCCGGGATTGCATCTGCCCGTCCGCCTTTCTTTTGGATCTCGGAGACGAGAGATTCCGCTTGCTGTGCGGAACGGCCATAGTGAACCAATATATGTGTACCCGTCTCAGCAAGCGCCAACGCAGTGGCTCGTCCAATCCCACGGGAAGCCCCCGTTACCAGGGCAATTTTGTTGTGCTGAGCCATCCATACCTCCAACCTTGCGTGAGCTCCTGTCACCCACCCGGCTTGCGAAGTCAGCCCTCAACAGGCGCCGCATCGGGTACGAGCGCTACGGCTGTTCTCGCGCAATCGACGTCGTTCTGCACCGTGGGTGCTCCGCTCAACCTGATCGCCTCGACAATTTCTCCGTCCACCTTGATGGGAAACCCACCACCCCACGCCGGCACGCGTGCGAGGGTAGGAAGGCCGGCCAAAAGCGACGGGGTCGCCCTGGATAAAGTAGAAAAAGTCCCGCGTGGAAACGCCGAACAGAGCTGTGTACGCCTTACTCTGTGCAATCTCGATGGTGGGGATTGGGGCCCCATCCATCCGGCTAAAGGCCTTGAGATTACCGCCGTCATCGAGAATAGCTACGTTCTCGCTGACGCCAAGTTCTCTGGCTTTCACCACCGCTGCATTCACCATTTTCCGTGCCAGCTCAGGAGAGATGCTGTGTTTCTTGATCCGGACACCTTCCTGCATTTGAAAATGTATTGCGTGTTGATCACCTCGCACTTCGCGGCGGCCTTCGCTGTCCCGCAGAATCACGGTTCCCGAGATGGTCGATCCCGCTTCATCGATGATTAAACTTGCGGTGAAGCGTTGGTTCAGGCATTCATTCCGCCATCCACGGTCAGGTTTGCCCCGGTAATATACGAGGACTCCGGACCGGCGACAAACGCCACCAGCGAGGCGACCTCATCAACGTGCCCGTAGCGGTCTAGAGCTGTGCCGGCCTTCTGCGGTGCCGCCCAATCGCCCGCGGCAGGATTCAAGTCCGTGTCGATCGGACCTGGCTGCACGTTGTTGACGGTGATCCCCCGGCTACCGACCTCTCTAGACAGCCCCTGAGTAAATATCTTCACGGCTCCCTTCGTGGCCGAGTAGGGCACAAGCCCGGGAACCATTACACGCTCACCCACGGACGAGCCGATCATGATGATGCGACCACCATCACTCATGTGCTTCAGCGCCGCCTGTGTCGTGACGAATACGCCACGGACGTTGATGTCGATCACGCGATCCAATTCTTCAAGCGTGGTCTCTTCGAACCTTTTCGGAATGGCCGTGCCGGCATTGTTCACAAGGACGTCCAGGCGGCCGAAAGTCGCAACAGTCTTTTCGACGGCTGCCGCGACGGCATCGGCATCAGTAGCGTCCGCCTGAATTGCGATCGCCTTTCGGCCACCGCGTTCAATTGCTTTGACCACGGCGGAAGCCGCCTTGGCGTCCTTCGCGTACGTAATGGCCACGTTCGCTCCATCTGCGGCCAGACGCTTTGCGACCGCTGCGCCGATGCCACGCGAACCCCCGGTAACGAGCGCCACCTTATTGGCTAACTGAGACATAAAATCTCCCTTGACTTTCTGTGAGCAATTCCTATTCCGTTGAAATCTCTCTCGAAACTCCCGGACTTCCTATCTGATGTGCGAGTAGTGCGAGCAGATTTGGCACTCTGGGGAATACCAGCTATTCCCAAAAGGAATGCATGGCGCGCAAGCGGAAATCTTCGGGTCTGAATTCTTTACATCAGGCAATAGGGCGCAGGAATCGCTGTTCCTCGCATAGCATCCATTCCATAGAGGAATGCGGAGGCTGGTGTGGACAAATTGGATGCAATGCAGATGTTCGTCCGAGTCATTGAAAAAGGAAGTTTCTCCTCTGTCGCCAAGGAACGTGGAATCGGTCAACCTGCTGTCAGCAAACAGATCTCAGCGCTTGAAGATGAACTCGGCACCGAACTTATTCATCGCTCCTCTCGTTCCATAGCCCTGACTGAGGCAGGTCGCGACTTTTACGAGTCTGCTTTGCACATCCTCGACGACGTTGAAAATGCGACGTCACGAATCGGTCGCGGCCAAACCGCACCGAAAGGCCTCATTCGTGTGGCCGTTCCGCCCACGTTTGCCCGCCTTCATATGGTGTCAAAGTTGCCTGCTTTTTTTGCCGCCTACCCCGATATGTCAGTTGAGCTGGCCGCATCAGAGAGCCCAACAACGATTATCGAGGACGGCTTCGATCTGGCAATCCACTCTGGTGATCTACCAGACTCAACTCTGGTTGCGCGAAGATTCGCGCAGACGATGATCATTCTCGTCGCCACCCCTCAGTACCTCACGCGACATGGCGCACCGGAGTCGCCGGACGATCTCCACCGCTTTCGTTCGGTCATCTTTGTCGAGCGAGGTTCCGTACAGCCGTGGAGTTTTGGATCCGGACAAGCCGCGAAGCGCGTTGTCCCCACAGGAGCCTTTCGAACCAGCGATATTGAACAGATGCGAATGGGTGTCCTTGAACATCTGGGAATCGCCCAAGCGCCAGCATGGCTCTTCGCCGCAGAACTCAGAGAAGGCACCGTCATCCGGCTTCTGACAGCCTTTGAGCGCACAGTGCCAATCCTTGCCGTACGGCCTGCCAGCCGCCGGCTGTCTACCAAAGTTCGCATTTTCATCGAGCACTTGGAGAAGACTTTCGCACTCTGTTCCCAGTTCAACCCACGACCGAGCTAACCGTGTGGATGGAGGCTTGGCCATCGAGATCAGTAACTTTGACTCGGCCAGTCTCTATGAGGGAAACATCAGATATCCGCGAGGACAAAGGCGTTTGCACATGTGACTGTAATGCGGCTCGCCAAGTAGCTGCGGGGCTGAGGACTATTGCGGAAGCGCATTTTAGCGCTGTGGTCTCTGGGGAACGACTTTACGAAGCGGGATTCTTCAGGAACTGCGCCACAGTCTTCAGAATCTCGCGCGAAGGCGCCTCATCCGATACGGCGCGCGCCAGAGCCATCGCCCCGACGAGCGCACTGAAAGTCAGAATCGCTCTCGATCTTGCCGTACGCTTGTTTTTGGCTGGACTCAAAGCGGCAATCAACTGAATGTCGTTCCGGACCTGTTCGGAGGCAAGTGCGCGGGTCCGCTTATCGCTACGTGCGATCTCCGGCGCCAGCGCGTGAAGGCACAGCCTGTGCCCGGATTATCTCGACGCGCTTCGTTCAGATAATCGTCAATCAGCTTTTCAGAGGACACCGGCGTCCGCCTGATTTGGCAGCGTCCACTCGACGCTTCCAGCCGCCGAATGCAGAGTCTACCGCTTCGGCCACTAAGTCGTCAGGCGAATCGAAGTGCTTGTAGAAGCCGCCCACCGTAAGACCCGCTTCCTTCAGCAGTTCTGCGATTCCGACCCCGGCAAGGCCTTCCTCTGTTTTATCCGCGGGGTTTATTCCGCCATTCCGGCAACGTCCTTGTCTTCGGCGATAGAACCAGAATGATCTTTTTGGTCGAAACGAAAACCTGCAGTGGAGTGCTGTGCTTGGCATCAATATCTATAACAAAGTCGAGCCCCATTAAACGACGCCTCTCGTTTTCATGACCAGGGGTGAGCGCATAGCGCGATCATGGAGGCTTTATCCCTGCGCTCTCCGGTTTAGCCCGTGATTCGGACACAATACGGAATCGGGAAGGGGCGAACCAGCTCGCCCCCTCATGACTCTCATTATTTCCACTTTGCCCGATCTTTCCCCGAATCATTTCATGCGACTTCCGACACTCGTGCCGCAACCCGCCACAATCTGGTTACCGTGGGTGTCGAAGATTTGAAGCGCAACTGTATCGGTGAATTGGTCGCCGTCGTTACTGACATCGATGGCCCGCGTGAGCCTATTGGTCTGCGTCCAGGCTCCAGCGGGGCTAAAAATGAAGGACTCGGATACTGCGCTATAAGAGTGGCCGTTCGTGTGCTGCCAGATACCCAGACCTGTAGTGCTTAGTGAAGGGAGCTGGCCCGCGGTCGTCAGAGTTAGCGTACCCCCTTTGGCGAAGGCAAACACGGCCGGGAAGGTCCTCAGCACCTGCCCCGTCTGACAGTCGCTGACCGTGAGCTGTACGCGCCAGGTCCCTTCGATGGACTGAGCCATGGCTGTTAATCCGGATCCCAGAACCAGCACGCCGGCTAGAACCAGTGATGCTGTTCCATGGAAAGTTGCAAAATGCTTCAAATTTCTTGATGTCAATGGAGTTCTCCTTCTTGCAAGTGTTTGCCGCGGTTGTCGGTTTGACCCCCTAACCCAATTCCAACTTCTTGTTTTCTAATGCCCTTGTCAGCGTTTGGGCGTTGGAGGCCGCAGGATTTGGCGAGTGTGAGTCAGAATTACGTCGGAGTCGATGCACTGGCGGTCATCTAAATGTCATCCGCCAGTCAGCGTGCCACAAGCAGCTCATTCCTAACCACTTACTGAGCGTGCACGCAGTTTGGCTGGGCGGGATGTGGACGGAATTCTGGATGGAAGTAACCAAATTCTGACGGATGGCACGGTCACCAGTAGTACAATTTGCCAACGCTGCACAACTTCCAATGGAGGAAACGCTCCCCAGATGCGTTCGCTTCGGTCCCTTTAGCCTCGACCTGAAGGCCGGGGAATTGCGCGCCGGCAGCTCGGCCATTCTTCTTCAAGAGCAGCCGCTCCAGGTTTTACGCATCCTGATCGAAAATGAAGGCACCCTGGTCAGCCGCGAGGAGATCAGAAAAAGACTTTGGCCGAACGACACCATCGTGGAGTTCGAGCACAGCATCAATGCGGCGATAAACAAGCTACGAAAAGCACTGGGCGACCCGGTTGCGGAGCCGCTATACATCCAAACGGTGGCGCGCCGTGGCTATCGGCTGATGGTTCCTGTCGAGTGGGTGACGCCTGACGGCGACGAGTCCTCGACCAGCGAGGTTTCCAGTACCGACGATGGCGCTGCGGTGCGCAAGCGGTCGGAGCCGGGAGCGCTGACCGGCAGAACGGTTTCGCATTACCGCGTGCTGGACATCATTGGCGGGGGCGGCATGGGTGTGGTGTATCGTGCCGAGGACCTGAAGCTGGGCCGCCGCGTTGCTTTGAAATTCCTGCCGGAAGAGTTGGGCAACGATTCGCCAGCGTTGCAACGATTCGAGCGCGAAGCGCGCATTGCTTCGTCGCTGAACCACCACAACATTTGCGTAATCTACGAATTTGGAGAGCACGAGGGGCTGCCATTCCTCGTGATGGAGTCTTTAGAGGGCGAGACCCTGCGTGACTACTTGGCCAGGGCAGGTGAGACGGGCCTTCCGCTTGCGGAGCTCCTGGACCTCAGCATCCACGTTACCGATGGCCTGCAAGCCGCACACGAGAAGGGGATCATTCATCGCGACATCAAGCCGGCCAACATTTTTCTAACCAGCAAGGGCGTATGCAAGATTTTGGACTTTGGTCTGGCAAAGCTGCTGGAGGCAGCCGAGCCAGAAAAGGCTGCAGCAACGTCCGCCGATGCAGCTAAGCCAATGGAAGACTCCTTCGACATCCCGATTGCGGAGGCGTATGTCGACGGCAGCGTCGTGTCCCGTCTCACGCGAACGGGCTCGGCGATCGGGACAGCGGGTTACATGTCGCCGGAGCAAGTCAACGGCGAGAGACTTGATGCCCGCACCGATCTTTTTTCCTTCGGCCTGGTGTTGTATGAGATGGCGACCGGTCAGCGGGCTTTCGGTGGCAAGACGGCGGCGGCGGTCCACGACGCCATTCTGAACCAGGCACCGCTACCAGTGCGGGACCTAAACTCCACCCTTCCGCACGGGCTCGAAACGATCATCAACAAGTTGCTGGAGAAGGACCGTGATTTACGTTACCAGTCCGCAGCGGAACTGCGTGCCGACCTGGAGAAAGAGCAGCGTGGCAGACAGATTATCGTCCCCAGATTGCAGGGGCCGGGGCGCTGGAAATGGTTTGCGGTCACCGCGCTGCTCATCGCACTCATAGTGTGGGCACTGTGGCGGTATCCATTGCGTCGCGCGGAGGTCATTGAACGAAAGCTGACCGCGAATTCGGCAGAGGGTAGTGTGACCAGCATGGCGGTCTCTCCGGACGGCAAGTACCTGGCTTATGCCGACAATGCAGGTACTTACCTGAAGCTGCTTCGCACCGGCGAGACCCACCCAGTGCCATTGCCGCCAGATTTCTCCGCCCGTGTGGATGATTGGTTCCCGGACGGATCGCGCCTACTTGTCACTCGAGCCGAACAAGCCGGAAAGGCAAGCTTGTGGAGTATTTCGGTGTTCGGAGGCTCGCCGCGACAGCTAGTGGAGGATGCATCGGGAGGATCATTGTCCCCAGACGGATCTCACATTGCATTCCGCCGAGGTTCGTTAACCTACGATGGTCGGTGGGGTCGGGAAGAGTGGGTCATGCGTTCCGATGGGACTGATCTGGTCAAGTGCGCCGCCGCCAAATCCGACGACTCGCAGGTCGGAGCCCCTACCTGGTCTCCCGACGGCAGGAGAATCGCCTATATCCGATCGATTTGGGCCTACAACGCCCGGACGAGTTCCGTTGAGGTAAACGAGTGGCAGGTGGCAAACGCCGCGACCCTCTTGTCCGACAGTCGCCTGAGTCCCGAACTGTATTGGCTAGCCGATGGTCGCCTCATCTACGCCTTCGGATCCCCGCAAAACCAGCAAGATTCGAGTCTGTGGGTCGTGTCGCTCCAAAATTCAGCAAAGATTTCCTCACCGCCGAAACGTATCACAGGAGGACATGGCTGGATTTCGCAGGTTACTGCGACTGCCGATGGGAAGAAAGTGCTCTTCCTGAGGGGCAATTGGTTGCCCAGCGTTTACATTGGGACACTATCGTTGAACGGCACACAATTGCTCGCGAGCAGACGACTGACGCTGGATGAAAATGAAAATATACCGTCGTCATGGACACCCGATGGCACGTCAGTTCTGTTCAGCTCGGATCGAAACGGCACGCGGGAGATATTCAAGCAGGCGATCGACAAGACCACAGCGGAAAGTCTGGTGACTAGCGCAGACCAGGTTTCGGGACCCATGGTGACCCCCGACGGTTCGGAGATCCTCTATGTCTCCACCCCTAAATCCGCCAGCCACGGAATCCCCTCCTCCATTTTCGCCATTCCAATAGGCGGCGGAACGCCTCGTTTAATCCTGAAGGATGTTGGGATATTTGGTGTGCAATGTTCTGGCCTGCCCAAAACAACCTGCCTGTACAGCGTCATCCATGGGGACGCTTGGGAAACGTTTCGGTTCGATATGAGGAACGGCAAGATTGCAGCGGCGCCGCAAGTTGAGCCCTCGTGCAACTGGAGCCTTTCCCCCGACGGCTCGGAACGAGCCATCATTTTTTACGGTCCCGATCAGGACACGATCCACTTCCGCTCCACATCCACAGGCAAAACGCATGATCTGGTTGTAAAGGGATGGAGTGGTCTGATCGGAATCAGTTGGTTTCCTGACGGGAAGCGACTCCTCGTGTCCTGGCACAACTTTGAACAGGTTAGCGCCTTACTGAGTGTCACGCTGGACGGCAAAGCTACGGTCCTGCTCAAGTCCAGCAATCCCGAAATCTGGCATGCCGTCCCGTCACCGGATGGGCGATTGCTGGCGATAACTGAAGCCGGCGGTGCTAAGAATGTGTGGCAGATAGAAGGTTTCCGATGAGGGAACCCAATCCTACCAACCGGCTGGGCTCTGGGGCGAGTCAAGTTGACTCGCAACGTCGAGCTCGTACCTTTTGATCAACTCCAGAGGCTCTCTCCGAATTGATTAGGGACCGGCGGAAAACACACACCCAGCCGACTGTAAGCCGCTTTGGTTGAGACATCGAATGTATGTGCCAGGACGGACTCCCATAGACGCGGGCCAGAAGTCTCATTCGAGGAAGTTTGCTGCTGCTGGATGCCTCTCGCACTCTGATCTCCGGGGAGCCGGTTTCGGGACAGTCAGACGAGCGGGTGTTTCGCGGATCATTTGTCCTGGCCGGATCGGTTGTGAGTTGGCCTATCGACAATTGCCACCCGACGCATGCTTCGTGCCATGCGAACAGGTATGATTCTCCCGCCATGAGTTCGGCAAATCCAATCCGCCACGTTTCCGATACCGCCCTGTGGGTAGCGGTGTACCGCGCGCAAGAGAGCGAGCGCGCCGACGCTGTCTTCCACGATCCGTATGCGCGCAAGTTAGCCGGGGATCGCGGCAT